>Ga0209755_10003267_pt1 | contig 20592 bp, 13 predicted proteins | sample TergutCo191P1_FD_187301 | JGI IMG/M metagenome (GOLD analysis project Ga0209755, IMG submission 187301) | Cornitermes sp. P1 segment gut microbial communities from Petit-Saut dam, French Guiana - Co191P1 (SPAdes) (version 2) | ecosystem: Host-associated > Arthropoda: Insects > Digestive system...
CAAAATTTGTTTCACAATACATTTTATTTCATGCCTGTACATGTTTCAAGCACATGTGCTCATCATCAGGAGGTCAAAATTGCATTACACAGCCTCTGGTATTGTCACACCTATAGGTGCATGAGACGGCCACCTATAGGTGTGATGATACCAGCGGCTGTGTAATGCAATTTTGACCTCCTGATGACGAGCACATGTGCTCAAAACATGTAGAGGCATGAAATAAAACTTACCGTGAAACAAATTTTGTGCATCAAGTTGGTTACATAGTGAGATAAATATACTGAGATGCACGGTCAGCAAAACGTAAAAAAAAAAAGTTTTAGATAGTCAATAAATGCAATACTTTCATAAAATTGCCGTAAAATAAAAATGAAACTTACTGGTATGTTCAGGAAATTTCACATCACTGAATTCTCACATTTACAAAAGAATGGCTAGCAGTCTGTACACATGAAACTCATATTACTTACTCACTCACTCCATGGAGCAGAGTCCTTCTTGAGGAGTTAACCAGTCCTCAGTTAGCCAAGAAAATCCCCGCATTTTATGGAACCCAAAGGTTCATTACCATAATCACAAGTGCCTGCCACCTATCCCTATCCTGAGCAGAACTCACATTACTACTGTTTAAAATATTGTAGCAATGCACTCTTGCATTTACCCAATGTGTGATAGCAACCTACTTACATGAAACTTGCAGTCAAATTTCACTAGGCATTTTCATTATTAACAGTAATTAGATACCGACCTAAAACATTCATGATGTCCAAAACTTCCTTGCCACTCAAAAGTTTGCTCTGGATACCACAATTACACAAACCATGATGAACAAAAATTTTAAATGTTTTGAACCCACAGCACAAAATGTAAAAACATGATATATATATATATATATATATTTTTTTTAATATCTACACAAGTATAAATGCCAAAAAGCAATGTACATGGCTGTACAAAATGCCTGTAGATGCAAGCACAAAACAAAGTTATGTACGAAACATAAAAAGTTGTCACTCCAAGTGGAAAAGCAAAACACTATTACAGGCTTAGCAATTCACGTTACAATCCAAAACAAATAACCATTCATAAATCAAACTGCAGTGCTCAGCTGTATCTATGAGCATGCATCATTTCCTTCCATAAAAAGTTTATTTTGCTGGAGGAATAACAAATGCAATGTGGGAAGGAGCTGATAACTTTCTTTGAACATTATCATTCAATATTTACCTACAGAGGAAATAAATAATGATTGATGTAACATACATGAATGTCAACAGCAACCACAAAGCCATACAAGCTAAGCCATGCTATTAACAGCACAGACACATGACCGCCATCACATTAACTTACACGCTGTGTAAGTTAGTAACTGGATGGGTGGCCCATATTGCTTACTGTGGTTGGCACCAAAGTGTTAACAAACTTCAATTAGTACACACACCACTGTGACCAGTCATGACCTATCATGTCGTCCCAGGAATTAACTTGTCAGTCACCTTGAACCTTAAACAAACCGCAACAGCAAATTGATTGGAACTTTATGATAGTCACCAGGTGAGCTCGAAAGTGATGGGAAAAACTTACACCATGATGCAAGATTACTGTAATGAACGTTTACTTACCATCAATTAATCACAGATGGAGAAGTAATATTTTGGCTATCATCCCAATGTCTTTTCAGGGTTGTGCATGTCTACATATAAGTTCCACATGCAGTAGAATGTTCAGTCTATATGTAATACACCTTTTGGTGGGTGGGTTGTGCAAGAAGGGGAGAAGAGGCAAACCTTCTTTCACCCATTTCTCTCCGGTTCCCAATTCTGCCTCTGCTTTCAGGAACTTAATAGCATTAAACATAATTCCAAGAACTTGACTGTGAATGACTGTTCAACACACCAGGCCTTTGTTCGCAACAGCATACTCTACACTTGATGTGATGTTTCTGAGACAGACAAAAGAAACAAACAGAACTCTATGCCAGTGCACAGATGAGTCAAACTGTGCTGCAGGTGGCATCTCATATATGGGTGCTATGTGATATCACAGTGCCTCCCAGGCCAGTTTCTATACATGCTTCATGTGCTATATGTGGTTCAGAGTGGGTCTAAATACAGTTAACATTACAATTGCCACAAAAAGTTGTACCATCATGAAGAAAGTTCTGAATAATAAGCATTACAAATTACTCCTCACAATAAATATGTCAGTTGTGTAAGGAAAAATTAAATTGCAAAGTTCTGTAAAAACACCAAGTAAAATATGCTGCATTATCTAAGTTTTATAATATTTGTGTGTCTTCTCCCTGTCAATTTAGCCCACATAAGTAGTCTTCTACAGTACCACGATCAAGACATGTTAAGTTCCAGACCTCAACCATACTTTACCCACGTTCCTAACAAAGTCACAAAATTCACAGATCCTGACATCATTTCAGTATGTCAAGTTTGGGGGGGGGAGTTTATTTCCTATATCAAATTGAGGTGGAAGGAAAGCATATTTCTCATTATTTTCCACGGTGCAAATTGCACCATATACTATAATTTTGTATTTAATTTTGAAATTCTTTGTCCACATAACAAGCAATTTTAAAGATTACTACTTCATCTCGCACATCAGAATAACAGATGGGTCCCAGCAGTGTCTGTATTTTCAAAGACATGCATAACAAACACAACAATCTAAGTTACAACACATACCTACATCAAGCAAAACAGATATTCATTCTTACCCAGCAAAAAACATAAGCAAAAACCAAGACCCAGGAAGAGCAAACACTAAAATTGCTTCTTCAGTAATAACATCTCCGGTTAGTCGACATGGAATGCAAGCCAGTATCAGCAAGTTTGACAAGAGGAAGATGGCTTTATCTGGAGCATGCATCTGTACACAAATGTTCAAGGTTTAAAGAAAATTATACCTAAGAGACCTTAAACAGATATGGGTGTGACAGAAAGTCACAGTCTTTTAAACAAATGATGCTGTTTAACAAATATATTCACATTGAATTTTAATCTACAGCTGACACTATAACACAGACAGACAGAACTTAAACTCTTTATCTTTCACAGAATTTTTATCTCCAAATTTTCTATATAAATTCTTGTTCACTCTTTGAATAAAAAAGAAGGCCAGTACATTTGAACTGCTACTGTCAAGAGCTGTTACTATCATTAGGTATTATATATGGTGCAGTTAGTGTATTAGGTCCAGAAGAATGTAGGACTGTACCTTCTACAGATGGTCATGTCTTGCCCAACATAAATTTTTCTGCCCTTTAAACACCTAACACATTAGAAGGTAAGAAAGTTACAGTTGATACGTAAGGCATGAATGACCCCAAATACACACCTTAGCAAGAAAGAAAATAGCGAAGATATAATAACCGGTGTCCGTTTCTTATCAACAGTGTGTTATCTTCACACTCATTCTCCCTTCCCATTTACTTCATGTGATATTTTTTATACTGAATTAGGTTTCTTCATTACATTTTATAATTTAATGTGTACATGAAGAAACCCATGTTACAGACTAAGACATAATGAAATGGTGATTTCCAGCCAGAAGAAATCTTCGTAGGTTCAAAATTATAAACAGTGATGTGAGAAGGCATTAACCAAGCACAATGAATGTGCCTACTTCATCACAACAAAAATTTATATACCTATGAAAATATCACATATTTAATTACAGTATAAAACACTATAACATACACTTGCATCAGATTACAAGGATACTGCATTATGGATTACAGATTGTAGATAACTAAGTTTATCAAAACTTATGCTTTTCATTTTCATATTTATATCATTACAAGCACTGAGTAACTACTACAAAAATCTAGCCATTAAAGACTATTAAACAAAATGCTAGATACCTTGGATCTTAATTTTATCACTCTTTATGATGAATAACATGGAACATCATATGAACAATAGTTCCAATTAACATATACAATATGTCATAACTGATGAAAATGCACCAAAATGCAGAATTATGTAAACAACATACCAGCTGTTTACAGAAACTCCAGAAGCCTTGGTTCTTTATCTCTTCCCCTTGCTGGACAATGACATAACACAACACACCAATAACAGTGCCAACTTCAAAACCATAGCGTGCTAAGTCATTCCACTCAGTTCCACCCAGAAGAGGCTTCTTACGATCAACTGGTCTTAAATAAATAGCCATACTCAACGTAAAAAGATGCAGAAACAATATAGCTAGACGTTTCAGGAACTGATTCTACAAACAGACAAATCAGAAAAATGAACCTTATTACTTGTGTCACACATCAGTGTAGTACCCATAAAATTCTGACCATGAACTGCTAATTTTTGCATTCTGTAACAAACAGCAGACAGACAAACTTACTAACATTATTTGTACTTTCAGTTACTCCCCAAAACGTCAAAAATCTGTCAAGAAAATTCAGGTTTCATCAAAACCTGACAAGAATAATGGGTACTTGACATGGAAACCAATGTACATTTTTTATCGCATCCGCTTAGTTCTTCTTAGAATGAAAAATGTTTCACACAAATATTGTAGAGTAAATAAAACACACAACTTACTTCCATAAAATGAACCAGTTATGAGATAATGTGGAAAAACAATGTAGAGCTGGGCAGGCCACAGATGACAGTAAGGTGCATGCGCATTGCATTCTGGATATTAAAGGCTACAAATACACACTCAGAATATGTAATACTTATTGATTATCCACTGCAACAATGATTGCAAAAATGCACCTCAATGTTACGTTATACGTACATTGCCCATCTTGCTAGTATATGCAGACTCAGCATCATAAATGTAATGAATAAGGTCTGCCAAAAAACCAGTAAATACGTATGTGAAAATAAACATAAAAAATCATGCCTGCACATCATAATTAAATTTTTTGAGTGTCATAAATTTCAAAGTACTCTGACCTTCAGCTTATATAGAAATTCTCTCTTAACCATGCTAGAACTCATTAAGGCCTTTCATCACATCTGTCAAGTCTTGAAGAAATATGCAATTAAAATCTTTGGGCATATTTAGTTTCAGGACGTGAATAGTCACAAAGGGCCAAATCACAAGAGTGGAGTCCCACATTGTTCTTTTGGCCAAAAATCACTGTGTGGGAAAATGTAAAATCCAAAAGTTGGTCAAAAAATTTTTCCAATGAGTGCAAAATGTGTTTGGCTCACTGTTCCTCTCCATCAACCAATCATCATCATCATCATCATCATCATCATCATCATCATCCCCACCACCACCACCACCACCACCGCCACCACCACCATTGCTGCTACTGTTACAAATAAGACAATGACAAAGCTAAGAGACTCAACACCAACAAAACTAACATTTTTACTACATCAATTTAAATTTATCATGGTTCCATAACCATTCACATAATCATAGCCAAGGGTATTTTAGAAATTTTCTATGCACAGCCATTCAGGAAGTGTGACACAAATTTCCTTCCATTATGACTCTCTGCATATATGTGTTTTTGTTGAAACTGAAATTGAAGGCCTAATAGGTAAAGTCAAATCAAGTAAAAAGAAGGATTCCAAATTTTCATTCACTTCTACCATATGGAATGCAATTCAGCGAGCACATTCTGAAATTTGAAATTGCATAATGCCCAAAATTATGCAATTCTGCACAGTCTATTGTCCTAGTCGTCAGGGAGAAATCACTTGCAAAACCTGTAGACATACTCACCCTAGCAAAAGTCTTCCACTTTTCTTCTAATAATCGCTGAATAATTCCTCCATCCAACATATCCAAGTGCTCTTCTTTTGTTCCATTCAGTATTATAAAAAGTGCCGAATTCCAGTCTACATTCAATACAAACACACGTTAAATTACAAATGATTCAATGATAATGTTATACCAGTTGTAGGAGCCCAACATTCTCCTGTACAAGAGCATCAGATGCTACTTCCCTGGGTGCAAAGCAGCCACTTTTTAATTGTATACTAATTTAGTTTTTTATTTAGCTTCCCCACCAATAATCTTACACATATAAATTTAATTTCTGCCATGTATCGAGTGAAAGCACTGACCTGATGGTGCAGGGTCCTCTTTGAATGGTTCATAGTTATTCAGTTAGTAAGGATATATCCACTATATTTCGAAAACCCACCACTGCACCACAATAGAATTTTTTTTCTCAAATTACAGAAACATCTAGCACATGTTTCTTCTTAGTACAAACAGTGAAAACATTCTTAACTCACTGGTTCGTCCATCTGGCAACAGGGTATCCAATGCATTTAGAGGATAGGCTGAACAAGTTATGTTGCTATACCGCCAAAATTCTCTTGCACTAAGTTCCAGCATCTCTCGAAACACCTCAGCTCGACCTAGCTTACAGGCCAGCGTCAGCGGAGTAAGACCAGCTAGGTTCACAATTCCATTGCTGGCAGGTACCTTTGGATGACGTAAAGCATAGCCAAACATATCCTAAAATAATAAAGTAAAAGCAAATCAGATCATGCCCTAGTGTTACAAACTGCAGAAAGAAACATAAAACATGCAAAATAATGCAAACTTTAACATGTACTATAACAAAAACTGTTAGCCATTTGGCACCAAAATTAAGTACCCAGTACATTCTGCAAAAGACCTGGGATTCAGATGGCGACCCATTACTTTTCATGTTTTAGTCCAATGACTTTAGGTGACATTTGGCTTTCTCAGCATCACAATGCATGTTAACTAAAGTTGTGTTTCAGTGTAAAAAGGTCAAGGGACCAATAACTGCCTAATGAAATTGATGGTACCAGTGTTTCAAAGGCCAGACAATATTTAGGATTGGGATCTTTAAATGTTTTCTTTATATAAAGCAAAAGAATCAGACACCTGTTTAACAAATTAGTACAAACATTTCCAAATTCAAGCAATGAATAATGTATTTCCATTAACATTCAATTAAACATCAGGGCTTAAGAATTATCTTGGAGTTTAAATGTAAGGGAATACTAACACACAATTTATCAACAGCAGGACAGGGTTTTATTTACACACCTATGGTATTTGTATCTGTATTAAAACTTTAAACATTTTCAAAGGCAACCATACGCACCAACTTATCACAGACAACCACCATGTGCAGTATCATGTTTCCAAAGGAGTCTTGAGCATCAGGATTGGCACCCGAGTCAAGAAGAAGATTGTAAACACTTTCGTTAGAACAACATGCTGCCCACGCTAAAGGAAACTCTCCCAGATATGCCAGCCCTTCGTAGTCTGTATGTTTACTAGGTCTTGCTCTTTGTTGGTCCCTTGGTAGAAAGAAGCTCCCTGTATTATGAACAAAATAACAGAATTAAAAATTCATTGCCTTCAAGTTCTGTAAAGTATTAAAAGTTCATATGGATGAACTTCATCACGTTCCATTTAACAGAAATGAAGCCAAATCTTCTGTACAGTAACTGTCTGCAGTGACACAATATCACTTGTACTCAGAACCCTGACTCAGTGATACAGTTACAAATCACCAAAACAAATGGTAACATTTCTGACTGTAGGCTGTTACATAGGAGCATATTTAAAATATAACTATGTTTTACAGTTACACTCTGCCAGTCTGTGTAGTCCCCAAAGAACTCTAATTCATCTGTAACCTTTGTGAATCTCCATATCATGAGCATGCATTTTAGGAAAAACACTCATCACAACTTTAAAGCTGTAGTGTAATTGTTGTTTAATCCATCACACCAACAGTACCATGACAAGGGCCAGGCAAGCTTTTAGGGTGCCATTTAAAATATCTACAATCATAAATTGTCACTCTTTTATTCAATTTCTCTCATGACAGACACGCTTCCTTATGTATTTATATACAAGGTGTCCCAGGGGGAATGTGCCAGACTTCAGGAGAATGTTCCTTAAGTTAAAGTATACCGATAAAACCCATAACACCTATATCCAAAGTTGAACGGTTATGGAGATAATGGCAATAGAAAAGTGTGGTCTTCTTGTGGTTCCACATACTTTACCTGTGTCGCGTGATGTGTTGCCTGTACACTGTGCATGTCCATCCTTTAGCCTACAGCTGGGTCAAGTGCATTCATGCTGCAACTTAGTATCAAAAGTTGTCACTGATACAGTTAATCGTGAGGAGTTGTAAAAATGCCTTTTGTGTTTTCCCATGTGGAATATTGTGACATGCATTTTGTGTAAGGATTTTATGATGGGAATGCACATGCTGCTGTTGATGAATATCAAAGGTGTTTTCCCGACCGCAGGATTCCATCTAGGGGTGTATTTTCTCATATTCACCAGACAATGCGTGAGACTGGTTGTCTTCCAAGTGTTGCTATGCAGTCTGAAAGGGAGGTGGTACCACTGATTAACACACGAGAGAACATTCTTGAGATGGTTCAGAGAAGTCCACGACTGTCCACTCGTAGAACTGCCTCTCGCATCAGCGTGTCATGTATGCAAGCATGGCAAACTCTACATGAGGAAGATTTACATTCTTATCATGATCACAGAGTACATCTGGAACCAGGGGACCCTGCTCAACGTATGGATTTCTGCCACTGGATAACAGCACATCCCCAACTGTTAAGCATCATTTTGTTCACCGATGAGGCGTCTTTTACCCGGGACGGTATAAATAATTCACGAAATTTGCATACGTGGTCCCATGATAATCCACATGAAACAAGCATAACCAAGTTCCAAAGGAGATTTTCAGTGAATGTGTGGTGTGGTTTGCTTGGTAACAAGTTGATTGGACCTTTTGTCTTTGACAACAATTTAACAGGAAACACTTATGAAGTCTTCCTAAGGAATGAGTTACCAGGTTTGTTGGAAGACATCCTGTTAATGATAAGGAGCCAAATGTACTTCCAACATGATGGGGCTCCCCCACATTACACTCGGCACTTGAGGGAGTACTTAAACAAATCTTTCCCTAACCGCTGGCTAGGTCGTGGTGGACCTGTTGCATGGCCACTGAGGTCGCCAGATCTTACACATTTTGATTATTAACTCTGGGGCCACGTGAAGACATTAGTGTATGAAACTAAGGTCGATTCACAAGCAGCACTGTGCTATCATATTTTTGCAGAGGCAGAACACATATGCAACCATCCTGACAACATTGTGTCTGCTACTCAGTCTTTACTGATGCATGCCGAAAACTGCATAGCAACTGGAGGAGGGCACTTTGAACAGTTACTGTAAAGCAGGTACTATATTTTAGTACAGGCAATTAGTAGGCTTATACTAAAATCTGCAGTCAATAATGGTAAATCAGTACTTCAAAACTGCTGGATATTCATGTGCCATGTAAAATGTTTGGAACCCTAAGGACAACTACGACATTAGTGGGAGTGTTTATGTAGATGAATTGAATGGCTTTATGTGACTCAGACGTTAATTAGATGTTAAGTACAGATGTTAACATTACAGAAACCACAAATTGCTGCCAGTTTTAATATGTATTTAGTAATCAATATGTGTGTAACAGCTGTCATACTTTCAAACTTCTCTCACCATTATCTCCATAACCCTTCAATTTCGTATATAGGTGTTTTGGGTTACTTCAGTATACTTCAACTTAAGGAACATTCTCCCGAAGTCTTGCACATTCCCCCCGGGACACCCTGTATACATATAACATGAAATGAACAGTGACTCTTACACACAGCTCACATCCACTTCCATCCACAACATGAGAAATATTCCCATAGCACACATACTTCCATTTCAAAATACAAATACAGCAACAGGAAACATCTCAACTGGTACTGTACTTACCAGATTATAAGAAACCCCCTTCACAATCTTGGAATTTAAGGAAAATGCCTATACAGAATGCATTTAACTGTGTATAAGGCCATGCCTCACTTTTCAGATCATGAATTATGGAACAATTCTCACCTTATATTTGGGTACATATGGTATCTAGCATTTGTCAATGAAATGTTAATAAATTATCACTATCAACAAAATAAAACTGATGAGAAGGAATGACATAATAATTGGCAGCAAGAAGTCAATACAACCTACTTCTTTGGCTGCTGTCTTACCCCTAAATAAAAAAGTTGGACTGTAAAACACTTCCAAAGCAGGACCACCACATAACAAACTGCAGAACACATGATGCACGGTTTATTTTAAGAGAGAAAAACACCCCTACAACCATTTCTGTACTTTTTTCTTGAAATTCATACTAATCAGTGCATGTGTTCATCATAGTCAACCTGGACACAACCTTCCATAAAAACTTCAGCTAAACAACCACCTCCAATGTCTGTACCTGCCTTTGGTTCCCATCTTGTGGTCTGTCTCACCAAACATACAGCTCCAATCACACAACTAGATCTGGCTTCTTGTCACTAGGAGACATATTCCTACTAGACAGTGCAGCTGAAGGAGCAGGGGCAACTACTATGGCAGCTTCATCTATGTGAGCATCCAATGCCTCTCGAGATTCTGAAGCACTGTTAATGGAATGTTCTCCTGTTGCAGCAAATGTAAAGGCCAGAGTTCCTGCTTCTTCTACGAGGTCTCCTCCTTTTCCTTCATCCAGCCCTACTAAAGACAATGTTAATCGCATCAGTATCTACAATATTACAAAATTTTTAAATCTACTTGACTTTCACAGCAGTGCTGATTAATACTGAGTAACTGGATACAAACCTACCACCGTAACACAACACAGTACTGTGCTAAGTTTCATTACGTACATAGGCTGCTTCCAAGATACTGTACTTCAAGATCCACCATACTTATACAACTACTATTCTACAATGAAATGTCTCCATTCTAACTATTTGAATCTTACACCATGTCAGCAGTGCACAAAAGTGGCTAACTTGGTGTTATGCGGTATTGTTTCGGTTTGATTCCCTGATGATGGTCTGTTGTAATTCAAAACATGAAGGAATGTTCAGTGCAATATTGTAATATAAATATCTAAAGAACAATTTTGTGCATTTTGTTGGTTTAGAGGCATGCATTAGTTACTGATAACGCACAGAAAGAACAATATAAGTTTAATACAATACATTTTTTTGGAATTATGGATGTGTATGTAACAATAACTTTAGGCCTTCTTATGAAGTCAGTAGTTCATGCTGGACAGTAAGTAGGGAGAAGTGATGCTCTACCCAATATTCCAATCGTCTATATACAATACAATGGTGTACTCTGTGGAGTTAGTATCTTCACACTTGGAAAACTTCTGATGCCTGTTATACGCATTTTATCCAATCTGAACTACAAATTAATAAGAACTTTAGATGTAAAATGCAATTTACTTGTTCACAAAGACAGCAGTTAATGAATGCAGTCAGACAAATAACTGTACAGTTTTAAATCAGTAATAGCAATATAACAATAGTGCATGTTATTGCATTATGGAAGGAGAAAAAAGTTAAAGATCTGTCACAATATTGCATTTTTAATATATAAGAAAACAAAATACAACAAAGAACATTAATTTAAACACAGTAAAAAATAATTCATTCAGTCAGATAAATAAATGTACAGTTCTAAATCAATAAACTGATGTAATAACAGTGTTATAATACACATTATGGAGGGAGGAAAGAGTTAATGGTCTATCATAACAGTGCACTTTTAATATGCAAGAAAACAGAGTACACCAAACAACATAAAGTTAAACAAAAGAAAAAAGGAAGGAATACCTCCACCAGTAACTGCAGTGTGTTGTTGGGAAGTTGATGGTAATGCTGTGCTGCTGCCTGTGCCACTACTGCTACTACTGTCATTGTCACTACTGTCACTTAGTGTGGAAGATGATGATACAGAGCCAGACCTGTTTTGTCGTCTTGCTGCTCGTTGGAAAGGATTTTCCTGCAACATGAATATTTAAAATACAAACTGCAGATTTGCTACTGTTCATGTTGTTTCTACACACTGCATGTTCAGCAATTTGCCTGTTAGCCTAGAGATTTTGTGATATGGAAGAAAAGCTAAAGAGAATAAAAGAGGAAGGAGAATTAGTTGGTTTGTATATTAACAAAAACAAGACGAAGGGGATAAGAGTTAATACATTTAATACGCAAAAATTTAGGTTAGAGGAAAAGGAAATTGAAGAAGTTGGATCGTTTGTATACCTAGGAAGTGTGGTGTCAGAAAGCGGAGGAACAGAGGAAGATGTAGCAAGTAGAATCAAGAAAGCAAATGGTGTATTTGTTCAGCTGTATTGTGTGTGGAGAAATCTCAACATATCATAAGAAGTTAAAATACGAATATTGAATACAAATGTAAAATCAGTATTATTAGATGCTTGAGAAACTTGGAGAACTATCAACCAGATAACATGAAGACTACAGATATTTGTAAATAAATGCTAAAGACGAATAATGAATATAAAATGGACCAATAAGATTACGAACAAAGAACTATGGAGAATCACCCATCAGAAGTCAATAGAAAATCAGATAAAAAGAAGAAAATGGAATTGGATTGGACACACATTACATTAAGAAACAGGAGCAATAGAGAAAACTGCATTAGATTAGAATCCTTTAGAGATATAGAAGGAGAGGTAGGTTGAAGAGAAAGTGGGAAAGGACAATAGAGGATGAGATATGAAGCACAAGAAGATCATGGAACGAGGTCAAGGGGATAGAGGAGACCGCAATGCCTGGAAGCTCTTCATAGATGCCCTATGCTCCACAAGGAGTAAAAGGATTTGATGATATATTCAGCATATGTGCCTCACTATCCATTCAAGTCACTGTAGCAAAATGAAAACAATTTATTACATGTCTGTCTCAATACAAGGATATGGAAATATAATGAAAGGCTTATGTTGTCCAATACAAGCAAATGCCTCCAGCTGGAGAGGGAGATGAGTGCATGTTTAATTCTATCTGCAAGAGAAAACAGTACAGTAATAAAAAAAATGTAATGATTTTAATCATGTTGGCATGCTCATCTGATTGACATTAAGTAATATTTCTGCCTGCACCAGTAAGCTTGGATGGTAGATATATGCAGGGAGTAATGGCTTGCAATATTACATACTGATCACAAATATGGGAGGGTGAAACATTAGGGCAATGGAGAGGTACAGGCTATGCATGTTTAACAACTACCTTATTGAAATCTCCACTCTTCTGGGATGTGGCACTGTGTCACTGGGCCTGGTGCGTAGCATTTCCAGACAACTTTGTCTCAAAACATAGGGCACCAATCACCCAGTGACACAGGTCCACCTCCCAGAAGAAAACAGACCTCAACTATACTGCTGCAAAAGCCTAAAAACCTCACAACTACTTTATTGTTACTGTGGGACTGTTAATCTCATAAAAAATTTACCTAGCATTGGTTGTTGTTCAAAGTACTTATAAAACCTTGCGAAGTGACTGAATGATATAAAAACAATGGCACTTAATTCCACCCCCCTCTAACAGGGCAGTTAAATTTCATGTGTAATCACTGCTCATAAATGATGAAAATTGGAAAATGTGGGAGACTATATTCAAAGCCATCTTTTATCTAAAATTTCAAATAAACTTATCTTTAAAAAATGAACTCATATACTACATTGATGCTTGTTCCCCTTAAGAACAGGTGACAGGTGATACACTGGTACCATCGATTTAATTAATTCCAAATAACGTATGTTGTGGTAAAGTAAGAATTAGAGGAAATGAAACCCAAACTACCGTACTGATGCAGAAGACACTTGTCACACACAACTACTTTGCCACGACAGTTCTACTGTCTTTATTTAAACTATTTCCAGTATAACAAAACATTTTCATAAAGATATGTAAAAATACAATTCACACAAGTTTATCTGCTTTTATAAACACTTCCAACAAATCTATAGTTGTGCACCTTAACCACACATACCCTCTGAGTAAGAAAAGTTCCTCCCTGAGTTCCATATGAGCTTGGTTGAATCAATGGAGTTGTGTCATCTGGATCACTCTCACTTTCTGTGTCTGACACGTGCTCACCTTCAGCAAATACCTTCCTCTTGCAGACAGGGCACACCCGTCTGTTGCGGGTCAACCATGGGTCTATGCACTTTGAATGGTAAGCTGGGAGGAAAAAAAAATCAATGTTCATCCATGCTTCCAAATCTACAAATACATATCCTTTCATTCTAGAAATTTCTCACTTCACCTTTCCTTCCCCCATTCACTTCAACATGTCCTCAATAACAATAATCATGAGCAATCATTTGTATAATTTTATTTAACCAATACCTATACACACATATTATGTTTATGATAAAAATATTTTCATATTTTCTATTAACTCACTCTGGAAATGTTGTGTAAGACCTGCAACAGGTAATATTGTCCACACATGGCAACACCATGACTCACCCATAACACTATTATCTCTGGCATTTCACTTTTGCTTGTCACCTGTTGAACAATGTATCATCTTTTGTTTTTGACCTTTGATTTCTAAGAAGCTGGGCGGAGAGGGGGTTGAGGTCAAAAGACCGTGCATGTCTATGGCCACTCCAGGCATAGCAGAACTTCACCTTCGGAATGAAGATGGCTTTATGACACAAACTGAAGAACACATTCTTTAAAATTATTTTTGTTTCCCCCATCACTCCAGATGTATAGTGATAATGGGCATTTATTTACATTCTGCGTCAACATGAAAACTCGCATATATTTTGTAATATGGTCCACCTGCTGCAAAAGGGGTTATCAGTATGGGTTTACTTTACTTCAAAACCACAAAACAACATTCAGTATCCAAAAGGGAAACCTTTTTTTCCATTCTATTTTGAATAATGATGCAGTACACTCATGTACAAGTCATCATGCTAGACAAAAAACAGCCACCTACCATGTGAACAAGGCAATATACGAAGCTTCTCTCCTTCCTGATAATCCTCAAGGCAGATTGCACACGTTTCATAAGGGTCACCCTTTGAGAACTTGGCTGTTGGAATCTTGCGTAAGGAAGAGTTAGGGAGACGATGACGGCGTTGTTGGCGGCGGTCTTTAATAAATTTCACAACCTACAGCACAATTACATAGCTCTATTTATATATCCATAATGTACATGAAATATTAAGTTGTACTTGTAAATATGATACACAATGAGTTTTGTAATAAGTAAGGGAATAAATATGTATTATACATGCTACAAAACTCATTTGTATGCAATGATGACAAATGTACATAAAGCAATGATGGGCATATCAAGATTGGGCCCACTGTATCTCAGCACATTACATGGTTTTGTGCTTTCTTATAAAACTGATCATACGCTGTAAATGCCAGGAGACAAGAACTGTATGTTCAAATGTAACAGAACAGAACACACAAACACAGAGGTCTGAAAAATTATAACATAAGCTTAAAACCAAAACTAAAATCATCTACATACGTTTCACTCTGTTACAGTAATTCTCACACAATTTTATGCATTTCAGTACATTCATACCATCATTACACATGCTTGCAACACCGCTGTTAGCAATGTGACAACAAATTATCATTCATTAAAATTCTACATTTAATGTCACAATTAATGACATAAACTCAGCCTACATGGAATGTTATCACATAAATAGAAAATACCTAAAAAATGTGTGGCACAATATTTCAGTTGGTATCAGGATCCTAGGAACCTTAAAAAATATGAAAAACAACATTCAGTGACATATCAGGAATTCTGGTAGTAAATTAGTGATACGCTGTGTTTCCAATGGGCACATTCCTCACAAAAACTGTAAGTGTGTATAAAATGATTTACTGTCAACACAACACATGAAGAAATGGACCACAAAATGTTTAACTCTAGCATACTATATGATTAACCATTTATAATGCACTGTAAGCAAAACTGTGTATGTTAAAATGCTAAAGCAAAAATGAAACAATGCATTGTATACCAATATTAAGTGCAATTCCAACCATGTGAAATGTTTTCATGAAGTGCTGTTATGAAATAAAAAGTCAAAATAAGATGCCTGATAAAAATCATCTACACTGATCACATTAACACACAAACTGTGGTTACATAAATGCTGCTTCAACATTGGCTCTTCAGTCATTTACATGCTTATGTTCTTGACAGTGCTGTATGCACTCCTCAAACTCAATTTTTGGAAATGGTATCATCTGCTCAGTTGTTTGCACAACAGTAAGTGCTTCAAATTTATGGGACAGCAACAACTCACAGAGAATCACACATAGTGGGTACAGAAGCCACTGCGTTTGTAGAATGCTCTATCTATACAAGATGAACCAAACACACCTTGACAGTATTTGAAATGCAAGAATATTTTAGTACAAAGTGTAAACATATTTATTAACAAACACAGTCCATGTCCATTAGAATTTATGTTAATCACTACTGTTTGAGTATGATGCAGGTGACCACGTCATTCAGCACACTCCTGCAGTCATGGTAGAGAGATGTTACAACATGCTGTAGCATTTTATTTGGGATCCCTCGAATATGCTCCCAAATTCACTGTTTTAAGGCATCAATTTGGGAAGGAAACATTCTGTATACAATGCTTTGAAGTAGCCAAAGGGAAAGTAGTCTGGTACTGCAAGATCAGGTGAGCAGGTAAAGTCCCCAAATGAGAAACAAGTTTGTCTGGAAACACTGTCCTGACAACCTGCATGGAAATGTCCTGTATGAGCAGTTTCTCCTAACATCATTACGCATGAAGTTGGTCAGTATGGCAATTCCACTTTGCTGTAACCTGGTTTTCAGATTTCAAATGCAATCGCCCATTCACACGATCTTGCAGTATCAGACTACTTCCTTTGGGGCTATGTCAAAAGCAAGGTATACAAAAAGCATGCTGCTAATACTGATTACTAAAAACAGTCAATTCATAAGTCTATTTAAGGGATCCCTTAGGAAATGGTATTGTGTGTTGACATCCTGACTGTAGAGTCTACTGAATGACATGATCACCACCCACAAAGTGTCATATTCAACAATAATGATTAATATGAATTCTCTTGGATGTGGAATGTATTGACATTAGAAAATTTTTTCCACTCTGCCCTAATGTTCTCTCATTGCAATAGCCATCAGGTGTTTCCGTCTCACCCTCCACAAAAGTTTCCACTTAAGCTGGACTGAGTGGACAGGTTCACAATCAGTACAAGTTACAGACACAACATGCTTTAATCCATAACCTGCTCACTGTTACCACCACCTAGGACACCACATCTACTGGTCAGGTAAATAAACAACCACAGCATATCAATCAATCATGTATCTATCTATCTATATATGTCTATATCTATATATAACTATCTCTCCATTATCTATTATTTATCTATCTTATCTGTCTTTGTGTTCAAATAACCTAATGATGATCTGATGGCCCCACTGGCATTTTCAGAGTCAAGTTTCCACCCAAAGTAGCTTCTTTACCAAAACAAAGAAAAAAAGTCAGACAGGAATCATATCAGGAAACAAGAATGGCAATCTAGGATTTTGCAATCCCAAGCCTGCAGCACTACGGCAGTTAGGTGGAGAAACATTAAGAAAAATTACATGATTCAGTAGTCCTGACTTCTAATGCTGGACAGGGCACACCTTGTTACATGACAGTTGTAGGCATGGCACAAGATGGTCTAATACAGGTCTAACGGGGAAGAACATGATATGCATCAATTTTGAGATGTTCAATTCAGTCTAGCAATCGTCTGTGGTATGGTAAGACACAGGAATGCCACTCAGCACTACATATTTATGGCCAGGCAAAATGTTCATATCTACAATTTTTATCTCTCTCTTTCTTTATCAACAGTGTAGATGGATGGTGATCAGTAACAAACACAGTGTATACTGATCAACCTTCAACACCTGCAGAATCCACTTTGCGCAGACCTTCTACTTCATTCAGAGGTCTGTTGAGATGCAGTATCAATGGCAGTTGTTGATAATCACTGTAGGGACCACCTGCTGTCTTCCTGCCCTATATTAATGCCCTCATTCATTGTCACAAATGATGTTTGTTAAATGACCAGTTAATTACATACGATAGGATGTAAGTACTCACACCACCCTTCTTTTATGTTCTGACACATATACACCATTCAGTCACAGAACACATGAAATGTCCTTACATCCTCATGCTTTAACTCACTTCTCCTTCTCTGTCCACAGGCAGCAATGTGTAAGCATACATAACTATCATACCAAACACCTACTATGCACAAGAGGTGACGAAACCACACCAAAGGAGAATTCACACACACACAAACACACACAAGTATCACCTACTAACACTATCAAGTGGTAAAATCTTTAAATTTTTCCTTGAATACAGGGGACAAATGGCCTTAAACTCTTAACCAATACTTACTGATTGCCTGTTATATTTTATTTTTGCAGATGGGTTTGCAAAAAATAAAAATCCCAAGCGTGGTAATGCACTTCCAATAACTGCACCTGAAACATGCTGCTCCAGTTAACTACCCATGTCACCTTACTACCATTTTATTTAAATTCTGACTGTATACTCACCACAAACACAAGCAGGATAAAGAAACATATCCCCACTACGATGGCAAATGGAAGCAGCAGATGTATGTTGATGTTAAAAGGCAATTCATTGTTCATTACAACAAAACAGTTGGACTTGTATTGGTAATTAGCTTTCAGAATCAAGCCCGCTTCTTCACCCACAAACACAGATGGGATGGAGATACCCACTGGATCCTTGGCTGACATGGGTTCTGAATATACAAACAAAACACTAAATTGAGAATTGAATTTGCCACTATATACCAGAAATTCTGCAATAAAGTCATCCATCCATACTCACACATTTGCTAATTCCTCACAGGATCCTGATAATATTACCTCATTTTTCTTGAGAGTTCCCCGTTTTCCATCTTTGTGCTGCTTTTAGCACCTAAATGATGTACAGTGTAATGGTTTCAGTATTCTACTGGCACAATTTGCAAACATCAACATACTCCCCTCAACTTCCATGCATCCATGTCTATTTCATACATATGTACTTCATTACAATCAGACATTCAATGCTGTGCTTATCACAAAGTATGATCTCATTCATAAATTTCACTATTTTACAGTTATCCCCAGAATATATGCCTCATGGACATCGAAGTATGCCTGTACATTACGATTCCCACTTGTAGGTTACATAAAATGCTGTCAAAATATCTTAGCCTAGACCATACTGGGATACACATAATACCAGTTCGGTAAAAATCTGGATTACCAAGTCAAGCAACACATAAAAATCAAAACTGAATACAGCAATATTCTTCAATATGGCATCTAAATCAGTACTTGAAGACAGAAGTCCCAAGGTCAGTAGTTTTATTGACTGTTAACTTCTGGTACACGTATGTATTTCACGACTATCTTGGATTGTCTAGATGTCATGTCACCAGCACGAACTTACTTGCGATGTAGGATACTTCAAAGTTTTTGAAAGTTGGTACTGTCTCACACACACTAGAGGCATCACAAGTAACTAGCACATCACACCATGTGTTTAGCACAATTAGTAGCAATAATGTGATATCTATTTCCATCATGTTGCATATGGCACACGCTACTCTCTGTCCAGGTATTAGAATGGCTTCAGGTGATCCACAGGTGAATAAACAAGGTACTGCTGGCAAAATGTAACTTCAACAATCCCATAGAAACTTGAAATAATCAAGAAGCTTGAAAATGACAAAAACTTAAGGCTGGTTATGACTTTATATGACAACGGATCTTCAACTAGCTATGATATAAAGAAGCAGAATGACCAGTTATAATTGTTTGTGATATTAATTGAAAGCATGGACAGCTCTTTCAAGAGGGGAGCCAAAATTAGCCAAAGTATAGGAGCAGTAACAAAAAATTGCCTAAGAACTTAGGTCAGTATAGGTATCTCCCAAGTATCCCTAATATCTCACAATACAGCACCTGTCAAACCTGCATGTGCCAGAATAACAGAATCTTGCTGTACAATAACAAACACAAGTCACCCTGTATCAGTGCCAAGTATGTGCAAAGGTTATTCAGGAGATACTCATATTGGGAGGCAATGCAAAGCACCTCCAATATATCAATATAGATACCCAAATTTTTGGACTCTACTGTAAGCAAGTTTTATATACATACTTTAGGGGATTAATAGAAGTACTGTACTTCATTGTGCCAGATTCCAGGACTGTATCATCTGACTATCTCAGCTGAAGACATTATGTATACAAATAGGTATTATGTATATATGTATAAAAATGTGGGTCCTTTAATGGATGGTTTCTTGTATCTGGTAACTTGTTGGTACATTATACCCAAATTTTAATCAATAACCAGTGGTACCACAATGCTCAGAATGCTTAGTACACAACTGAGCATCTAGATCAGAAAACAAATTAATTATGAATAAAAAATGTGCAAGACTTCCAAGAATGCTTCATGTATATACAAAATGAGTGAAGTTTAACTCTGTGCTACCTATTTCCCACCGGTCTAACAAATAAGGTAAGCTTACTATCAAGCAGTTCCTGATAGTATGACACATGTTAGGCTCATTTTACAAACATCAAGTTAAAGCAGTGGTTCTCAACTTTTCGGTGCTTTTGACTCGCGAGGGATATGCCTTTTACTGTGACA
>Ga0209755_10003268_pt1 | contig 20584 bp, 18 predicted proteins | sample TergutCo191P1_FD_187301 | JGI IMG/M metagenome (GOLD analysis project Ga0209755, IMG submission 187301) | Cornitermes sp. P1 segment gut microbial communities from Petit-Saut dam, French Guiana - Co191P1 (SPAdes) (version 2) | ecosystem: Host-associated > Arthropoda: Insects > Digestive system...
CGGAAGGCCCCGCAGGGCGCCGTTTTTTTTTGGTTACTTTCTTGCCCCCTGGGGGGCTAGGGGGGAGAGGCACAGCTGCCCCACGGGGCGGCTTTGCCGTCCCGTGCGCGCAAAAAAAAAGTGACTCGACGAAAGTCGAAAACCCTGTCCGGAGGGCGAAAGAAGCCGGGCCGCAGGCCCATAGAAACATATCTCAGTTAAGAAAGGCCCCCGGGCCGCAGGCCCATAAAGACATAGCTCAGTTAAGAGAGGCCCGGGCCGCAGGCCCAAAGAGAACAATGCCCGAAGGGTGAAGAGAAACATTTTCAAAAAGGGCCCGGGCCGCAGGCCCAAAAAGAACAACGCCCCAATGGGCGAAGAGAAACGTTTCAAAAAATGGCCCGGGCCGCATGGCCCATAAAAACATTCTCAGTTAAATAAACCCGCCCGGAGGGCGAAGAGAACCATTCCAAAAAAAACGCTGTCAGTTGGCACGGAGCCCCCGCCCGGCGGGCTATTCTCCTCTCTTTTCATTTGTGTTATGCCCCCCCTATGAAAGCCATTTGCATGAAAGACACCTCGGGCCCCCAGGGCCTTCAACTCCTTGAGCGCGACATGCCTGTGCTTGGGCCTGAAGACATTCTCGTTGAAGTGAGGGCCAGCGCCATTAACCGGGCGGACTTGCTGCAAACGAAGGGCCTCTACCCCGCACCTTTTGGCGTGCCCGCGGACATTCCTGGCCTCGAGTTTGCCGGGAAAGTGCTGCGCGTGGGCGCAAAAACACAACGCTTTAGGCCCGAAGACAGGGTAATGGGCTTGGTAGGGGGGGGCGCCTGGGCGGAGCAGGTGGTACTGCACGAGGGGGAGTTGCTCCCCATTCCACCCCACCTCAACTATAGAGAGGCCGCCGCCATTCCCGAAGCCTTTATGACGGCTTTTGACGCTATGGTTATGCAGGGGGGCTTGGGCCGCTTCGGCCGCGTCCTCATTCACGCCGTCGGCAGTGGGGTGGGCAGCGCGGGCCTGCAGCTGGCCAAAGCCATGGACTGCTCCGTCGCGGGTACCTCGAGGACAGCCGACAAGTTGGAGCAGGCCAAAGCCCTCGGCTTGGACGTGGGCGTGCTGGTTGCTGAAAAGCCAGCCAAGTTTGCAAGCACACTCAAAACCGCTTGGCCCGGTGGCGCACAGGTGGTGCTGGAGTTGGTGGGTGGCCACTATATACCCGAGTCCATCCTCTCCATGGCCCCGGGGGGGCGCTTGCTGCTGGTGGGCCTCCTGGCGGGCACCACTTGTGAGTTGCCCCTGGGGCTTGTGTTGGGCAAGAGGCTGCACCTTGTGGGCACCACCCTGCGCAGCCGCGCCCTGCCTGAAAAAATTCTCCTCGCACGCGCCTTTGCTGAAGCGGTGCTCCCCCTGTTTGAGAAGCGTACGCTGCACCCCGTTGTGGCCAAAACCTATGGCTTCCCCGAGGTGGCCCAGGCGCTGGCCGACATGTCCAAAAATGACACCTTCGGCAAGGTGGTGCTGGAGTGGTAGCCCCCACCATGCCCACCCCCTTTTGCCCTGACGACGCCGCCGACGAAAACGCCGGCCTCTTCGGCCTCCCCCACTCCCCCCTGGAGGCCAAACTGGTTATTGTACCGGTACCTTTTGACGCTACCACCAGCTATGGCCACGGTACCTCCCTCGCCCCCAAGGCCATTCTCCACGCCTCCCACCAGGTGGACTTGTGGGACTTGGAGACGGGCAAACCCTATGCCGCCGGTATTGCCATGTTGGACATTCCCCAGCAGGTGCAGGCGTGGAATGAGGAGGCCCGCGCGCTGTTGGAGAAAGCACCCCATGCCCCCGCCACTTTGGCCTCGGTGAATGCGCTGTGTGAGAGACTCAACCATTGGGTATATGAGACGTGCGCGGCTTTGCTCTCCCAGGGGAAGCATGTGGGGGTGTTGGGGGGGGAGCATTCCACGCCTTTGGGCAACATTCAGGCGCACGCGGAGAAATACCCGGGCATGGGGGTGCTGCACATAGATGCGCATGCGGACTTGCGTGTGGCTTTTGAGGGCCTCACCTTCTCCCATGCCTCCATTATGCACAATGTATTGGAGCGGGTGGAGGGGGTTTCAAAACTCGTCCAGGTGGGGGTGAGGGACTTGGGGGAAGCCGAAGCCGCCCGCATTTATTCCACGCCCGGGAGAATAGAAACTTTCTTTGACTTTGCGCTGGCGGAGCACCGCATGGCGGGTTTGCCCATGCAGGCCCTCTTTGCGCGTGTGGCCGCCGCGTTGCCGAACAATGTTTATGTTTCTTTTGACATTGACGGGTTGGAGCCCAGCCTTTGCCCCAGCACGGGTACGCCGGTGCCGGGGGGGCTTTCTTTCCATGAGGCTTGTGCTTTGTTGAAGGCCGTGGTGGGCGCGGGCAAGCGGGTGGTGGGGTTTGACTTGAGTGAGGTGGCCCCCGGCGACACCGAGTGGGACGCCAACGTGGGCGCCCGTATACTCTATAAACTGGCCGGGTGGCTCCTCAAAAGCCAACAAACACTCCCCTCAACCAGCGGGAGACGCACATGTTGAAGCAAACTCTGGTGGAGCTTGCTGACGGAAGGGAGGAGGTAATGGCCCAAAAGGGGCATGGGCCGCCCCCTCCACCTAAGGCGCCTACAACCCAGCCCCAAGGCGAGGAGGCAAAGAAGACAACCTCCATACTTTTGAAACATTTTATGCGCTGTACACCCGGTTTCACATAGCTTGGGCAAGCTTGTGGAGAAGGAACTTATGGTGCTAAAGTGTGGGCCGTTGTGGGGTGGCCAGGGAGAGGGTATGCTGACGGAAGGAAATGCCAACATTCCAAGAAGGCGCGCACTGTTTAACTCATATGAATGGGGGAAGGAGCAGGAAACATGACAACGGTTAGGAATGCAAGTTTATGGGGCAGTGGTTTATGTTTCAAAAACTTTTTTTTAACGTTTTTGTCTATTTCGTTTTTGGCGGGCACATGGGCGCATGCCGCAGAGTCTGAGTTGTTTGTGCCTTTAAAAAAGGGGTTGGGCAAACATTCCGCTTCACCTTCAAGGCCAACAGAGTCCTTTGTCCCACTGCCCGCTGACAACTATAAAGAGGCGACGCCCAAGCAATTGGAGCAACTTGATAGAATTAGGAAAAGGAAAACAACAAAATCTATTTCGCTGGCACGTATGGATGTGAATGCTCTCAGAGAAAACAATGTCTCCGTTCCATTGCCATCCAAGAAAAAGCCTCGTTTTTCCAGAAAACATTTTGAAGCCAAGGGTGCAAACAATTTCAACTGGTCAGGAGAAATTCCAGGCACTTTTTCTACCAGCACATTGGTTGTCCGTGAAGGGAATGTGACAGGGAGCATGCGGGATGAAAACCATGAGCTTTACCGTATTGAGCCCATTGGCGACGGTATTCATGCCGTTGTGAAAATAGACGAAACAAGCCTCCCCAGTTGTGCAAAACCTCTGGAAACACAAAAAGAGACAGCTGTTTCGCTTTCGGCGCCAGAAACAGCCTATGCTCCAGGAGATGGCTTTGTTGAGATAGATGTGCTGATTGCATATACACCCATGGTCCGCGCGGCGCGCAGGGACTTGGCAGCGTTGATGGATTTGGCCATTGAAGAAACCAACCAATCCTATCGAAACAGTGACATTCATATTCGGTTGAATTTGGTGGACAGCATGGAGGTAAACTATTCAGAAGCCGGCAAGTCTTTTAACACCAATTTGGAAGATTTTGTCGCCATGAGAGCCGTCAATGAAAGGCGTGACTCCAGGGGTGCAGATGTGGCCATACTCATTGTGGACAATAGGGAATATTGTGGGTTGGCTTATTTGATGCCGGATGACGCATTGGCCTATGGCGTGGTTTATTATAATTGTATAACAGGCGGCAATTATACATTTGCACATGAGGTTGGGCACATACAGGGGGCTCGGCATGACGAGCGGACAGACCCTTCAAATTCTCCCTATGCATATGGGCATGGATATATTCATCCATCAACAACAGCCTCACAAAATTTCAGGACAGTTATGGCATATGACTGCACTGGCCGCTCTTGTCCTGAAATTCAATATTGGTCCAACCCAGACATAACCTACAACGGCATTGCCACAGGAACAACCCAAACCAATAACAATGCCCGTTTGTTGAATGAAACAGCACAAAGGGTGGCTGCGTTTAGGAGCAGGCCGACGCCCCCCCCTGTGGAAACCTCCTTTGGCTATAACCATGGGTGGCGTGTGGACAAGCACCCCATTCTCCTTGCAGACGTTAACGGGGACAACCGGGTGGACATTGTGGGTTTTGGGGAGGGTGGGGTGGTGGTGGCTTTGGGCAATGCCGGTGGTGGGTTTGAAACGCCAACCCTGGTGCTTGAAGAGTTTGGGTACCAGCAGGGCTGGCGTGTGGACATGCACCCCCGTTTGCTTGCAGACGTTAACGGGGACAACCGGGTGGACATTGTAGGTTTTGGAGAGGGTGGGGTGGTGGTGGCATTGGGCAACGGCGACGGCAGCTTCCAAGCGCCCCATTGGGCCCTTGGGCAATTTGGCCATACTCCAAGTGGTTGGCGTATGGACAAGCACCCCATTTTCCTTGCAGACGTTAACGGGGACAAGCGGGCAGACATTGTCGGTTTTGGAGAGGAAGGTGTTGTCATTGCTTTGGGCAAGGCCGACGGTACTTTTGGAAGCGCGGGTTTGGCCCTTGGGGAATTTGGCTATACGAGAGGTTGGCGCACAGAGAAGCACCCCCGTTTGCTTGTGGACACCAACGGGGACGGGCGGGTGGACATTGTGGGCTTTCACGACATGGGTGTTAGGGTGGCCTTGGGCAAGGGTGACGGCAGTTTTGAAGCGCCGAGGTGGGCCCTTTCGGAATTTGGGTACCAGAGGGGCCATTGGCGTACAGAGAGGCACCTTCGTTGGTTGGTGGACACCAACGGGGACAAGCGGGCGGACATTGTGGGTTTTGGGGATGAGGGCGTATGGGTTGCTTTGCAGAAGAGCAACGGTACTTTTGAAAGGCCGAAGTTGGTACTCCAAGAGTTTGGCTACCAAAGGGGAGGGTGGCGCATAGACTTGCACCCCCGTTTGCTTGTGGACGTTAACGGGGACGGGCGTGCAGACATTGTGGGTTTTGGGAATGACGGAGTGGTGGTGGCTTTGGGCAAGGGGGGTGGGGGCTTCCAAACCCCCCAATTGGCCCTCCGGCAATTTGGCTATATGCAGGGTTGGCACCCAGACAGGCACCCCCGTTTGCTGGTGGACGTTAACGGGGACGGGCGTGCAGACATTGTTGCTTTTGGGAATGACAAGGTTTCAACGGCCTTGGGCAAAAGCAACGGTGCGTTTTAGGGCCCCTTTTTGGAATTTGAAAAATAAGCTGCCGAAAAATTGCTCCAGGGGGGAAGCCGTGGTTTTGTCCTACATATACACATAACCACCCTTATAGAAGCGCCTTTGGTGAAATGGACATAGGCTACAAAACATGGCAGCGCTGGTTTGGATGGTGGCTTTGGCCGCTGTGCCTGCCTTTATGTCTGCTTTGTGTGTTGTGTGCTTTGCCTGCCGTCGCCGCTTCGCCCGTTGACGACTATGCAAGTGCCCGCGAGGTTTATACCCAGCTAAAAGCTGACGAAAAGCGCTCCAAGCTGCGCCAGCATTGGCAAACGGCCATTGGTGGTTTTGAGGCTGTTGCCAAAAAGCACCCCAACGCCCCCCAGGCGGCGGATGCGGGTTTTAGTGTAGCGCGCCTCTATTTAGAGTTGGCGGCCATTTCAGGGTTGAAGGAGGACAGGGAGGCGGCTTTTCGCGCCTACCAAGCTTTTGTGGTGGAGTGGCCCAAGCACCGCCTGGCGGATGATGCGGCCTTGGAAGCGGGCAAGCTTGCCCTGCGTATGGGGGACATTGCCAAAGCACACCAGTTGGCCGAGGTGGGTATTGCCCAGGGGGGGGACATGCAGGCGCAGCTACGGGAGTTTAAGAAGCAGTTGCCGGTGGTGGCAGTGGCAAAGGTAGCCCCCCCCCCTGCGGTTGTGCCCCCCCCTGCAGTGGCAAAAGTAGCCCCCTCCCCTGGGGCTGTGCCCCCCCCTGCAGTGGCAAAGGTGGCCCCCCCCCCCTCGGTTGCCCCAAAGAACAGCCAGTTGATGCAGGCATTTGCCGTCGAGGGGAAGAAGGCGGAGAAGGTGGTGGCGCCGGCGGAGAAGAAAGCCCCACCCCCACCGGCTACACCGAAGAGGGTGGAGGTAGCTGCGGTAGAGGCGGTATTGCCGGCAGGGGTGGGGGCAGGAGGAGAGGAGGGTGGGGTATTGGAGAAGATAGGGTTGCCCAGTGTACCCGGGCTAAGGGAGCGTTTGAGGGACGTCAGGGTAGGGGAGCAGCAAGCCAGCCAGAAGGAGGTGGAGGCGCGGCTTAGGCGGGTGGAGCAGGCGATGGGGGCGACGGAGGTGGCGTTGGCTCAGCAATTGGGGTTGAAGGCCAGGCGTATTGTCATAGACGCGGGGCATGGTGGGCAGGACAGTGGGGCGGTGGGGCCCTCGGGGCTATTGGAGAAGGACGTCACCTTGGACATTGCGTTGAAGCTTTCGCAGAAGCTGAGGGCTTCCGGTTATGAAGTGTTTTTGACGCGCTCTGACGACCGGTTTATTCGCCTTGAGGACAGGACACATTTTGCCAACAAGGTGAAGGGGGACGTTTTCATTTCCATACATTGCAATGCTTCGCCGAACAAGAAGGCGCACGGCATAGAAACCTACACATTGAATGTCTCCTCGGACCGCTATGCCATTCGTCTGGCGGCGCGGGAGAATGCCAGTGCTGGCAAGGGGATAGGGGAGTTGCAGTTTATTTTGGCGGATTTAGCGACGAAGGCGAACACGGTTGAGTCTGGGCAGTTGGCGCGTTCTGTCCAATCTTCTTTGGTGACGACGTTATCGAAGAAATATAAGGAGACGCATGGTTTAGGGCACAGGGAGGCTTTGTTTTTCGTATTGCTTGGGGCGAAGATGCCCGCCATTCTTGTGGAAGTTTCATTTCTTTCCAACCCGCAGGAGGAGAAGCTTTTGGCCAATGGGCAATACCGTGGGTATGTAGCGGATGGCATTCATGAGGGCATTAAAAAGTTTGCAGGCAACCGAGAGCAGCTGGCAGGTTTGGCAGACTGAGTTATGTTGGGTATGTAACCTTAGCGAGGATGAGAGTCCTATTTTGCTCAGACGGGTGGATAGATGCATTTGAGAGTTTGGATTTTTTTGTGGAGTTTACCTTTTTTGGCTTTTGGGCAACCGGCGAAGGAGGCGTTGCCCTCGTTGGCGCCGTTGGTGGACTCCATAAAGTCAGCGGTTGTGAACGTAGACGTACAAGCCACTTCCGCGCGTTCTTTGCGGGAGGACGAGTTTTTCGAGCGGTTTTTTGGATTTAGGCACCCTGGGGGGCCGCAGGGGAGGGAGCCTACGCGTCGAGGGGTGGGCTCCGGTTTTATTATAGACGCGAAGGGTTTGTTATTGACGAACAACCATGTGGTGGAGGGGGCGCTAAAAATTCGCATACGGTTGGATGATGGGCGTTCTTTTGAGGGGGAGATATTGGGGACGGATCCGCTGACGGATTTGGCCCTCATTCGTTTGAAGAATGTGGAGGGGCGTTTACCGGTGGTGAAGTTGGGGGACTCTGGCAGCATGCGGGTAGGTGACTGGGTATTGGCGATAGGCAACCCATTTGGGTTGGCCTCGAGTGTTTCCTTGGGGATAGTTTCTGCTTTGGACAGGAACATTCAGGCGGGCCCTTATGACCAATTTTTGCAGACGGACGCAGCGATTAACCCTGGGAATTCTGGGGGTCCCCTATTCAACCTCAAGGGGGAGGTGATAGGGATAAACACGGCCATTATAGGTGGGGGCTCCGGCATCGGTTTTGCTGTGCCCTCCAACGTAGCGAAGGCGTTGTTGCCGCAGTTGGAGAAGGAGGGGGTTGTGACCCGAGGGTGGTTGGGGGTGATGATTCAAGACTTAAGCCCCAGGTTAGCCCAGGGGCTCAAGTTACCCATAAAGGAGGGCGCCATCATCAGCTCCATGGCAGTGGACTCGCCGGGCCAGCGCTCAGGGCTCAAGGTGGACGACGTTATTGTTTCTGTCAATGGCCAAGCGGTTTCCTCCGCAGCGGCTTTGACGCGTATTGTAGGCATGCAAAAGCCCGACAGCACTGTCAAAATAAAGCTATATAGGGCGGGCAAGTCCATGGAGCTCAGCATACGCCTGGGCACAAGGCCTGGGGACGTGGGCAAAGCAGGGAAGGTGGGGCCTCCGGCGATAGGGCAGGAGCAGAAGAGTCAGCGTTTGGGCCTCAGTGTACAGGACATGAATGCGGGGTTAGCGGAGGCACTGGGTTTGCCGAGGTATGGTGCATTGGTGGTGGACGTACAGCCGAATTCTCCGGCGGAGGAGGCGGGTTTGGCTCGAGAAATGCTGATAGTGGAAGCCAATGGCACGGCCATAGGTGCAGCTCGCCAGCTTTTGGATGTTTTCTCTGCGGCGAGTGCGAAGCAGGTGGTGCTTTTGCGTGTCCAACTTCCCGGGAGAGAAGGAAGGACTTTTCTAATAGCTCTTGAAATGCCCTAAATAATGAGAATGTTTTTATGGGCCTGCGGCCCGGGCTTTTTTTGGAAAGGGTTCTTTTTGCCCTCCGGGCGGGGTTTATTTAACTGAGAATGTTTTTTTTGGGCCATGCGGCCCGGGCCCTTTTTGGAAAGGGTTTTTTCTGCCCATTGGGGCGGGGTTTTCTCTGGGCCTGCGGCCCGGGCTTTTTCGCCCTTCGGGCATTCTGCCTCCGGCGGGGAACTTTTTGCTCGCCCAAAAAGTTCCTCAAAAACGGCTCCCTCCGGTGGCCCTGCGGGGCTCTTTGCCTCACTCGCAACCCTCTTGGGGCTTTCCTCTTCCGCGCCCATCAGCGAGGGTCGCGGGACACTGTGCAAAACTTGGAGCGTGTCAGCAGTGCCGTTTGAAGCCACCTCGGAAAATATGCCTCACTTGCAATCCTCCTGGAGCCATTCGAAACAGCCTCGAAAAACACCCTTCACTCGCAACCCTCTTGGGGCTTTCCTCCTCCGCGCCCATCAGCGAGGGTCGCGGGGCCACGTGCAAAATATGGGGCGTGTCAGCAGCAGCTTTTGTGGCCAACCGCCTGCTTTCAGCAGGCGGCTATATAATGCCGTTGAAGTGTCAACTTTGCCTTGCTTTCTGTCAACTCGTGGATTGACATGAGGTAATGTAAAGTTGGCATATGGGCTATTTGAAAGCCTCGTGTCGAAGACACGAGGTGAATGCAGAGAGCACTGCTGACACGCCCCAAGTTTCGCACAGCGTCCCGCGACCCTCGCTGATGGAGACAGGTGAGGGGAGCCCCAAGAGGGTTGCGAGTGAAGGGTGTTTTTCGAGGCTGTTTCGAGTGGCTAGGAAGGGTTGTGGGTGAGGCGTGTTTTTCGAGGTGGCCACAAATGGCACGGTTGAAGCGCTTCTCGCTTCAGCACTGCGCCACCCCGGCCCCCCCCGATGCAAGCAAACTGAGGGAAGCTTCGGAGGGGGTCGGAAGTGATGCGGGAAGCCCCGCAGGGCCACCGGAGGGAGCCGTTTTTGAGGAACTTTTTGGGCGAGCAAAAAGTTCCCCGCCGGAGGCAAAATGCCCGGAGGGCGAGAAAGCCCGGGCCGCAGGCCCAAAGAGAACAATGCCCGGAGGGCAGAAAAAACCATTTCAAAAAAGGCCCGGGCCGCAGGCCCAAAAAAAACATTCTCAGTTAAATAAACCCCGCCTCAATGGGCAGAAAGAGCCCTTTCAAAAAACGGCCCGGGCCGCAGGCCCAAAAAAAACATTCTCAGTTAAATAAACCCCGCCCAATGGGCAGAAAGAGCCCTTTCAAAAAAAGGCCCGGGCCGCAGGCCCAGAAAAAACATTCTCAGTTGGCAACAGAACCCCGCCCGGAGGGCGGCCCCCCCCTCTCAACAACAACCCCCTTTAGGGCTTTATGGTGCGTGCGGCATAGGAGACCATAAAGTCCGCTCCGGCGCGGCGCATGGAAAGCAAGGCCTCTTTGCAAGCAGCCTCAAACTCCAGGAGGCCTGCGTCTGCGGCGGCGCGCAGCATGGCAAACTCTCCTGAAACTTGGTAGGCAACCAGAGGCAACTCACAAGTTTCGCGTGCGTCCCTAATGAGGTCCAAGTTGCTGAGTGCGGGTTTTATGAGCAAGGCATCCGCCCCCTCAAGCACATCCAACTCTATTTCCCTCAAAGCCTCCCTGCGGTTGGCCACCGGCTCCTGGTAGCTGCTGCGGTCTCCAAACTCAGGCGCACTGTTGGCCGCATCCCTAAAAGGGCCATAAAAGGCGGACTGCATTTTCACCGCATAGGAGAGAATGGCCACCGCTTCCAAGTCCGCCTCGTCCAATGCTTCGCGCAAAGCCAAAACACGCCCATCCATCATGTCGCTGGGAGAAACAAAATCCGCGCCGGCTTTGCCCCAACCCACCGCCATGTCGGCAAGGCATGCCACGCTTGAGTCATTGTCAATTTTCCCGTCTCTCACAAGGCCACAGTGGCCATGCGAGAGGAAGGAGCACAGGCAGGTGTCAACAAACACAGGCAAATGGGGCGCCCATTTTTTGCACAACTCAATGGCCTTTTGCGTGGGCGCCATTTGCTTTGCCAAAGCGGAGCCGTCCTCGCATTTAAAGCTGGGCACAGCAAACAGCATGAGGCCACCCACCCCCTTGTCCTCCAATAGCTGAATTTCTTCTTGCAGCATGTCTGCACTCAATTGCCACAAACCATAGCCCGGCCTCACCTCTCTGCGTGTGCCTTTGCCTTCAACAACAAAATAGGGTTGTATAAGGTGGCGGCTTTCAAGGCTGCACTCGCGGAATAAACGGCGCATTCCAACATGGCTTCTCAAACGGCGAAGGCGCGGTCCTAACATTTGGGGCTTCATGGGTTTCCTTTGTGGGGGTTGAATGTCTTTTGCACAAAAGCCTCTACATGTGTCCACAAACTTGGAGAAGGCTCTCCCGCTGCTTTGTTTTTTTCCCAGGCATGCACGGTAGAGTTGCCCACACAGGCCACCTCCACCACCACCGGGCTTGTTTGAGTGGCCCGGCGTGTCTCAAAAAAAGCCTCACAAGCAGAGGGGCTGCAAAACAGCATGCGCGCCCTCCTGCCGTGCCATTGCCTCATTTGTTTTTCCAACCCCGGGGCTGCTGCCGTGGAATAGGCCAATATGCGGTGCACCCGCGTCAGCGCCTCCAACTGCTGCATGGCCTGGGTTTGCTCCTCTCTGGCGGCGCCCACATTGCTGGTTAGCCACAAAAACTCCTCACGAGGGTTGTGGGCACGCCAATGCTCCACCAGGCGTTTGGCAAGCTGCCCGGCCCCCCCAGCCACCTCCAGAGAAACCGGTACCCCTTGCGCCTTTAGCCATTGGGAGGTTTGCGGTGCCAAAGCTGCTACCCAAAGCTTTGGCCAACGCTGGAGGCATTGAGGCCATATGTGCCAAAGGCATTGCGCCCCAAAAACACTGGTGACGAGAATGCTGAGGTTGGCCTCCGTTTCCGGCAGAGAGAAGGGCAAAGCCTTGCGCGCAATACATGCAAAAGCCTCCGCTGCCTGCCCCAGGGCGCAAAGCCGCCTCGCAAGCATGTGCGAAGCTTCCAACTCCCGCGTAATAAGCCATGGCAGTTGCTCAGTCATTTGCGGAGTTTGCCAAAACTTCACCCCCAAGGGGGGGCCTGTGACACAGTTGTGACGAAGCGGCTTAGCAAATTGGGCAAATTGGACACAATGAAACTCTCTTCGCGTCTTCGCCTTATATATGCCCTTGAAGGAAAACCCGTGGAGCGCCCCCCCCTCTGGCTTATGCGCCAGGCGGGCCGCTACCTCCCAGGCTACCAAAACATTCGCGCCAAGCACAGCTTTTGGGAGTTGTGCCACTCACCGGCACTTTGCACCCAAGCGGCCATGGAGCCTATGGAGCGTTTTGCCTTGGACGCTGCCATTGTTTTCAGCGACATTCTCGTCATTCCCCAGGCTTTGGGCATGCAGGTGAGTTTTGAAGGGCACCAGGGGCCCAAAATGACAAAGCCCCTCAAAGAGGTTGCACAACTCCACGCGTGGAATGTCCCCAAACTTTTGGAGGCCTTGTCCTTTGTGCCGGAGGCGGTGCGCCACTTGCGCGGGGTGTTGGGGGAGGAATATGGCCTTTTGGGTTTTGCGGGCGCTCCGTGGACTTTGCTGGCCTATATGTTTGAAGGGCATGCCGACAAAAATTTCGCTGTTGCACGCGCCATGCTGCACACGCAGCCTGAGTTTGCACACAAGGCCATGGACATTTTGGCGGACATTCTCATTGGCTATTTGGAGGCGCAATGCGAGGCGGGGGCCGACGCGGTGCAACTGTTTGACAGTTGGGGAGGGTTGCTGAATGCGGAGGACTATGCGCGCTTTGCCCTGCCGCCCATTCAAAAAGTGGCCAAAGCGTTGACAGGCAAAAACCGCCGCCTGCTTTTGTTTGTACGCGACGGACAACACCTGCTTCCCCTGCTTGCACAGTGTGGTTGCCAGGGCATTTCTCTGGACTGGCGCATTCCATTCCAACAGGCCGCAGCACAACTGCCCAACCACTGCCTGCAAGGCAATTTGGACCCGGCCCTTCTGCTGGCCTCCCCGGAGGTGGTGCGCGAGGAGACACGCAAACTTTTGGCCGCCATGAGGGCGCGCAACCATTATTCCCACTGTATTTTTAACCTGGGCCACGGCATTTTTCCTCAAACCAACCCTGAGTGCGTCAGCGCCCTTTGCGAAGAGGTTGCCCTTGCCGCCTAAACCCGTGGACTTCGCCATTATTGGCGGTGGACTTTCCGGCATTGCATGCAGCCTCAAGTTGCGTGCTGCCGGTTGCAGCACTCTGCTGCTGGAGTCCCAAAACCGCTTGGGTGGCAAAGTGGGGTTGAGGGAGGTGGGGGGCCTCTCTTTTGAGACGGGCCCTACCATGTTTACGGGAAGCCGCGCGGTGGTGTGGGAGTTGTTGGAGTTGCTGGGGCTGAGTGAGGCGGCCTTCCCCATACCCAAGGAAGTTACCTTGCGTTATGTGGTGCGCAAAGGGCGCATGCGGCCTTTGCAACCCTCTCCGCTTTTTTTGGCGCGCTGCCGCGCCCTCTCATGGGCAGAAAAATGGGAAATTGTGAGGGAGGCATTTCGCCCCCCCTCTCCCCCTCTGGGTGAAGAGGAAACCGTTGAGGCTTTTTGCCTGCGCCGTTTTGGCCCTCATGTTACGCACGGCGTTGTCTCCGCCATGTTGAGTGGTATTTTCGCCACTACCCCGGCCAAACTGGGCCTCCTCGCCGCCCTCCCCGCCCTCTCCCAGTGGGAGAAGGAGGCCGGTGGTGTCCTCAAAGGGGTTGTTGCCCAAGCCAAACAGGCCCAAAACCCTCGCAACGGCCTGTGGAGTTTGCACAAAGGCATGGCCCAACTGGGCCTCGTTGCACAACAGCAACTTGCTTGTTGGACACATGCGGAAGTCCAAACCTTGTCCTTCAACAACCCCGGCTTTTGCCTGCGTGTGCTGCGCGAAGGGCAGCCTTTGGAGGTTTGCGCCAAAGCCGTTTGCCTCGCAACAGAAGCGGACGCGGCGGCCCAACTCCTCAAACCCTTCCTGCCGGAGGCGGCCCAAACCCTGCACGCCTTCTCCCACGCCCCCCTCGCTATGGTACATTGGAGTGAAACTTGCCCCAAACAAAGCCGCCTCCCCAAAGGTATTGGCTTTTTGGCTTGTGCACACTCGGGCATGTTTTCTCTGGGTACACTCTTTTTGGGCAACTATTTGAAAGACGGCAGGGGCCCACGCTTTGTCTCCTTTGTGGGTGGCACGGAGTTTCCTCAACGTGTTTTCGCCTCCGAGGCCCAAATGCACGAGGGCTTGCAAGGGGACTTGCGCCAATTGACAGGCGGCGAGGTGGGCCAGGTGGACTTCATTCAACGCTGGCCCAAAGCCATTGGCATTCCCGGCCTCGGGCACCTCCAAAAAATAGACAAACTGCATGCGTGCCTCCAGGCTTTCCCCCTGGCGCTGGCGGGAAGCTATTGCGGGGCCTCGGCCATGCATGACGCCATTTCCAGCGGCTTTGAGGCCGCCAAAGTGTTGCAACAAAAATTCCTCCAAACTCAAGGAGGCACTCCTTGAGTTTCCCCCTCGCTGTTGTGGGCGCCAACTATAGAGAGTTGTCCTCAACACAACGGGCCGCACTGTTTGCGCAATTTTCAAACCCCCAACTCGCTCAAGCACTCAAAAGCATGCAGGCCATTTCAGGCTCCGCAGCCATTTTTACCTGCTCCCGTGCAGAGTGGGTGGTTTCTGCAAAACAGCCGCGCTGGACGATGGATTTGGTGTTGGGCTTCCTCCTCAAACAGGGCTTCTCCCTCAAACAATTGCACCACCATTGCGGCCTTGCGGCCATGGACTACCTCGTCCACATGAGCCTGGGCTTGGACTCTGTCGCCGAGGGGGAGCCTGCCGTCTCGCGCCAAGTCGTCAAAGCCTTCCAAACCGCACACAAAGAAGGCACCTGTGACGAGCCTTTGCGCCGCATATGGAAACAACTCGAGTTGGCCATTAACCGGCGCCGCTCCCTCAAACTCGACAAACGCAACCAAGGCGTACAAACCCTGGTTGTCAACAAACTCAAAGAGTTGAATTTGGGCGACGGCCATATATTGGTGTGGGGCAAAGGCCAAATTGGCATGGCTGTCTGCGCGGCTTTGCAGGCCGCGGAGCTTTCTCACGCAGGCTTTGGACGCAAGGACGGCGCCGCGTTTGAGGCCGCACTGCCTTCCGCCCAGGCCGTTGTCGTCTGCACGGGCGCCCCCGCCCCCTATTTCAGCTTGCCCAAAATGTGTGCGCCCAAACTCTGCATTGACTTGGGCTCCCCGGAGCAGGTGCTGCAAGCCCCCGGGTGGGAAAAAATAAAGTTGGATGATTTGCTGGCTTCCCCCCTGCTTCACCTCTGCCATACGGACAGGCAGTTGCTTGAAAACATTGCCCAACAAACCTTGGAAACACTGCATGCCCAGTTTGGACAAAAAGCGCACTCGTTGGTTTTGGCCAACCTCTCCACCCTCAAAACAAACTTCATGCAAAAGGAACTCCCCCCCCTCCTGGAGGGCTTGCCTCCCCAACGCTCCCTCGCTATACGCCGGGCCATTGCACGCCTCTCCCATGACACCATTTGCATTGTGAAGGAGTCCGAAAAATGAAACCCCTCATTGCCGGAACTCGAAAAAGCGACTTGGCCATGTGGCAAACCCACTGGGCAAAACAACTCCTGCAAGAGGCCAGCAGCCGCCAGGGAAACCCCGTGGAGGTGCAGCTTTGCCCCATTGTTACACGCGGGGACAGGGACTTGTCCTCACGCCTCGTCGGCAAACTCGAAAAAGGGTTTTTTACGCAGGAGTTGGAGGCGGCCTTGCGCAACGGCGACATTGACTTTGCCGTGCACTCCCTCAAGGACTTGCCCACCCACTCCCCAGAGGACTTGTGCATTGCCGCCGTTTTGCCTCGCGCCCCCGCCTGCGACTGGCTCATCGCCCACCCCTCCGCCCTCGACAATAGGGCCCCTGCCTCGCAACTTCCCCTCCTCCCACAATGCCGCGTCGGCTCCTCCTCCGTACGCAGAGAAGCCCTCCTCCTGCACTTTGGCAACCACCTCCAGCCCTTGCCCCTGCGCGGCAATGTGCCTACGCGCCTGGAAAAACTCTCCCGGGGCAACTATGAGGCCATTGTGGTGGCCGCCGCAGGGCTGCTTCGCCTCAAAGCGGAGCTCGCCTCCTTTGCAGTGCTGGAACTGAACCCCAAACGCTGGCCCCCCGCACCCGGACAGGGCGCTGTCGCCATTCAATGCCGCAGCGCAGACACGGCCTTGAGGGAGCGCCTTGGGCTTGTGGGTGACGTGGCTACGCAGGAGGCCGTGGCGTTGGAGCGTGCCTATTTGCGCGAGTTGGAAGGCGGTTGCAGCACACCCTTCGGTTGCTGGTATGACGGCCAACAAGTACACCTGGGGTTGCAAACAGGCCAATGCTGGCGCGGCGCCCACCTCCCCCCCCCCCCCCCCCCGCCTGGAGAATGGCCCGTGGGACAATGCCGCCCTCCTTCAACAACTGAATGCGTTGAAGGCCCCCCCCTCTCCCCCCTCTTTCTCCTCAACCCCTCCAATGGAGTCCTGTTATGACGGTGAATGGATGTGCCGAGCGCTCTCTTGAGTTGCACCAAAAAGCCAAACAACTGATGCCCGACGGCGTCAACAGCCCTGTACGCGCCTTTAGGCACGTGGGTGGCCGCCCCATTTATGTCTCCCGCGGCGAAGCCTCCCGCTTCCTCGACGAGGACGGGCGGTGCTTTGTCGACTATTGCATGGGGTGGGGGGCCCTCATTATGGGGCATGCCTACCCGACGGTGGTGGAGGCCGTCCAAAAAACCGCACGCGACGGCCTTTGCTTTGGCACCTGCCACCGCAATGAAATTGCACTTGCGGAGCTTATTGTGGAGGCCTTCTCCCCCTTGGATATGGTGCGCTTTGTGTGCTCCGGCACCGAGGCCGTGGCCACCGCCTTGCGCCTGGCACGCGCGGCCACCCAACGCCGCTTGCTTCTCAAATTCTCCGGTTGCTACCACGGACATGCCGACGCCATGCTTGTGAAGGCCGGCAGCGGTGCTGCGGAGCAACAACTGGCGGAAAGCGAAGGCGTCACCCCCTCCACCATTGCCGACACCCTCGTCCTCCCTTTGGGCAATATGCCGTTGCTGGAGGCCGCCTTCGCCAAACACGGTGACGAAATAGCCGCGGTTATTGTGGAGCCTCTGCCTGCCAACAACGGCTTGCTTCCACAGTCCCCAGCATGGCTTGGGCAAGTGCGTGCACTCACCCACCAACATGGCGCTTTGCTTATTTTTGACGAAGTTATTAGTGGTTTTCGCTTTGGCTTTGGCGGCTATGGAAAGCTTGTCGCCAACATTCAACCGGACATGGTTACCCTCGGAAAAATTGTCAGCGGCGGACTTGCCGTGGGCGCCCTCGTCGGCAGCCGAAAACTCATGCAAAAACTGTCTCCCGCAGGTGGCGTCTACCAGGCGGGGACGCAGGCGGGCAACCCCGTGGGCCTTGCCGCCGGCATTGCTTGTCTGAGAGTACTCAAAGAGGGCTGGCCCTATGAGAAACTCAAAACCCTTGGAAACCAACTGGAGGTGGCCTTGCAAAAAAACCAGGAGGGCAGGGGAGGGGAGGGGGCTTTGCCCTTCCGGCGGCAGGGCAGTTTGTTTTGGCTTTGTTTGGACAGTGAGGGGAAACTGCCGGACAACGCGGAGCAGTTTCCCAAAAATATGGGAAAAAAATTCCACCCCGCCTATGCCTCCTGGCTTTCCCAGGGAATTTATATGCCCCCCTCCTCCTATGAGGTGGGGTTTTTGAGTGCCGTCCACACGCCCGCAGAGGTGGACGCCCTCGCGCATGCGCTGACAGAGGCCGTCTATGAGACTCAAAAGCTGGTTTAGGCACAACGTTGAGCTTTTTATTCTCTCGTTGGTGCTGTTGACGACTGCGCCCCTCATGGTGTGGTGGACAGTCCTCATGCGCAACAACTTCCTCGACATACGCCAAATACGCGCACAACTTCTCTTGGAAACTTTGCCCCAGGGCCCGGTGTTGGACAGCCAACTGGCGGAATTGGACGCGTTGACGCAACGCAAGTTGCGCATGGTTTTTGGAGAGGCTGGACTTGGCTTCCTCCTGTGCCTCACCTCCGCCACCGTTTTGTTTAGCCTGGCGCGCCGACGCGGTGTTGAAAACCGGCGCATGCGCAGCCTCCTGCAACTGACAACGCATGAACTCAAAACACCTCTGGCCGCCATGCGCGCACTCTTGCAAAGCCTGCAGTTAGGCAGCATTCCCGAGGAGCGCCGCCAAGGCATTATTTGCCAGGGCCTCAATGAGTGCAACCGCTTGGAGCATTTGGCCGAAACCACCCTCGCCTACCAACGCTCCGTCGCCAAAGCGGCAAACCCCAGCGAAATTCTCGAAACCACCACCTTCCTCAAGGGCCTCTTGGAGCACCGTACCCAAACCTTCCCTGAGGTATTCCACCGCTGGCAGCCAGGCCCCAGCGCCTATGTGAAAGCAGACACCGACAGCCTGCGCGTTATTCTCGAAAACCTCTTGGACAATGCCCACAAATATGGAAACGGCGACATTCTCATTGAGGACACAACGCTTCGCAACGTGTGGCAACTTCGCATTGTGGACAAGGGCCAGGGGTTTGAGCCGCACTATGCCGAAGCCCTGTTTGAGCCTTTTGTGAGGACACCCGGCAAACGCCCCTATTTCCATGGAAACGGCCTTGGCCTCTACCTCTCAAGGCGCATTGCCCACGACATGGGCGGCAAACTCTATGCCCATAGCGAGGGCCTGGGCAAAGGCAGTTGCTTTACGTTGGAAGTCCCCTTGGCTTGTGCACAAGAGGTGCACAAAACCCAAACGGAGGCTATAACCCAGGACAACCACCCCACCCCCCGTGCCTCAGAGGAGGGCCATGCCTGAGTCCATTCTCGTCGTCGAAGACGAAACCCTTGTTAGAGATTTGATTGTGCTGAATTTGGAGCACATGGGCTATGCCGTTGTGGCTACCGACAGCTTTGCGGCAGGCTACCGCGCATTGCTTTTGGAGTCCCCCTCACTGGCCATTGTGGACATTATGCTGCCCGACGGGGATGGGTTTGCCTTGACGCGCAAGGCGCGTGACAGCGGCGTTTTGTGCCCCATTCTCATGCTGACGGCCCGCTCGGATGCGGCCGACAAGGTGCGTGGCCTGGACTGCGGCGCGGATGACTACCTCACCAAGCCCTTTGACGTGACGGAGCTTTTGGCCCGCGTACGCGCCTTGCTGCGTCGACAAGCAGGGCAAAAAACGCCACCTGTGCGCTATGAGTTGGGCCGCTTTTGGGTACGGTTGGACACGGGGCAGGCGTTGACGAATGAGGGGGAGTTGAGTTTGAGCGACAAGGAGTTGCGCCTTTTTACGCTGTTTGCCAAACAGGAAGACAGGGTGCTTTCCCGTGCCGACATTCTCGAGGAGGTGTGGGGGATGGATGCTTTCCCTACGGACCGTACCGTCGACAACTTCGTGTTGCGCCTGCGCAAACTGTTTGAGGAGGACTCGGACAGCCCTCAACACTTTATTACGTTGAGAGGCCGCGGCTATAGCTTTAGAAGAGTCCCCCATACGGGGTAGACTGGTTTTGCGGAGAGAGGCCCGTTGACTTGGCGCGGACGAGGCTTTTGTGAGGAGCCAAGCTTCAGTGGGGTTTGTTGGCGGAGGAGGGAGGGAGTGCACCAAGGGGTTGTTTCTTCGCTACAAAAACGAACTCAACGAAGAAAGCATGCCAAAGTGGAAGCGGCCTGGAAGGTGTGGCATATTCGCGTTAGGCCCCCAGACGCCCTCCACCCCTTCGCCCTATGCCACTGCCCCCTGGCCATACCGCTGCTTTGCTGCTGAATGTGGGTAGCCCCCAAAGCCCAACCCCTTGGCATGTGGCCTCCTATTTGACGCAATTCCTCACAGACAGGCGCGTCCTCACCCTGCCTTGGCTGCTTCGCCAACTCTTGGTACGCGGTTTTATTGTGCCCTCGCGGACTTTCCAAAGCGCTGCCAAATATAGGCGCATTTGGACGGACGAGGGCTCTCCTCTGCTGCTGAATGCGCAAAAACAACAGCAGGGGCTTGCACAACGCCTCCCGCATATGCGCGTGCTGTCGGCCATGCGCTATGGGGAGCCTTCTGTCGCCCAGGCGGTGGACACCCTCATGCAACAACCACCTGCACTGCTGCTGGCCGTGCCCATGTTTCCCCACTATAGCGCGGCTACCACCGCTACGGGGGTGGAGGCGTTGGTACGCTGCATGGCCCGCCATGCCTTCGTGCCCCCCCTGCGCGTTGTGGAGCCTTTGAGTGCGCTGCCCACCTTCCACCCAAGCCTCGGCCAAAAACTCCGCCGCCATGCCCAAAACTTTGGGCCCCAACACCTCCTCTTCAGCTTCCACGGCCTCCCACTGTCGCATATACGCGCCGCCTGCGGGCCGGGGTGCCAAAACACTTGCCTGCAGCCTGCCCCCACCCCGGGTGGACAGGGGGGGGCCCCCCGTTGTTATGTCCACCAGTGCCACTCCACCAGCCACACCCTCGCCTCCTTTGTGCAAGGCCTGCCTTTCTCCGTGGCCTTTCAAAGCCGTATGCGTGGCAGCGCCTGGGTGGGCCCCTCTACGCTGGAGGTGGCCAAAACTTTGGCCAAACAGGGTGTTGCCCGCCTTATGGCGGTGTGCCCCTCTTTCGTCTGTGACTGTCTCGAAACCCTCGAGGAGGTAGGGGGGGGGGGGGGCGAGGCTTTTTTGCGCGCCGGTGGGGAGGCCTTTGAGTGTGTGCCCTGCCTCAACGACGAGGCCTCATGGCTGGACGGCCTCGCACAAAGGCTGCGGGAGGAGGCACAACAAGCGGGGTTTTA
>Ga0209755_10003269_pt1 | contig 20584 bp, 17 predicted proteins | sample TergutCo191P1_FD_187301 | JGI IMG/M metagenome (GOLD analysis project Ga0209755, IMG submission 187301) | Cornitermes sp. P1 segment gut microbial communities from Petit-Saut dam, French Guiana - Co191P1 (SPAdes) (version 2) | ecosystem: Host-associated > Arthropoda: Insects > Digestive system...
GTCGGTAGCAGAATTGGCGTTCATCGATAAAAAAGGTCTTTACGGCGCTCTTAGTATTGTCGGCGGGCTTTCGGCTCAGTTTGAAAATTTTAATTGGCTCGCTCCAACGTTTATCGATCCTTATGACTTTACTGGCGAAGCGTGGTCTTTTGAAAACAAAACATTACCGCGCGACATGACGCGTATTGTAAATGTAAAAACCGCTCTTGAGCTAATGCGCCGCCCCAAAGGCGAAGGCGAATATATTATCGAAGTTGAAGACGAGAACATCGCCGCTAACAGCAAAAAATATCTTGTGCAATTCGGCAAAGAGGGAACAAAGGTTTCTGAAACAACAAAGGACGAGGATATTCACTGCGATATCTTAACTTTAAGTCAGCTTGTAACAGGTTACAGAACACTGGAAAACGCCTTGTACTCGCGGCAGGAAGGTTTGGAAGTTTATAATAACGAAGAAATTCTAAAGAGCGTTTTTACACAAAGGCCACAGCATGTCACAGAATATTTTTAAAATTTTTACCATCGTGTTTTTAGCCATTCTCATTATCGCGCAGTCCTGCGTCAGCGCTTCAGACAACGGCGCGAACAAAAAGCCGCGGTACTTGTTTCCGGGTGATTACATGGCAGACCCGGCGGCGCGTGTATTTAACGGCAGATTGTACATTTATCCTTCACATGACAGAAACTCATCCGGTTTTGGCGGCAACACCTTAGACGGCGGCGCGTACGACATGGCGGACTATCATGTGTTCTCGCTTGACGATGTGTTCAACGGTCAGGTAACAGATCACGGCGTTGCTTTGGCTCTTGCCGATATACCCTGGGCAAAGGGTCAACTTTGGGATAATGATGTAGCTTATAAGAACGGCAAGTACTATATGTATTTTCCGGCGAAGGATCAAAGGAGCCTTTTTCGTATCGGCGTCGCTGTAGCGAATCGCCCGGAAGGTCCTTTTATCCCACAGAGCGAGCCTATCATCGGAAGTTACAGCATCGACCCCTGCGTATTTGAGGACAGCGGAAGCCATTATATGTACTTTGGCGGAATCTGGGGCGGACAGCTTCAATTTTACAAGGGCAATATTTTCGTTGGTCAGGCAGGAGCAAGGGCAACATCGGATGAGGCGATTTCGCCGCGTGTCGTAAAACTGAGCAGCGATATGCTTCAATTTGCGGAAGACCCAAGGGAGTTAAAAATCGTAGACAAAAACGGCCGCCCGCTTTCCAGAGGTAACGGCAATCGTTTCTTTGAAGCGTCGTGGATGCACAAGTACAATGGAACATATTATTTTTCTTATTCAACAGGTGACACTTATAATTTATGTTACGCGACAGGCGATAACCCTTACGGACCATTTACATACCAGGGTGTTTTATTAACGCCGGTTACAGGATGGACAACTCATCATTCAATTGTGGAATTTAAAGATAAGTGGTATTTGTTTTATCATGACGCGCGTCCTTCCGGCGGAATAGATCACCTAAGGAGCATGAAAGTAACTGAGCTGACTCACCTGCCCGATGGATCAATAGAGAAAATTAACGGCTCTAGGTAACGCACCCGGAGCCAGATAAAATTCACTCTTAAAAAGAAAACTCGTAAAGACGTTTTAGCATTGTCTCAATTTTAACGGCGTACTGTTTATCGGCAGCCCATGTACCGGCGAGCCCTTCGTAAGTTGGAGCGCAGCCGCGGCGCACAAATCTAAAGCGCGGATTAACAAGCTCTAAATTTAGAGGATCCTCGGAACCATAGGCCTTTAAGTGCTGAATGTGAGCGCGCACCCCTGTGCGATAATCAGGAAAGGACAACCCCGGCGCTCCGTTACCCACAGCTCCAAGCCCCGCGAAATTATTTTGATCCGGCTGAACATCACCGCCAAATTTTAAAAAACCTGTTTCCAGGCACATTTGTGTAAAAGCGATATCGTGATTAACACCCTCAAACAAAGATTCCTCGTAATAAAGTCTTGCCATCATGCGCAAGTGTCCTTCGTCCGCAAACTCATTGTATTTCCCGATAAATTGCGCCAATTTATCCATATCGACCTTGCCCTTCCCCATGATATATGTGGGTGGCAGGGGCTTTTCTTCCCGGGATTTTAAACCAACGCAGGAAAGAAAACCGGAAACCATCAAAATTGATAATACTATGGAAAATAATTTCACTTTCATATATTAATTTTCGGCATCGCAGGTATCTTCTTTATTAGAAAATTAGTCCGATTCCAAGCCCGGCGTAATAGCCAAGGCTTGAATCTATTAACAAGACGCCGCCAAGTATTGAATAAACAATATTGGAAGGCGAAGGAAAGATGTTTATTTCCGCTCCAGCTAAAAACCTGGAATTATTGTCTTCTTTAAAATCGAATTCATATCTCGCGCTAAGGCCTGAATTAAACCTGCCGCCGTGATACATGACACCCGCGCTTAGCAGAAGTTCAGGAACAAGACCTTCGGGGCCGAGCCAGAAAGCGGCTGGACAAAACACGACAGAAATTTTTTCAAGTTCAAGCGAAAACGGCGCGTAAAAACCCACTCCCTTGCCGGGGCTTAATGGATACTCACCTGAGGCAGCGCTTTGAGTATTATTCGCCCAGGTGTAAGACGCTCCAAGCGAAAAAGCGATAGGCGCGGAAGCTGAACCATCAAAAAAATTATACTTTAGCGAGCCTAAAGCTCCCCAGCCGATATCATGTTCAATGTATGGATTAAAATTTAAAACAGATACCAATTCAAACCGCTCAAAGGGAGAAATCCTTAAAGCCAGTTTAAAAGGAAAACTTATACCGGCGTATTCGTTATTATTAAAAAGAAAGCTCGCGTTAACCTGAAAACTTTTAGCGGGCATTGTATGAGGCATGGGCGCGAAGCTAAGACCCGCAATGCCGCTTTCTAAAGAGAGCGGGAATATATTTAATGAATAATTAATTTCTGTTTTTAATTTTAACTCGCTGATTCGCGCTTCTTCCTGCTCTTTTAATAATGGAGAGGCTTCTATTAAAATTGTATAGCTTCCCGCTGGTAATTTTTTTCCATCCGAATCAGTGCCGTCCCATGCTAATTCCACAAGCCATGTATCAAATTGCTCAAGCTGTCTTGTGTAAACAATATTGTCATCAGAATCGATAACTTTAAAAACGCCTGTTCCCGGAGCCGTAACTTCAAAACGATATTCTGTAATGCCAAGGCTGCCTGAATTTAAAGGATTAAAACGTCTTCGGCTCTGTGTCGCCTTGCTTATTTTAAATTCAGCGGGCTTCATGAAAATTTCCGCCGTAGCCGGATTTTGTCCGCTTACTAAAACATTAATAGAAGCGTCTTCCCAGCCGAATGCCCGCGCGTGAATTGTCTGGTTTCCAAGCGGCATCTTCGCCAGCGCTGTATTATTTGGCGATAAAGTAATCGCGTCTAATGTTTTATCGACACCTCTCGCGCTAAGACGCGGATTAAAAGGCAGGGAGCTTAAGCTGCCTTCTTCCCCGCGCACAGAAATATCAACAAGGCCAAAGGCAATTTCCATTTCCATTGTAACAATAAGACGGCTATTAGATAAAACTACAGCGTTAAATTTTTTTTCTGTGTATGTTTCCCTGCGTAATTCAACAAGATAAGTTCTGGCTGGCAAATCATGGCTAAAAAATGGAGTAACTCCGCGTTCAATGCCGTCTATAAAAACTTTCGCTCCATGCGGGTTTGTGTGTATCTCAAGACCTGCGCCCGCGACATATTCAAATTTATCCCTTTCGTCCGCCGAGGCAAACGGCGAAGCAATCAATGTTAAAAAAACACAGAGGAGAAAGAAAAAAAACAAAGACGAGCGCCTGCCAGCCATTTTATTATCTTAACATAAAAAATTACTCAGCTCAACTTCCCGTTCTCCCTAAAGCTCCAGAATGAGTTTTCTGAAAAAATAATATGATCCAGAAAATGAAGCCCCAGGATTCGAGAGGAAGCGTAAAGACGCTCAGTAATTTCATCGTCTTCGGCGGAACTTTCGATCTGCCCAGAAGGATGATTATGCGCCACACAGAACGCCGCTGCCCTGTCCTGGATAATATCCGCGAAAACTTCGCGCGGATGAACGATGGTTTTATTAACAAGCCCGATTGTAACAATACGCACATTTAGAACCTCATGCGCTCCATTTAGCGAAAGGCTGATAAACCTTTCCTGCTTGCGGTCGGCGTAATGGCGCACCAAGGTGAAAATATCTACAGGGTGCTTTATCCTCGTCGAAAATGACCCATAACGCCTCCTGCCGAATTCAAGCATTGCCGCCACAGCGCATGCCTTTGTTTCTCCCAAACCTGACAAAAGAGAAATTTCCCTTACCGAAGGAATGTCCTTGTTCCTGTCCAGAAGACCGAGTAAATCGCCTGCGAGTTCCTTTACGTTCCTTCCCTTAATACCGGTGTTTAAGAGAATAGCCAGAAGTTCCTTATCGGAAAGGGAGGCGGGTCCGCGGGCAAGCAGTTTTTCGCGGGGCCTATCCTCAGCGGGCACTTCAGAGAAAGCACCCTGAGTTTTTGCTTCAATATTAATTTGCGCCAAAGCCTATCCTTTTTGTTGGTTTTGGTTGTTCAATAAGGTTATTTAATACATTAATAATTTGCTCTATAGATTTGTCATGTTCTGTGAATTTAAAATCGCAAGTATCAATATGGAGCATAAGTAATTTATGCAATTTTTCGATTTGCTCATTTGAATTACTCTGAGAAATAACATAATGCCGCATTTTTACAAAGATTTTCATTATTTCAATATTTATTTCAATTGCCTTATCCGATTTTAATACGCTTGATAACATTAATATTCCATGTTCCGTAAAGGCATAGGGCTTGTATTTTCTAGTGTCTTTATTAAAGATCGCAAATTGCGATCTTTGATTTTTCCATTCTTCATCTGTTAATTGGAACATGAATTCCAACGGAAACCTTTTAATATTTCGTTTTACAGCTTCATTTAAGCGGTGTGTTGGCACTCCATAAAGCTCTGCCAAATCACGGTCTAGCATAACCTTTTGACCGCGAATCTCGTAAATCATGTTCTGAATAGATATAATCTTCTTTTCTTCATTCTTCTCTTCCATAATCCAAACCTCCATAAAATAGGGTATTCTTCCTCCAAAACAGCACATAAAGGCTGTTGAAAATTTGAGTTTCTAATCAAAAAAACTCATACCTATATATGGGTTCAAAGTGGCGTTTTGCTTTATCGATTCTGAAGAAATTCGTAAAAAAAGTGAAAAAATTTAGGGTTTTTAGGCAGATGCTACCTTAACTCAGCTTCTATTTCTTCTATCACGCTGTCTGGCGCGGAGGCGCCGGCGCAGATACCAATCGTTTTATAAGCAAAGAAACTTTGCGGGATTTCTGAGGCGTCTTCGGCAAGAGCTGCGGGTTTGCCGCTCTCCTGGGCAATAGTAAGAAGGCGGCGCGTATTAGCGGAATCTTTGCCGCCTGCTATGATTACGGCGTCAACCTCAGGGAGAAGTTCACGTAACGCGTTTTGGCGTTCTTTTGTCGCGGCGCAGATGGTTTGGATTATTTCCAGATTTGGGAAAAATAATTGGATTTTTTCGCCAATTACGCGATATTCGTCATCGGAAATTGTTGTCTGCCCTAAAAGCGCGGTTTTTACGTCACTATTTACGCTGTAAAGTTTTTTTGCTTTTTTTAGGGCTTCTTGCGCGCTGCCTACTACTTCGCAAAAATGTTCATCTTCGCACGCGGCATAGCCTTTTATGCCTTCAATCTCAGCGTGGGCGGTTTCTCCGGCTAAAAAAACGCGATAACCAGCGCGGGATAGTTCTTCCGCCTTTAGCTGGCTTGCCTTTACTTTTGGGCAGGTAGCGTCCACTACACGGCATCCTTTGGCGCGCAATTCATTTTCTGTTACAGGGCTTATTCCATGGGCTCGAATTATTACAGTGTGTTTTTCGCCTTCACATGGTATTTCTTCCAGGGTTTGTATTCCCATGTCATTAAGATCTTTTAGGACCTTTGGATTATGAATTAGAGGACCAAGAGTGTAAACGCCGCTTCCTTTTTGGGCTTCGGCAGCGGCAATATCCACTGCCCTTTTTACGCCCATGCAGAAACCTAAAACTTTCGCTTTCTTTATTACCCTGCCGCTAATTTTTTCTTTTCCCGCTTTATCTTTTGATTCTGCCAGAAATTAACAAAACCGGAAACGATAAACAGTGTTGTATAAACACCTGAAGTCATACCTATTAAAAGCGCGAGAGCAAAGTCCTTCATTGCGCCGGTTGTAAAGATAAACAGAGCCATTACCGCGAGCATGGTTGAAGCTGTAGTAATAATTGTTCTTCCAAGAATACCGGTAAGCGAGATGTCAATTATATCCTTAAATGAATGGTCGGGGTTAATACGCAGATTTTCTCTGACACGGTCAAAGAAGATAATTGTGTTGTTAGTTGAATAGCCCAATATGGTAAGAATAGCCGCGATACTTAGCGTGGTAAATTCCATTCGCGTCCAGACCATAAAAGCTATCATTACAAGACCGTCATACATAATGGCGATAACAGCGCCGACAGCGAATTGCAGTTTAAAGCGTATAGCCGAATAAATTAAAATTACCAATAAAGTAAGAGCGATAAGAATACCAGCCTGATCCGTTAAATCTTTGGAGAAACGTGAGCCGACATAATCGGAGCGAAGAACCGCTACGCTGCCCTTGCTAAAATGCGATTCCAACACCTGAACAATTTCTGTTGATGTTACTCGTCCTTCTCCCTTGTCTTCGACGCGAATCATAAACTGACGATCCGCGGGGTTACCCATGCTTTGTACAGAAACGCCCTGTGTAAAGCCCGCCATCGCCGCGCGTACTTCAGAAATATCTATGGCAGAGCTTGATGGATCGATATAATGGATAATGTAATCGCTTGCATTGCTTAAATACGGATTACTTGTTGAGCTGAACACAAGCTGTTGTGAATTGATACCTTGATTAACTACTACAGAAATTGCCAAGTCTTCGAGCTCCTGCTTCATTGCGGCTGTAAGAGACCCTATCGTACTGTATTCGCTAAAGTTAAAGGTATGAGTTCTGCTCTCCGCTCCAGCGCCTGAGATAACAATATAAATATTATTTCTGTCGTGGGAAAGAGTCGCGTTTACAGAGCCGTTCCAGCGAAGGCTAATGGCGGTAGGAGCGATTTGAACTTCCTGAATAAGACCTGCCTGAAAATCAACGCCAAGAGCGAAGCCCTTATTAACGATATAACCGCAAATACTAAAGGCAGCGAGTAAACAGGAAATAATTGCCGCAGGAACAAAGAATTTTGAAAATTGAATCATTTTTTTCATAGACTTACCGCCTTTGCTTTTACCGAATCATTTTGAATGCGCGTCAGCCAGCTGACAGAAAGACCTTTACTTCGCATAACATCTGTGCCAAAGTCGAATATTAACCTTGAAACAAAGAGCGCTGTAAAGACCGACGAGAATACGCCGATTGAAAGACTGACCGCGAAGCCTCTGATTGGGCCTGAGCCAAGCTGGGAAAGGAAAAGGGCAGCGATAAATGTCGTTATGTTCGAGTCCATAATCGCCCAGAAAGCCTTTCCAAAGCCCGCTTCTACAACGGCTCTTCTGCTCTTGCCAAGCCTCATTTCTTCCTTCATGCGTTCAAATATAATTACGTTCGCGTCTGTCGCCATACCGATAGTAAGAATAAAACCGGCTATTGCAGGCAGCGTCAATGTAAAGTTTAACGCCGAAAGCACGCTGAACATTATATAAAAGTTTAAGAGCTGGGCGACAACCGCGTTAATTCCCGCCGACCTGTAATAGACAAGCATGAATAAAAGTACGAGGGCAACGCCGCCAAGGAGAGCATACAAGCCCTGACGGATTGTATCTTCACCTAACGAAGCGCCTATACTCTGCTGGCTCGCTACTTCTAATTCAACAGGGAGAGCCGCTGTTCTTAAAACAAGGGCGAGATTTTCTGAGCTGTCCTGATCGAAACCGGAAATTGTCCCTCTCTCGCTTATGGTCGCTTGAATTGTCGGATAGGATCTTACTTTGCCGTCCATAACAATCGCGAGTCTTTTCCCAAGATTTGCGGAAGTTAAACGCTGAAAAATTTCTCCGCCTTCCGGGCTTAATCTAAAAGCGACATCGGGGCGTCCTGTCATATTGTTGCGCTCAACATAAGCTTCCGCGATAAAGTTACCGTCAAGCCCGACTTCTTTTTTTACTACTATATAGTTCGCGCTTCCGTCTCTGTTTCTTTCCTGTTCATCAAGACCGTATCTGTCTTTTGTATAAACGCCAAGAACCATGGTGTCGGAAGGAATAATGGAAGTGTTAATAAGATTTCCGTTTAAGTCAAAGGTACCAAAGGGGTTCATGCCGTAGTAATTGTAGAAAGTGTCTGTAGCTTCATCGTCCATTAAGTGGAAGGTAAGACTTCCCTTTCCCATGATAATATCATTTATTCTTTCGGGGTCTGCTGTGCCAGGGATCTCAACATAGATTTGATCATTCCCCTGACGGCGGATAACAGGTTCCGTCAAACCAAAACGGTCTATGCGGCTGTTTAAAACTTCCAAAGCGCGGTTCATCGCATCTACGCGATCTTCCTCGTTTAAGGAGCGTCCCAGTCTTTCGGAAAGCGCGTCAAGGTTTGCCTGTAAAACAATACTTAAACCGCCTGAAAGATCCAGTCCGAGTTTAACGGCGTTCTTTTGTAAATTTTTTAAATCAAAAATGTTATCCGCGAAATTCTGCTCGATTACATCCTGAACTTCTCTTGTGTTGGAAAACGCTTCCAGCACAGCTCTTGCTGTCCATGTTTCAGGCAGAGGCTGCTTTCTTTCCTTGTAAAGTTTCTTTGCTGTTTTAATAAGATATTCCAACTCGACAGGAACAAGTTCATTAGCTCTGGCGGCGCTGATAAGAAGCTGATAATCCGCTACAGCAGCCTGGGAAGAATAATTCCGTATCTGCTGACGGGATTCAAGCGCCATCGCCTGTTGTTCCTTGGGAGTGAAATAATACCAGCGTACCGAGGGCCAAAGGAATAAAAAACAAACCCCCAATACGACAAGTAAAATAAAAAATCTGTACCGTTTACTCATTGTTATTCTCCGTCTTTTCTTCTTCTTTTTCTTCTTCCTTTTCTTCGCTCTTATCCTCTATTTTTTCTTCTTTTGCCGCCGATTGGCTTATAACCGAAGAAATAGCGCTGCGCAGGAATTCCAGTTTTACGTTATCGTCAGCCTTAATGATAACAGTGGTCTCTTTAACGCTTTGAATTGTTCCGTAAAGACCGCCTATTGTTACAATTTTATCGCCTTTTTTAAGAGCGGCAATCATTTTCTCGGTTTCTTTGCGTTTTTTGCTCTGAGGCCTTATAAGCAGAAAGTAGAAAATGAGGATAATGGCTGCAAAGGGAAGCAAACTGCCCAAAAGATTTGGTTCTACAGGCGCGCCGTCGGGGCCAACTGCCTGCTGAGCGCCCATAAGTAACGGAAGAATAAATGTATTCATGGAAACATCCTTAAAATATGATATTATTGAATACAGTAGCAAAAAAATGGGCTTTATACAAGGGGTTTAAAGAGGCAAAACGACCTAAAATTTCCAAACCAAGCTTAATCTGGGCTTAATAAGAGCGAAAGAATTATTTGAAAAATAGTAGGAATAATCAGCGCCTACATCGATATGTAATATTTTGTAAATTTTATACATTACGGAAATGTTTAGATTTCCTTTTGCAGCGATTCCATCATCCCCGGCAAGCCCAAAACCGGAAAAGAAAGCCATTCCTATGCCAAAGCGGAAAGTAAAATAAATTACATTGATAAATAATCTCTTTTGGAAGGAGTAATTTAAGTCAAAATCGAGAAAGAAAGATCCGTCTCCCGCGCCCTTTAAACCATCCATATAATCTGCGTAACTGGTTTCCAGGGAAACAGAGGAATTTAAAAAGAACATAGACATGCAAAGTTCAAAGCCTCCGTTAAAGGTGCTTCTTTTTGATGAAATAAATTCAATGCCCAATGAATAACCTGCAAGGAATAAATCTGCCCCATATAAATCCCACACGTCGCCATAAACTGGAACTATCGGCGTGTACGCTGTTTTAATAAAAAAATCAAAGGGCTTGCTGTAATCAATCATAAAAGTGCCTGTTTTTGTTCCTACGCCGCTGGGGCTTAATATATAAATATCATACGCTCCGGGAATCAATAATTTATCGTCAAAAACAAGCACTGCCCTTTCTTCGTTTATGACATTTACAGAATCAGGTTTTATTTGATTAAAATCATTTGATAAATAGATGGTTGAATCCTTATTAAAATTAACGCCTGATAAATACAATACTCTTTCATTCTCTCGATCCAGAAAAAATTCTTCCGGTAAAAATCTTTTTATTTGCGGCACATATGTTCCGATTATCTCAAATTGCCTCCATGGCGTTGCGTCCGCGCGCGTATCCAGTAAATCAAAAGAGGCTACACTGTAACGGTACAATCCAGGATGTAAGGAAACTTCAAAAAATGTTTTCTCTGTGTTTTCTATTATGTAATCGGTAAAAAAACCGTTATAGGCTTGTATTGTAATTTCGTAACGCGAAGCATATTCTTCTTTTTCCCATACAAAGCGCTGAATTATGCGCGGAATATCTCCCGAGAAATCGATAAAATAACCGGCTTCCAATTCGTCTGGTTCATCTTCCGCAAAAATATTTATACATAACAGTGAACCCAATACTGCGAATAAAAAAAACGCCTTAAAATTATTCTGTACCATACAGAATCCCCATTTCTTTTACCCTTACTCTGCCGGGGCGCGGAACATCCATAATAAATTTATTTTCGCCTGTTCTTCCGCGCCTGTCTATTATGTCATCGCTGTTATACGAGATTGCTTCAAGCTGCCATATGTAGGTTCCGTTATTGTCAAGCAGCCTGAAATTATCAAAAGTATATTTTTGAGTGTTATCTGATATTTCTGTCTGGAATATTCTTTCCGGACGCAGGGTGTTTTCTTTTAATATTGTTAGAATATAGGAATTGGCTCCCTCAACTTTTGACCAGCTAAATTCTATGCTTTTATTTTGTCTTATTTGTTCGACGCCAAAACGATAACCATTCGCGGGAAGCATATTTTGAGGAGCCGGAAATAAAGGCTTCATGGCCTGCGCCGGTGACTGCGCATTTTCTTGCGCTGGCTTTTCTTCCGCGATTGTTTCTGTTTTTAGTTCATCCGGCGCGGCAGCTTGAGGCGCGGGCTGAGCCGGTGCGGTTGTTGGTGTTGCTGCTGGTGTTGGTGTAACGCTCGGTTGAGGCGCTGGTGTTGCTGCTGACGCAATAGTTGGCGCGGGTGTTGGTGTTGGCGTAACACGCGGCTGCGGAGCCGGTGCTGGTGTTGGTGTAACACGCGGCTGCGGAGCCGATGCCGGTGCGGCGCGTTGTGTTGCAGCCGGGCGCGGCACTGACGTCGATGTTGTCACTGGTGCAGGTGCAGGCGCAGGCGCGGGCTGAGGCACGGGAGGCGGCGGCGGAATTAATTTAGGAGCGGGCGGCTCTTCATACACGACAAAAGCCGGCACTGTTTCAGGTTCAGGCTGGGACACAGACACGGGAGGAGGCAGCAGTGATTGTTCCTCAATTTTTTCTTGTAGCTGCGTTAGAGGTGTTTCCAGCAGCGGCTGTTGAGCTGACTGCTGCGGCGCTGGCGGCTGCTGAGTTTCACGTAACGCTTCATTAAATAAATCCTGCTGTACTCTTTTTTCCTCGAGTAATTCCTGCTGTAATTCATGCCGAAGGTTTTGCAATTCTTCCTGCCGCTTCTGCGCTTCCTGCGCGGGGACAGCCGCCAGGCGTCCGTTCCCTTTTTCCTGCATAATAATAACTTCTTTATTGGGCACTGCTGTTAAAGCTTGAGAAACCTTGCCTTCCTGTATAATATACGCCTTTCCTTCTGTTATGCGCAATACAGCGCCGTTGTCTCCTGAGGACGCGCTTAAAACAGAGCCCGGAGAAGCCTCTACGACGCTGTCTCCGAATGAAAGAAGCACGGGCGTGCTATTGCTGTTAGAAGCAATATTTATCTCGCCTGAATAAAAATCAATTCTAAGCAAATCATCGTCTTTTTGTATGCGTATTAAGGTATTTTCGCCTAACTCAATCTGGCTTTCGTCAACATTCAACTCCGCCCCGGAAAGGCGCGCTACGCGTATTACATCCCCATTGTAAACAGGAGTATCAGTAAAAAGCCTGTCCCAAACTAACCTGTCGTTAAGACGTCTGTGAACAATGTTTTGTCTTACTACTACTATGCCTGCCTGTGTTTCGGAGGAGGAACGAAAACTAACATATAAATCCTGATAAAATAAATAAAGGCATACCGCAGCTCCGGTTATACAAAATAAAACAACGAAAACATCGAGAGGGTGGTTTGATGTTTTTCCTTGTTCCTTGAAAGCAGAATTATCACTCATTAAAAAACCTGCTATGCAACCGAGGCAATTTTATATTTTTTTTCTTCCGCATTTATATCAACTTTGGAAATATCAGGCGGTTTTATCCCAAGGAGTTCCCTTACTTCCGCGAGGGTTTTTGGTCCTGATGTAACAGAAACATGATTAATAACCGCGAAAATTCTAACAGGTTTTTCTTTTCCTTTAACTGTAACAGAAGGCATTTCTTCTGTTATAAAAAAGTATTTAACCATGTTCCATGTGCTCTCTGAAATTAAAATATCAGTTCCAAGCGGTTTATTTAAAGCCTCAATTCTGGAAGCGAGATTTACGGGATCGCCTATAACTGTATATTCCATGCGGACATCTGAACCCAGCTGCCCCGCTGTAACGATGCCTGTGTTAATTCCGCAGCCGATATTTATAGGCGGGTCTCCTGGGTCTCCCGCGTGCCTTGCCCTGTTAAGCGCTACAAGAGCCTTACGCATTAAAAGCGCGGCTTTTACTCCGTTAAACGCATCTTTCGCGGGGCTTCCTGCGGTGTAAGCGGTTCCCCAGTGAGCCATTACAGCGTCGCCTATAAATTTATCCACGACGCCGTTTGTTTTTTCTACGCAGTCAATCATCTGCGTAAAATAATTATTAAGCCACGATACTATTTTGTCTGACGCTTCTTTGCCGAATTCATTTGTAAAAATTTCTGATTTCTCTGTAAAGCCGCGTATATCCGAGAAAAAAACCGTCGCATGCTTCGGCAAACCTCCCGGTTTAATCTGTCCTCTCATCGCTTTAATAGCGATCTCGCGGTTTGTAAAGCGCCCAAAAATACCCAAGGCCTTGCTCATTTTTTGGAAGCTCGCTGTTAAAAAGCCAATCTCGTCCCTGCTTTTGGGCACTAAATCAAGTTCAAAAATACCGCCTTCAATTTTCCGCGCTGCGTTAGAAAGAATTTTTAACGCCGTGGAAATTGTTTTAGAGAAGAACCAGATAAAAAGAATCGAAATAAAAAGAACGGCAGCGGCTAAATAAATATTTCTGCGCGTTGTAATTTCTATTCCTTCAAAAAGTTTATCGTATTCTATGCTTGTAAAAACAATAGAAGAACCTTCGTTCAATTTAGTATACGCGATAAAATATTTTACGCCTTCGTCTTCGCGAAGATCCTGCATGTTACGCGAAGGACTTATGCGGATATTGCGCACATATTCGCGGCTGCCGATATTGGTGCCTGAGAGCACCATATTTATATCGGGATGAATTAAAATATCGCCTTCGCCGTTTATCATGTATGTTTTATTAACTGACGAATTAAAACTTTCTGTTAGGTTTTGGGGAGAAAAAAGAATTGTTAGAGCTCCACCCTGAATGGGATAATACATCGCTAAAAGATTTTTAGAAAAATGCGGCGACGCGTTTAAAAAAACAGATTCACCTGCGGCAGCGCGGCGGTAATAAATATAATTTTCCTTAAAAAATGAATTAACAAGAGATGTGTTTATATCGTTTGCGTTAAAAAATTGTTTGTTTATTAAAAAATGCTCATCATCAAAGTCTTGAAAAATAAGCGCGGCTATTTGTTTGTTTTGTTCAAAATAAAAATCGCTTGCTCTGCGCGAAAGCGGGCTGCCTATACCTGCGTCTTTAATTATCTGAAGCAGCACCTTAGAATTGGAATGCACGCTGTCCAGCGTGTAACTCGCTTCCGCAGATGAACGCCTGTTAACGTCAAAATTATTCGCCTCGGAAGAAACTTCCAAATCCTGCCTGACAAAATATGAAACCAGGAAAATTATTATACCAAGCGACGCAACAATTAGGCTTGTAATTATCGTAACAAGCTTTGCACCGATAGAAAACCTGATAAATTTATCGCTATACCTGCTTTTACCGCGCTTATTTGAATAACTCATAGCTTTATAGTAAATTTTCGGTTAATTTTAATAAAAAGTTATCAGTTTCTGCCCAAAAGCGAGGCGTATTCTCTTTCATAACGCTTTAAGTGCGGATGTTCAGGCGCGATTGCAAGCGCCTGTCTTAGGTAGTGGACGGCTCTGCGTTCTTCGCGGCGGTTATGATAAAGCTCGAACATGGAAATAAGAGCGTCAAGATTCCTTGGGTCTTCAAAAAGGCTGGAACGCAAATCGCCAAGGGCGCTGTCCTGATTTGTCTGCAAACGGCTGCGGAGAAAGAAAAAACGGCTCTTTACCGCGCCTGAGCCTACAGAATTTATCCTGCTTTCTATAAGGCGCGAAGCTTCTTCCCTTCTGTTGTTGTCAATCAAGGCTGAAATGAAAACAACAGTGTAATCGTTATTGGAAGTATCTCTTTCGTAAAGTTCGCGCGCGTAACTTAAAGCTCTTGCGTTATTGCCCAAGCCGCGCTCAACGGTGTATCCGTCTTGTAAATCATGAACTGTGCGCCTGCTTGTAAGAATACGATTCAAATATCCTTGCGCTTCCTGCCATCTTTCTCTTTTTACAGCGTCCCTCAAGCTCAAACTTAAAACATCAACAGAATTACCCGCCGATTGTTGAAGCCGCGTAAGTAATTCCCTGCCCTCTGTTTGTTCCTCAGGCTTCTGAGATTCCATAAGCAGGTTAGCCGTATAAACCATCGCCTGAACATCATTAGGGTTAGCGCGTAAAATTGAACGAAGGTAATTTAACGCGGAGTCCCGGTTGCGATTCCCCTCAGCTTGAACTCTTGCCCGCAGGTAAAGATAGGTTCGGTTATTGGGGTTTATCGAGGCGTAAGTATCTAAAGAGGAGTTAGCCTGCGAAAAATGCACCTGTTCTATTAAAATTGACGCTCTGAGCAGTAAAAAATCACCGTCCCTTGGGTCGGCTCTTAAAATCTCGTCAACGGCGCTAAGCGCCCGGTTTAATTCATTGTTCGCGAAATAAGAAATGGCAAGCTGCCTTCTGATTTCTTTTGAGTCCGGAAAACGAAGGGCAAGCTCATTAAAAAGGCTTACAGCCTCGCTTGTGTTGCCGCTAAACCTCCTAATCCTCGCTATTCCTATTTGTGCCGAGTAACATTCACTGGAAATTTGATAAGCTTTATTAAAAGACGCCTCAGCCTCGCGGTAACGACCTGCTCTTTCATGAATTAGACCCATGAAAAATGGCGGCAGAACAGATTTTGGGCGTAAATTCCCGGCTTTTTCCATATTTTTGAGTAAATTCGCGAGAATTTCAGGCGTTGTTTGGTCATTTACTACGAAAAAAGTCAGGATATGCTCATAAAAGTCGTTGGAATCGGATGGCGGCTGTACATAAACGCCTTTTTCCGCCTCCCTAATGATACGCGTATAAGCGGAAGTTTGAGGAAGATCGACAGCCGGAAGTACCGCCGGGGAATCGGGGTAAACAAGCTTTATAAACATGACATTAAAAGCGCTCATTAATCTGCCGAATTCGGTGTTACCAAGTTCCCGGCTTCGGATCAACTCAAGCGCCGAAAGCATAGAACTCAGGATGCCTGTTTCGGTTAAATTTCGTATTTCCTCGGAAAGACTACCGGAAGCCTGATCGGGCGCGCTTAAGCTATTAACAGTATCTTTATCGTTATCTAAACCGCTTTTTTTTGAAGATTTATCTGATCCGCCTTTCGCGGCGGCGTTTCCCGCGCAGAAGAAGACAAGCAGAGCCGCCAGAATTAATGTAAATACGCGATTCCGGTCATTTAAAATCACTATCGATTATCCAAAAATTTATAATTTCCCAAATAAAGGGAAAGACAGATATACAAAAGCATAACACAATGATAGTATAAGAAACAATGGATTTGAGAGGAAAATACAGATTTTTTGTTAATTTCACACTATTATTATCGGTTTTTTTTACTTTTTTATCATGCGGGATCATTTACGAAAAAAGTGATATTGACACATACTATGTCTGTGGATCGAGAGAAAACAAAGAAAAATTCAGAGTTCTTTTTAATTTATTGCATGAAGAAGAAAGCGGCAGCGAAGGCGAGTTTGCCGTAACAAGAGAAATTGCCGCAAGCCTTGCGCGTCTTGGCGAATACGAAAAATTGATTCATTTTTTAAGCGCCAGAATAATCAGAAATCCTTCTGACCCTTACAACGGCTATTATTATATGATGATAGCTTACGCGCATATTCAAAGAAATTCCGAGCCTATAGCCGCTCTTTATTTTGATATGATTTTAAAAAATTATCCTGATCTTGTTATTAACGATGAGTCGTCTATTCACCTGGTTTGCTTAAAACATCTTATCGAAATAAATGACATACCAGAACATCAGGCGTGGTATTACAATGAGTTAATTACAAGATTCCCAGAAAAAATTGATTTAGGAACCGCGTATTTTATGCTGGGACTGGCAAGCGAACAAATAGGCGACTGGAACGGCGCAATTGCGGCGTTTACAAATTATCTGCCCTTTACTGGAACAATAATTCCCGGTTTTCCAAACGCGGATCAGTACGCCAAGCAGCATGTAGATTACAGCCGCATAACAAAGGACTGGACCTTTGAGAGCCTGCCCGCACTTAGAGCCGCTATCGAGGCAGCCATTGACGCCGGTAACCCCAATACGCTTATGCGGTATCAGGCAAAAGCAAACTTTTTTGCGCGATCATGGGAGCAAATGGAAGCCGATAATGTAAGAATGACAGCCTTTAATCTGTCGCAGTTTATGTACGGCAACAGAATCAGATACGCTCCCACCCTTGACGCGTCTTCTAATGCGAACGAGGCTTTTTTAAGAACGACAGGCTGGTCGGTTTCTTTAAATGTTTGGTATTTATATTTTAGAAAGATAAACTTTCCGCAGGATCCTGAGATACATGGACGCTGGGAATGGGCAGGGATTTATTACGGAGAAAAATTTTAAATGCTTAAGAATTTTATTTGGCTTGTGTTTATTACAATAATGTTTTTCACCGTAACTGGTAACGTAAGCTTGTTTGCAGGGGAGGATGAGAGACCGATGCGCGGGGTTAAGCCCGACCCTTCGCTGCCTTTTCCCACACGAACAACTACTTATTTATTTGAGCCCGCGCCTAATTCGTTGTTAACGGAAAAGGCGCTTTCTCAACCGCTTACACAGCATTATATCGCGCAATATTCAAGCCCGCACGGCGTAAAAACGCTTAACGCGATTATGGAAAGAGCCGCTCCCTATCTGCCCTTTATTAAAGAAGAGGTTGCAAGAAGGGGTCTTCCTCCGGAACTCGCGTATCTTCCAATAATTGAATCGGGGTTTCAGATAACGGCAAGAAGCAAGTCGGGAGCCGCCGGCTTGTGGCAATTCATGCTTAATAGCATTTCACCTTACAACATAAGGGTAACAGACCTTGTCGATGAAAGACGAGACTTTGTAAAATCCACTCTTGGCGCTCTGCAAAAATTAGAAAACGAGTACCGGCAATTGGGCTGCTGGGAAATGACTCTCGCCGCTTATAATTCGGGTCTTAACGCCGTTACGCGCGTAATAAAAAAAACCGGAAAAAGTGATTATTGGGAACTCAGCGGCAAAAAGGAATTAAGACCGGAAACGGTTAATTTTGTGCCAAGACTTATCGCCGTTTCTCATGTTGTGTCTAATCCCAGAAAATACGGTTTGATTATCTGGCACGAAAAATTTGAATGGACAGCGATTCCCCTGCCCCGTCAGGTTTCCATCGATTTGATCGCGGAAGAAACAGGATTGGAAAAAGAACTTTTACGCAAACTCAACGCTGAGCTGCTCCAGGGTATTACACCAGCGGATAATAATTATCGTTTAAAAATTCCGGCTGACTATGAGAAAAAAATAATCGAGCTTTTTAACCGCGAAGATTTAAAATTGATACGCTACTTTTACCATGTTGTCCGTCAGGGTGATACCTTATGGTCGATGTCACGGAGTTACGGCACCACTGTCGGCATGATAGAACAATATAACCCAGGGCTCTCCAGCCGTTATTTAAAGGTGGGAGATACTGTTGTAATCCCGGCATTGAACAACACCGCCCCTGTCGCGAGACAGATACCTGCCGCGGCAAGCAGCGCCGCCAGCGTAAAAGGAACCCATATTGTGCAAAAAGGCGATACTTTGTGGTCTTTAAGCAGGAAATACGGGATAACGCCGGAAGCCCTCGCCGCGTCAAACGGAATGCAATTAAATGAAATTCTCCGCGAAGGTAGAGCTATTAGAGTGCCGATAATGGAATAAGATGTTAATGAAGAAAGTGCCAATTTTATTAATTTTATTTTTAATTGCCGCAAATACATTCGCGCAAAATAATAACACTCAGGTAGATTTTTCGGGCACGGCAAGGTGGGATTCCGCTTTTATTGACGCGCAGATTTCTCTTGACCTGGCAACGGCTGGCGTTAAACTTCCCGCTGGAAGAACTTACGGAGAAATTCTCTTAAATGATGCTTACTTAAATAAAATGTGTCCTTTTCTTTTAACTTTGCAGTACGATTCTTCCAGCGTTCTTGGCGATCTTGTTGACAGGGGCGAATTGACGCTCGCGCAAATAGACGGCTTTGCGCTAAGCGCTGTTTCCAAAGCGCCTTCGCTTTCCCCCGATATGCGGCGTATTATTTCTACACACACCATATCGCTTTCAAAAATCAGATCCTCTCTTTTGCGCCACACTCGTCCTTCTCCGATTACAAGAATATTAAATCCTGTTTCTACAGCGCAATATACCGGAATTATAATTATCGCCGCAGAAGAACTTCCTGTTCACGGCATGAAAAGTAAAACCCTCGCTGTTCCCTGTCTCTTTCCTAAAATCTGGGACAGCGAAATGAATTTAATTTATGAGCGCAATATGCTGGAAACAGGCATCGCGTCAATGGTAACTTATTCATCCGCCGATAATATTTTTAAAAAAGACAACCCCTCAGGGCTTTCCAGGGAATTGCGGGAAGTTGTCGGAGACAAACCCTTGCGCGTTTTCGCGAGCGGCGTTTTTGGCTCCAAGCCTACGGATATTATCATAGACAGAAGCGACGCCTTATCAATTATATCTTCCGAAGAAAACCGCCGCCTCTTATCACAAGGCAGAGTTGTTTTTATTATGGATGACGCTGTACTTGAAAGCAAAATAACTGAATAAAATTATTTTTTGATAATTAGTTTGCCCATTATGGCGGTGACTATCTGCTGGAACACTATACTTAAAACGGCGGGAAGAACCGCGGCTTCCGGGAAAAACGTAACCGCTATTGTCATTACAGCGCTGTTGTTTCTTAACCCTCCGGCAAATACTAAAGAAATCTCTTTTTCTTTTTCGCATTTTGCCGCGATTCTATTTAGTTTAGCGAGCAGGAAACCAAGACTTGTAAGAACAACGCAAAGAGCGGCGACTGCCCAAACAAGAGGATCGTTAAATTTTATTACATGAGCGATTGCCGAAGAATTAGCCGCAATTACAAGCATTAAACAAATTTTCGCTAATGGATTAAGCACAGGGCATATTGCCGAAGGAATTTTTCCCCTGCTTGTTTCGTTTAACAAAACGCCAAGAATTGTGGGAACAACAACCATAAAAATCAGAGAAATGGCAATGCCGCTCATGTCCATCGTTGTTTTCGCTCCGGCAAAAATAAAAAGTGTCGCAGGAACAACAAGGGGCGCGAGTATAGTATCTAAAAGAATGAGAGTAAGCCCTAAAGCCTTGTCTCCTTTAAAAATCGTAACCCAGATAAAACCGGAAACCGCCGTGGGACCCGCGAATAATAAAATAAAACCTGTAATAATTTCCTTGTTTGTAAAAATTAAAGAGGATGAGCCAAGAGCGGCAAGCGGCATAAGAACATGGCTTGTAAAAAAGAAAAGTAAAATTAGAATGGGGTTTTTAGCGGCGTTGCCTAACTGCGAGGCTGTTAGTTTTAAAGCCCCTGAAAAAGTCATTACCGCGAAAAGCAGAATAACAAAGGGGCGGAATATAATAAAAACACCGGGTAAAAATAAACCAAGAGCGACAGCGAGCGGTGTTGTTAAAGGAATAAAACGATCCAAAAAACTGTCAATTTTGTAAAGCAAAGAAGACACTAATTCTCCAATATGGTAATTTCTACCCTTCTGTTTTTGCGCATACCTTCTTCGGTATTATTATCCGCCACAGGACGCAGCGCGCCGTATCCGCGAA
>Ga0209755_10003270_pt1 | contig 20580 bp, 20 predicted proteins | sample TergutCo191P1_FD_187301 | JGI IMG/M metagenome (GOLD analysis project Ga0209755, IMG submission 187301) | Cornitermes sp. P1 segment gut microbial communities from Petit-Saut dam, French Guiana - Co191P1 (SPAdes) (version 2) | ecosystem: Host-associated > Arthropoda: Insects > Digestive system...
TCCGAATCGAGTTGAAGCCAAGATGTGGATGCTACAAAACCAACTCGCTCGTCGGAACCTGAATTCATTCCAGCAAATCGAAACCGCTCTGAAGTTGAAAGAACTCTTTGCTACGAAGGCAAGTACAAACCAGCGAGCAGGGGTTTCCCTTATATCAGGGAAAGGTATCGAGACAGGCGAGGAGATTGCAAAACTCTCCGGGGTGTCTCCCGATACAGTTCGGAAGGTCGAGAGAATTCTGGAAAGGTCTGGTGAGGTGGGAGTTGCGGAGGCAATCGATGCTCTACGAAGAGGTGATGCCGGTACTTCAATCAACAGCGTTTATCAGAAATACTCTGGCGGTGGTAAAGAAAATACTGACCTGACACCATCCGCTCCAAAGAATCAATCCAAGCCCAAGGACAAACCTGCCGCCACACCGAATGACGGCACGCCGAAAGGAACACCGAACTCCAATGCAGCCAAAGCCGATTCTGTACAGAGCGACTGGATGGAATCCGCAAAAAATACGTGGTGGCGTATCCCTATGCATGGTCAGCGTACTCGTCAAGACGATATATCGGAAGCAATCGCAGACGTAATCGACAGCGTGCAACGTGCGGCTGATGTTGACGCTCTAGAAAGCCTGCGGAAGGATTTGCATAATGTACAGGCGTTAGTTAATGCCGGTGGTACAGAATTAACAGCAGAGAAAATTGACTCTGTACTTACAACAATGGCGACATTGCGTGAGGTAGTGGCGGGACTGGATGACTATTGCATTGATAACCTTCAAACTTGGAGTAGCATACAAAAGGGCGATACCAACTGGACTCCTTTCGATGATTTACCATCCTATCGCAAAGAGAAACTGACCGTAAGAGAGATTATCAAAGCGGTTACGTACATCCTTACGCAAGCGGGTTGGAAGGCAGAGCATATCACCAAGACCCTCATCACCAGAACAGGCATTAATATGATGCCTGGTGGTAATCCTCTGGACAAAGAGGTAGAAACTCACGCTCATTCCTGTGCTACTACCAAGTGGAAGGAAAGAACGATAAAAGGTTTTCGGGAAGTGCAAAAATGGTTACAAGAGTACAAGCGTATCGACATGTCCAAGCCTGCAACCGGTGATGAATGCGACTCTGATGACACTTCCAAAGATGATACTTCTCAACTCGGCGTTGCAGAGGAGAAAGCGACTGCTATGAAAGTCAATCCGCAAGGGGATGGAACATTTCCCAAGTTTTGGGATGCTTTGCTACGAAGAATGCGTGAGCAACCCAACTCCCCTTTCAAACACTCAATCAGCCGGACAAAACGTAATTCGACATGGTGTGAAAGCAATCATCATGGATTCACGTATCGCTTTTGGCTTGCACCGGGGGAAACCTCATGTCGAGTGGAATTGTGGACGAGGGGCGATTTGAGGAAATTGATTCACGAACACACCGATAAATTACGGCAACGAAAAGAGGTAATTGAATCAGAATTCGTTGCGGAAGGCACAAAACTTGAGTGGTCTCATGCGAAAGAAAAAAACCACCACATTGATTGTACTTTGCTCAGCGTAGACGTATTCAAAGAGGGCGATTGGGAGAAGATGATCAAGTTTTTCATTGAGTCCACGCTTCGATTTGAGGGGGTGCTTGAATAGGAATCTATCCGCCGAAATCTTAAAGGTCGAATTCGACCTTTAAGGTAACATGGAGCAACCCGGTCAAGTCTTTTGCTCGTTGAGTGCTTGCCGGTTTTTGAGAATGGTGCAACGTTTTTTACTCGAATTGCATACACGAGCAAAATGGGAGTTGCGAACTGTTCGCAATGGATGGTGGCGGACATTGCTCCGCCGAAAGCATAACTTTATTACAGGAGCATTAATATGAAAGAAAAATATGAATTCCACCCTTACTGCCTTCTCTTCCCCAAAGCACCAGAAGCGATTCTGAACGATATGTCTGACGACATTGTCGAGCATGGTCTGAAGGAGGATATTATCATTTTTGAAGGGCGTATCCTTGACGGACGCAATCGACAAATCGCTTGCGAAATGGCGAATGTCGAAGCACGTTACATTGAGTACGACGTAGACAAAGACGGCGATCCGCTTCAATACGTCATCAGCAAAAACTTACATCGCCGACATCTCAATGAATCTCAACGTGGGATGGCAGCGAGTGACGTTTACGAACTGGCGAAGAACAGCGATGGTGCTGTGAAGATGACGCTTGATCAAATTGCCAAGCGATTTAACGTTTCATTGACAACCGTTAAGGAGGCAGGTAAAGTGAAGGAGTCGGCTTCCGAGACGGTGCAACAGAAAGTGCGAGATGGAACGACACGGCTTAACAAAGCCGTCGATGCTGTCGAGAAAACGAGGAAGACCATAGGTATCGCCGTTACAAAGACCACGCCGCCGGAAGAGAAACAGAAGGCTCACGAGATGCAAGAGCGTATTCTCAAAGGCGAAGCACCGCCTCTACTGCCTACACCGCCAACGCCTGTTTCGGAGTTTCAGTTGAGGGTTGCTTCTGGTGAATTCAATGGGAAGCGATGGCAAAAAAACATTGCCGAAATGCAAACGAATATCGCCACGCTTGAACGGTTTCCTGCGTTGTTCCATGATAGTTTTGACCTGATCAAAACATTGGATCAGCAGGCTCTTCTGAACACTCTTTGCAATATTTACATAGATGTCGTTCAAAAGATAAAGGCGAAACTCCAGCAGGGGCATAAAGCTGACTTCAAAGAGGTGCAGAAGTTCTTTGCGGACATTCAGGCGAATCGCTTTCCGTCAATCGAGAATGATTTCGGTGCTGCCGATAAGAAAGAACTCAATGAGCATCTGAAAGACCAACTCATTGACGATTGCAATAAGACCTTGATTGTGGTGAACAAGGTCTTAAAGAAATTGATGCCGTAACCCGCTACTCTTGCGTGATCAGACAAGCCGATTTGATACCGAGCATTCGCTTGCGTATCAAATCGGCTTGTCCGGCGGAAATGTACCGGAGTTGATGGGAAGCCGGTGGTGCCATACGTTAATAATATAGTATGCTCCAACTGGACAGTACCTCTGGTGCTGGAAAAACCGGCGATACCTGCTGGTCGTACTGAGAGGCAGGCAGTCGGGGGAACAACCGCCAACAACGCCCTCCCGTGAGGCTTTCGGGGGAGCGGTCGCCCTTTGCCCCCCAGAGAATGAAGTCCCTGTATTGCCGGTTGTTGCAGTCATTGGCAAAAAACCGTTCTGCGCCGTAACCTTTGGAGAGCGGGTGGATGTGTAATTCATTGCGTCTCCTTCTTTTCTCCGCCGAAGAACACCGCCAGCCAAACGGTCGGCTCCGTCAGGGATGTCGAATTGACCCGGTGCCTGCGGTGCGGCGGGATAAGAATATAATCCCCCGGCTTCAGCATTTGCGTTTCTTCTTCAAATTCCAGCGTTGCCTCTCCACGCAAAACGACCACCCATTCGCTCTCCGCCTGATCGTACCAAAATCCCGGCGGACTTACATGACCGGTTGAGACGATCCGTTCAATACGAATGCCCGGCACATCGACAAGTTTTTCGATCAACTCATCCGGTAGGTTACTTGGAAGTTCCGTGAATAGGTTTGCAGGTTTCGTCATGGTTTTTCTGGCAACAGGATGTTCATCCGCTAATCACTTTTACGCAGAATTTCCGGGTTCGTGGCGGGTCGAATTCACAGAAATAGACACTTTGCCAAGTACCCAGCAGGAGTTTTCCATTTTCGACGATGACCGTTGCGCTTGATCCCACCGCCGACGCTTTCAAATGCGCTGCACTGTTACCTTCAGCGTGCCGGAATTCGGATCGGTCAGGAAAAGCCTTGTCAAATCCGAGGAGTAAATCATGTACCACATCCGGGTCGGCATTTTCATTGATGGTGATTCCAGCCGTTGTATGCGGGCAGTAAATCACAGCGATACCGCTCACAACGCCGCTTTTGACAACGGCTTCCTGAACTTGCGGTGTGATGTTGTAAAAATCTTTCCGTTGGGCGGAAAGCGAGTATTCAAAAAAAGTATCGTTGGGTTTCATGGTTTTGTGAATGAATAGGTTTGAGGATATTTTTATTGTTGTCCATTGTCCTCTTCCACTGATACGTCCTTCATTGTACCATGAAATATCTTGGTTGCCGAACGCTCCCATTCGGATTGCGATGTATTCTGGTATAATCTTGCCGATGGAGTTAATTCTCATTTTATCAGGTTATGCGAATCCTTCTCGTCATGCTATTGTTCGGGGTTACTTGCGTGAGTGCTTCCGAACCAAAACAGATTCCCCTCTGGGAGCAAAACGTTCCAAACGCCTTGGGCGATGAAGAAAAAGACAAGCCCAAAATAACCGTCTGGTTTCCCGATGCTGGTAAATCCGTAGGTACAGCAGTCGTTATCTGCCCCGGTGGAGGATACGGATTTCTCGCAATGGATCACGAAGGCAAGCAGATTGCTGAATGGTTCAACTCATTCGGTGTAACCGCAGCAGTGCTGGATTATCGACATCGCAACAAAGGATATGGGCATCCGAATCCCATGCTCGATGCACAACGAGCAATCCGCATCGTACGTGCCAATGCCCAGACATGGAACATTGATCCGGCAAAAATTGGAGTTCTTGGCTTTTCGGCAGGTGGGCATCTGGCAAGCACCGCCGCTGTTCATTTTGAAGATCATTCCAATCCGGCGGACGACATCGACAAAATAAGTTGCCGCCCTGACTTTGCGATTCTCTGTTATCCGGTGATTTTATTTGGTTCGCCGTACACTCATCGGGGTTCGATGCAGAATCTCATCGGCAACGATATGCCGCCGGAGTTGATAGAGTTTTACTCTACCGAAAAACATGTTACTGCCAAAACACCGCCGACATTTCAGTTTACCACTGACGAGGATACAGGAGTTCCGGCAGAGAACAGCATCGAATTTTATCTGGCACTCCGCAAGCACAAGGTTCCGGCGGAATTGCACATTTACCAAAAGGGTCAGCACGGATTGGGATTGGCAAAAGGGACTGCCGGTACGGAAACGTGGTCGGAACTCTGCCGAATTTGGCTCAAAAGCAACGGATTTATACCGTAAAACAGAATCATAATGATAAACTTGTTCTATGTTACAGGACAACGACATCCGGGTAACTGCCGTTTCCCGACCAGCGATTCCAGAATCTCGGCACAACGGAACGCTAGGCGACACGGTGATTCCGGCAGGATTCGGTTCGCAAGGCGTTGAGCAAAAGTGGCGTGGGGCTTCGGAACATTGCAGTCCGAATTACACGATCAATTTCGCCGATCTGCCGGTGGTGAAGGCAAAGTGAGTGGTGGTTTTTGAGAATAGAGGACTTGTCATTGGGCTGGGTAATTGCGTGTTCTAGCAACCCATGATACAATCGTCCAGAGAGTCGTGTTAGAATGACCAAAACTCAAAAAAGGAAATTTCGATGTCTTCCATGAAAACGAAAATCCATGAAGCCATTCTTATGTGGGAAAAAACAAAACCAAATACACCTTTTACCAGAAATGGTATTTACCTTGATGTGAAGCGAAAATATCCCAACGTAGTGGAAAATACATTTAATACCCAATGGCAGGCATATATGTCAGTCAATCGAAGTGTCCATAACATTGCTCCTTGTTGCCAAATCGCCAAACTCAATATTCCAACCCCTTGTCCGAAAGAGGTTGAGCGACTCATCTGTGATTGGAACCATAGTAAAAAAATGGAGCATTACCGTAAACAAGAAGAATTTATCCGGGCTTATTTCGAGAAAAATCCTCTGAATGATGATTTAGATATTGTCATCGTAAAGGTTTGCATTCTGAACAACTTTTATAGCACAAACTTAAATACGCCGATTCGAGTTGCAGAACGGATACGCCGTATTGAATTTGACAAGAAAATTAACGTGCCACAAGGCGAGACTTCATTAATTGCAGCAATTACCGCAGAAGGTAAGCGTGATGGTGATATTGAAGTCGATGAGGAAAAATATGGAAATCATCGCAACTGTTATTCGTTTGCCACGAAATACTGTCATCATCACAAATCCGAAAGTTTTTACATTTATGATAGCAATATTGCAAAAATACTCCTGCATTTCAGGAAGGATTTTCTTGAAGAAAAACTCTCCAAAAAAAACATGGAAGCGAAAATGAAAAATGATTATTCATTTTTTGCGACATGCATGGACAAATTCAAAAAACATTTCAACATCAGCGACGATAATTGGCGTTTAGATAAGTATCTCTGGCAACTGGGAAAGAAACATTTCCCCACATCAAAAAAGAAAAAGAACCTCGCCGAAAATTGATCATAGTCCTTCATTCCTTGCAATGAGGGGGCATTTTTCAGCATAGACGGTGAAAACCTATCATGTCGAACATCAGCATCATTTACGGCACAAACGTCATGGAAATGACGTGTACCTTGTTGCGGCAGTCCGACGTTGCAAAACGATTGACCGCCGGAATGAATGTCGTGGTGAAGCCGAATCTCGTCGTCGCAAAACCGGCTACAGAAGGAGCCGTAACGCACCCGGAAATCGTCGAAGGCATTATTCTGTTCCTCAAAGAGAATGGTATCCGCTCAATTGCCATTGCCGAAGGTTCTTGGCTCGGCGAAACGACAACACGTGCCTTTGACCGCTGCGGCTACTCTGCGCTTGCGAAAAAATACGGCATCAAACTGTTCGACACGAAAAACGACAAAGTTGTCAAAAAGACCGTCGGCGACTTGACGCTCGGTGTCTGCGAAACCGTTTTGAATGCCGATTTTCTGATCAATGTACCGGTTTTGAAAGGTCATTGCCAAACGACGATGACCTGTTGCCTCAAAAACATGAAGGGCTGCATTCCTGACAGCGAAAAACGGCGGTATCATAACATTGGGTTGCACAAACCGATAGCGGTTCTCAATACGATATTACAGCCGCATCTACACATAATTGACAGCATCTGCGGCGATCCAACATTTGAGGAAGGCGGCAATCCCGTCCGCACTGACCGCATTTTGCTTGGTACTGATCCCGTACTTCTTGATTCTTACGGAGCAACACTTCTTGGGTATAACCCGCAGGAAATCGAGTATTTGCGAATTGCGGCAAGTTTGGGCATCGGCAAGTTTTTCGATGCGAACACGGAAATTCGTGAATTACAACCGGAAATGCGACCAAAAACCAGTGCGGCAAATCAAAGTCAACTTGTTCGCAAGTTCGCCAAGTACATCGACGAACAAAACGCTTGTTCGGCATGTTATGCAGCACTGATTTGTGCGCTTCGGCAACTTGGATCGGTTCCGTCGAAAGTCGGTGCGATCAAAATCGGACAGGCGTTTCGTGATCAACAATGTACCGGTCTTGGTGTCGGAAACTGTTGTAGCGGTTGCGACCGCCACGTTCCCGGTTGCCCGCCAACTGCGACACAAATTCTTGAAATGCTTCGGTAGAGTGAGTTCAGTAACCCGATACCAAATGCATCAAACGATCTATTAAGTTATTAAGATTTTTTTTGAAAAAATTATGATCAGCATTACGTACTGCTATAGCAGTAGGATCGCCGATTAGAAATAGGTTATGCGCAGTTCTTAATATTCGCCGATTCCCCGGGATTGGAGATTCATGATATACTACCTTCGCTGGAACGCAGAGCCACAAGATGGTGAGTGGAACGAAACGATGAACGAGGTAGTAACAAAACAATGTTCCGCTATCCTTCCATAGAGGCATTTTGCTTCAAGCGTTCCTCACTGGGTGCCGGTTGCACGGTGCGACCGGTACTTTTTAACCACTCCAACCAACGAAAGGACAAAGACATGTTAAACCTATTTTCACTGATCGACTCTGCTGCCCCGGAAGATGTAACCACCGAATTTTTAGCGTACACGCTGCGGAAATTTCCCCCTTGCCGCTCGGCATTCCTCTCGCTGGTCGGTGTTTCGGCGAATTCCGACAGTTACGAAGTCATGACGCAATACGCCATCAACGAAGGGCGACCGGACTTGGTGCTATGCGATAAAAACCAGGGGATTATTCTGGTCGAGAATAAACCCTGGGACAGTTCGTCGTTCACGTATGGCGATCAAATGAAGCGATACGCAGACCACCTCAAGACACGCAAGGAGCAGAAGAAAACGCTGTGTTTGCTCGCCACCGAACGAAACAAGAGCAGGCTGATGGAAGAAGCAAAAGTCGCCGCCGATATTAACTTTGTCATCATTACGTGGGAAGATGTGTTCCGCAAACTCGAAGCCGTCTGTTCGGGAGCGGAAAGCACGGTCGCAAGTTTTCTGCTCAAAGAATTGCAGGTTTGGATGTTCCCGCCGGTCGTCGAGATTCCGCCCGAAGTCTTGCAAGACGAAGGGAAGATTTGGGAAAATTGGACGGAAATCAAAACCATCATCAGACAAGCACGCAACATTGCGGAGAATGATCCGTCTTTGAGCGGTTTTATATTCATGACGAGTCCCGGTCAAACTCCAAAGGCGAACGCCGAGAGTGTGAATTATTTCGGCTATTACATTTACGATCAGAAAAGCGGTCTTTGCACACACTTCGGTGCAAACATGTGCGCACGGAGATTTTTGAAAGGACAATCCTTATTTGTCCTTCAGGTACGTAAAGGTTGGGGTAATGCGTCCGGTGGAAAAACAAACATCGACTTTGACATTTTGAAGCGATGCGGTTTTGCGTATGACGAACCATTGCCTACTCGTCCTTGGTGGGAATTCGCCGAGTATGTCTCTCCGTTGACCAACTCTTCCAACGGCAACGCTGCCAACCCAGAAGCACTGGCGAAAGCACTTGCCGAGATTCTGAAAAAGATGAGTGCGGAAATCAACAAATGACGGTACGACAAAGCGGTCATTCCGGGGACGGCGGAGTGCCTCCGCCCCCGGTTCGCTGACGGCTGGCAACGATTCCGGCTTGCCCATTTTGCCAAAATTGCCCAAAATGACGGTTTTTTTGGCGGTTTCGGCGTTACGTTGACTCTGGCGGAACTCTGTCCTCAATGAGAGGCATTTTGCTTCAAGCGTTCCTCACTGGGTGCCGGTTGCACGGTGTAACCGGCACTTTTTAACCATCCTAACCAACGAAAGGACAAAGACAATGACAAATTTGTTACGCAACTTCAACCTCCAGCAACCAGAAAACGCCACATCCGACATTCTCGCCTACCTGCTCAACGGGATGCCCGCTTACAGGGAAGCCTTCCTTGCCGGCATTCCGCAATTCACCGCTGGGAGTGGCACCATCATACGAGAGCAGTATATCCCCGGCTCTGACAGTTGCCGCCCGGATTTTTCAGTGGACGATAAGAATGGGATGCTCGTCATCGAAAACAAGCCTTGGGAGAGTTCTGTGGTCGGTTCGCAGTTGTCGGATTATGCAAAAGCCATGAAAGCATTGGACAGGAAGGACAAATATCTGTGCCTGTTGGCGACGGAGCAAAACAAGACAAGGCTATTGCGAGAAACCGCAGACGCTGAAACGCTTGGGGCTGTTGCTGACCCGGCACTTGAAGGGGCATTAAAAGCCCACTACGACAAGCAGCAACTTCGCTTTTCCGTACTCACGTGGGAAAATGTACTGGACAAACTGAAAGCGGTTCAACCAGAAAACGAAGCCGCCATGCTTTGGTTCAAGGCACTCCGTGATTACATTGTCGCTCCGCAACTGTCGCCGGAAGACATCAAAACCAGAGACGACATCATACGAAACTGGGAAGCCGTCAAATCCGCTGTGGCTCAGATACGAGCAAAATGCGACAGCAAACAGCGTATCTATGGCTACGATAGCCAAGGCAAGCCCCTTCGTGAACAACAAAACAAGGACAAACCAGAATTTTATGGCTGGGGTCTGGATGATCCTGCAAATAAATGCGGATACTGGATTGGTGCCCATATACGGCTATGGCAACATTTTCAGCATTCAGAACATCCAGAAGACTGCCTGTTTTTTCTTGCCATATGGGATAAAAATGTGTCCCTGTATTCTGCGCTGCAACGGTGTGGCTTCAAGAATACTGGGAAAAATGAATACTGTTTTCCGCTCACCAAAGCGGGGATAGACTACAAAACGATAAACCCCGATGAGGTCGCCCGTAAGATCATCGAAACGCTCAATCATGTGCGAGATACGATTGCGGAACAATAATTGGATTCGCCATTCCGGGGACGGCGGAACACCTTCGTCCCCGGTGCGTTCCCGTCTAGCGGCGGATTTCGGCTTGCCCATTTTGCCGAAATTGCCCAAAATGATGGTTTTTTGGCGGTTCCGGCGTTACGTTGACTCTGGCGGGACTCTGTCCGTAGGTATCATGGCGGAGGATTTTACGCCGCCGGAAAGGAAAAATTGAGATGACTGCAATACTTTTGATCCTGTTTATACTGCTGGTGATCGTTGCCGTGTTCGTTGGTCTCGTGTGTTTGGGTGCAAAAGACGATGAAGACTGGAAATTGGCAATGGACATCGCCGATATAAACCGGACAGGAAAAGTTGGGAGCCGAAGCAACCTTGGCAAAAAATATCAAGCCAAACAAGCCCTTGCTAATTTAAATGCAGCGATGGCAGAAACCATCAAAGCCATCGAACAGTCGAAGTCTGCGCCGTATCAATATAGATATGACCCGACCAGCGGATATACCGACATGCGGATGGGCGGTGCATTTGGGAATGAGACCGTTTTGGATGCAGTTGATTTTGCATTGGATTATTTGAAAATGGAGACCGATTGGCGGGATATTGATCATACTGCAATGAGGTATATGAAAGAATTGAAGCAGTACGGTGTGCCCGGTGCGTGGGATGCCAAAATGGAGAAAACGGAAAAGTTCATGGAAAAGATGAATGATAGTTGTAAATCTATTATTGGCAGTACCAATAGTATGATTGAGAGCGCATACAAGACGATGGGACAACCCGATGCGAACATTGATCCTGCATACCGAAAAGCGTTTGAGGCGAAAGTAAATGAGTGGCGGCAATTTATGGCGATAATGGCACGTTAAAACCGAAAGGAAAAAATCGAAATGACAACAACAGATACACCTGTCATGGAACTGCCGACGATGGAGCGGAAGCATCAATACAGTGAAAGCGAGAAGCCGGAGAAGGCTCCGAAGTTTCATGTATTATTGCACAACGACGATTACAACACGATTACTCATGTTGTGGCGGTGTTGTTACGGGTCTTGGGCTGCACCACCGAATCGGCAATTCAGATGATGGCGGAAGCCCATAACACCGGACAGGCAATCATTTTTACCGGCGAATTGGAAGCGGCGGAATTGGTTCGAGATAAAATTCTCGGCTTTGCTCCGTGCGATCATTCACCCGCCGATTGCGAGCCGACTCGTTTGATCGCATCATTGCAGAAAGTATTTTAATAGGGAGGAGAGATACTATGAAAACTGAAGAATACTTTAGGGAGCGACTTCGACAAGGACGTGTGGATTCATTGAAAGCAGATGTAGAAATATTACAGTCTTACAGGAAAACACTCCCTAGATGTCCTTCCGGTATGAAAACGGTTGTGATGACGTTCTTAGATGGACGTATTGGTGCAGTATTTAGAGGTCTTGAAATAGTTGACAATAACTATGTTTATGACGATGATAGCATATTGAATCCGGTGGGTTAATCGTTATTAGGCAAACAAATCAAATTTTATCAAAAGGAGAATGACTATGAAAATGATTGTACTTATCGACTGGTCGGACGACCAGAGTAAAATGCCGAACGAGGCGAGTTGCTTGGAAGAAGCACCGTATCGGATCAACGCCACCCACCGTTCCCGGCGTGTGATGAAGTCCTTCGAGTTTTGGCGACGCAAACGTTGTACCGCTGAACCGGGGCGGGATTACCGACTCGTGCTGTGGCATACGCATTATCCCTGGCGATTTATGCCGCCGAAAGAGATTCCCGAAGGACAGCCCTATCCCTGGGATAGCCGAACCAACCTGCTCGAAAAGCAAGTCGAGGCGATAGCGAAAAACTATGATCCCAATGAGCCGGTTTTCATTGCCGATGATTCGTTCGTCTTCACCGACAACGTTGATCTCGAACCTTTGATCGAACAAGCGATGCAGCCGAACAGCGGCATTGTGCTGGCGGGGAATGCGTGGATTCTCAATCCGACAATGCAGCGGCTTATCGGCGGCATTGATGCCGACCCCACCGGCGAGCGGTTCGAGAAGGATTGGACGGAAGCCGATTTTTGCGAGTGGATCGAACGAGAGACATGGACGTTTGCCAAAACTTATGCCGACACCGCCCCGCATGAATATGCCGTCGTGAGCGAACGTTATCCGAACACGAAATTGATTGATCTCTACAAGGCGACGATGTTCATCATGCGGAATGGTTATGTGCAGATGTACTACCAGACTCCGTTTTGTGCCTACGAAGTTGGCAACCGACGGTACTGGACATATATGAGTTACGGACTCATCAACCGCACACAGGAAGGAGATTTGAAGACGTATCAGTGAAAGGAGTCAGGAGTCAGAATGTAGGAGTCAGGAGCAAGAGCCGGGGATGGTGCGCAGCGTAATCTCTGGATACAACCAACAATCATTTTTTACATAAGGAGAGAACACATGAAATTTTCCGATTACATTTTGATTGATGCCATCAATCCAGAACTCACGGCAACTGACGCACAAGGCGTGCTTCGAGAAATGGCTCAATCCCTTGTGGATGCTGGCGGCATAGAACAAGAGGAGTACGAAGGAATCGTAAAGCAACTCATTAAACGAGAAGAACTCGGTTCGACAAGTTATGGAGGTGATCATGGACGGGGCATTGCCTTCCCAGAGGCACGGCATCCAAGTGTGAAGCATACCATTGTGGCTCTTGCCGTCAGTGCCGAAGGTATTGATTTTGACAGTATTGATGACGAGAAAATACATCTCTTTTTCATGTTGATTGCGCCGACAGATGTTCCCGGTGATTTTCTTCGTGTAATAGAACATCTTACCCGACGATTGAAGGATAAGGATAATACGCTCCCAGAGTCCTTAAAGCAGGCTAAAACACGGGAAGAGATTTTTGCGTTGCTTGAAGAAGCGGACAGCAACAACCAGGTGGAGCGTGATCCATTCGCCGAATATGTCGAGCGAGAAACCAAACTTCGCATTGCACGTAAGGCAATAGCAAACAATTCAGGAGAAATCGTATGAGCAATCGTAACGGTTGGCGGCTAATGAATTATCTGGACGCTTTGTTGGACAAGGCAACACCGGCGATAGAGGCGGTCAACAAAACGTCCGTAACGATTGTGGTCATTGCCGCCACAATTCTGCTGTTACCGCTGGCGATTGCCCTGTACTTTGCGGATACCTGCTTGGGTAAGAACAGGGATTAGCCCGTTGACAACATGAAACTTTCGACTATCGTTTACACAAGGAAAAACATGATGCCATTTGTCCACTTACACTGCCACAGTTATTATTCATTTTTCAACGGTACAGCAAGTCCTGCCGAACTGGTGCAGCGAGCGAACGAACTCAACATGCCCGCACTGGCATTGACCGACTATTGTAATCTGCATGGCATCCCGGAATTCTGTCGAAGTGCCCGGCAGTACGGGATCAAGCCGATTCTCGGCATCGAAAGTGTTGTTGCCGGATATGGTCTGACGCTCCTTGCCATGAACGAGGAAGGCTGGCGAAACTTGATACAACTTTCGTCGTTTGCCTTTCTCAATGATACTAGCGGCATGCCAACTATCGACAAGGAATTGCTGCGCAAACATCATGCCGGTTTAATTTGTTTGAGCGGATTCGCTGGAGGAGAAATCGGTCGCCTTCTCACCGACGATCCAACCAGCGGTTACGAAAATGCAAAAACCGCCTCCCAATGGTATCAAGATGCTTTCGGCGACCGCTATTATCTCGAATTGCGTAATCACGGCATCAAGGCGCAAGAGACGTTGTTCGAGCAAACGGTTGGCATCGGTCGGGAACTTGGCATTGAAACCGTTGCGACAAACGACATTCATTATCTTGACCAAGTGGACTGGAACATTCATGATATTCTGCTCTGCATCAAAAACGTCAAAAAAGTCTCTGACGAAGACCGACCGAAAATGGGTAGCGATCAACATTTTTTTCGTAATGAAGCCGAAATGTTCACTGCCTTTTCAGGACAGGATGCCGCTGTCCATCGAACAGTCGAAATTGCTGACCGCATTGAGCCAGACATTTTTGAAAAATTCTATTCCAAAAGACACCATCCGGTCTTTCCGTTGCCACCAGCAAAGTCAGCAGACGAATTACTCCGTGAACTCTGCGTTGCTGGATTTGAAAAACGGTACACCAACAGTCTGCTCGCCAACAAAGCGAAGCAACGGCTGGAATCAGAATTGGCAGTGATTCAAAAATTCGGTCAGGCGAATTACTTTTTGATTATCGGCGATATTGCCCGGTTCGCCGAAGAGCAGGGAATTTACTACACGGCTCGTGGTAGTTCTCCCGGTTCGCTGGTCTGTCATGTTCTCGGTATATCGCCTGTGTGTCCGTTAGAGTTCGGTCTGCTGTTTGAACGGTTTTTTGACGAAAACCGCATGCCGGACATTGACATTGACTTCGATCACGACAGACGTGGGGAAATCATTGATTATGTCATGGAAAAGTATGGCAAAGACAACATTGTACCACTTGGCACCATTGGCACATTCGGTTTGAAGATGGCTATTAAAGACATCGGAAGAGCATTCGATAAGCCGATTCCGTTCATCGACGATGTGGTGGAACTTATCCCGTGCGTACTAAAACCGACGCTTGGGAGAGCGTTGGAGGAAAGTGCCGAACTCAACCACCGGTACAAAAATGAACCACAAGTCAAGGAACTGCTCAATTTTGCGAATGAACTTTTGCTGAGTCCTCGAAGCACCGGTGTTCACCCCTGCGGCTTTGTCATTGCCGACGTACCGCTCGTTGACTATGTGCCGTTGCGAAAAGATCATCACGACACCGTTGCAACGCAGTGACTGGGCAATGACATTGAAGATGCCGGTGTACTCAAAATGGATTTTCTCGAACTTCGTACTCTAACGAAAATTGCAAAGACTATCGAAACCATCAAGGAGACAAAGGGCAAAACGATTGAGCCGCATAAAATCCCTCTTGATGACTCGCAAACATTCGACCTGTTTTCTCGTGCTGAAACGAAGGACGTGTTTCAAATGGAATCGGGCGGCATGCGTGAATTACTTCAACGTTTGAAGCCGGATAAATTCCGAGATATTGTTGCGGTGTTGGCTTTGTATCGTCCCGGTCCCTTGGAAGGAGGAATGGTTGATCAATACTTTGCCGTCAAGCATGGTATGAAACCTGTTGAGTACCTGCACCCCATCTTGGAAGAAATTTTGAGCGAAACCTACGGTGTCATGGTCTATCAGGAGCAGATTATGCAAATACTGAACCGTCTCGGCAACATTCCGCTTGGCGATGCGTATCTTTGCATCAAGGCAATTTTCATGAAGAGGGATTTTAGCCAATTCCGTGAGCGGTTCCTTGAAGGTTTTCGGGAAAACAATCCAACCATGAAAACCGGCGTTGCAATTTTTGACGAGATTGTAAAGTTCGCTCCTTACGGCTTCAATCAATCCCACGCCGTTGCTTATGCCCACATTGCTTATATGACAGCATACTTGAAAGCCCACTACCCGGAAGAGTTTGCCGATGCCTGTTCGAGCATTGATACAAAAGCGTACTAAGAAGTATCGAGCAAAATGATGATGTTTCAATAGAAATGAATCGCAAACTTCTTGCGACAGTTTATTATTCTGGTACAATACGACGAAGCAGTGGACGCAACTTCCACACACACCAATACAAGATGCGACATTGGAGCCGATGTTTTGACAAGTCGAAAGATGAAACCGCCATTCACGGCGGCGACACTGTCAATGATCTTTCGTACTACGACCCTGAAACCGAAAATCTTAACACGCTTTTTGGTAACGGTCGATCCGGGACGATGCCGACTCACAACTGCACTTCCATAATCGGCAACCCCGCAATCGGCATTGTCAGCCCGATCACCGGAGCAGCGATGACGATGACCGGCTCGTTCGGGGGATTGCTCGGACAATGATACCGTTCGCAGAGAAACGGCAAAATTTCTGTAAACGTTCTTTTCTTCGACAGAGTACCGGTGATGCCGTCTTGGAGGGCATAGAGTCCCTCTTGTTCTATTTTTCTTGATTCCAATTCCGCCGGTTCACGCTTTGCGCCGCACTGAATCGCCCAAGTGCGGCTTTGGGGAATCGGTTGGGCTTTAGCCCTGCGGACAAAAGAGCCTCTTGTGCGCCGTTTGTGGCGGTCTTCGTAACAATGCCCGCTCAAATGCTGGTCAAAAGTTTCTAGTTGACTCTGCCGGTCTTGCTTCCTTACTTAACGAAGCCCTTAACTTAACGAAGCAATCACAAACACGCCCAGCGTACCCCAGACCCATGACCAAATCGACGAGAAACACGACCGACACCAACGGAATCGCCCAAGAATTTACCTTCGGCGTTGAAATCGAAACCACCTGCCCCCGTACCAACAGACTCCACATCGGCGGCTACCACTCGACCGGCGAACAAGTCCCCTATCTGCCGGAAGGCTGGGTCGCCAAGAATGATTGCAGTATCCGCACCGATAAAGCCGGACATGTCGCTGTCGAAATCGTCTCCCCGGTACTCCGAGGCGAAGCCGGGATCATCCAACTCATCGAGGTCATCAAAATCCTGAATGAGAAGGGACATGCCGTGAACTCCTCCTGCGGAGTCCATGTCCATGTCGGATTCAAAGGGAAGAGCGCACAAGAGTTGACGAAACTCATCAACGCCGCCGCCTACCTTGAAAAAGGAATGTATGCGATCACCGGCACCAAGCGTCGGGAGCAAGGTTCTTACTGTGGAAGTGTGAAGGAACACCGGAACGCCAACGCTTTCAAGTCTGCTGGTCGCCGGTACAAACTTCTCAATATCAACAACCTGATGCCCGGCGGAAAAGGAACGGTTGAGTTTCGATGTTTTTCCGGCTCGCTCAACGCAACCAAGATCGTCGGCTGGGTGCAGGTCTCGCTCGGAGTAGTCGAGAAAGCACTCACCGCCAAGCGGCTGCCGAAGTGGGACGGCAAGAACCCCATCGGCGTATGGAAGAAGGCTGGCAACGGACAGACCGAGACCGAACGACTCCTCGCCTATCTCTGCTGGATCAATCGTGGCGCAGCACCGGCTCATCAACGAGCCTACGGCTGGATCAGTAACAAAATTTCTCAAAAGGAGATTCGCCAAATGTTCCGCAAACTTGCCAAGCAATACGACACCCAAGCATAACCCATAGATCGGGGGCGACAAGCCCCCATTAACCCATTTATCAATTTATTGTTTCTATTGTTTCAAAGGAGAATATCAATGTGTATCATTATGTCAAAACCTGCCGGAGTTCCCTTTCCGTCGATCCTCACCTTGCGGAACTGCTGGGAGCGCAACCCACACGGAGCCGGATATGCTGTTGCCAATGGCGGAGCCGTTTATATCCGCAAAGGATTCATGGCGTGGGACGAGTTCATCGGCGGCATCAACTTCGATACACTCGTCGATCAAGCCTGCGTCTTTCATTTTCGATTCGCCACGCATGGCAGTACCTCGCCGGGCAACTGCCACCCATTCCCGGTCGCCGGAAACTTGAAACGGCAAAAGGTTCGCACCGACGTTGCCATCGCTCACAATGGAATCGTCCGGGACGTTCATATTACGAAGAAGGATTACAGCGACACGATGAGTTACATCGAACGCCGGATCGCTCCCTACTGGCAGGAATGCAAAGAACAGGGGCGGTACATGTACAGCGTCCCGAAAAACCAGAAGGTGTTGCTGAATGAAACGGGGAGCAAATGGGCGTTCCTCTATCCCAACGGCAAGATTTTCAACATCGGCGCAGTGATCATGCAGGGGGGAATCTGGTACAGCAACGCCGGTTTTCTTGCCGCCGCCAGTGGAGCAGGTGTACTATGGCATTGATACAGCGATTGACACAGCACCGGTGCCAAAACGGGGAATTTGCTTGCCTGTTTTGCCTAAATTTACAAATTTTGGGTGTTTTCGGCAGTTTTCGATTCTCAGTTGACTCTGGCGGTACGTCATTCTTACGTAGTGGATCGTGAATTGATACTTGACATAGCGGTACACCCGTCCATATTTATGGGGGTTTTTGACCGTATCCGGCGATGCCGGGAACAGGGATATTACTGTGTCCGGTACGTTTGATGAACGAAAAATTGTCAGGTACGACAAAACCTGTCAGACCACGAGGCAGGATTATACACGTTTGGGAGATAATATCAACAACCATTTTTACGAAAGGAGCAGAGCAATGAAATTTTCCGATTACATTTTGATTGATGCCATCAATCCAGAGATCAAGGCGACCGACATACAAGGAGTGATCCGTGAAATAGTTCAGCCCTTGTTGGATGCTGGCGGTATAGAAAAAGAGGCGCACGAAGAAATCATGAAACGGTTTATCAGGCGGGAAGAACTTGGCTCGACGACTATGGGTAGAGGAATTGCCACCCCAGAAACCAAACATCCAAATGTGAAGCGTACCATTGGGACTATTGCTGTTAGTGCCGCAGGCATTGATTTCGGTAGTATCGATGAAGAGAAAACACACATCTTTTGCCCGGTGATTTCGCCGCCGGATCGCCCCGGTGATCATCTCAGGATATTGGAACATCTCACCATTCGGTTAAGAGACGACACGTTCCGAGAGTCCTTAAAGCAGGCTACAACACGGGAAGAGATTCGTGCGTTGCTTGAGGAAGCGGACAGCAAAGAGAAGCAATAACCATTTTTACGAAAGGAGAAAATCATGACAACTTATACTTGCAACAACGACAGCGTTTGGTATTACTGCAACAAGGACGGGCAGTTACAGGAACCCGTTACCGCCGAGAAACTCGAAGAACTTGCTCGGCAGGGAGCGATTGCACCGGGAGCGAATGTCTTACTGAAAACGGATACGCCGGTCGATCCTTCCTTGACTTTAACAAATGACTCTTCGATTCTAACACAAGAAGAAGTAGAAGACCTGCTCGACATGATGTCGGGATACCAACCATTCGGGTTACACAAAAGTGCGGGTCAATACCGAGCGACCCTGCTCCATGTGGCGGCAATCAATGAGAACATTGAGTTCGCAAAATTTCTCATTCAAAACGGTGCAAGGGTTTATAAATCAGATAGCGATTGCGAAACACCACTTCGTAAAGCGGTACACGAGAATAAGAGTGCAGAACTCATCAAATTTCTCGTTGCGGCAGAAATCGCAGTGGAAGAGGGTTACGACGGCGAGCCATTCTACAATGATGGGAACGAATGGAGCAAATTAGGGAATCGACGACTTAACAGTGAGCAACTGAAAAACCTCCAAACCATGCACGAGGGTTTTTCACGAAAATGTGCCGCCAAACTTTCCGCTATGTTGAAGACATCGGTCGATGTCAAATTGACAAGCGTTGACCAATTGGCGTACAGTGAGTTTCTCTTTGGTCTCGATAGTCCAACTTACCTTAATCTGTTGCGAGTCGAACCGCTTGAATGCAACATGATTCTCGATATTACCCCGTCGATTATCTATCCGATGATCGACCGGATGCTCGGCGGTAGCGATGGGGGATGGTTGCCAACATATTACCGTCAAGCACCAAAAAGACCTTTGAACGAAGGGGAATCGTGTATCGCCCGGCGACTAACCGATGAGTTCCTCAAAGAACTGGAACACGCTTGGGAAGACGTGTTCCAATTGAAATTGAATTTCAGTGTGGTTCAAGTTGAGAGCAACCCGCAAATCGTTCAGATTGTGGCACCGAACGAAGCGGTCGTTGTACTTGTATTTGAAATGGCGATGGCGGGAGTTCGTGGTTGTATGTCCCTTTGTTTTCGATACGATTTCTTTGAGGGGATACAAAAAGCATCTCTTCATGGCACGTCGGATGACGCATTGTTTGAGAAAGCGGAACAAAAACTCCAAGAGGTTTTGCTGTTGCTCTCCAAAATTCATAAGAGCAACAAAGAGCAAACATCGAGCATCAACGCCGCAATCGCAAGATTGCAAAACAACGAGCCGGGAATGTAGCGAATCGCAATCCCCGGATAACAACTATTAACCATTTTTACGAAAGGAGCAATAACATGAGACGACGAGAATTTTTACGAAGCACATTAGCCGGAGCCGCCGTATTGGTTCCGGGAAGCGGAGCATCGGTCAACTGGGATTGGATTACGTCCGTTCTGGCGGTTCCAGCAGTCGAACCGTTGATGCCGATTAACGCATCATTCGCCAACATTTTTAGAGCCGCCGACAGCGGTTTCGTCAACGACGTGAAATACTTCATCGAGAAGATGGGGATCAATGTCAATGTGAAGGGAATGTACGGCTTTACCCCGATTCACTGGGCGGCGGGGAGATGCAAGTCGCTAGAAATTGTACAATACCTGATCTCACAGGGTGCTGATGTCCATGCGTGTGCGAAAGGCTGCTTCGGTGATACTTCGCTACACCGTGCCGCCATGTTCAATGCCA
>Ga0209755_10003271_pt1 | contig 20573 bp, 15 predicted proteins | sample TergutCo191P1_FD_187301 | JGI IMG/M metagenome (GOLD analysis project Ga0209755, IMG submission 187301) | Cornitermes sp. P1 segment gut microbial communities from Petit-Saut dam, French Guiana - Co191P1 (SPAdes) (version 2) | ecosystem: Host-associated > Arthropoda: Insects > Digestive system...
GCTTTCGGTTACCGTAATTACAAAAAGCTCCACCGATGCCGACGGCCTTTCCGCCGTGGCCTTCACGATGGGCTACGGCCCCGGGCGCGCCATAATCGATTCCAGGCCCGGCGTGGAAGCCGTTTTCGTCTTCGAAGACCGCAGCATAAGAATCACCGACGGCCTTGCCGGTATTTTCAGAATCTCCGGCAGCGAGTTTGAGCTTGTGCGGTAGGGGCGGGTGTTTTCTGCCTGCGGTTATGGTTTAATATCCTTCAGCATATAGAGTTATCCCCCCCTCCCCCCCCACTGTTTTGTGAACCTGCCGTACGCTATGCTGCGGTTCGACCGCATAATAACGAGTTTTAAATATTATCGCTAATTCTGTAAATGCCTTTTACGCCTATTTTGTAATCCGTGGTACAGTACCCGTTACAAACTAGTGATGGATTTGTCGCCGTTTGTAACCTAGGAAAGCGTGGCTTTTGGCCGGGCTCCACTGTTTTAAGCTCTCTGTATTGGGGGCCAAGATAAAGAAGTATGTTGGAGGCGTTATGAAGAAGAGACTGTTTCTTGCTGGAATGTTTGGTGCCGTGTTTGTTGCGGCGCTTGTCCTTACGGGTTGCCCTGGAACCGGCGACAACGGTGTAACAAATGCGGCGGTTCCCACGATCACCGGCCACCCTACAGGGGCGGATATTTATGTTGGAGAAGCCGCGCCCGAGCTTTCGGTAACGGCCACTGTTGGCGACGGCGGAACCTTGAGCTACCGTTGGTTCGCCGCGGAAAGTGCCACCGGCGCAGGTACCGCGATTGCTGATGCTACCGGAGCTGCGTTTACGCCGGACGTTTCCGAAGTTGGAATCACCTATTACTACGTTGTTGTAACAAATACCAACACCGCCGTTAGCGGAACGCAAACCGCCTCCGCCACCAGCAACCGCGCAAGGGTGGAGGTTAAGCTGGGAGCCGACGCGCAGGAACCCGTGATTTCCGTCCAGCCGGAAAGCCATGAGCTTTTACTTGGCGATGCCGCGCCCGAGCTTTCGGTGACTGCCACTGTTGGCGACGGCGGAACCCTTAGCTACCAGTGGTTCCAAGCGGACGATGCCACAGGCGCGGGTGTCGCGGTTGCCAACGCTACCGGAGCTGCGTTTACGCCGGACGTTTCCGAGATTGGAATTGCCTATTACTACGTTGTTGTAACAAATACCAACACTGCCGTCAGCGGAACAGAGACAGCCACCGCCACCAGCGATCGCGCAAGGGTGGAGGTTTCGCCGGCTCCGATTGTTGAGAGGATATACATAGAAAATGCGGCCTACGCCCTTTTCCAGTTTGAGCTTCCCGCTGGCACGACATGGGGCGATTTTGACTCTCTCTCCGCGCAATTCAAAGTGGATGCCGAAAATATGGAGAGGGGGGTACGCCACTGGCGGCTTATGGGCGCCTATGCGGTCGAGGATTTTGCTGCGGCTACCGGCTCGATCAACCTCTCAAGCGCCAATCGCCATAGCTCGGGCGACAATAACGGGCCTTTCATTATGGACAACCAGGGCAGGTCGTTTAGCGACTTTGATGCCGTCGCCGATGAATGGTTTACCGTGACGTACGATATTTCCGGGGCCTCGGGACATGGCGCTTTCGATGACGCGAACGCCATGCCCGACGCGGCCGCGACATGGCCGTTTGTATTCGGTATCGGCATAGCAGCCAACGCCGCCGGGCCTACGGATGGGATAACCCAGTACGTAAGGCTGGTTACCCTGCACCACAGCTCGGATCCTGCGCTGAGTGTTGTCGGTACTGCCATGTCTGGTTTTGCTTCGTTCTTCCCCGTATTGTCCACACGGGAAATCGTGGAGCAATAACAATACTGTCGGCTTAAAGCCAAGTTTATTGCCCCCCTCCTAGGGGGGGCAAGCACAGTTTGGAGGTATTTATGAAGAAGAGCTTGCTTCTCAAATGGGCGTTTTTCGCGCTGCTTGTCGCGGCGCTTGCTTTTACGGGCTGCCCCGACGGCAACGATCCTACCTCGGAGTCCGGAACGGGCGGCGTTTTTCGCTCGCCGTTTTTCCTGGTACATCCAACCAGTTTTGACGTGCCTGCCGGTAGCGCGATTCCCCAGTTGAGGGCGGAAGTAAGGGAGAGGGGAGGCGGGGTTAGCCATACGTTCCAGTGGTTCCGAGTCGATGGATTCAGCAACACCGGCGGAACGGCGATTCCCGGAGCTACGGGGGCAACTTTTACGCCAACGGAAGACGGATATTTTTATGTCGTGGCTACCGCGATTTCGGGCGATCAAAGGTTAAGCTCTGTCAGTCATCCCGCCAGAATCAGGGTGGGCGCGGCACCGGTCGAAGCTTCGACTCTTGTCATTACTGATAGTCAGCGGCAGTACATTCGTGGCTTTGGAGGAATGTCCAACGCGTTCGGCATCGGCATGGGCGAGGGCGCGGGGCCGACTCCGCAGGATGCGTACATGATGCTGCACGACATAGAAACCATGTTTGATCCGGAAGGCCAATTGGCTTTCAACATTTTTCGCATACACATATTTCCGGCTCCGTTAAGTGACGTGATCAGCGGCGTATACCAGGAAGGCATGGCATTGTCGAACAGGGATTTTGTCGCCCATGCAAGGCGGGTAACGGAACATGGCGGTTACGTGGTGGCCGCGCCATGGACCCCCCCCTTCCCCCACTGGAAAGCAAACAACCACTTGTACGGTTCGCCTACCCCCTCCCATCTGCTTGACCAGTTTTACCGTGCTTATGCGGAATACCTGAGGGATTGGGCGACGGAAATGGCCCGCATGGGTGGCCCGATTAGCGTTATTTCCCTTCAGAACGAACCGACCTTCCCGGCGGAATACTACGGAATGTTGTGGTCCGGCGAACAGCACAGAAGGTTTCTCGCGGAGTATGGCCACATCATAACAGGTACGCCCGCAAGGGACGAGGCCGGCAATGTGATTCCAGGAACCGGACACGCCGGCGTGCCCGGAGCCGGCGGCAACATTGACGGAAGACGGCGGTCAAACCAGCGCGTGCTTCTCCAAGGCGGCACGCCCCATAACGACGTTACCTGGAACAACACCGCCCTGAACGACACCCGCGCAAGGGAGCAGCTTGAAGTCGTCGGTTACCACACCTACGGTGCATGGAACGTCAGACATGCGCTTTCCTTGGACGGAGCTCCGCGCAGGGAAACGTGGATGATGGAAAAAAACGTTAACTCCGCCGACCCCGCAAACCAGGCGCTGGATGCGACATGGGATCTGATCTGGATAGTCATGAATGAAATTCACCATGTCATAACGCACAACGATTCCAGCGTTTATACATGGTGGTATCTGAAACGCTGGTACAGCATGATCGGCGAGGGTGCCTTTGGTACAACGAACGGCGCGATTTTGCCCAGGGGCTACGGCATGGGGCATTTTAGCAGGTTCCTTACCGACACCGTGCGGCTGGATGCGTTCTTTTCCCCCACTATTCCGCAGGCCATAGGCCTTGGCCCAAGTGCCGGCATGGGCCGCCTAAACCCGGGCCAAGCGCAGACCGCGGCTTGGTCCGAGGGTGCCGGCGCGGGCATAAGGGTGCTTTCCGGCATGAGAACGTCAAGGCCGTCTACGATTGCGGAGCTTCCAATGGCCGATGTCGATCTTAGCGGCATCAAAAATCAGGAAGACATGGTAAGCCTGCTTCTTATGGACACCCGCACCAATGCTCCGGGGCAGTCCACCGACATTCGCGTGCAACTGCCGCAGGGCTTCACCGCGACAAGTGCCTACGGAATTATTTCGGACTCGACGGACGCAAGGCATGCGCCGGTTCTGGTTGCATTGGAGCCGGAGGGGGAGAGCGCTCTTGTGAATCTTCCTTCCAACGCCATGATTTCGCTCAGGTTTAGAGGGCAATGGGACTAAGGCTGGGCCGCATAGTCTGACGCTTAGTCGGTCGTAAAACAGCGAACCCTGGTTCAGTAGGTTTTGCGGCCGGCTAAGATGTTCAGGAGGAGCGTATTGATGACAAAAAAAATTGTGACATTGATATTTGCGATTTTTGTGACGGCAAGCTTTGTGTACGCGGTTGATCTTACAATTGCCACGGAGGTAAGAACCGGCGTGCTGTGGGACAGCGCGGGAACCCCCGGGGCACGTATGCATCACAACGACTACGGCGGCAACGAAGCCCGCTTTAGAATGGACATGCATATTGCCGTGGAAAACCTGGGGTTAAGAGCCCGCTTTGAGCAGTCCCAATGGGCGGAAGGCATTGGCGGCCCTCAGCCAGCCCAGTTTGCATGGGTGTATGCCTATGGTAATTTTATTAACGATCAGTTAAGGGTTTCCGCCGGCCAGCTTTCGGATTCGCCTTGGAGGGCCGGAGGCCACACTTTTTGGCAGGGGCTGGATCACCTTGTGGGCATTCGGACGGAGATAATGCCCGAAGCTGTTCCCGGCCTTAACTTTGGCTTTACCCTGAACACCTGGAACCTTTCGATATATTTTCAGGAGGAGCAAACCCTTAAAAACATCCTTCTGGAAACCGTGCTTGGTGTGGCCTATACAAATCGCCATGTCCACGCGCGTTTTGGCTGGCGGCTGGACAGCGACGCGGATGTCTACAACGACCATCAGGAAGGGATGCAAATGATGTACCGGCTTGAACCGCGCTTTCTTACCAATCTTGTTCCACATTTTAATGCGTGGATGACAGGCTGGTGGATAGGCATAGGCCCTTCGTTTCGCGGATATGACGAGGAAGGCAATCCTAAGCCTTACATAATACCGGATCGGCGAAGCTACAGAAACTGGCTGTACCTTGAGTATTCACCACCGGGCTTTCTTGCCGAGCTTCGCATTGGCGCGGCGTTTGGCGGACACAGTTCGCACATTGCCACCATAAGGCCGGGACTTTTCTATCATGTGTTGCCCTTTCTTAGGGTTGGCGGCCACGTCCATTATGAGTTTGGCTTTGGGGACGACGCTCCTGTTAGGGGGCTTTCCCAATTTCGCATCCTGTCAGTAGAGCCGCAGCTAAGGGTCAGCTTTGGTCCGGCGGATGTTACCCTTGTTTACGCTTTTCACAGCCGCCATGAAATTGGCGGGGATCGGCGCGACGGACAATGGGTAAACCTGCGTTTCCATGTCGCGTTTTAGGAGGTGCCATGATGAAAAAACTAGTATCGCTTGTGGTAGCCCCGCGTTGCGCAGGCACCTAAGGAGGATTTGATTGATGACGAAAAAAATAGCGGTTTTGGCGCTTGTCGTTTTTGCGGCGGCGGGTTTTGCGCGTGCGTTTGACATGGAAATTGCCGTTGAAATGAAGACCGGCGTGTTCTGGGACGACGACCCAACCGAGGAGAGCTTGGCATACGCAAGAATACACAACAATTACGATGCCGGCATAGGCCAGGGCCGTTTAAGGATGGACTGGCGTTTCTGGTACAATAACCTTGGGGCGCATGTCCGCTTTGAACAGACCACGCTGGACAGGGCGCTTATCTGGTGGCCCATCGCTTTTGCCTACGGTAACTTTGTCGACGATCAATTGCGGGTCTCGGTCGGCAGGCTTGGCCCCTCCCCTTGGGAGTGGGGGGGGCCTTTGCCCTACACTGTGCGCAGCGGCAATATACGCGGAACCAGTCCTTCCGTTCCCATAGAAGTCCCCAGCCGTACGTGGCTTGGCGAGCATCGCGGGCAGCTTGACGACCAGATAGGCATACGCGTGGAGTTGATGCCTGCCGCCGTTCCGGGTCTTAACGTCGGTTTTGTGTTGAACGAGTGGGACGGGCCTTGGCGGCACAATTCGGATATAGCGACTTTGAGAGCGCTGCTTATGGAGTCGGTACTTGGCGTGGCCTACACCAACGATCATTTCCACGGGCGTTTGGGCTTGCGGCTGGACAGCGAGACGGACGGGGAAGTAACCGTAATCGATGCCCAGCGTGTCGTGTTGCAGGAAGGCAAGGATCTTATGTACATGCTTGACGCCAGGTTTCTTGGCAACATCGTTCCATGGCTTTCGACGTGGGCAACCGGCTGGTGGAGCGGTCTGGGTGCCAACGACGACCAGTTGCACCTGCGGAACTGGCTGTATGTAGAATACGCGCCTGTGAACTTTATTGCCGAGCTTCGTCTTGGCGTACACTTTACGGGGCTGGATTCCCATGTCTTTACCGTGAGGCCGAGCTTTTATTACAACATACTGCCGTTTTTTAGGGCCGGTATGGCGGTGCACTACGAGCTTAACTTTGGCGCAAGCGCTGTGATCGGGGAACCTTTCCAGTTTCTTGCGGTTGAGCCGCAGGTTAAGTTTTATTTTGGAAAGGCATATCTTGCCTTGGTGTACGGTTTTGAAAACCGCCATGATGCCGCAGGCGATTTGCGGCAACGGCATTGGATAAACCTGCGTACCACCATTTCGTTTTAGTCTTTGGGCAAAAACGACTAGGAGGAACTTATGAAAAAGCGCGTATCGCTTTTGGCGCTGCCGGTTATGTTGGCGGCACTTGCGCTGATTTTTACGGGTTGTCCCAACGGAGAAGGCGACATCGACAACGGCAACGGGTCTGATCTGGGCGGGGGGACGTATCGTGTTGTTTTTGACGTGAACTACGACGGCGGCAGCTCGCCGGCATCCATCGATGTTCCTGTGGGTGAAGCCGCAGGGGTCGATCTTTGGCCGACCTCCCCTTCGCGTGGCGACGAGTGGAGGTTCGACGGTTGGTACAGTGCCGACGGAATTCAGTACCACGCGTTTATTCCGATATTGGGGGATGTAGAGCTTGTGGCCAGATGGACAAGGATGTGGCTGGTAACTTTTGACTCCGGCTTCGAAACGGAAGAAGAGGCATACACCAGGCGCATAGCGGACGGCGCTTTCTTTGTGTATTTCTTTCCGCCGCCAGGCACGAACCCCGACGAGGATTTGACTTTTGTAGGATGGTACACCGAAGCCGATGACGGTGTTAGGTTTACCAACACTATGCCTGTTACAAACGATCTGACGCTGATGGCAAGATGGCGAATGGTCTGGATCGTAAACATTGTCGGAATGCCTGGCAGTCCAAACCTGGAGATTTTCGCCGTAAGGGGCGAGCCGCTGGGCGACGACTTCCCGGAGGATCCCGTTTTGCCCGCCACGGTGGGCGGCAGGCTTAATTTTGGCGGCTGGTTTGAAGGCAGGAACGGCCAAATCGAGTTCACCAGGGACACCCCCATTACCGGCAACGTCGAGCTTCACGCAAGGTTTAGGGGCGAAGGCGTGGAATATGTGAGTTCCGCCGGTTCGAATGCCCCTGTTTATGTGTTCGATATTAGCGGACACCGCCTTGCCGACTTCGACTACGTTTCGTTAAGAATACTTGTAACAGTAAATGCCGGAGGCCGTTTGCGGATGTGGGGAACATACGAATACTGGATATTCGATCCCGAGTCTGCAATGTTCCCACGGGGCCGAACTTTTGGAAACGACGAACCCTATGGCGGGGCCGAAAACCTGCAAAGCAACAACCTTATTACCTTGGGAGTTGCCGACGGCCTAACCTGGCTGAGTCCCGCGCAGCATTGGGTTTGGCACGAGTTCCGTATGCCCTTGCGCGGCAGCCGCGATCCAAGATACCAGTATACCCATACGGAGTGGGGCACGTTCTGGGACGACGATCTTACTGGCCACATCATTTTTGGCCTTGGCATTATCGGACTGGCGGGCGCGCCTATCTCGGATCTTAGGCACTACTACATTGCCGACATCCGTATAGAAAATACGGACGGCTCTGTTTCCGTTCCCGCGATAATGGATCCCAATAATCTTCCAGACGAGCTTCAAGAGTGGTGGGAAGGACTTGGCGGCGAGCTTTACATTGGCTATACCAACCGAAGCGAAGCCATCGATGTCTTCCTCCCCGGGGGCCCGATTGTTCGCAGGAGGTAGAACCCTATCCCCTGTCGCTCCGCGATTAAATTGCAGAGTGACAGGGATTTTAACGATATCGACAATCGTCTAGGCTCAAGGAGGATAAAGATGAAAATCCGTCCGGTCTTTTTGTGGCTTTTGTTGCCGCTTGTTTTCGTAGTGTTGGCGGGATGCCCCGACACTGTCGCCGACAGTGCTGACGACGGCAAAACCGAGCTGCCTCCGCCCCCCGAAGCGGAACTTTTTGCGAACTTGACGCTTTCAAGAGCATACAAGGGGTTTAACGACGGCAATCCGATAATGACCCAGGAATTCGGCGCGGACCCAAACGTGCTTGTGTGGGATAACCGTCTGTATGTGTTTATGACCGCCGATGCCCTGCTTTTTGACGCGAACGGCAACATCAGGGCGGAAGATTACGGAACAATCAGATCCCTTCGGGTGCTCTCCTCTGGCGATCTTGTGAACTGGACGCACCACCCTGATATACAGGTGGCAGGGCCAGGCGGCGTGGGCCACCCGTGGGCGATCAATTCATGGGCGCCGGCGCTTGCCGCCAGGGAAGTTGACGGGCGGATGCAGGTGTTTCTGTACTTTGCCAATGGCGCCCCTTCCGTCGGCGTGATTGCGGCGGATCATCCTCTGGGGCCTTGGCGCTCCCCAAGAACAAGCCCCATTGTAAACAGCGCAACGCCCGGCGTGCATAACGTACCCGGGTGGCCGAATACCGTATGGATTTTCGATCCCGCCGTTTTGGTGGACGACGACGGGAGGGCTTTTCTGTATTTCGGCGGCGGCACCCCCCCGGGGGGCAGCGCGGCGGACTTCACCTCCAATCACCCATGGCCCAATACCAAGCGCGTTATAGAGCTGGCTCCCGATATGGTAAACGTTGTCGGGGAAGCCGTGCCATTGCGGATTCCGTTTTCGTTCGAGGCCATCGAAATAAACAGAATCGGCGACATATACGTTCTTTCCTACAGCTCCAACCCGCAGGTTGGGCATTTTGCCACAAGGCCGGACGAATTCCCCTATGCCGCAAAAATAGGTTCAAGCTTCGGCATTGCCTACATGACCGGCGACAACCCCATGGGGCCTTTTGAGTTTCGGGGTTTGGTATTGCCCAATCCCGCCGAGATGTTCGGCCTTCCGCATTTTAACAACAATCACCACAGAATGTTTGAGTTCAGGGGTATTTGGTACATTGCCTATCACTCCAAGCTGCTGCAGGCCGCAAAAGGTGTCAATCTTGAATTCAATTACCGATCCATTCACATCGATTATGTGAACATACATCGGGACGGAAGAATCGACGTTGTTGAAGGCACAAGGCGAGGCGTAGCGCAGTCGGGCCGTTTTAATCCGTTCCAAATGACTGATGCCGCTACGATGGCGATAATGGCGGGAATAAGCACAAGGGAATATGAGCGGGAAGGCAGCGCGTGGAATCACATGAAGATAACGGACATCGATTCCGGCGATTGGGTGGCTCTGCGCGGCGTTGATTTTGGCGATAGGGGTTCCGGACAGTTTTTCGCCCGCGTAAACCCGCCCGAAACCGGCATGGGCGTAATCCAGATAAGGGTAGGGCAGGGGCTTGGCGGCAGGGCAGCCGGCTATGTCATACTGGAGCCTGGAAAAACGGATTACACGATAGACCTTTTGCGTACCGTTTCCGGAGTGCAGGACGTAGTGTTCGTGTTTTACGGTGAAGGCTGGGACTTTAAAGAGTGGCGGTTTATACCGCGCTGACGAGGTGCAAAATGCAAAATAGAGCGATTGGGTTTTTCCTGGTTTTATTGACATTGTTGTTGACGTTGGCGCTATCGTCATGCGCCCGGGGCGAGAGGGCCCTTGAAGGCTCGGATATCGTTATAGGGAACTGGTTTATGAACTATGACGTTGACACCTTTCAGCCGGCGAACGATCTGGAGGTACGGACGCTTGTCCATCGCAGAAGAATCCTAAACGAGCACGGCTTTAGGATGGGCTACCGCAATATCTCGAGCTGGGGCGAAATGCTGCAGACCGCGATTATGTCAACCATGGCGGGAAGCCCCGCCGCAAGCGCCTTCCTTTTGCAGCCTTCATGGGCCATGACCCTGCACAGGCAAAACCTAATCGCCCCAATGCCGGACGGCTTCGACTTCTCCCCAAAAACACTTGGCGACGGAAGGGTGGACTGGAACCAAAATGTCAGAAACCTTTTTACTTTTGACGACAACACCTATGCGCTTAGCGTCGGCTACGGCGGCAGCCTTCAGGCTTCGGTCGTGTTTTTCAACAAACGGCTGTTTAGGGAAGCCGGACTGGATCCCCAGCTTCCCTTCAACATGCAGCGGGACGGCACCTGGACGTGGGACAGCTTTCTTTCCCTTGCCATACAGTTGACGCGGGACACCGACAACGACGGCATAATGGATACCTGGGCCATGCCCATGGATTTTTCGTCCGCCATTCTTGACGCGGTAATTGCAAGCAACGGTGCCAACTTTGTTGACAGGAATCCCGCCACAGGAATGTTTGTCAACGCTACCGACAGGCCGGAGTTTCTTGAGGCGCTCCAGTTTATAATGCGGCTTAGGGACGAGGGCGTGATGAAGCCTTCCCAGCCGGGTTCACACTGGACTTGGTTCCAGTCCGCGTTTATCGACGGGCAGGTTGCCATGCTTATCGATCCGCTGTTCAGAAAAAACGATCTGCGCGGCATGACGGACGACTGGGGAATGGTGATGGTGCCCAGAGGCCCAAGGGCCGACAACTTTGTTGTTTATACCTTTGAGCATGTTATCGTGATTCCTTCGACCTTCTCGCAGGCCGAAGTTGCAAACATCGTTACCGCGATAGACTTGTGGAACAGGCCCGTCGATGAAACCCTTTACGGTTGGCAGGACGCGTACTGGCATGTTTTTAGGGACGCAAGATCCGTCACGGAAACCATGGCGATTCTGCGTGATCCGAATCTTGTTACGTGGAAATACTACATCATGATTCCGGGCCTAAGCCTCGGAGATATTGCATGGGAGATGTGGGGGCACGACGGCGATCCCGCGCAGCTTATCGAGGCGGTTTCCCTTGCGTGGAATTCCCTAATCGCCGACGTAAACGCCGACCTTGCGGCTGCTGTTCTGCGCAACCAAAATGAATGATAGCGATATTGTCACAAACCCGTTCCTGTGGGCCGACGTGCCCGACCCGGACGTAATAAGGGTGGGGCATACGTATTACATGACAAGTACTACAATGCACTTCACCCCTGGATGCCCCGTAATGAAATCCAAGGATTTGGTGAACTGGCAAATCGTGAACTATGTTTATGACGTTCTTGACGACGGCGACAACATGATCCTACAAAACGGTCGCCACGACTATGGGCGCGGTTCGTGGGCAAGCAGTCTGCGCTACCATGGCGGTATCTTTTATGTTGCCTTTGCAGCATACAACACGGGCAAGACATATATTTTCCAAACCAGGGATATCGAAAACGGAACATGGGAAAGGCACAGCTTTGACGGTATTTACCATGATATGTCGATATTGTTTGACGACGACGGCAGGGTATACATGGCGTATGGGGGAGGGGGGATCAAAATTGTCGAGCTCGCCTCGGATGTTGCTGGCATTAAACCAGGCGGCCTTGCCAAAACGATAATCGAAAACGCCGACATCAGCGGTGGCAACAGCCTTGCCGAAGGTTCCCATATCCACAAGCTGAACGGCATGTATTATATCTTTGTCATTGTTTGGCCCTCCACGGGAACGGGCAGGCGGCTCCAGGTGTGCTACAGGTCGGACAAGCTTGAGGGCCCATACGAGGGAAGAATCGTGCTTGACGACGACATGGGTTTTCAAAATGCGGGAGTTGCCCAAGGTGGAATAATCGACACTCCCTGCGGCAACTGGTACGCCATGCTTTTTCAGGATCACGGTGCCGTGGGGCGCGTGCCGGTTTTGGTTCCCGTAAGCTGGAAAGACGGCTGGCCCCTATTTGGCGAAAACGGAAAAGCGCCAAAGGAAATACGTCTTCCCATAAAGGTCCGCAGAACGGAAGGCATCGTAGGCTCCGACGAATTTGACGAAAAGGTTTTAGCCCTGTGGTGGCAGTGGAACCATAACCCCTACAACGAAAACTGGTCCCTCGCAGCGCGCCCTGGCTGGCTGCGTCTTACGGCCGGCGGTATTTGCAACAGTTTGACGGACGCAAGAAACACCCTGACGCAGCGAACCTTTGGCCCCGCCTGCTCCGGAAGCGTGCTGCTCGACGCGGGCAACATGCAGGACGGCGACTTCGCCGGTCTTGCCGCACTACAGGCGAAATACGCTTTTGTCGGAGTAAAAATGCTGAACGGCAAAAAGTACATAACAATGTCCGCAGCTCGGGATGCGGACAAGCGCGTATACAGAACAGGCATACCCGAAACGGAAATCGAATTCGTCCCGCTGGAACAAAACACGGTGTATCTGAGGATAGACTTCGACTTCGCGGATTCCATCGACGAAGCGCGTTTTTATTACAGCTTGTGCGGCAAGATTTGGATCGCCATAGGCGGCAAGCTTGAAATGTCTTACAGGCTTTCACATTTTACCGGATACCGCTTTGCCCTGTTCAACTACGCTACCAAAACAGCCGGCGGTTATGTCGATTTCGACTGGTTTAGAATCGGCGCTTTTCCTGTGACCCCCCCTTGTCAATCCCACGCCTGACACTCAGCTCCGGTTTTTGGTAGTACGTTAATATTGCGTTTTACGCCCGTCGTTGGTATACTTGTGGCAAGAGGTGTATCGTGTCTGTCAAAGTACAGTGGGGCGTAGCAAAATACAGCAAGGATTCCCATATAGCAGTTGCCGGTAGGCGCGTGGCGGATTGTTTTTTTATTATCCGACACGGAAAAGTAAAAATCGCCAAGGAAGTAGTCATCGACGGCGACAAAGACGAAGTTCTCGTTCCGGGCGACTTTTTCGGGGTCGCCGCCGCGATGTCGTCCTACAGCCATATCGAAACGGCAATCGCCCTGACCGACGTTACCCTTATCACCGTACGTCCCCAGCAATACGTGCCGCTCATTCAGAACAACACCCAGGTGGCCACGAAAATACTAATGCAGCTTTCCAACCGCCTTCGTTTCCTAAACGATGCGCTTACGAAGCTTACGCTAAAAAGCGACGCAAAAAACGTGGACGGCGATCCTTCCCGCCTTTTCGACGTGGCGGAATACTATTTCAGGCAAAAGCAGTACGACCAGGCCTTTTACGCCTACACCCAGTACGTCAAATACTGCCCGGACGGCAAGCACCGCGAAGCCGTGGCCGGCCTTTTGGCGAGACTGAAGGAGCGCGTCGGCGACGTAAAAACTGGCATCGCAAAGGGCGAGCTAATCCACGCCTACAAAAAGGGCGACATGATTTTTGCCGAGGGCGAGCTGGGCGACGAGTTTTTTGTGGTCCAGACCGGCTCCGTCAAGATAAGCAAGATAATCGACAACAAAGAGGTGCTTCTGGGGATGCTGGGCGAAGGGGACGTCTTCGGCGAAATGGCCATCCTGGAGGGCAAGCCCAGGGGCGCAAGCGCCGTCGCCAACGAGGATTCTACCGTGATGGCGGCAAGCAAGTCCAACTTCGAGTTTTTGATTGAAAACCAGCCGCAGCTTATTTCAAAGATCACCACGCTGCTTGCAAAGAGGATATGGTCCACCTTCAAGCAGCTCGAAGTCATCCATATTACCAATCCCTTGGGCCGGGTCTACGGCATACTGCTTGTCCAGCTCGAAAAGGGCCGGCTCAACCTTGAAAGCCCGGAGCCCCACCTTTTTGGCGCGAAGTGGGACGAGCTTGTAAACATGCTGGGGCTTGCCGAAAAGGAAGGCTACATACTCATGGGCAAGCTGCAGGAGGACAACAACCTTCAGGTGAAGGACGGCAGGGTCCACGCCTACTCAATCCGCGAGGTGGCGGTGCAGGCCGCGCTGTACCGCAAAATAGACGCGAGGGAAAAAACCAAGCGGGAGCACTGGTCCAAAGCCCAGTCCTAGCCCCCCGGACGGGGCCGCCCAAACCAAGGAGGGGGTATGTCTGCATGTATAGACGAGGGGATAGTCCCGGAGCTTCGGCACATCGTCTACCGTAAATGCACCCCCGTGTGGGTGATGCAGGAAAACAGGCTGGACAACCTCAACATAACCTACCTTATCCAGGGCGAGGCCCGCTACGTTGTGGACGACGAAATTATCGACGTGCGCCAGGGCGACCTTCTTGCCCTTCCCAAAGACGCCGTCCGCCGGGCCGTGACTTTTCCGGACAGGCTTATGCAGTGCTTTTCGGTGGACTTCACCTTGCGAAACGACACAATCAGGGAGCTGTCCTCGCCGCTGCCTTTTCTTTCGTCGCCGGGCCGACAAAAGAACATCATCCACTGGTTTCACGAGCTGTGTTTTTCCTGGATGGACAGGCCGCCCGGATACATGATCAAGTGCAGGGGCCTGTTCATGCAAATCCTGCACAGGTTTCTGGAGCTGCTTGTCTACAAGGAGCGCTCGTTCATCGGCGATTTCAGAATCACCAAGGTGCTCCGCTATATCGCAAAAAACTACTCAGACCGCCTAACGGTAAAATCCATGGCGGATCTGGTGAGCCTTAACCCCACCTACTTCGGCGATCTGTTCCAGCGCACGATGGGCATGAGCTTTAACCGCTATCTGATACAGATCCGCGTAAAAAGCGCCGAGGAGATGCTTCTTTCCGGCGAGTACAAGGTGGGCGACGTGGCCGATGCCTGCGGCTTTACCGACACCTCGCATTTGTACAAACAGTTCAAACACCTGAAGGGTTTTCCGCCGTCGCAGTATCTGCCGAAAAGCTTCGACCTGTAATTTTCGTAATAACTCAAAGCCCCAGCAGAACTCCCGCCATCGCGCCAAGCGCAATGTACACCACTGGGTGCCAGGCGAATTTGAGCAGCAGCAAAAACAAAGCCGCCGCCACAAGGCCCTCGCGCCAGTGGACTGCCTCGAACCACGCTGCGGCATCCACATTGTGCAGGGCAAGCTTCCACACGCCAAAGCCGGCGGCGGCAATCAAACCTGCGGCGGCGGGGCGAAGGCCCGAAAACACGCGCACCGCAAGCTTGTTGTTCCTGATTGATTGCAGCGCCTTGGAAATAAACGCGATTGCGACGACGGCGGGGCTTACCAATCCCAGCGGAGCCAGAATGCCCCCGGCTATGCCCGCGTAGGCAAAACCCGTCTGCGCGGCAATGTTCACCCCGATGGCCCCGGGGGCGCATTGGGCAATTGCGATAAAGTTTCCAAGGTTTTCCGTGCTTAGCCAGCCCGTTTGCCGTATGAACACCGAACGATCGTTGGCAATCAAAAACAAAAACGGCAAAGTGGCAAGGCCGCCGCCTACGGCAAACAACCCTATATAAAAAAACTCCAGGTAAAGACGCAGCAGGCTCAAAGCTTGCCCTCCGGCGTCGCGCTCTTTGGCGAATAAAGCAGAAAGCCGGCAAGCCCCGCGCCAAGCACGACGAACACCGGCGAAACGCTAAACACCACGGAAAGCGCAAAAGCAGCAACGGCTATTATTACCGCCTTGTAATCCTTGAAAAAGCCTTTGACAAGCTTGATTACCACGTCCAGCATCAGGGCGCAAACGGCAAGGCGTATGCCGACCAAAGCATGTTGCACAACGCGATGCTCGGCAAAGTGTCTGAAAAACAGCGAAACAATCAGCATAAGGCAAATGCCCGGCAGAACCAAACCGATTGTGGCGAAAAGCCCGCCCAAAAACCCCTTGCGCTTGCAGCCGACAAAAGTGGCAATGTTTACAAGAATAATCCCCGGGGTGATCTGGGCGATGGTGTAAAGATCGAGCACCTCGTCCATGGTGATCCAACCGCGCTTTTTGACCAGCTCGCGATCAAGCACCGGCACTATCGCATAACCGCCGCCGAAAGCCGTCCCGCCGATAACGAAAAAAGCCCGGAAAAGCCCCAGATATTCCCGCATTGCCTAGCTTTTGCCTTCCCCTGCCTCCTTTTTGGGAAGCTGCCGAACCGTTAGGCAAAGCTCGTCAAGCTGCTTTTGGTCCACCTCGCCGGGACAGTCGTCCATGGGGCTTACCGCAAAGGAGTTTTTCGGGAAAGCTATAACCTCTTTTATCGAAGTCTGCCCGGACATAAGCATTACCAAGCGGTCCAAACCGGGGGCGATACCCCCGTGGGGGGGGGCACCGTACTTGAACGCCCCGGTCAAAAAGCCGAACCGTTTTTCCGCCTCGGCAGGGTCAAAACCCACGACGGCAAAAATGCGCTTTTGCAGCTCGGGGTCGTGGACGCGGATGGAACCCGAGGCGAGCTCGTAGCCGTTCAGCACAAGATCGTAGAGGTCGCCCCTTACCGCGCCGGGATCGCTTTCCAGGGTCGCGTGGTATTTTTCCTGCGGCCACGAAAACAGGTGGTGCGCGGCTTCCCAGCGGTTTTCGTCCTCGTTAAACTCGAACAGCGGAAAATCGACAATCCAGGCAAACTCGAAGCGCTTGGGATCGCAGAAGTTAAGATCCCTGCCAAGCTTGGAGCGGACGGCTCCAAGCGCGGTGTTGGCAACCCGCCGCTTGGCGTCCGCCACTATCAAAATCAGATCCCCGGCTTCAGCTCCAAGCCCGCCGACGATTTCCCCGGCGTTTTCCGCAAAAAATTTTGACACGCCGCCTTCAAGCTTGGAGTCGCCCGCAACCTTCATCCAGGCCATGCCGCGCGCCTTGTAGATTCTCGCGTGGGTTTCCAGCTCCTCGATTTGTTTGCGGGAGTAGTCCGCCTTGCCTTTTACCACAAGAGCCTTTACCCCCCCCCCCTGTATGGTAACGCCTTTCGCCTCGGCGTTTTGCCTTTCTTCCTCGCCAATGAAAAGCGCCTCTTTGAAGGCCACGAAGCTTCCGGCTTTGGCATAGGGAGCAAAGTCCTGCAAGGGCATGTCGAAACGCAGGTCGGGTTTGTCCGTGCCGTAGGTTTCCATCGTTTCTTCGTAAGTGAGCCGGCGGAAAGTCGCGGGCAGCTCAACGCCTATCGTTTTCTTGAAAACGTGGCCGTACAGCCCCTCGATAAGCCCAAGAATGTCGTCCCTGTCCACAAACGACATTTCGATGTCAAGCTGGGTGAACTCCGGCTGGCGGTCGCCCCTTGCGTCCTCGTCACGGTAGCAGCGGGCAATCTGAAAATACTTGTCAAAGCCGCTCACCATCAAAAGCTGTTTGTAAATCTGCGGCGATTGCGGCAGCGCGTAAAACTTTCCGGGGTACAATCTGGACGGCACAAGGAAATCCCTGGCTCCCTCCGGCGTGGAGCGGATAAAGGTGGGGGTTTCGATTTCGTAAAAACCTTTTGCAATCATCCACTCTCGTATGGCAAAGGTAACGTCGTTTCGCAAACGGATGCGCTCCTGCATCGCCGCCGAGCGCAAATCAAGATAGCGATACCTTAAACGAAGATCCTCGCCCGCGTTGGATTCCTCGTCAATCTGAAAAGGCAAAACCTCGCTTCGGTTCAGGACCGCGATTTTTGACGCTAGCACTTCTATTTCGCCGGTTGTCATAGCCGAATTTACCATGTCATCCGGGCGGGGGCGCACCGTTCCCTCCACGGCGATGCAGTACTCGTTGCGAAGCTCCGCGCAAAGCTCCGAGAGCTCCGCGCCGCCGTCCGTCGTGTCAACCGTTACCTGTGTTGCGCCGTAGCGGTCCCGCAGGTTGATAAAGAAAATCCCCCCGTGGTTGCGCTTTCTGTGAACCCAGCCGTTCAAAACCACGTTGCGCCCCGCGTCGCTTTTTCGCAGGGAACCGCAGTCAATCGTTCGCTTCATCTTTTCCATATCATTCCTTCCAAGTGCCCACCGGTAGGGCCTTTGCATTTCTGCCTTGACCAAAAGTATATCGGCTTTGGCGGCTTTCTTCAATGCTTTCTTTATTTGCCGACTTTGCCTATAATGTCCGTATGCAGTTCGAACTTAGTTCCGCGCTGATTGACGACATTCTTTTCCACATGGAAGACCAGCACGGCGAATTCCTTTTGGATGCCCGCGACGGCATTGTTGTTCCAATGGACGATTTCGACTCGGACGACGAGGACGGCGGCCGCTATGTTTCCCTGCCGGAATGGGGGCCGTCCAACGGCTTCCGGCTGATGGAACGCTTTGCCGCCGGGCTTCGCAACGCCTTGGTGCGCGGGGAGCTTTCCGCCGCGCTGGACAGGGGCAGGGGTGTTTTTCGCGCCTTCAAGGACACGCTGGGCAGGTATCCGGAAACCGAGAAGCTTTGGTTTGCCTTCAAGGACGGCGAGATGAAGCGGGAGGTGCTTGCCTGGTACAACGCGCTGCGCGAATCATGGGGGTTGGAGCTTATCGGCGAGGAGCCGGAGGACATTGCTGGCCTCGCGCTGGAGGACTTCCGCTTTCGCAAGGGAACGCCGGAAGACGCGGAGCTTGCGGCGGAGCTGCGACTGGCCTGCATGGACGAATACCGCAATGCCCCTGACGGCAAAGGTTCGACCGCCGAGGTTCTTGCCGGCATGGGCGAATGGGTTTTCCCCGGCGACATAAGCTTTGTGGCGGAAACCGCAGGCGGCGATTTCGCCGGCTATGCCTGCGCCGTTTGCCCGGACGATGCGTCCCTCAGGATTTGCGCCGTCGAGATACATGGCGAATACCGGGGGCTTGGTTTGGGAAAATCCCTTGTCGCCCGTTTGCTGGAACACTCCGACGGCCAAGGGACGGCGCGGGTTACCATAGACCTTCCCGAAGGGCAAGAATATTTTTCGCGGGTTTTGCTGCGCGAATTTTTCAGGCCCTGCGTTCATCGGTACGTGCGGGTGTTTTCATCGGGGGAAGCCCGCGGCAAGATCGCTGCCTTGGGGCAGGAACCCGAATGAACGCCGCCCTTAGGCAGTCAATCCGTGCCGTCGCCTAACCTAACGGCTTTGTTTTCTTGAGCATTCTTTCCAGCGTCTGCGCGTTCCGCACCGCCTTCCCGAAAGGGTGATTGTTTAGGTACACAAGAACCTTCTGGGCAATCTCCGCAATCCGTTCAATCCTTGCCGCAATCGCCCCAAGCTCGCCGTCCGTGTATTCGTAGTCATACCTTGCGTGTTCGTTAGGCCCCCACCAAGCCCCGCCGTTCCGTCCGTGCAGGCGGATGTACGCAACCGGAGCCGTTACCGCGTCCGACTGCGGGGGCAGCTTGGGCAGATCCGGCATATCCAGCGACACCAGAGGAACGCCCCGGCTTTTCATGCCGTCAATAACTTTTTCCCCGTACCAGTCCGCTTTGCGAAACTCCACCGCCTTTGGAACGTCGTTGAAATACCGCAAAAGTCCGTCCAGATACCGCCTGTTTTCCGGCGTGTATCGGAACGAGTATGGAAACTGGAAAAGCACCGCCTCAAGCCGCCCCGATTTACTCAGCGGCTCAATCGCCGAAAGGTAGGCTTCAGCTTCGCCTTCCCACTGCCCGGCCCTTACCTCATGGGTCAGCGACTTGTGCGCCTTTATCGCAAAGGTAAGGTTCTCCCCGCCGTCCTTAAGCATCTTTGCAAGGTTAGCCGCCTTGGGCATCTGGTAATACGAAAAGTTAAGCTCCACGGTGGGGAAAAGTCCCGCATAGGTGGAGAGATAGTCCTTCTGCTTAGTCTCCGCCGGGTATACCGGCCCGACCCATTCGTGGTACGAGTAGCCGCTGGTGCCAATCAATACATGCGCCATATAAGCCCCTTTACTAATTTGAAAACTTGGGGGCACTAAACCTGTTTAGCAAATGCTAATTCCAAAGGCGTGGGAAGTCAATGGACGGGGAAGCAAATGGAAATAGGGGACTATATCGAAAACCAGTATATACATTGTATCCATTCGAAGTATCATTATCGTCAAACTGTTGGTTTTAGACCACCTAACAAGACCATAATGTTATAAACGAAACCACACCTATGAACCCTACTTTTATTCGGGTGAGGACTTGAAGGGCATACGCATCGAGGCGCGGGTAGTGGCTTGCTATCATCGTGTGTGAAAGTTAAACCCACATATTAAAGGATAGACGCTTTCGCCAGTAAACGGTATAATACTGGTAGGTTTCATAATCAGGCCAGTATGTTTCGGCGACGGCAGGGTTTCTTCAACAGTCTCGCAAATCTCTTTCTTCTAAATCTGCTAGCAGGGATTGGGCAGATTGGAGATGGTTAGTGTCTAGTCGTGTCTTAATTTTCCTTCTATTTGTAAGTTGCAGTATGGCAAATTCGGCTTATTTTGTAATTATTCAGAAGCCTCTTGACTGGGCGTTTTCATCTGGTTATACTGATCTAGGCTTCATATAATGTACATATTGAGGCTGTTATATGAAATAAGTTTCATGCATGGTACGTTAGGCGAAACACAACCAATTGATTTAAGAAAACATTTAAACAATACTAGACGTAAATAGTGAAAAATAATTGAATCATCAATTCTAATGATGATTTTTGAATTAAGGAAGGTTTATGAAAATATCGAATAAAATAATATTTCTTTTAGCTATTATTTTGGTTATTTTAACACTTGGAATTATTGTTTACCTAAAACAGCATAAGATAATAGAAACTAGGAAAATGTTAAATTATAATAAGGAATTGATTCAAGGAGCATTTATAGACAT
>Ga0209755_10003272_pt1 | contig 20569 bp, 22 predicted proteins | sample TergutCo191P1_FD_187301 | JGI IMG/M metagenome (GOLD analysis project Ga0209755, IMG submission 187301) | Cornitermes sp. P1 segment gut microbial communities from Petit-Saut dam, French Guiana - Co191P1 (SPAdes) (version 2) | ecosystem: Host-associated > Arthropoda: Insects > Digestive system...
GGCAGAATTCCCGTAGCCTTTCCGTAAGTTCGACAACGGCTTTTCTGTCGTTTGATTTCCGTTCCAACAAACCAAGTTTTCGGGCATTACGTGCGACATGAACATCCAGCGGAATATACAATGCCGAGGGTTTAATGCTTGTCCAAAGGCCAAAGTCCACTGGCCCTTTCCGCACCAGCCAGCGCAAGGCCAGGTTGATTCGCTTGCAGGCGGAGTTTGCATCTGGGTTGGCTATGTGTTTGGAGTAACTGCCTTTATTGCCAGCGGCCATTTCCTCCCGAAACAGGCTTATGCCTTGCCAAATATCTAGGGTGGAGGCAAACAGCTTTTCCAGGTTTCCGTACTTTTCGTAGCACGACTTAAAGCCTTTGCAGAAATACTTTAGGTCGCCTTCAAAAAAAGTGCGGTGAACGCTTCGATCCAAAGGATCGTAACGGTCTTTAAGGTTCTTGTAGTTTCCCGCCATGACAAAAGCCGCTGGGCCAGGTTCCATTTGTGCAAACATTTTTTGGGCAGAACGGATAATCAGATCACGCCGCCCCCAGGCAATTATCGCCGTAAGGAAAGCGGCGATTTCAATGTCCGCTTGTTGCCCCTTGTGCAAATTCGCATACCGCAATGGAAATTGAACCGGATCTAAAGCAATAAAATCCTTAACAGCAGATTCCGAACCGCTGAACTTTTTGTACCAGCGGTTCAGTTCTGTTTTAGTAACGTGAATAGTTTGGGGCTTCATGGGTAATGGTTATATCATGGACATGGCTTTCACGCAGGCCAGCGGAAGTTATCTTTACAAACTTCTGGTAGTTTTTCAGTTCCTCGATGTTCTTACAGCCGCAGTAGCCCATGCCTTTCCGCAAGCCCGAAACAAGTTGCTTAAGATAAGAGCTTAACTCGCCCTTGAACGGAACACGGCCTTCGATACCCTCGGGAACTGGCTCTTCATCCTTGGCTATTTGGTAACGGTCGCCGGAACCTTCGGCAATGGCTCCCATGCTTCCCATGCCCCGATATGCCTTGAAAATTCTGCCGTCAAAAATAATCTCCCTACCTGGTGCTTCCTTAAGCCCTGCAAAGAGGTTGCCTATCATAACCACGTTGGCACCGGCACCAACCGCCTTGGTAATGTCCCCGGAAAATTTTATCCCCCCGTCGGCAATTATCGGAATGCCCGATTTTGACGCTTCCTCGGCACAGTCCAGCACTGCGGTAAACTGCGGCACACCGATTCCGGCAACAACCCTGGTCGTGCAGATAGATCCTGGGCCAATCCCAACCTTTACCGCATCTGCCCCAGAATCGATTAGTCGGCGAGTTCCTTCTTTGGTTGCAGCATTTCCGCCTATCACGGGAACGTTAAACTCTTTCTTTATGTTGCCAATAGCATCCATGACATTTTTTGAATCGCCGTGGGCCGTGTCTATTACGACAAAGTCAACCCTGGCGTTTTTCAATAAAGGCATTCGCTGGGCATAATCCTGTGGGGATACCGCCGCCCCGACAATAAGCCGACCAGACTTATCGGTTGCCGCCCGTGGATAACTTTCCTTTTTTTCTATATCTTTCAGCGTGATAAGCCCGGTTAATCGGCCTTCGCCGTCAACCATTGGCAGTTTTTCTATTCTGTGCTTTCGGAATATTTCCATCGCCTCGTTTACCGAAGGCTCACCCTGCACGGCTCTCGCATTTGTCGTCATTATCTCTACCACTGGCAGTGTTTCGTCATGGCGGAAACGTAAATCACGGCTGGTGATTATTCCTTTGAGTTTTCCTTCCTTGTCCACCACTGGCAGGCCAGATACCCCAAATTTGTCAATCAATGCATATACATCACGCACGATGGAATCTTCGGAAACGGTTACGGGCGAGTCTATAACCCAGTTAAGGTACCGCTTTACGGTGGCCACCTGCCTGGCCTGTTCCTCTGGTTTAAGGTTTCGGTGGATAACGCCCGTGCCGCCTTCCAGCGCAATGGCAATGGCAAGCCTTTCCTCGGTTACCGTATCCATGGCCGCCGAGATTACAGGTAGATTAAGTGTTATATCCTTGCACAGTGTTGTTGTTATGTCGCAATCTTTTGGCAGGATTTCCGAATACCCAGGAAGCAAAAGCACGTCATCGTAAGAAAGTCCTTCGGTAAACATTGTCAATCTCCTCTAAATAATTTCATGTGTTTTTTCGCCAAGGGACTTGCCGTTTCTGCGGCAGGGGTTTTGGTATTTAAGGTTTTTTCTGAAAGCCGTGAAGTAGGGCAAGCCTGCAAGGGGCTTTCGGGGGGAATACGATAATGGCAGTGGGGTGAAATTTTACGACCTTCCATGTTCAATACTGGCACATGGGAAATTTTATGTCAAGCGGCTAATTTACTGGTTTTACGCTATTGAAAAACTTCACCTGCATGTTTTGAAAACCACTGGAGCACAGCCCGCAGGCGGTTGCTAAACGACTCGCCTATGCGATCCCCCATTCCAGGAACACTGGTAGCCCGTGCCATTGCCACAGTGTAAATCAAAAGCGAATCCCCGACATCAATCATAGCCATTACCATCTGAAACCTGTTCCTGCCTATTACGGGAACGATACCAACGGTCATGGATGTTAGGTTTTCCTGCACAAAAAGAATAATGTCCGCACCTGTGTGATACTCAAAACGGTACACATTGTCGCCAAAGGTTAGATCCCTTTGCCGTGCGTACAGCACGAGTGTTTCAGGCGGTGTCGTAAACGATGGATCGGCTAAGGGCCTTCTGTTTCTGGGATTATCAATCACGTAAGACGTTTCGTAAAAAGTACGCATGGCCCCACGGGTTACCGAAAAGTATTCAATCCCGGCAAGGGTGCTTAGCGCCGTAACCCGATTGAACAAACCAGCCTGCTCGGCCGCGTCCCATTTGGTTGTACGACCATGCGGCTTATTATATAGGTAAAGAGTTTCCACAAGGATGAGGGGCCCAAGCTCGCTCTTGGTTTCCCGAACAAAGCGCTCCAATTTCCCGTGATTTGGCAGGAGGCGAATGCTTGGGCTTCTCAACTGCACTTCGGTGATAAGCCTTTCCTGGCCTGCCGAATCTGCCATTGTTCTTAATATCGCCGCACGCTCGCCCCCAACCAATTCTTCCAGGCTCGCACAAAAAACAGGTATCACAAAAACAGAAAAAATCACGGAAACAAGCAGAAGCTTTTTTCCTGTCATTTAGACCTCCGTGTACTGTGTTCCTCGCTTCATTCAATGAGAATTTTTGCTAGAATTACCTGCACCACGGTAAGATACCCGAACCCGTTTGTACAGGCCCTCGCCCTCGCTTTTTGTTTCCACATGGGTAATGTCGTTAAGCGTGGTATGAATAAGCCGCCTGTCAAAAGGATTCATCGGTTCTAGAAGGACGGAGGTGCGGCTGTCCCAGACACGGTCGGCAACGGTGTAGGCCAGGCGAACCAGCGATTCCTCGCGGCGGATCCTGTAGTTTTCACTGTCAAGAATAATCCGCATATCCTCACGGCCATGTTGCTTGGCGTACACGTTGGCAAGCAGTTGGAGCGCGTCAAGGTTCTTGCCCTTCTTTCCAATCAGTATCGAGGAATGCTCCGAATCCACTTTAAGGCCAAGCTTGTTTTCCTCTCGAAACAAGACCGAAACCTTGCCGCCATAACCCATTCGTTCGATAAGGCCTGTGATAAAGCCTGTCATTTTTTCTTCGAATTCATTCTGGGTAACAGGATCGGCAAAAACTTGCTTGCGCTTAGGCCGCCGATTGTCACCGTCACCATTACTGTCATCGCCGGCATCCGATGAATGCCCGGAAGATACCGATTTGTCGGTATGCACCCTTATCCGCACATGGCCTTTCTTGAAAAACCCCTGTCGCTGGGCTTCCAGAATCTCCACGTCGAAATCATCTTTTTCAAGACCAAGCTGCTCCGCCGCATTGTCAATAGCTTCCTTTTCCGTGCGGCCTTCAAATTCATATACCATAAGCTTCTCCTTTCAATACGGCAATAAAATTGCCAGGTTTTGTGGGGCCTTTTCGCAACCCAAGGTATTGAAAAGGCCTACGTGATCCAGGGATCACTTTTTCTTTTTCCTGCGTGGCGGTGCTAAGACAGAAGACGTTGCATTTCCCGCCTGTGAGTTTTTCTTTTTCTGCGGTACTATGACAACGGGTGGCGGTGCGTTCGCCGCCTGTGCTGCTTTCTTCTTGGCAAGATATTTCATGATCGCCACTTGCTGGACCATGGTCAGTACGTTGGAGGAAGTCCAGTATACCAAAAGGCCAGACGGCATATCGTACAGGACGAAAAAGAACACTATAGGCATGGCGAACATTATCATCTTCATCTGCGGATTTGTCTTCTGGTCGGGTGTCTGGGTTACCTTGCCATAGAGCAACTGCGAGGCAACATAGATAAACGGCAGAAGACGAAGCGCATCCCAACCCAGAAGCGGCAGACTGACACCTTCCGGGAAAGCCCAGATATATTCCGGCACCGAAAGATCCGGAATCCAGCCGGGAATGAACATCGCACCACGCAGTTCAAAGTGGGTGCGAAAAAGGTTAAACATGGCAAGGAAAATGGGAAGCTGGAGCAACATTGGAAGACAACCCTTGAGTGGATTGTAGCCTTCCTTCTTGTACAGTTCCGCCATTTCCGTGTTCAGCTTTTGTCGGTTGTCTTTATACTTTTCCTGCAGTTCCTTGATCTTGGGGGCTATGGCCTGCATACGGAAGGTAGCCTCGGAACCTTTCTTGGAAAGAGGGAAGAAAGCAATCCTAACCAGCAAGGTAAGCAGGATAATCGCAATGCCGTAATTCCCCGTCATACTGTGGAAGAACGAAAGCAACCACAGAAGCACCCTTTCCAACGGGGCCAGAAAGCCCCTGGAGCCTGCCATTTCGGTAAGCTGCATATCGTGGAGGGGGAAAACCGTGTTCCCTAGGTTGTAATTCTGAAGTATGTTAAGGCTTCTGGGACCAAGGTAAAAACGGTAGACATCCTCCGCCAGCGAAGTGGTCACGGGGGGACGGATTATATGCATTCGTGAGACGGCAGGAATGCCAGGCTCCGGCCTTAAAGACCTTTCGGAAAAACTTAGGTCGAACCCCCCAGGAAGCGACGGGATTGCTATAAGGGTAAAGTATTGGCCCGCAATCGCCGCCCACCGTGGCCTTGTGGTTATGATAGAATCGTTCGCCCTTTCCGTCCTGCGCCTGCGTCCGTCAAAAGTAAAGTACTGGCGAAAATTTTGGTGTCTGTCCAGCCTCTGAAAAGGAGGGCCAATCTGGGGGCCAAAGGAAAGGGTATAGGCACTGCCGCCAAAGTTGAAGTTGTGAATCATATGGTAGCCATGCAGGCGGATGACAAGCTCGAACATATACTCGCCGTCATGGAACCTGTACTCCTTGTCGAGCCGGAAACGTGCATCGGGATCATGGGGAAGGGAAAAGTGCCGGTAAAACCTAACCGAATGCGCCGATATACGATCCACGTTAAAGTAGTCCATTTGCGGCGGCGCGTCGGGCCCACCAAAGGCGACAGTAAAGGCATAAGACCCACGATCCCCACGGAAAATCATCTCCACCGGTTCGTCGCCGTCCATGTGGTTGTTCAGCCTAAACGAAACGATGTTGCCCCCAACATTGGTAAGCACCACCGACAGAAGATCCGTATTGATATGCACACGTTGTTCAATCCCAGGATCGGCTTCAGCAATCGCTTCGTCCAAGGCTGCCGGCAGCCCCGGCACAATGGGGGCGACGTCGAAGACGGCAGGCGGAGGCTGGTCGGCAGGAAGAACCTGCCCAAGGGCTGGGGGAACCTGCGGCGGAAAATCGCCAGGAGCAACCGGTTGTGGAGGAGCAGGCGGGAAAAGAATCCCCTGTATAATGTAGAAACCAAACAACACGACGACGGAAAGAACCACCGCCAACAATGTATTTTTTTCCATAAGTTAAAGTACTCTTACCCTCGTTTCAAAATATCGGCCACCGTCCGCCTAAGGAACCGGATCGTAGCCACCCTCATGAAAGGGGTGGCAACGCAGAATCCGTTTAAGCGCCAGCAGGGAACCATGGAAAAACCCGTACTTCCCTATTGCCTCGATAGCATAAGCCGAACAACTTGGGTAATACCTGCAGGACGGCAGAAAATAGGGAGAAATGGCGCCCTGGTAAAACTTTATCATAGCCACGGCTATATGTTTCATTTCGTCGTACCCTTGCCGATCAAGCCGGCTTTGGCAAACAGATACCCCAGTTGCTCCAGGCGATCCGCAAATCCCGTAACCACCGGTGCGGACGCATCCTCGGGGTACACCAGAAAAACAAGGTCGTACCCACAACCAAGGCGAGGCTTTAAGCTGCGGTACGCCTCCCTGCCAAGCCTTCTGGCACGGTTTCGCTCCACTGCGCCCGCAAAGCCCCTGGAGAAGGTAAAACAGATTCGGTTGCGGGGCAGCCCGTTTTCCAGCACAAAAAGCTTTGCCCCACGACAGCCTACACGCCTTCCCCTCTTAAAAACCTCCTTGATCTCGCTCCCCTTCTTGAGGCGCTCTTCCCGTCGGAAGCGAAGAGAACCTTTTATTTCGGACAAAACCACTGGCAAACAGGCAAATTCAGCCTATGCAACCCTAATAGGGTTTCTTTTCGTCGGAAACAGTCAGCTTGTAACGACCTTTGGCCCTTCTGCGCTTTAGGATGGCCCTTCCACCCCGTGTTTTCATCCTGTTACGGAAGCCAAATTTACGGTTTCGCTTTACCTTGCTCGGTTGGTAAGTCCGCTTCATGGGATTACTCCTTAATTCTCTATTAAAAGTCCTTGAAAACTACATAACCATGGTACGCCATGGCACGTCCCCAGGCACCTGGGGAGGAACATTTCCTGCATTGTACGTTAAAGCGGGAGCTTGTTCAAGAGTTAAACCAAGGAAAGCCTGGAATGTTGCACTATTCGTGGACATTCCCACCAAAAGTTGCAGCCCCTATCCCCACTCCCAATGCATGGTGTAGTATCGACACGATGAGCAAGCTTGAAGGGTTTACCCATCTGCACGGGAACCAGCTTACCGAAAAAGACAGCCCTGTGATCGTGTTCCGGGGCAAGCTGGACACGCTCTGCGCCATGATCCTGGAGGCCCAGCTTTTGGGGGAGCAGGCCGGCAACGGGGCCTTTACCGATGATCTACAGGAAATACTGGAGTTCACACGAAGGATCCTTCCTGCTGAATACAAGGGAACCCCAATGGGGGAATTCCGCCTGCTGGGCATGACCGGCGAGGAACTGCGGGATCGTTGCCGGCAGCCCGAAAGGCACTTTGGCCACGGGCATCTTCTAATGGACAAAAGCATGGGGGCTTTGTGCCTGCGTCTAAACCTGCTGCGAAGCCTTGCACGGGAGGCCGAAATCTCGGCTGTTAGGGCTTTCCGTGATCCTTCCTCGCCTGCCCAAAGCCGCAGGCCCGATATCCTGGAAGCCTTGAACAGGCTTTCCTCCCTGTTCTATGTTTTGACGTACAAATACCTGCCCACGGCTTATTCCCCACAGGGCAGTGCCGGCATTTAAGGGAGCATCCCTGAATCCAACTACTTGACCTGACGTAGTAGATGGCGTGGGAGCTTTTTTGGAAAATACGGCGATCGGCAGCGATGTAATACGCGGATACATCGATGTAATGATACTCAGGGTGCTTCATGACGGGGATTCCTACGGTTATGAGATATCCAAGAAGATAACGGGCATTTCCGGGGACTCTTACTCCATGAAAGAGACCACGCTCTATTCGGCTTTTTCGCGCCTGGAAAAGCTGGGGTACCTTCGCTCCTACCCAGGCTCCCATTCGGGAGGGCGCGAGCGCATCTATTATACCCTGACCGACGACGGAAGGCTTTACTATCGCCAAAAGTGCGCCGAATGGATGCTTACCAAAGCCCTGGTCGCAAAATTTATCCTGATGGATGAGGAGGAACAAAATGGACGTGATTAAAACCTATCTTGACAACGTTTTCGCCGCGTTTCCGCAGACCGAAAAGCTGCGGGCGCTCAAAGGGGAGATGCTGGCCGGCATGGAGGAAAAATACCATGCGCTGAAAAACGAGGGCAAAAGCGAGAACGAAGCCATAGGCGGCGTTATCGCCAACTTCGGCAGGGTGTCATTCGGTGGTATTGACGAGCACATACAAACCTTGTATATTATAAGCAAGGAGCGTTTTATGGCGGTTTCAACAGTAAATATTTCCTTTCAGACCGAACTATTAGGCCAAATCGACCGAGTTGCCCAAAGCGAGGCAAGAACCAGGTCGGAATTAATAAGGGAAGCGGCAAGAATATACATAGAACGAAAAAACAGATGGGCAAGCATTTTTGCCTACGGGGAATCACTGGCCGCAAAATATCAGATTAGCGAGGAGGATGTAAACGAGGAAATAAGAAAACACAGAGAAGAAAAAAAATGAGGATTGTGTTGGACGCCAACATATTCATATCCTCGTTTTTCTGGGGGGGAAACCCAAGAACAATCGTCGAAAGGGTCATCGCCGGAATGGATGAATTATTCTTATCGAAAGAAATACTGGACGAGATTGAAGACGTAATAGGAAGGCCGAAATTTCACATGGAAAAAGACAAAATACCTTATTACATGAATGCGATAGAAGGCTTGGGAAATAAGATCACGCCCGGGAAGCAAATAGAACACGGAAGCAGGGATAAAAGCGACAATAAGTATATAGAATGCGGAATAGCCGCCAATGCGGATTACATAATATCCGGGGACACCCATCTTTTGGAGATGAAAGGATACGACAAAATAAAAATCGTAAGCGCAGGAAACTATTTGGAAATAGTCGCCCCAGGGTCCTGGAAAGCGAACCGTGGATAATTTGATTAGCTATCCGTACTATTGCTTTCCAAGGAACTATATTCGGGCCCATGGCATTTCTGGCTTACCCTTGTGTTTGCTGGCAATGATTTTGTTATAAACATGTTTCCGCCAATTACGCTGCCCCTGCCAATAACCGTATCGCCGCCCAGGATGGATGCCCCGGAATATACCGTTACCTCATCCTCCAAAGTTGGGTGGCGTTTCTGGTTGCGCAGTTTCTGCCCGCCACGAGTGGACAGTGCGCCCAATGTAACACCCTGATAAATCTTTACATGATCGCCTATCACCGTGGTCTCGCCGATTACAATGCCAGTGCCGTGATCCATAAAGAAGTATTTGCCGATTGAGGCACCTGGGTGAATGTCAATACCGGTAACACTGTGGGCGTGTTCCGTCATGATCCTTGGGATTAGCGGAACCGACAGCGAGTAAAGCTCGTGGGCAAGCCGGTAAACCATGGCCGCATATATCCCAGGGTATGAAATAATAATTTCAGATTTATTGAAGGCCGCAGGGTCGCCCACATACGCCGCCTCTATATCGGACTCCAGGTATTCCTTAACGACAGGAAGTCTTGATATGAATTTCAAGGCTATATCGGCGGAGTCTCGCCCGATTGCCTGTTCCGCTTCCTCGTACTGCGGCTTGTGTCGCAACGCAAAACCTATCTGCTCGGTAATTTCGAACAAGATTTCTTCCAAAAGGGAACAAAGCTGATATTTTGCAGTGGTGCCCTTGAACTGGTTGTCCTCAAAATACCCTGGGAACAGTGCGTGTTGTAGTTTTTTGGTAATTTGAATAACAAGAGACTTAACGGGCTGCCTGAGCACAAGCCCCCCGTTTTGAAGAAGAGCGGCGACACGCTCAATTTCGGTGTCCGCCGAAACTTGATCTTCCATAATAAACCAACCCTCCTACAGGAGCCATGTTCCACTTTCTAGCATACCGATAGCCCGTGAAATATGCAAGCAAGCGTTTACAGGGATGTAAATTTTTGGCCTTTGGTGTATACTTCCATATCATACAGGGAAGGAGCTCAGTTGTTTCGGGAAAACGGGTTTCTTTCATATGAAAGCCGAAACGCAAAGGAGGCTGGCCATGAACGGCAAATGCATCGACTGCAGGTTTTACGATGGAAAAAATTGCGCCATCCGCAAAGCCGCGACAACCCCGAACTATAGCTGCCCTTATTGGGGAAGCAACACCTCGTCGGGCACCAGGAAGTGCAAGGACTGCCGCTTCTACAATGGGGACACTTGCGCCGCCAATTATGGCAACAAGGTAACGCCGGTTTATACCTGCGGCAGATTTTCGCCGTTTAGGTGACGAAACCCGCAATGCCCAACTTGGTAACTTGCGGATAGTTGTGCTACAATCAGACCATGAAGAAGGAATTCCTCCAATATGACACAATGCGGAACAACGCAATCAAATTGGCCCACCGCATTTACAGCGAAAAGTTTCTGCCCGACGTAATTTATGTATCGCTTAGGGGTGGGGCGTGCCTGGGTAACATAATCAGCGAGTTTTTTAAAATCGTGCATAAAGGTACTCGCCCGGTGTATTACGCGGCGGTGGTGGCTCGCTCCTATACCGACCTGGGCAATGCGGGGAAAGTACGGGTTGATGGCTGGACGTACTCGCCGGAGCATCTTAGGGTTGGGGACAAGGTACTGCTGGTGGACGAGGTTTTTGACACCGGCAGAACCGTCAACCATCTGGCCCAGATTATATTGGACAAGGGGATTCCCCGCAGCGATTTAAAAATCGCCGTCCACGACTACAAATATTTTTTCGACAAATCGCCCCAGTTTCCCATCCAACCAGATTACTGGTGCCGCAAACACGAAGTGTCCGTCAACGATAAGTCGCGCTGGATTCATTACATGAGTCATGAACTGGTGGGGCTTTCCCAGGAGGAAGTTGACGAGCATTATTGCAAACAGGATTCCAATGGGCAGGATCCCGATTTTCGCAGGGCAATGCAGGTGCTTATAGATGCAATGTAGCAAAGTGCCAAGAATCTGCGGCATTGACGAGGCAGGAAGGGGCCCGCTTGCCGGCCCTGTCTGTGCGGCCGCGGTGGTACTGCCTCCGGATTTTCCCCAAGCCTTGCTGGCCGATTCAAAAAAGCTTAAACCCAAGGAACGGGAAAAGGCCCGGCGTGCCATTGTCGAAAAAGCACTGGCTTGGGGAATAGCCTGGGCGGCCCACACCGAAATTGACGAGATCAACATTCTTAGGGCAAGCCTTCTGGCAATGCAGCGAGCTTTTAACTGCCTTAGCGCCCCCCTGCTCAGGGCAGGGAAAGGGCATTGGCCCGAAACCCTGGAAACCGAAAGCCCTTTCGGTATGGCTTTAGCCCTGCCCGCAAACCTTGAGGCGGTGGTAGACGGCATTCACGCCCCGGAACTGCCCGTACCATGCAGGGCATTGGTAAAGGCCGACACCAAAGTCCCGGAAGTAATGGCCGCCTCGATTCTTGCAAAAACCGCCAGGGATCAGCTTATGGAACACTACGGCAGGCTTTACCCCGAGTACGGCTATGAACGCCACAAAGGTTACCCCACTGTGGAACATCGAAAATTGGTACTGAAACACGGGCCTTCGCCAATCCAGCGCAAAAGTTTTCGGGTGGGGCAACCGCTTTCTTAGGAAACCGGCGTTTCCTCTTGTCTTTTGCGTACCATAGGTTTTGCCCGTTCTCCCGTATCCTTTTTGTGGCGCGTGGGTTATTATTGAAGCATGTATATTGCCATCGAGTTCAATTTTTCTGCTATCAAGCATGACACCACCGAAACCCCAATCCGATACTTGGGATGATGTCGCAGACAATGATACCAAAAAGAACGGCATTGACGCTCTGGCTTGTTGCCTTTGCGTGTTTTGCCCTGCCTGCCCAAGCCGCCCAGAATGCCGGGACTGGCGAAGCCTCCGAGACCATTAGCCTTGAGCAGATTAGGACACTGGCTCTGGCAAATTCCCGTAGCCTTGCCAGGCACAGCCTTGCAATCCGTGGCACCGTGCTTGACGAACGGGCAAGGGTGTTTTCTAACCTGCCGTCACTGTCCCTCGGGGCAAGTGCCTCGCTGAGCCTGTGGAACCCTGCACGAGCCGAGCCTGTTGCAAATCCTCTTGACACTTTTAGTGCGGGGGCGAGTTTCAGCGTTTCCCAGAGAATTTTTGAGGGGGGAAGAACCTCCATCCAAAGAGCGATCAACGAAATTGCATCGGAAAGCGCAAGGCAAGATGCGCTGGCCGAATTCTTCAACGTGCTTGATTCGGCGGACAACGCATTTTACGCCGTGCTGGAGGCCGAGGCAAGCCTGGAAGCCGAGGAAGCCTCGCTGCAGCTTGCGCTTGCCAGCCTCGCCATTGCCGAAGTTAGGCTTGCCACCGGGATGATCAACCAAGGCGAGTTCTTGCGGGCAATGGCGGACAAGGTTGCACGGGAAAATTCCCGCAATCAGGCACGGCGCAACCAGGCACTAGCCACCGCAAGGCTCCGCTCGCTCGTCGGCCTAAGCCACCTTCCCCCGCTTGAGCAGATTGACTTTTCCGGCTACGAGGAACTGATCCTTCGCCTTGGCAACATCACCGACGATGAGGCGGATGCCCTGTACGGGGAATTCTGGCAACTGCTTGTCGTTTCAAACCCTGCCTTGGCGCAGGCGGCGCTTTCCACCAGGCGGGCGGATCAAAGCCTTAACATGGCAAGACGGGCTTACTCGCCCACCCTTGGTGCCTCGTTTTCCACGGGTCTTAACTTTTCCCCAAATGGCGGGGTCGAGATGTCTGGGGGGCGGCTTTCCTTGAGCGCAAGCATTCCCATTGATTTCTGGATTATTGCAAACAACGTTGAAAGAAGCAGGCTTGCCCGCGAAGCGTCGATGCTGGATTACGTAAGCGCAGGTGTCAATCTTGAACTTGAATTGCAAAGCGCGCTCCTGAACGTCTTTGCGTTTGCGGGATCGGTTTTGCATTCCCGCCTAAGCCTAAGCTATGCGGAAAGGCATTTTCAGTTTGTCGAGGAACGATACAGGCTTTTCCAGAGTTCAATATCGGAACTTAGCGAGGCTTCCACCTTGCTGATAAACAGCCGCAACAATCATATTCGGGCAAGTTACGGGTTCCTACAGGGGCTTTCAAGGCTGCGTTCGCTGGGAGCTATCGACGATACCGAAAAACTGATAGGGATTTTAATGTCATAGAGGACGAAGAATGCTGCAACTAGCTGTTTTCCTTGGAAACCCTGGCCCAAAGTACGGGCGCAACCGGCACAACGCCGGGTGGATGCTTGCCGATGCACTGCCCCCGCTTTCCTGGCAGAAAAAGTACAGGGGGCTGTATGCCTGCAAAAACGGGCTTCATTTCCTTAAGCCACAGACCTTCATGAACCTTTCCGGCGAATCGGCACTGGCTGCCGCCTCGTTCTTCAAAATAAAGCCCGAACAAATTATAGTCGTCCATGACGAAATAGAGCTTAAGCCAGGAACCCTTTCGCTTAAATTTTCTGGTGGCCTTGGTGGGCACAACGGGCTGCGTTCGATGAAAGCCTGCTTCGGTACAGCCGATTTCTGGCGCTTGCGGATCGGTGTGGGCAGGCCCGACGGCAGGCTCCCTGGTGCCGGCGGCAGTATCGAAAGCAGCAAGGAAGCCGGCATAGCCGACTGGGTACTGTCCGATTTTTCCGCAGCCGAAACCCTTGATCTTGCCTTGGTTTTAGATGTCGGGGCGGGACTGCTGGAACGGGCTTTTGCCAGCGAGCCGGAAACCCTGCTGCCGGAATGGGCAAAGAAAAACTGCCTTGCGGAACAAGCTGCGCCGGCTTTGGAAACCGATAAGCCTAAACCAGACCCAGCTTCTTAAAACCCTTAAAGATCCCGTCATCGTCAAGGGGACTTGTTACATAATCCGCTATGGCCTTGATGGAATCCCTGGCGTTTCCCATCGCAACCTTGGTGCCTGCACATTCAAACATTGGGCGGTCGTTGTCGCTGTCGCCAAACACCACGGTGTCGGCAATGGGTATTCCATGCTGCTCGGCTACCTTGATTAAGGCCGAACCTTTGTGCACCCCCTGGGGGCCTATTTCGCCGCCCTCGTCGTTGCAATAGGGCATGGAAGCCTGGAAGATTTCGCATTCCCGACCAAAGGCTTGCTTGACGGCGGCAAAGGAAACAGAACCGCTGCCGGCAAACACTATTTTATTGACACCTTCGTAATGGGAGTCCTCGTAATTTTCGGGCAGGGGGCTTTTTATAATGCTGACAATCTGGGAAACAAATGCGTCGGTCTTTCCATCGGCCCGCAACTTGTCCATGACGGATTCCCAAAAGGAGATATAATGCCGGTTGGACAATATCACATAGTTTTTTTCCAGGGCAAAACCGCATTTGCAGCCCTCCAGGTAGGCGGCAATTTGTTTTGATGTTTCAACCGGCATTACCGCATCAAAAATTACCTTGCCGCCTGTTTCAATATGCGCCCCCCCCGAACTTGCGATCCCGTCAAAGCCAATCGCCAAAATTTCCCCGCCTATTTCAGTCATGTTGCGACCGGAACAGACATACAAAAGATGCCCCCGTTTGCGAGCATCCCGACAGGCGCTGACAGCCGAAGCCGGGATGTACCCGTTTAGACCCACCAGCGTACCGTCAATGTCCAGGAAAATAATTTTTTTCATTAAAAGCCCCTCGGCAAGCTGCGAATCATTAAGCAGCTTGCCGTTATGGGAGACTTGTTCGACAGAAAACTTAAGCCCTTAATCCTTGGCCCAGTTCACGTAAAGGCCAGCCAGGATGGGCAAAAGGGCAATTTGAAGGATCATTGCCGGAACGCCCGGGCCCCAAACCCCCTGAATGAACCCAAGAGCCGAAACTTCCTCCCTCATGAACATCAGGGGTCCCAACATCATGGAAAGCGCTAGGAAAACGGCCCTTCCCGCGACCAGGGCGATGGCCACCGAGCCAAACGCCGTTACTTTCTGTTTCAGCAGACCGGCAACAAGACCGTAAACCGCAAGTTCGGGCAACATAAGCGGCAAGGTCCCTGGCATCGGGTGCCCCGTCAACAGAAACGAGGTGACCGGAACCGCGATTCCCATAAGCGCCCCCGACAAGGGCCCGTAGGCCAGCGCCGCGAACAGAATCATCCAGTGCATCGGCTGAAAGGCCAGTATGGCAGGAAAAACAATCCCCCTGGCGTGGAATACCATTGGGATGACTAGGGCAAGGGCGAAAAACAGAACCTGCCCCAGCACGGCTGTCTTTGATTTCCTGAGTGATAATTGTCCGTAGGTAACGTCGTTGATTAAACCAGTAGCGACCATAAAAACCTCCTGCGAGTTTGTGATAAGTTAGTCTAGACAAATGCCGTGATTTTGTCAATTCCCCGGCAAGCAGGCATTTTGCCTTTGACAAATCCACCTGGCAGGAGTATCCTAGTTAAATGAAAAGATTGGTATTATTTGTTGCCGTCCTTGTCCTGGCGACACTCGCAGCATGTAGCACCCCGACCCCGCCGGCTAGGGTACACCCGCCTTCCGCGCTGGAGGTTCCTTCCCTTAAAGAAGCCCATGCAGGCTATTTCCTCGTTGGCAATGTCATTTCCCCCAGGAATCTGGGCAGGGAAAGTTTTGAGATACTCACAAGGCACTTCAACATCGTAACTGCGGAAAACCACATGAAGCCGGATCACCTTCAACGGGTGCAGGGGGTGTTCACCTTTAGCGCCGCGGACAGCATTGTGGATGCCGCGCTCGAAGCCGGGATGTACGTGCACGGGCATACACTGGCATGGCACCAGCAGTCCCCCGAATGGAAAAACCACGAAGGCATAAGCCGGGAACAGGCAATCGAAAACCTACAGATCCACATCAGAACCGTCATGGGCCATTTCCGGGGCAGGGTCAGATCCTGGGACGTGGTGAACGAGGTCATGAGCAACAATCCCTCGAACCCCGAGGACTGGGTTGGCTCGCTGCGGCCTACCCCCTGGCTTCGGGCGATAGGTCCCGAATACATCGAGATTGCGTTTAGGACGGCGAGGGAGACCGATCCCACGGTGATTCTGTACTACAACGACTACAACATGGACAACCAGAGGAAGGCCAGGGCCGTCTACCACATGATTAGGGATATAAACGCGAGAAACCCGGACGTTATGGGCAGGCCTTTGATCGACGGAATGGGGATGCAGGGGCATTACGGCCTTGGCACGCTCGTCGAAAACGTGCGTGGCTCCATACGCCGCTTTGCCTCGCTTGGCGTACAGGTAAGCATAACCGAGTTGGACATACTGGCAGGGGAAAATTACCGCCTTACCGAGGGGCAGGCCATGCAGCAGGGGATCATGTACGCGCGGCTTTTTGCCCTTTTTAGGGAACATTCGCAGGTCATCGACAGGGTGACGATTTGGGGGATTGACGACGAACATAGCTGGAGGGCGAAGCAAAACCCGGTGCTTTTTGACGCATGGTATAGGGCGAAGCCGGCATTTTTTGCGGCGCTGGAGCCCGTGGAATTCCTTGCGCAGCACAACATTTTCTTTAGGGAAATCGAAGCCCTGGTGGCGGATGCCCGGCGCGGCAGCCCGGCGATGGACCCGGACGATCCGCTATGGCAGACTGCGCCGGTCATTTCCGTAAGCCAGTACACCCTTGCCTGGCCAGGCCCGGTTGGAACCGCAAGGGTTCTTTGGGACGATCGGTATCTTCATGTTATGGTGGACGTTACAAACGCCAACATGAACATGGCAAACCCTGTTCCCCAGGAACAGGACTCCGTGGAAATTTTCATTGACGAGGGCAATCTTAGGGCTGGTACTTTTGGTTCCGGCGACGGTCTGTTCCGGGTGAACTTTGCCAATGACCGCAGCTTCAATCCCCCGGGAATTGCGGCGGGCTTTGAATCTGTTGCTTTTATCACCGGGGAAAGGTCGTACACGCTTATCGCAAGGATTCCTTTTAGAACCATTGCCCCGGCAAACGGCAGGACCATCGGCTTTGACCTACACATCAACGGGGCTTCGCCGCAGGGCTTTCGCCAGAGCATTGCAGTGTGGAACGATACCTCCGGGAATTCCTGGCAGGATACGTCCGGTTTTGGAAGTCTTAGGTTGCTGCCTTAGGGTCCTGCCTTGAAGCGGGAAATTTTTTATAGCACCATCAACTAAGGAGACCGAGCATGAACGGTAAAACGGAAAGCACCCCTGCCCTCAAGGAAAGCTACAAGTCTTTCTTTTATGTTGGCAACGTTGTCTCGCCCGGGGAATTGGGCGGAGCACGTTTTGATACCCTTAAAAAGCACTTCGATGTTCTTACCGCAGAAAATGCGATGAAGCCCATGTTCATACAGGGCGAGCCTGGGGTTTTTACTTTCGAGATTGCGGACACCTTGGTGAATGCCGTAGTGGAAGCCGGCCTTAAGGTGCACGGCCACACCCTGGCATGGCACCAGCAGTCCCCCGAATGGATAAACCGCGAGGGCATTAGCCGCGAAGAGGCAATCGGGAACCTCGTGACCCACGCCAAAACCGTGGCGAAGCATTTCCGTGGCAGGCTTATTTCCTGGGACGTGTTGAACGAGGTTATCATGGACAATCCGCCAAACCCCGAAGACTGGAGGGCATCGCTTAGGCAGACTCCGTGGCTAAAAGCCATTGGCCCCGATTACATCGAAATCCTGTTCAAAGCGGCAAGGGAAGGCGATCCCGATGCGGTACTGTACTACAACGACTACAACGAGGATTACCGGGACAAGGCGATTGCCATCTATAATATGGTGAAGGAACTTAACGAAAAAAATCCCGACGTGTTGGGCAGGCCTCTTATCGACGGCATAGGAATGCAGGGGCATTACCTTCTTAACACGGACATTGAAAACGTGGCAGCATCGTTGGAACGTTTTCTTTCGCTTGGCGTGGAGGTAAGCATAACCGAACTGGATATACGGGCGGGGGACAATCACGCCCTTACCGAGGAACAGGCGATACGGCAGGCCGTTTTATACGCACGGCTTTTTGCCCTTTGCAGGAAATACTCAGGCAAGTTTGTCAGGATGACCTTGTGGGGGCTTGACGATTCTTCAAGCTGGAGGGCGAAGCAGAACCCGCTGCTTTTTGACGGTAACCTTCAACCAAAAAAGGCCTTTTTCGCCGCGCTGGATCCCGACGCATTTTTGGCGGAACATGGCGGTATTTCCTTTAGCAAGGAGGCATTGCAGGCGGAGGCAGTGCGCGGCAGCCCTGGCTTGAATGCGGACGATCCCCTGTGGCGGACCGCGACCGACATTCCCGTGAACCAGAACCTTATGGCATGGCAGGGTGCCTACGGGAACGCCAAGGTACTTTGGGACGATAAGTATCTTTACGTGAACATTGCCGTAAGAAACGCCGAGCTGAACAAGGCAAGCCCCCTAGCCCAGGAACATGATTCCGTGGAGATTTACATCGACGAAGGCAACCACAAGGCAGACCAGATGCAGGCCGACGACGGCCTTTTCCGTGTTAATTTTGCCAACGAGCAAAGCTTTCTTCCTGTATCGCTTGCAGATGAGGGGCTTGAGTCGGCGGCCTTTGTTTCCAGGGAGTCGGCCAAGTCTTACACAGTTGTTGCGAAAATACCTTTCAGAACGATAAAGCCGGAGGCAGGAATGTCCATTGGTTTCGACCTACAGGTTAACGGCGCATCGACGCAGGGGCTTCGCCAGAGCATCGCCGTGTGGAATGACACCAGCGGCGATTCCTGGCATAAGCCTGCTGGCTATGGGGTTTTACGGCTGGGTTAAACCCTGCCAATCGCCGATATTACGCTTTTCGGGATCAAACGCAACACCGACCTTGAACAACTTTTTCCCACTTCCTTCCCACGGCATTACCATTCCTTGGGTTTGAAACCCTTGGGAATGTCCATCTTCATCGTGTCGCCGGCCTGCACTATCACGAAAAGCCCGGCCTCGTAGGCCGCCTGTTTCTGGGCGCTGCCGAAGACGGCCCCGGCAATCAGCCCGAGTATCCTGCGGCTGTCGCCTGCGTCCAGGAGGATCTCGCGCAGCCTTGCCAGTTTTTCCCCAAACTCCGATATGTCGTCCATGGACGGTTTGGCCTTTGTCTCGACCGCCACTATGGTGTCGCTGTTTTCCAGCACTACGTCTATCTCCATCTCGGTATTGCCGCTTTCGTTTTTCACTCTACGGCGGCTGGATATGTGCTGGAAGCGGAGGCCCAGCTCGCCAAGGCGTTCCTCTATCCCAGGGATTACGAGGTGCTCCACTACCTGGTCAAAGGTGTTGCTCAAGCCGCCGAGTGCGTCCCTCATCGTTTTAAGCTTGTCGTCGTCTTTGTTCCACAGTGCAAGTGTCTCCTGCCACATCTTGTCGAGTTCGGCCTTCCGTTCATCGGCCTCTTCTTTCCGTTTGGCGGCCTCCGCCTCGTACTCCGCCCGCCGTTTGGCGGCCTCCGCCTCGTACTCCGCCCGTCGCTTGGCGGCTTCCGTCTCGGCTTCTTTGCGTCGTTTGGCATCCTCTGCCCTGGCTTCCTCCCATCGCCGATCGGCTTCCTTTTGTCGTTCCGCGGTTTCCCGCAGGATGGCCCAGATCTCCTCGGGGGTTGCGGGGCTTCGCTCCGCATTGGCTGTTACAATCATTTCGCTCTCCTGTCATGTTGAAATATACCCTCCAGCAGTCATGCCGTCAAGGTTTATCCCAGACACCAAGGTGCCCATACCTTATATATGGCGAGAAGTTGCAAATTGCATTAGTCGCTGGACAAAAAAAAGGCCGTCCCAGGGGCTTGATGCTCCCGGAACGGTCCAGAAGGTACCGAGTATGGAACTGGCCCCCCGTGTCGGCATTACCATTCCTTGGGTTTGAAACCCCTGGGAATGTCCATCTTCATCGTGTCGCCGGCCTGCACTACCACGAAAAGCCCGGCCTCGTAGGCCACCTGTTTCTGGGCGCTGCCGAAGACCGCCCCGGCAATCAGCCCGAGTATCCTGCGGCTGTCGCCCATGCCAAGGAGGATCTCGCGCAGCCTTGCCAGTTTTTCCCCAAACTCCGATATGTCGTCCATGGACGGTTTGGCCTTTGTCTCGACCGCCACTATGGTGTCGCTGTTTTCCAGCACTACGTCTATCTCCATCTCGGTATTGCCGCTTTCGTTTTTCACTCTACGGCGGGTGGATATCTGTTTGAAGCGGAGGCCCAGCTCGCCAAGGCGCTCCTCTATCCCAGGGATTACGAGGTGCTCCACTACCTGGCCAAAGGTGTTGCTCAAGCCGCCGACTTCGTCCCTCATCGTCTTAAGCTTGCCGTTGGCTTTGTTCCAAAGCGCAAGTGTTTCCTGCCACATCTTGTCGAGTTCGGCCTTCCGTTCATCGGCCTCTTCTTTCCGTTTGGCGGCCTCCGCCTCGTACTCCGCCCGCCGCTTGGCGGCCTCCGCCCGCCGTTTGGCGGCCTCCGCCCGCCATTTGGCGGCCTCCGCCTCGTGCTCCGCCCGCCGCTTGGCGGCTTCCACCTCGTACTCCGCCCACCGTTTGGCGGCCTCCGCCTCGTACTCCGCCCGCCGCTTGGCGGCTTCCGTCTCGGCTTCTTTGCGTCGTTTGGCATCCTCTGCCCTGGCTTCCTCCCATCGCCGATCGGCTTCCTTTTGTCGTTCCGCGGTTTCCCGCAGGATGGCCCAGATCTCCTCGGGGGT
>Ga0209755_10003273_pt1 | contig 20566 bp, 19 predicted proteins | sample TergutCo191P1_FD_187301 | JGI IMG/M metagenome (GOLD analysis project Ga0209755, IMG submission 187301) | Cornitermes sp. P1 segment gut microbial communities from Petit-Saut dam, French Guiana - Co191P1 (SPAdes) (version 2) | ecosystem: Host-associated > Arthropoda: Insects > Digestive system...
CAAAAATCGAATACCTATTAAGCCCAACAGACGCTTCCCTCGGCTTCATGCGAGCTTTCGTTGTAGGCGTAGAGCTTTGAAAAAATTTGCTAAATCCTGTTTTTAATTGCTTAAGTTGTTGGCATTGGTTTGACGCTTACGCTTGCTTGTTAATTCCTCATGGGATATTAACTGAATCATACCTCTATATTGAACTATTTTGTTATTACCCTACCAAGTCATACGCAGAAATTTTGCGTATACGCCTTGTGATAAACAAAATTGTTGCATAGGAGATAATGGCTAAAATAATGCCGGTTAAAACCACCCATAAATACGGCACATCAAAATTTGATTGCCTTACCCCAAGTGGTGTCATAACTAAAGCAGCAATATCATTGAATGTGAACACCATAAACACACCCCCGGAAACGATACCCGCAATGAGCGGCAGGATAAAACTTGCACTCATTTGCCGCATTAGTTCAAAAGTGGTAAATCCAACGGCTTTTTGGATTCCGAGGTGACGGTGGCGGCGAATAATAACCGCTCCCACTATGAAATACAGCACAAGCAAGATTACTACAACGGCAAACCCAAGCATGGCGGTACTCAACAGGACGAGTATTCCTGTTATAGTGGCGTTTCCATCTTCGAGCATATCACGCCAATTCATTACGGATAGTATATATCTGTCAAGCACTGCAGACATTTCTTCCACAAACACACTAACATCAACCCCATCTTCGAGGTATATTCCAAGCCTTATTTGCCTAAAATCAGGCACTATACTACTCATACCTTCGGTAGTAATGCTAATGCTTGCCCCTGCACCATTTACGGCAACAGCCCCTTGCCCTTGCGTTATTCCTGTTACAACGAAAGGTGCGTCTTGCAATTCTATGTGCAGTATGTCATCTACGCCAACTCCCAACATGTCAGCAGCAATCCAAGACAAAGCAATCTCATTTCGATGTATCGGGTAACGCCCTCTGTACACTGAAGGATTCACTTTCATTGAAAAATCGTCCATCACATATGTGATTGTGTATTCACCATTTATTATGACTTGAGAACTGTCAATGAAAATCGCCTGTACAACTCCGCTCATAGCCATTATTGAGTTTCGCACATAATCGCTGTCTGCACCCGAATGAAGTTCAATAACCACGTCAGAAATTTCTGCTCCTGTGAGTGCCATAAATGAATCGCTTTGAGTTGTTGACATATGGCGCATACCCACAAAGAATATGCCTGTAAACGCAATGACTGCAAAAACTACAAACAGGGCTATACTTTGTTTGATATTTTGTAGAATTGCTTTGCTTCCCAATGCCAAATTCAAAGGAAGTATGGTTTTGTCTAATGGCAAATAATTACGCTTAAAGCTATTTCCTGCTGCTTCACCTCTTATTGCAACTACGGGGTCTATGCCTTTTATTTTGCGGGAGGAAAATAACACAAGAATGGAAACAATCAAAACGACAACGACTACGGCTATTAGGTTATGGGGAATGTCCAAACCCTGTTGCCATAAAAGTCCTGTTTGCATAGCAATTACGCTACGGATAAAGGGCAGCACTCCATAAGACAAGGTTACACCTACAAAAGCCCCAAACAAAGCAACCGCCAAATATTGCAATAAAAACCCTGCTCTTATCTGCCAACTGGTAAATCCTACTGCCTTTAACGAGCCAATTTGCGGCATATCTTCTTCTATGTTGTTGCTTATCTTAAAACGAATCATGGTTAGGCAAACAATCACAATAATAAATGCGAACACAATCACCATTACAGACAGAATACTCGGCAACAAAATTCTGCCGCCTACAAGCATTTCATATGTTCTTGTAATAAATTGAAGTGACGAATCGACCCCTATCCCCTCGTCAAAAATTCCTCGTATGAATTGTTCAACATTTCTTTGGTTGCCGGATATATCCGCAAACAATATGGCGGTGTGATATTGCTCAAATATTTGCAACAATTCGGCATACATATAGTCGGTTACATAAAAAGCAAATTGCATGTCAGCCGCATTGGAAAATAAGATGTCCTCTGAAAACCCCGCTACGGTGAAAGTAAGGGGTATGTTATTTACCGTCATTTCCATTTGGTCGCCTAATGAGAACACGCCGCTTGTGCTAAAGCCATATGGCACAAACACAGGATTCTGAACATCATTCAATGTGTCGCTGACAAGTTTCCATTGCGATACGGCTTGCTGTACTTCTCTGTTACGGAAAAATATTGTTGTTTGGTTTCCGCTTCTCCAGTCGGTTATTTCAGCGTTCACTACGATGGCATCATACATATTAAGTGAAATTATTTGCTCATGCCTTTCTATTCGGTTTTTAACATCATCTGCAAATTGAACGTATGGCAAAGTATAAAAAGCATCAGACGTATTCAGTTCCGAGGTCATGTTTCCCAAAAAACCTTGAAAGTTTATGGCAAGCATTAAACCCACATTTAACATTAGGGAAGAAATCAGCAGTAATACCACAAGAATAATACCCTGTATTTTCATTTTAGATATATTGGCTCTTGCCATCATGTAGGTCTTACGCATTTCTACCACCCCATCTCCGTTAAAAATTCGCCCAACTGCTTGCGTCTTGTTTCATTTATTTCCTGATAACTGCCAAGTTCACAAGTGCCGCGAATCACACCGTCCATTACATAGAGAATACGGTTGCCACGAATAGCTGATTTTACATCATGCGTTACCATAACTATACTTTGACCATTTCTATTTATTTTGGTTAGTGTATCTAAAACTGCCGTGCCGGAAGCGGAGTTTAACGCGCCTGTTGGTTCGTCTGCAAAAATCACGGGAGGTTTGTTAATCAACGCCCTCACGATAGCGGCTCTTTGCGCTTCGCCGCCGGACACTTGTGATGGAAATTTTCTATATATATCTTCATTCAAGTTCATATCTGCAAAAAGTTTACGAGCGTTTGAAGTTATAATTGCTGTATCTTTGGAAACCAACAACCCGCAAGCAATTACATTATCCATAATGCTCATGTTGTCTAATAGGTGCATTTGTTGAAATACAAACCCGCAATGATTACGGCGAAACAACGCCATTTTATCGCTGTTAAGTTTGGAAATATCTGTTCCCATGAAATCTACGCTACCCAAAGACGGTACATCCATACCGCTTAAAGCGTATAAGAGAGTAGATTTGCCCGCCCCGGAAGCACCCATGATTACGGTAAAATCCCCCTCATAGATTTCTAAATCCAAATTCTTAATAACATGTTGCTGCACCTCGCCCGATGCAAAGGTCTTTGTCAGTTTGTTGGTTTTTAGGATTATTTTTTTCATGTTCCAACCTCCTTATGACCTTAGTTTACATCCGAAATCCTTAACAAGACTTTTCTTATTCTTAGCAGATTCTTAAATATTCTTAACGCCAATTAAGATTTTAGGCAAGCATCAGAGTTACTTTAACCATGAAACCGGGAGCAACATTTGATAATTGAATATCACCGCCCATTTCCAACATTAAATATTTTGCTATATGAAGTCCCAAGCCGTAGCCGCTTATTTCTGCTGTGCCTTTCCCCCTATAAAACTTGCCAAATAAAAGGGGTAGTTCTTCTTTATCTACCCCTTTGCCAAAATCCCTAAATGTGATAATTAACATTGCGCCGTCAAAATAAGCGGTTATTTCTATCTTAGTGGTTGCATATTTATATGAGTTTCCAATAATATTATCGAAAACTTGTACAAGCCTCACGGTATCGCCCATCAAAATGCAATCGGGAATCTGCACTTGCTCCACCAGTTTTTTATAATCAGCACTTTGTATCAACTGCACCAATGCCGTACTTGGAAACTCTGTGACATTAACTTTTAAGGCTTGGAGTTCCTGTAATGTAGAGTGAAACATATCATTAACAAGTACCGTAATTTCTTCTGCTTTATTAAACATCTCTTGTAACTGATACTTGGTTTTATCATTATAATCTCGTGTCAGCATTAGTTCCGCCGTTGCCTTGATAGCGGCTAACGGCGTTTTTATATCGTGTGACATAGACGCTACAAGTTCTTTTTTTCGTCTGTCGGCTTCCCTTTCATTTTCTCTTGCGGCTTTAAGTTCTTCACGCAACAAGTCAAAACTTTCGGTAAATGCACCAAATGTATTGTGCTTGTCCTGTTGCAACGGGGTATCCAAATCCCCGCTTGCCACATTTTTTGCAAAATCTTTTAGCTTCACAAATGGGGTGATTATTCGCCTTTGGTAATAAATATATAAGAATATTAAAGCAGAAATAAAAATCGCTTGATACACACCAATCACCATCAATACAATCATGTTTCGACTTTGTGCTATGTGATTAGCTTGTTCAAGCTCCTGTGACAATCTGCTGAGCAAAATGTCTAATGCTTTTGCATGGTCGGCTTCTTCAATGGCATATATCGAATACATAACTGCTTCGTTGATAGCCGTGGTTGATAATCTACTTGCCGTGAAGTTTCCAATAAACAACGCAAGCCCAAAAAAGCACAATGCAGATACCGCTACAAACAATATTAGGATTTTTTTCATTGACCCGACACCTCGATTGCATTAAAAATATACCCACGCCCCCATATAGATTGAATATATTTAGGTTCATTGGGATTGCTTTCGATTTTTTCTCGTAGGCGACGTATGTGAACATTAAGGGTATTGTCGCTGGTGGTGCTGTCCTCCCAAACACTTTTAAATAATTCGTCCTTGGTAATTTCACGGTTTCGATTTTTTACAAAATAGGCTAATAGCTTATATTCCATGCTTTTTAATGAATGAGTTTTTCCGGCTGAGGTAACGTCTTTACGCATGAAGTCAACTTGCAAATCCTCATGGATAAAAATATCTTCTGCACTTTTACGATAACGGTTCAAAATTACCTTAACCTTTGCCAACAACACGGACAAAGAATAAGGTTTCTGAATATAATCATCGCCACCTATTGATAGGGCGAGTAATTGGTCTGTATCACCAGTCCGTGCACTAATAAATAGAATGGGTATTTCTGATGTTTCTCGTACTTTTCTACATATGTCAAAACCCGAACCGTCCGGTAAGTTTATATCAAGCAATATCAAATCTGCTTCATGTTCATATAAAAATTCCATGCAACTTTGGTAATTTTCTGCGCGATAGGTTTTAACACCAAAGGCATTAAAATATTCGCACGTTGATTCTCCGAGGAGCTTATCATCTTCCACAAGCAGGCAATCATATTTCATTCGGTTTTCCTCCCTCACCTATGTTTTTATTCTTAAATCTACGGTCATTAGGTTTTTCTGTTTCTTTCGGAATCATCCAAGCATGACCAAATCGGATAGCACCCTCTATACGCCCGTCTTTCAAATATGCCTGCACCCACCGCAGGGAAACTCCCCATTTTTCTGACGCCTGTTGCGCTGTCATGTAATCCATAATTCTCAATCCCTCATTCCTCAAACAAGTTTAGGCTATCAATCATAGTATACTGCGTTTTAGCGTATAGAAGCAATACATTAAATAAAAACTTTCGTATACGTCTAATTTGACCATATAGCTTTTGCCAGTTGTTTTACGCTCACTCCTTTTTGGAATTTTTGGTGCATATAAAAAAACAACCGCTCGTGTTTGCGATTGAATTTTTCGGGGTTTGTGGTAATATTAGCGGGGTTGTGGTTGATAAATCATGGCTTGTGAATTTAATTTATATACTATGCAGGGGAAGGTAGCGATTAATATGGTCAGATGTTCCTATTGCAATTTAGAATCCGAAAGTCCAGCTATGTTTACCATACTTATAAAAAGGACTGAAAAACAGTTTTACGGTTGTAGTGATGAATGTACAAACAAAACTAATGCTTTTTGGCGTTACGCACTCCGAACCCAATTTTTATTTTGGATTGGGGTGGTATCTACCGTAGTGTTGTGTTTTATAGGATTCGTCAATTTATCATTCATTGCAATAGGGCTTTATGTCTTGGGCATTACAGTGGTTTTGTTCCCCTTTGCAACGCCAGAAACCATTTCTTCATTAGGCGTGAAGAAATCTATTTTATCGGTTAGAGTTTCCGCAATATTCGTGTTTTTACTTGCCACCGTTTTTTTGCTCATTTTCTAAGTGAGAGAACGCCCATGTAATAAGCATAACCTTCGCATAAATTTTTGCTTGATTCTGCCAAACCGAAAAGCGCAACCTTTCCCCAAGTTGGGGAAGGGTTGCGCTTTTTCAACTTCACAGGGCATACTTTCTTGTGTCCTCTTTTAAGTGGACGTTTTTCCAATGTACCCTGCTCGTTTAGTAACTTTTTACACTCCTTTATGGTTGTTGTCCCTACTTTGAAAACCTCATGCGCTTCTTGTATTGTGTGTCCTTCTCCAATGTAATTCGTTACTTTTTTTTCTTAAATCAACACTATATGCCATGCGATAATTATATCAAAAATTTAGACTATTATCAATTTAATTAACTATATTGCTCCCCCGATTAAATCGTGAAGCATCTTGCCGGGAGTTTGTCATCTTAGGCAAAGCGGTGATATAATGACTTATACCAAGTGCCACCAAATGCTGAATGTTTTCGCACTTTGGTATATCCTACAGAAACGGAATCAAACACAAATGCGCTTTATACTTGGCAATCCGGGTACGGGAAAAACAACATTATGCTTGCAAGAAATCCGCGAAAAAATATCCACGGGAGAATCCGCACCCCTGTACTACTTAGTGCCGGAGCAATTTTCCTTGCAATCGGAACGCCTTTTACTTAGCGGCGCAGACAGCCGCGAAGCGACCACCCAGGTACAAGTCCTAAGCTTTAACCGCTTGGCATTCCGTCTGTTTTCCGTACTCGGCGGCCCACCGGGCAAACATGCCGACGACCTCGGCAAGCAAATGCTTCTGCGCAAAGTTTTATTCGAAGTTGGGGACGAGCTGGAATTCTTCAAAAGCGCGGTAGATAAACACGGCTTTGTAAGCGAGCTAACAAGCACCATCACGGAGATGAACCACTACCGAGTAAGCGTGACAGACCTTACAGACCGCGCTAACGACGCCCCGCCTGCACTGGCCGCAAAGCTCCGCGACACCGCGCTAATTCTAAAAAAATACCGCGAGGCCGTAACAGGTCGTTATCTGCTAACCGACGAAATGCCCGAGCTGCTATGCCAAAAGCTGGAAGCCGCTGCCGACAAACCGCTCCATCTCTTAGACGGCGCGTATTTTTGGGTGGACGGATTCAGCGGCTTTACGCCACAGGAGCGTCAAGTTTTGCTACATATACACAAACGCGCCGCGCAGGTGACGGTAACATTAACGGCGGACGAAAAAAGAAAACGCCTATTCCGCGCTCCACTGGAAACAATGGAAAAGCTCGGGAAAGCCACAGAAAAAATCACCTTGGATAAAACCCACCGTCACGCAGAAAATATCCAAATAATCACGGCGCATGACAAATATGCCGCCGTATATGCCGCTGCCCACCACGTATTAGCTCTACGCGAAAAAGGCTATCGCTTCCGAGACATAGCCATCCTATGCGGAGACCGCGCACAATACGAAAAAATCCTGCAAACAGTCTTCGACCGCCAAAAAATCCCACTTTTTGTGGACACGGAGATAGACATTCTCTCGCACCCGTTAACGGAGCTTATCCGCGCTGCGTTGGATATCCCCATCAAAAACTACAGCTACGAGAGCGTTTTTCGTTTTCTGAAGACGCAGCTAACGCAAATCCCGCCCGACGACATAGACATACTGGAAAACTACGTCCTCGCCAACGGAATCCACTCCTACAAATGGCGATACGAGTTCTCGGATGAAATTGAAAAAAGCGCGCAAGCCCAAGTATTAAGCGCGTTGGCGGCATTTAAAAAAGTGCGTGCCACGTCCATCGCTACGGTAAAAACCCATGCCGGCCGCGTGTTTGATATGCTGCACTCGTTAAATGTGCCGCAAACGCTGCAAAGCTGGTTTGAAAAGCATATGCGCGAAGGTGACCCCGCTACGGCGCGTATTCACGGGCAGATATGGCCAAAGCTATGCGAAGTCTTCGACAAGCTCGTAGAAATCCTCGGTGACGAAAAGGTAACGCACAAAACCTTCGCGGCGACCTTGGATGCGGGGCTTTGTCAAGTTGGGCTTGGGCGCATTCCGCCCACCGCCGACCAAATTGTGCTGGGCGACATCACACGTTCGCGCTATCCGCAAATCCGCGCAATGCTTGTTCTTGGCGCAAACGACGGCGCGTTGCCGCCGATTCCCACACAGTCGGGGTTGCTAACGGAGTACGAGCGTAAAATCTTAAAAAATTCCGCCCTGGAACTCGCCCCGGAAAACCACCACAGGATAAATGAGCAAAACTATAACCTATACTGCGCGATTTCTCAGCCCTCCGAAGAGCTAATCTTCATCCAAACAGAAACAGCCGGCAAACCTCTGCGCCCCGCGCCGATTATCGCAGAAATAAAACGCCTTAACCCAAATATAAAAACCACCCCCGCACCCATCCCCGCAGAGTATGCGGCAAGCAGCACAAGCGTCTTTTTCGCGCCCGTTGTCCTTGCCCAAAGCCCCGCAAGCGGCCTACAAACCCTATACACCTCCGCCTCGCGCTTGGAAAACTTCGCCCGCTGTCCCTTCGCCTATTACATGAACTACATCCTAAACGCCCGCGTGCGCAAGCTCTACGAAGTCCTGCCATCCGACCTAGGCGGTATCTTCCACGACGTAATCGCGGATTTTACAAGGTCACAAAATTTCAACCTAACTCGTGAGGAAATCAACGCCGCCGTAGGCCATTTGGTCGAAGGTCTGAACCTCGAAGACTCCATCTTCCACAGCACCGCCCGTAACAAGCACATCTTGAACAAGGTGCAAAACGTCGCCGCTGCCTCCTGCTGGGCATTATGCGAACAAATAAAACGCGGCGAGTACAGCCCACAGCTAATAGAGCAAGAAATCACCGCAAATATAGCCTTGGGCGGCGGCAAAAGCCTATCCCTGTCCGGCCGAGTAGACCGCGTAGACATCCTAAAAACTCCCGATGCAGATTTAATAAAAGTAATAGACTACAAATCCGGCAGCGGAAAATTCAGCAAAGAAGAAGCCCTAAAAGGCGTACAGCTTCAGCTAATGCTATACATGGACGCAATTCTAAAAACCCGCAAAAACGCCGCCCCCGGCGGAATCTTCTACTTCCCCGTGGACGACCCAATCATAAACGCCGACGAAGCCCTGGATGAAAAAACACGGGAAGAAAATATTTTCAAAGCATTTAAAATGTCGGGACTGGAGGCGGACAATACCTTCGAGCAATTTAGCGGAGAGGTAAACGCAAAAGTAAAAGACCTCGGCACACGGCTTTTCGGGGGAGATATCACTGCCGTCCCGTTTACAAAAGGGCAAAAAAGCCCGTGCAGATATTGCAAATTTTCTTCCGTATGCGGTAAATGACATGTAAATGTAACAAAATTATTGTCAAAATCTTTTAATTAAGTTATGATATTCTACAAGAATAAAACAGCGCAAATCAGCACGTACTAAACGGCCTAAGGCCAGTCGGGGGTAGGGGAGTTGACACCATCAAGAAATAATAAAGTTCGCGTAGCCGTCTCCGACCCTCGGTTGCAAGGGAAAGTGCAAATAAATGTAGACGCAGGCTCGTTGGATTCTGTATACTGGTACATCAGGTTTAATATCCCGCTGGACGAAAAATCCGTTAACGAGAAATCAATGGAAATCACCGACACAGAAGGCTATATAATGCGCACCGACATCTCCTACAGGTCGCAAGACAGCACAATTATAATTTCTCCGCTGGACACATACGAAGAACAGCGTTATTATGTATTAAAGGTATCAAAAAAAGTACGCTCTGCCAAAGGGCAAAATCTAAAATCCATCATAAGCATACTGTTTAAGCTCTACCAAGGTCAAATTTCGGAATATAAAATACTTAAAAAAGATGTACCCGTGCCACCATCCCGTGCGCGCCCCAAAAACTACGACGAAATGCAAAAAAACCGCGTAAAAAACGACTTGGATAATTACACGGAAAACCTGCCAAAGCGTACAAAAATGACACAGGACTCCGTAGGCATAAACCCCGTTGTGGGCATTATAGGATTCCTTACGGTATTTGCGGGCTTTGCAACAGGCAACATTACATTAATTATCATCGCAATGATAATCTGCGCATTGGGCGCGACACATATTTACATGCAGTGGCAAAAAAAGACCTTTCGTGCAAAAATGCACTATAATAAAGGCGTAAGGCACTTTAACAGAATGCAATACACCCAAGCAAAAGCTGCATTCGAAAAATCACTTGAGCTAAACCCAAAAAATGAGTTGGCCAAGTACGGTTTGGTGCGCGTGGGTATATACAAATAGCGCGAACTTATCTCGCGACCGGAGGGATGTTTTATGGATTTACTTACACGTTCAGATTTTGATGGATTAGCATGTGCCGTACTTTTTCGCGAAATAGGGCTTATCGGCAAATGGCGTTTTGTTCACCCAAAAGACCTGCAAGACGGGCATGTACGCGTTACCGCAAATGATATTCTTGCAAACGTGCCGTATGTAGCCGGTTGCGGAATGTGGTTCGACCACCACACCAGCGAATGGGAAAGAATCGGCAAGCCGGAAGGCTTTGTAGGCTCACTCCGCAAAATGGACAGCGCGGCACGCGTGGTATACGAATACTACAAAGACCGCTTCGACCTCACAAAATTTGACGAAATGCTTGCAGACGTAGACAGGGTAGACGCGGGCAAGCTTACGGCAGACGACATTTTAGACCCTAAGGGTTGGGTGCTGTTGGGCTTTCTTTCCGACCCGCGTACGGGGCTTGGGCGTTTCCGCGAGTTCCGCATAAGCAACTACAGCTTGATGGAGGATTTGATTGATTTGTGTCGCACAAAACCAATCTCGGAAATCCTTAAACATCCGGACGTAAAAGAACGCATAGACCTCTACTATGAGCAAACCGAGCTTTTTAAAGCCATGCTTAAAAAGCACACGGTAGAAAAAGGCAATATCATAATCACAGACCTGCGCGGCGTAGAAACAATAAATGCTGGCAATCGCTTCCTAATATACAGCCTGTTCCCCAATGCAAACATAAGTATGTGGATAGTGGACGGCAAAAATAGAGAAAACTGCTCTATCGCCTGTGGGTACAGTATCCTAAACCGCACATCCACGGTAGACGTAGGCTCGGTACTGCTAAGCTACGGCGGCGGCGGCCACAAGCAAGTAGGCACATGCCAAGTACCCTACGACCAAGCCGACAAGGTAATAGAAGAATTATCAGAAAAACTTCAATAGAAATGGAATGATTGAATTATGAAACACATAAAAACAATTTTCCCGGGAAATTTACAACAAGATAGCCATGACGTGCGCGCTTCAGCGCGCAATGTAGGCTGTGGGGAATGCCAAACATCATGCCAATCTGCGTGCAAAACATCCTGCACCGTTGCAAACCAAAACTGCGAGCAAGCCGACGTATTAACGGCGTCCGCCCTGCGTGATAAGCCACTAAACAGCCGCATAAATCGCAAAACCGCGTAAAATGATACATTGTTTCACAGTTTGCTCCGAAAACTTTGTGCTGGACATAAACAGCGGCGCGTTGCACCAAGTTGACGACGAGGCATTTGAATTATTAAAGGATATGAAAAAGGCAACCGATTCCATCGGTATGCCTTTTTCTCGTGCGCGGGAGGAGGTGCAGGCTCTTATCGACGCAGGGCAGCTTTTTTCGCCTGCGCAGGCGCAAGAAATTCACGAGCATATGCAAAATCGCAAGCCCGTTGTAAAGGCCTTATGCCTGCACATCGCCCATGAATGTAATTTGCGCTGCTCGTATTGTTTTGCGGGCAAGGGGCATTACACCGACAACGACCGCGGACTAATGCCGCCGGAAGTCGGCAAAAAGGCATTGGATTTTTTGATAAAAGAATCCGGTGCGCGGCATAACCTCGAGGTAGACTTTTTCGGGGGCGAGCCAATGCTTAATTTTGGCATGGTAAAGGAGCTTGTGGCGTATGGGAGACAACGCGAGAAAGAGGCGGGTAAGAAATTCCGCTTTACGCTTACGACTAATGCGACATTACTTCGCGACGAACACCACGTCTTTATTAATGAAAATTTCGACAACGTGGTGCTAAGCATAGACGGGCGCAAGCATGTAAATGACATTATTCGCACAAAGCACGGCGGGGGCGGCAGCTACGATACGATTTTTCCAAAAATAAAGGCCTTGGCCGAGTCACGAAACCACGAGCGTTATTATGTACGCGGTACTTATACGCGGCACAATCTGGATTTTTCTGCGGATGTGCTGCATTTGGCCGACGAGGGCTTTAAAAATATTTCCGTAGAGCCTGTGGTTGCGTCGGAGGATGAAAAATATTCCATACGTGAGCAGGATTTGCCCGAGCTTTTTGGAGAATACGAAAGGCTCGCACATGGCCTGATAACACGCGAGCGCGAGGGACGCGGTGTGCATTTTTTTCATTTTGAAATGGATATCACGGGGGGGCCTTGTATCGCTAAGCGTGTGACGGGCTGCGGCGCGGGGTCGGAGTATCTGGCGGTTACGCCGTCGGGTAAGCTTTATCCATGCCATCAATTTGTAGGCGATGAGAAATTTCAAATCGGTGACCTCGACACGGGTATCGTTGACAACGAGCAGACAAAACATTTTTCTGCGTGCCATGTGCTTTCTAAGCCGGAGTGCAAAGATTGCTGGGCGCGCTATTATTGCAGCGGCGGCTGTATGGCCACCGCCCACTACATGAACGGCAGCATACAAACCCCCGACAAAATAAGCTGCGCCCTAATGAAAAAGCGCATCGAATGCGCTTTGTATATTTTTGCTATGAGGTCGAGTTAGTCGATAAAGGCCTTTACAATTTTTGGGAAACCCCATTCTACTGTGTGGCGGTTTAGCAGGCCAAAGACTTCGGTTTTTTTGTCGCCGTCTTGGTAGCCGTTATCCCACCAACAACAAGGCACGCCGTATTCGCGTGCTTTTTTTGTGTAGTAGGCCGCCCATGCTGCGCGGGCGTCTTCGTTATCGCCTTTTTTGCGTGCGCCGCATTCACCCATGATTACGGGGATGTTTTTGGATAGGATGTGCTTGTTTATTCTTTCGAAGAGGTCGTCAATTATTTTTTCGCCGTCGGCGGTAAACTCGTTTATGGCGTGGTCGTCGCCCAGCGCGAAGTAATATGGCTCGTAGGCGTGCAGGGACATGATTATGTTTTCGCCCTTGGGAGGGACAAAATCGGCCAAGGCTACCTCGTAGGTGCTTGCCGCGTAGTTTGGCACGAGTAGAGGACGGGTTGCGTTGTTTGCCTTGCCGCTTGCGCGTACTGTGTCCACAAAGTCTTGGTTTAGCTTCATTACTACGGCGCGGCTTTCCTCGTCGCCGCCTGTCCATTCTACTACGGTGTTTTCTTTGCGAGGCTCGTTCATGGACTCGAAGATTAGGCGATGGCTGTAGTCACCGAAAAAATCCGCGATTTGTGTCCATAGCCTTTTTAGCTTTACCTGCGCGGAGGGGTAGTTTTCTTCCGTCGGAAAGTGCCAGTCCTCGTGGTGCAGGTTTAAGATTACTGTCATGCCAAGGTCGTAGCCGTAGTCTACTACTTCTTTTACGCGGGTTATCCATTCCTTTTTTATGTTGAAGTCGTCGTCCACCTGCGTACACCAGCTAACGGGTACTCGGAAGTTCGTAAAGCCCGCGTCATGCACTTTTTTTATCATGGCTTGCGTGGTGATGGGATTGCCCCATGCAAGCTCTTGCGCTTTTGGCGAATTATCGCCCTTGTACGGGCGTGCGTCGAGTGTGTTTCCGAGATTCCAGCCTGCGCCCAGGTTTTTTATGTCCACGTTTTTGTCCCCTTTATTTGACCTTTGGATATTTTATATATGCCATTTTTCAGTGTCATATGTTATCATTTTGTAATATTCTATCACAATACACGGAGGAATGCGAGATGTTTGAACGATACGCGCCGTTTATACAGGATTTTATTTATGCAAACAAATGGGACGAGCTGCGGGGGATACAGGTGGCGGCGGCTGAGGTGATTTTTGATACGGATGATAATTTGCTGCTATCGTCGGGTACGGCTTCGGGCAAGACGGAGGCGGCGTTTTTGCCCGTGCTTACGCAGTTGTACGAAAACCCGTCGCGGTCGGTGGGTGTGCTTTATATTTCGCCGCTAAAGGCGTTGATAAACGACCAGTTTAAGCGGCTGGAGCTGCTTTTGTTGGATTCTCATATTCCTGTAACGCGCTGGCATGGTGACGCTTCGCAGACTAAGAAGGCCGAGTTAATCGAAAACCCGCAGGGCTTGCTGCAAATTACGCCGGAATCTCTGGAGAGCTTGGTATCGGGCAAGCGTGGGGCATGTATCTCGATGTTTAGCGATTTGCGTTTTGTGATAATCGACGAGGTGCATTATTTTATGCGCGACGCGAGGGGCTTGCAGCTACTGTGTGTACTGGAAAGAATGCAGTCGCTGACAGGCGTAACCCCACGCAGAATCGGTCTCTCCGCGACGCTTGGCGACCTGTCCCTCGCCCAAAACTGGCTGAATACAGGCACACCACGCGCTTGCGCCGCACCCGTGACGGACGAAGGAAAAAAGAGTATACGCCTGCACATAGAAAGGTTTGTCAATTTGACCGAAAAACGCGACTACGAAACAAAGGAGCAAATAATAGGCGCAAGCCTGCGCGAGCCGCAAAGCACCGTAAACGCAGGCGGCTACGGCGACCAAGGCGACCGCGAGCATTTTGAGTATCTGTTTAAGCAGACGTTGGACAAAAAAACGATAATCTTTACAAACAGCCGCGAGGAGACGGAGTTTATCCTCGCAAACCTGCGCGAAATCGCATTGCGTAACAAATCCCCCGACATTTATCGCGTCCACCACGGTAACGTCTCCGCGCTTCTGCGCGAGACAACCGAGGACGAGATGAAAAACGACGACGAAAAAATAGTAACCGGCGCAACAGTAACCCTGGAACTCGGCATAGACATAGGCTCCCTAGACCAAGCAGTGCAAATAGGCGCACCCATGAATGTCGCAAGCTTTGCGCAACGACTGGGGCGGTGCGGGCGACGCGGGCAGATTCCGCAGTTGCTTTTTACCTTTGTGGAGAGCATAAAAATCGACTCGTCGGATATTCTCGGGCCGATTAACTGGGAATTTATTCGCACGATTGCGATTGTGGAGCTATACACGCGTGAGCATTGGATTGAGCCTATTTATCCGCGGCGGTTTGCTTACAATTTGCTTTTCCACCAGACCTTGAGCCACTTGAAAAGCAGCGGAGAGCTTTCGCCGGCGGCGTTGGCACAGGCGGTGCTGACCCTGGGGGCGTTTCGGGATATTCCGCAGGATGATTACAAATATTTGCTCGCTTATCTCATTGACACAAAGCAACTGGAAAAAACCGAGCGCGGCGGAATTATCATAGGTCGCGAGGGCGAAAAAATCGTAAATTCGCATAAATTCCTAACCGTGTTTATCGCGCCCGAGTATCTGCTCGTAAAGGACGAAAACCGCACAATCGGCACGGTGGACAAGGTGTATCCCGTGGGTATACGCTTCGCGCTTGCAGGTATGACTTGGGAGACGATTGATGTAAACGTAAAAAGCAAGGTGATTTTTGTAAAACGAGTGCCGGGGATTTCCGTGGTGGACTGGGACGTGAAGGGCGAAATCGACATCCACACCATACTTTCGCGCAAAATCCGCAGCGTGCTGGAAAGCGACGACATGTATCCATACCTAAGCGAGCGTTGCCAAGCACGCCTCGCAGAAATCCGCTATATCACGCGTAACTGCGGGATTCTCGCAAACCTTGTGACACAGCTTGCTGATAATAAATTTGCGATATTCCCGTGGGTTGGCACGCGTCAGCTTTTTACACTGCATTACGCGCTTTCTCACAGAAAAATAAAAAACAAGCTACCGTGGATGACATGCCTGTACTTGGAAGCAAAATTCGACGGCACGGCGGCAGAGTTAGAAGAAATAATCTACGAAATAATGTCCACAGACTTAAATATGTACGATTTGCCCTTACCCGAAAACGCGCAGGTGCTTGGCAAATACAATGAATTTATCCCGCAAAAATTACTGCGTAAGCAGTTTATTGAAGACTATCTCGATTTCGAAGGGCTACGGGCGTCAGTACTCCGTCCGACATGCGATACAGCATATCTGAGTTTTCCGCAATCTCCGGATTGTGTGTGACCACCATTGGCTTTGTCGAGATTGTCTGTCGGCTAGTCTGGCTACACTATTGCGACGGTTGTTGTAGCTTATGCGGTGGCTCTGCCCCCACACCCCCGACCTCGTCCAAAGAACAGAACTTGAGTGTAGTAATTGCGGTAGTATTTATATTTTCGGAGGTTATTATGCGGACAGAAAAAATTAAAAAGCATTTTGAAGAAGAAGCAAACGAGTTCGATATAATTATCCAAAAGTTAATTCCGAATTACAACCAAATGATTGACGCTTTGGTTTCTGTAATCCCATTTTCTGATGAAAAAACATTTTCAATGATTGATTTGGGCTGCGGCACGGGTACAATATCCCAATCGGTAAAATCGCGCTTCTCAAATGTAAAAATTACTTGCGTTGACATCGCGGAAAAAATGCTTGAAATCGCAAAAGATAAACTTGACGGAAATATAATCTGCATTCAAGCGGATTTTAATAAATTCGATTTCCCCGAAAAATATGATTTGATTTTATCCTCATTGGCACTTCACCATTTGGAAAACGACAGTGATAAATTTGCGTTTTATGAAAAAATATATTCGGCATTAAATCAAAACGGCATATTTATAAATATTGATGTCGTTTTGGGAAGTGATGATGCGCTTCAAGATGTGTACATGAAAAAGTGGAAGGAATTTATGAGCAAAAATGTTTCAGATGAAGAAATTAACAGTAAATGGATTCCAACTTATTATGCCGAAGATAGACCAACTCAGCTAACGGCACACCTTGATATGTTGAAAAATAGCGGATTTTCTTCTATTGATGTTATTTATAAATATTTCAACTATGCCGTCTACATTGGGAAAAAATAATTCATTCCGATAATAAACATTAATCTATTCTAACCCAAGAATACAGAAGATTGTAATAAATTGAAATTTTGAACAGCAACGCCCATGAACAGGGATACTATTTCCTGCTTCATGGGCGTTTTTGCGTTAAAGCGGTGAAAAAGTCCTTAACAAATCGGCGGTATCATAGACACATTACCGGGCTTTGTTAATGCACAGCCTTACTCCGTCTACTATTACGGCTGTGACGGCGTCCATGTCTATGGGCGAGTCTGTCCAGCGGGCTACTTCAAAGCCGTCTGCCCAAAAGCTTCCGCCGCCGCTGTATAGCCTTATATTGCGCCGGTGGTTGTTTAGCTCAAGCTCCACAGGGCGGGTGGAAAATGCCGTGTCGCCATGATACGTCCCTAGGATTTGTAATCCCAGCGTACTTAGCGTCATACGCTCGATAAAATACACGCCTGCGGGGGTATCTGTCCATGTTAGCACTTTGTTATCCCCGTGGCTTACGTTTACAAAAACGCGCCACTCGCCGTCCACCAAACGTCGGGTTGTAAACGATTCATAATCTCCCTCGGTAACGGTGGCAGTAGAAGGAAAAGTCTCGCTAAAGCAGTCAATGGAAACCGCGCCTACTTCCAAAACATCCGCAAGCGGAATGTCTACATAGCTCATCATACGGATTTCGTAATACAGCGTATTGTTGCTACGGTCGAAGTGCAACATCCGTATATCTCCGCTTCCCGAAACCGCCTTGCCGTCAATAAATATCGCAAAGTCCGGCCAGATATCGCGGGAAAGGCGTTCTTCGCCCGTGATGTCCTGTAGAGTAAGATACACAAGGACGGCATTATCAATCTGTTGCGCACCGACGACCTCCATGCGAATCCCCTCGTTAATTACATAAGCAGGCTCCTCCGGCGGAATGGCAATATCTCCGAATGCGGGGTTAAACCGCGACAAAAAGTTATCCAGCCCGCCGCCAACGGCATACAATGCGCCCGCAGACATAACAACAAGCGCCGCAACTATAGCCGCCGCAAAAGAAAACCTGCGGCGTATCTTTTTAGGTTTATTCAATGTTAAAATCCTCTCTTTGAACCCTTCCGAATCCACTTCAATTTTTGTGAGCGTATCGTGAATACGCTGTTCCAGATTGTCCACGTTTTTCGCTCCTTTCATTTAAGTAGGGGCTCTGCCCCTACGACCCCGCCGCTGGGTCGAGCGAACGTCGCTCGACGGTACGGGCGAAGCCCGCTTCCGCTTCCTCACTCTGTTCCGGGGTCGCGCCTTGCGCGACCAGATACTTCGCAAGCTTGGCCTTCGCCCGCTCGTATCTTTTTCGCAGAGCGGCGGGGCTTGTTCCCATATGTGACGAAAGCTCGTCGTAGTTGTACCCCTCCACAATGCGAAGATAAATTAATGCCCTGTCGTGAGGTTTTAATGTACCCAATGCAGCATACATCTCGTCGCTCAAACCCGTAGTGCCTTGCGGGGCTATCGTATCCTCCGGGACGCCTCCGAAAAACAGAAGCCTTCGCCGCTTTAGCTTATTAAGGCATTTATTGTAGGTCACCTTGTAAAGCCAAGCATTAAGGTTGTCGCCTTTTTGTGCCGTTTGACACGCCGCCATAAAAACATCCTGTACAACGTCCTCCGCGTCCTGATAATTATACAGAATCGAAGTCGCGTACCGCAGAAGCTTTTCGCTGTAAGTGTCAACCATTTTTTCGAGTTCTTGCCACATTTGGGTCATCTCCTCACACCCTTATAACAATCGAGCAAGGGTGTTTGTGACATTTTTATGTAAAAGAATCCCTGTACTCATTCCCCCATTTTATCATAGCGTCAATTATAGGTTTTAAGCTAAAACCCATTTCTGTCAAGAAATATTCGACACGAGGTGGGACTTCTGCAAAAGCCCTGCGATTTACCAATCCACTTTCTTCCAAAGAGCGAAGATTTTGAGTTAATATTTTTTGAGATATTCCCGGCAATGCTTTTTGTAACTTCCTGAATCGTTGTGTACCCTCATACATTATTTCACCGATAATAAGTCAGACTGTGTAAAAAGAAGAAGCAAAGAACTGTAAGAAATGGTATAGTATAATCATTTAAGTTGAAAACAATCCAAGACTATTGTATAATTAGCGTATGGCATACAGTGTAGATTTAAGAAGAAAAACAATGGACTTCATCGGCGAAGGACACACAGTAAAAGAAGCGCACGAAATTTTCAAAGTAGGCACGACAACCACTAAGGAGTGGAAGAAGTTATTAAACGAGCAGGGAACACTGGAAAAGCGACCGCTTGAACGAAAGCATAAGAAGGTTTGTCCTGTAAAGTTGAAAGCCTAAATGGATGAAAATCCCGACAGCTATTTGCGTGAAACCGCCAAGGAGTTTAATTGCACAGAGCAAGCAATTTTCTACGCATTGAAGCGTTTGAAGATTACGCGTAAAAAAACGCTTAGTTATGTGGAAAAATGTTCGGCAAAACGAGCTGAATTTGCCGAAACCATTGAAAGTTATCCACAGTACAAGCTTTATTTCGTGGATGAGTGTGGGATTGACGAATTTTTGCACAGAGAATATGAGTATTCTTTGCGAGGCAAACCTGTATCCACGAATATCAGCGGCAGGAAGTTTAGTCGAACGAATATTGTTGCCGCCAAGTGCTGTGACAAGATTATCGCGCCGCTTGCTTATAAAGGTTTATAATCACTTAATTTGAAAACAGTCCATTATGACATCATTGAAATTCGAGAATAAATGGAGAATGCTTCTAAGTCTATGTTTGAGCCAAGCCCAAAATTTTTCAATAGGATTAAAGTCGGGCGAGTATGGAGGAAGAAATAATACCTCGCAGTTCGCCTTGGCCGCTAATTCTCTCAATATGGTTTTTCTGTGAAAAGACGAATTATCCATGACGAAAACAGAGTATGCGGGAGTAGCCTTTAAAAGCATATGTTCAAACCAAAATTCAAAAAGCGTGCTGTCTGTTAAACCTTTATAAGCAAGCGGCGCGATAATCTTTTTTGTCACGGTTGTCACAGCACTTAGCGGCAACAATATTCGTTCGACTAAACTTCCTGCCGCTGATATTCGTGGATACAGGTTTGCCTCGCAAAGAATACGCATATTCTCTGTGCAAAAATTCGTCAATCCCACACTCATCCACGAAATAAAGCTTGTGCTGTGGATAACTTTCAATGGTTTCGGCAAATTCAGCTCGTTTTGCCGAACATTTTTCCACATAACTAAGCGTTTTTTTTACGCGTAATCTTCAAACGCTTCAATGCATAGAAAATTGCTTGCTCTGTGCAATTAAACTCTTTGGCGGTTTCACGCAAATAGCTATCGGGATTTTCATCCATGTAGGCTTTCAACTTTACAGGGCAAACCTTCTTATGCTTTCGTTCAATCGGTCGCTTTTCCAGTGTTCCCTGCTCGTTTAATAACTTCTTCCACTCCTT
>Ga0209755_10003274_pt1 | contig 20566 bp, 23 predicted proteins | sample TergutCo191P1_FD_187301 | JGI IMG/M metagenome (GOLD analysis project Ga0209755, IMG submission 187301) | Cornitermes sp. P1 segment gut microbial communities from Petit-Saut dam, French Guiana - Co191P1 (SPAdes) (version 2) | ecosystem: Host-associated > Arthropoda: Insects > Digestive system...
CAAGGCGTAAACTCTGCCGTTATACGTCCCAACCTCGGCAGTGTAAGAAAAAAGTTCTGATTTATTAGCTTCGTAAATATCAGTCAAATCCAGAAGATGACCTGATTCCACATATTTGCGGACAAAAGCCGATTCCAGCGCGAAAACATCCGGTGTTGCGCGCCCTGATGCAAGAACCGGATCCAATCTTGATTGAAAATGATCTGTCGGTGTAATCGAATAACTAATTTGAATATTGGGACGATGCTTTTTGAAATGGTTATTAATAATATTTTCTAATTCATCGGTAAATGACCAGACTGTCAGCTTGCCGCTTATCGATGAAGCGGCTGTTGAGGCAGATGCGCATCCTATCATTGAAATGACTAAGGATAAGATTAAGAGAGAGAGAGTATGAGTATATAGAAAAGTTCTTTTCATTTTTTGCTCCTTTGTTTTTTAGTATATATTATACTAATATTTTTTTAGTATAATATATACTAACTAGAAATAATAGACCTCGTATTTCTACTTGTTTTTTACCGGGTTTTTGATTTTTAAAGATTTTTTATTAATTATAATCTAAGGAGTTAAAACAGGCTCTATTTTGAAGTTACGGACAGCCGTTATAATCGTGTGGAATAACATTGCCCATAAAAATCATCGACGGAGTTAGAAGATCTGTTTGCTCTTAAATACAAGATATCATAAGTGTAATCTATAAAAACGTGAGCCGCTTGCGTTTCTCCGGGCGATTTTGAGAAATACGCTTTTATTGTAAATATTGCTTCTGTGATAATCCACTGTTCTTGGAGAAATATTAAGCTTAAAAGCTATTTCTTTGGACGAAACCCCTTCCAGCAGTAAGTTTAATATTTCCTGTTCGCGGGAAGTTAGATTCTCGCTGTTTACTAATTTCCTGTCTTACTCACGCTTCATAAATAGCATGTAAAAATAAAGCCGCCGCTTGCGATACATTGAGGCTTTCGATATTGCCTATGCCGGGGATACGCAGCAAGCATGAACATTGTTTTTTTACTCTTTCGGGGAGTCCTGTCTCTTCGTTGCCGAGTACCAAAACTATGCCGCGCCTGCCTTTTTTATCGTCTTTAATTATACTTTTTAAATCGTTGATGCGCCGGCGCGACCAAATATCTGTGCCTATTGTTAAAAGTTTTTTGGACACGTCTTTTAAAAAGGAGCTTGTGTTTGAAATGCTGCGTACCGTTAAATGTTCAAAGCCGCCTTCTGCGATACGGTACGCGCTTGTCGTTAAACGCAATTGCTCATTTTCAAAAGCAGTGTCTCTTTCGTTCAGTATAATGTAACTTACATCAAAAAATGCAGCCGCTCTTGCGATTGCGCCCAAGTTGTGATCGTTGCCGACAGAATGAAGGATAACGCCCGTCTTTCTTTCGTTTACCCAAAAATCTAAGTCTTCCATACTTAGCGGTTCAATTACCGGCTCTTCGATCATTGCCACTACGCCCTGATGATGCACGCTTTTACAAATACGTTCCAACTCTTCATTGTCGCAAACTTTGTAAGGGCGTTTGCGTTCGGCGAGCTGTTTGCATACACCTGTAAACATATAAAAACAGTCTTCGTGCAGAAAGAGGCGGTTAATTGTTTCAGGATGATGTTCGCCTAACGCAAGCACTGCGTTTAATCCGCAGACAGCGAGTTCATCAGTTAATCTATTTCGCATTCGGCAAACCTTACTTAAACTTTTTAGTTAAACCTGTTAACCATCAAGGGCGGCTGATTTGTCGCGTCTATCGTGTCGCGCCACAAACTGCTTTCCGGATTTACTTTGTTACGGTGCGAAATTACCATTCTTATAGGCAGATGCACGAATCTGTTATTTACTAAGCCGATAATACATTTTGTTTTTCCTGCCATCGCCGCATGTACCGCCGCATTGCCCAGACGCTCGCAATAAATAGAATCGTCCGGGTTTGCAGGAGCGGAACGGATCGCATAACTGGGATCGATATATTTAAGGGTGATATCAATGTCTTTTTCTTCAAAATGCTTGATGATCCTGCTGCGCATGTAAACCCCGACATCAGCCATTTTTACATTGCCGCCGGCATCAAATTTTTTATCAATTATTAATTGATCCTGCATCGCGCCTTCCGCAATAATTATTACGGCATGTTTTCGTGATGTAAGCCGTTCCTCAAGATGATGCAGGAAGCCGTTGTATCCTTCAAGATTGAACGGTACTTCCGGGATGAGTACAAAGTTTACCTCATGGCTTGCAAGCGCTGTATGTGCCGCGATAAAGCCCGAATCCCTTCCCATCAATTTTACAAGCCCTATGCCGTTAATCGCCGATTTCGCTTCCACATGCGCCGCGGAAACCACTTCCACCGCTTTTGCGACAGCGGTGTTAAACCCAAAGGAGCGGTCTATCAATGCAAAGTCATTGTCTACTGTTTTTGGAATTCCAATCACAGCCGCTTTATAATTTCTCTTTTCAAGTTCTTCGGCGATTTCTACTGTCCCGCGCTGAGTGCCGTCCCCGCCGATTACAAACAACATATTCATATTTAATTTCTGAAGCGTATCGGCGATTTTTTCAACTTCTTTGCCGCCGCCGCGCGCACTGCCTAAAAATGTACCGCCTATTTTATGAATATCATCTGTCATATCAGGATCGAGAGGTTTTAAATCAATCCCCGAATCAGGCAGCATACCCAAGTATCCGTATTGAAAACCGGTGATCCTTTTAACACCGTAACGCATCCAAAGGCATCTAACAATTGACCGGATTACATCGTTTATTCCGGGGCACAAACCGCCGCAACTGACTATCCCTGCATGAACATGGGCAGGGGTAAAATATATATATTCCCTGGGGCCTGCGCGTTCCAGAACCTCATTTCTTTCAACAGCCGGTTGCGCTCCAGGTAAAATAAACGAACTTAATCGTACAAATCTCTCGCCTTCTGTAACATAATTTGCCGCTTTATCTCCAAGATTTTTCGACATTATAATCGGCGAATGTACTGCCGGTTTCCCTAATTCTTCAATAATAAAATTATAGTCCACGTTAGACCTCCTGTTTATTTAAGTATACTATTTGTTTTTAGGATTCACAACCTTGAAATATAAACAGGGTTTGAAGAAATAGCTTATAAACCGCTTTAATTATATCGCTTCGACATAAACACATTCACGCAGTTCATCGGCATGGACACGAATCTTGCGTAAAGCGCGTAATTCAATCTGACGGACAGTTTCAGGGGAAAGATCGAGTTTGTCGCCGATTTCCCTTAAAGTGTAGCGCTCGCAGCCGTTTAACTGGTAACGGTAACTGATGATATTCCTTTCGTTTTCTTTTAACTTGTTTAAAATGTTCATTGTGCCGTCACGGGAAGCTTGTTTCATCAGGTTTCGTTCCGGGCAGTAGGTGTAGTCTTCGTGGATTTCCATAGCGCTGATTGATTCATCGTCATTGGTCTGATCGAATGAAAGAGAATCGGCTGACATATTGATGTAAGCGTCAACATCTTGAACCGATATGCCGAGTTCTTTGGCGATATCGATATTATGCGGCTGATGCATCATTGTTTGACAGAGAACGTTATATGTGCGTTGGATTTTTCGCAAGGTTTCTTCTTTACGCTGAGGCAGGCGGACGATGCGTCGTTTATTGGCGATGTACCGGCATATGTATTGGCGTATCCACCAGCTTGCATAAGTGCAAAAACGTACATTTTTACGGTAATCATATTTTTGCGCCGCTTGAAGCAGCCCGATATTTCCTTCTTGAATTATATCCATTATAGAGATCGCCGCTATACTAAACATACCCGCGATTTTTACCACCAGCCTTAAATTGGAGTTTACTAACTTGTGCAGGGCGGTTGTATTTCCGTCTTGAATTTGCTTGGATAATTCCAATTCGTCGTCAAATGATAGAAGAGGAAAAATTTTTATCTGCTTAAAATATGTTTCAAGCAGGTCATCGCTTGGTTTTACCGCTTTTTTTCGCATTTTAAGCCTCCAAATGGAAACCTTCGCACGGTACGTCAGAAAAACGCTAACCGGTACAGGTCACCGGCTATTTATATAGCAAATTCTATGCCAAGTATATCCATTAAAAGAATAAAGTGTGTAAGTCCTTGCTATATAAGAACTTATGAAATAAAGCGTATTATTTAATTACCGGTTTTTATGTTAAAGTGTATCATTTTTCATACTATCAATATTCTATTTTATATATCTGATTTATTTATCTGAAAAAGATGCCGGCTGCCTACGCCACATATAGCGTAATAAAAAATAATAGACACCATGTATAGGGGTGGTGTCTGACACCTTTTTATGATAAAGTGAACCATGGCTTACGGAATTACCGTGACGGAAAAAAACGGAGACGCTTTTTATAATGTGCAATGGTCTCCGCTTTCCAAAGCGGATCGTTATGAAATTATCACAAAGGTGCCGTCGCTTGCCGGAATATTTGAAGTATACTGGATGGACGAAAAAAACCGCCTGCGCTTATTTGTCATCGGAAAGACCGATTACGGAGGGCTCCGCAGCGAACTGCGCCGTATAACAGACCCTGAGTTATGCAAAACTGACGAAAAGGCGCGGAAAATTCTGGAAGAAAAGGAAATCTGGTATAGATATTCGCCGACAGATTCATCAAATATTATGGCGGATGTAAATTGGTTTTTTATGCAAACATATTTTCCCGATACTAATTCTGTTTCTCACTCAGGACGTTATCAAAATATTTATATAAAAGAATCCGCTCCGGACAAATTGATCTGGGTACCCTGAAAAAATTATGTGAAAAAAAAATGATCGAATACATAGTACCCTCAAATATTGATGATAGAATTCTTGCCAGATCGGCGCAGATGCTTGAAAAAGGAGCTTTACTCGCTCTTCCTACGGACACAAGCTGGAGCATAGTCTGCTCAATTAAATCACCTGCCGCGATAAAAAAATTACGCAATCTTTCAGGGGAAAGGGACGAGCGGCATTTTACCCTTCTTTGTTCGGGCATTTCACAATTTGTAGAAGTATGCAGTTTGGATAATTCACGCTTCAGATTGATTAACCGCCTCTGCCCCGGCCCTTATGTGTTTATTTTAAAAACCTTGCCAGGAACAGAAAAATTTCTGGATATAAAACGCAAAGAACTTGGCGTGCGTATCCCCGATTATCCTGTTCCCATCCGTTTAATAGAAACTTTAAAGCATCCCCTTTATTCGATTACGGCAAAAAAAAGCATGACAGGTAACAGTGAATGGAACGATACGCAAAGCTTGTCTGTACTTACAGCGAGCCATGAAAGAACAAAGCTTCCGGTACATCGTATTCATGAAGACGGAAACGAGCTGCCCCCGATTCCTGAAGAAGAACTTTTTGAAAGCGGTTGGGAACTTGAAGATATAGAAGGATTGGATTTAATTTTAGACAGCGGCGAAGAGCGCGAGCGTATTTTTTCTACAATTTTGGATTTATGTACAGATGAAATAAAAGTGCTGCGTCAAGGCGCAGGCAAATGGCCGGATAAATAAATTTCTTAATGTTCAATCAGTTATATTAAACTAATTCTTGAGAATTTATAAAATTTTTAATATATTTAATAATACATGCTTAAAAAGAAGATAAAAAACACCTTATTATTGGTGTTCCGAAGAAGGGTATTAGTTATATTATCCCTCTTGGCGCAAATTTTGTTGTTTTTTGCTCTTATAGCAGGGACAGGCGTTTATCTAAAATTTTCATATTCGGTTCTTTCTGTATTAAGCGTTATTGTATGTATTTATTTAATTAACAAACATGAAAAAGCGGGATATAAACTTATTTGGATTTTTTTAATATTATTATTTCCTTTATTTGGAGGGATACTCTATATCTCTTTAAACATTTGGTCTAATCCGAAAAAAATCAGAAAGTCGCATAACCTAAATATAAAAGACAGCCGGGAAGCGTTTTTTCTTTCAGGTAACAGGCTTAATGAACTTATCGATATTTATCCTGAGTTTAAAACAAACGCTCATTATCTTCAGGAATATGCAGGCTTTCCTGTTTACGGTAACACCAGGCAGGTTTACTTTCCGTCAGGTGAATCGTTTTTTTACAATATGCTGGAAGAACTTGAAAAAGCGAAAAGATATATTTTTCTAGAGTTCTTTATAATTAAAGAAGGGCATATGCTCGATTTTACTTTGGCTATTCTTGAAAAAAAAGCCGCTGAAGGCCTTGATGTAAGAATCATGTATGATGATTTAGGCTGCTTTTTTACTCTGCCCGCAGATTTTCAAAAAACTTTAAAACAAAAAGGAATAAAAAGTTTTGTATTTAACAAGTTCAGACCGATTGTTTCATCATTGCAAAATAACCGTGATCACAGAAAAATTATTTCGATAGACGGAAAAGTTGCGTTCACAGGAGGGCTTAATCTTGCAGATGAATACATCAATGTTGTTAAACGTTTCGGTCATTGGAAAGATGCGGCAATTATGATTGAAGGAGACGCGGCTTGGTCTTTGACTTTGATTTTCTTGCAGATGTGGAATTTAGGTTTTGATGAGAAAGATAATTACACGTCATTTTTCCCGTGGAGGGATAATATAATAGATCATACTGTAAAAGGCGTTGAAGAAGGTTATGAAACATGGGGTTATGTTCAGCCTTACGCTGACAGCCCGATTAACAGGGAAAATGTTGGGGAACACGTCTACATACAAATCATCAATCAAGCGAAAAATTATGTTTATATCAGTACGCCTTATTTGATAGTGGATGACAATCTTCTTTCTGCATTAACGCTTGCTGCAAAAAGCGGTGTTGATGTGCGGATAATTACACCTCACCGCTGGGACAAATGGATGGTAGCGATAATTTCCCGCTCTTATTACCGCAGACTCATTCAAGCGGGTGTTAAAGTTTATGAATACACATCCGGTTTTAACCACGGAAAAACTTTTGTTTCAGATGACAATATAGCGACAGTGGGAACTACCAATCTTGATTTCCGCAGTTTATATCTTCACTTTGAATGCGGCGTATTGATTTATAAAAGTAAAACAATCGCAGATATTAAAGAAGACTTTTTAAAAATACTCCCGGGTTCTCAAGAAATAACCGTAAAAGATTGCGCACGCAACGCATTTCAACGGGTTGTGCAGGATGTACTGCGTATCTTCGCGCCATTGATGTGAAAAAGCTCCATAAAACTATTAAGTTCTCAAATTACTAGGCATTATAATTGTAGAACTTAATACAAGTAAGGAGAAATAAATGAAAAGAATAATCGGGATATTGATATTTTTTTTAACCGTATCGTCAATGGCATTTTCACAATTTGTTTTAGAACAGCCTGTAATCGAATTTGATGTTGATTTTGGAAGCGATTCATCTGGTATTTTACGATATTACGGTTATCGCCCGACTGAAGATGAATTTTGGCTGGAAGTTGTAACAGGCTCTGTCTTTTATAATTTGATAGACTCTTCTGAAACATTAATAATATCTTCATTTACAATTATTGAAGATTATACCGCTCTTGATGATTATATCAAAAGCACAATGCGAAGAAATAAAATAACAGTTTGTATAACCATAAATTCTAATGATTACGGAGGATATACATATGTAGTTAATTATTGCTTTGATAATTATGTAACATATGGTTTAATTTCAGTAGATTCTACAGGATATACATCTTCTTCAAACAAATCAGAAACACCGCCGCTTGTAACTTTATATACAATTGTAACAGGACGAACATATACGAGTATTACACAAGAAGAATTAAGAAAACGAATAAATCTTCAAAGTTATGATAATATTGTCTCTTGGCTACGTTGGAACAGTAATAATGTTGTAGAATCTTCGGGTGTTCAATTTGACAGACTAATTAATGTATTAGTTAATAATTTAAAAAATGAACGAAGTGCAGCGGAGATTACAGTCAGAAATATTGGAAATACTATAATGTACCATTGGCTTGTTGATTCCAACGGGCGTGTTACAGAGTGGATTGTCTATTTTAGGGAGAGGTGATGGATTGCTTTTGAGATTATTCGAGATCAAATAAATACAAGTATTAATGGTTTTAATCTTTAATTTATTTATCTGAAACCATTAAGTCCAGAAAATATCGACCATTATCTAAGTATAGCCAAATTCAAGGGGGATAAAATGCCAGATAAGGGAAGAATAATGTCTCAAACATATTATGAGAGACAGAGCAAACTAATCGAGTTATACAAGGAATGTATAATCAAAAAAGAAATGAAAGCCAGTGAAGTTGTCATGGCTTTAAGATTGATCGGCTTTAGTGAATCAATGGCTTCAAGCCAAGTGCGTGAGTGGGCAGCAAGAAGCAACACAGACGAAATAGAAACGAGCAGGACATCAAACAAAAGGCTTAAGCAAATAATTTCATTGGAAAAATATATGCTCCGTATGGGGTTTGGTAAAAAATACTATGATAAGTATGTAAAGTTACTGGAAAAATATAAAAACAAAGAAATATCCGAAAGCGAGTTCAGAAATGAGCTCATGCAATTTGGATATAGTAAAATATTCACAGAATACACAATCGGTAAGTAAGAAAAAACTAATTTATGATGAAAAATCATTAAGTTCTGTGTTTTTTGGCATTACATATATCAAGGAGAAATATATGAAAAAATTAAAATGTACCAATTAATAAAATTTCATATCCAGAAATATTACAAGAACTCTTAAATAATATTAAAGAACCGCCAGATTATCAAAAACTACAAGTTGAGATATTAAAATTATTTGAAAATGCTATGATATCTTTATTAGATAGTTTATAAAACCATTAAGCCCCAATTTCTTCAGCCATTATCTCTTTTATAGAGGTAATGGCAATGAAAAAACCATGAGCAATATAACTTGACAATTGTATAGTGAGAAATATAATAGGGGGTATGATTCAATCGTTTAAATGCAAAGAAACAGAAAAAATCTTTCAAGGATTAATTTCCAAGAAGATTCCTATTGATATTCAATCAAGAGCGTTTAATAAGCTTGCAGCAATTCATGTTTCTCTTACTCTCAGTGACTTAGAATCACCTCCGTCTAATCATTTGGAGCTACTTAAAGGAGATCGTGCTGATCAATATTCTATACGAATTAATAAAAAATTCCGTATTTGCTTTGAATGGTTTGAAAATAATGCCTATAAAGTGGAAATTGTAGATTATCATGATTAAAAAAAAACTCTTGACATTCTGTATTCTGTAGTATAGAATACAGAATAGAGGGAATTTATGAAGAAATATATTGAAATAGACCATATAGGAAAAATCCTATTTGAAGAGTTTATGGAACCTAACAATTTATCCCAAAATGCGCTTGCAAGAGCTATCGGCGTTGCTCCAAGTCGGATTACCGATATTGTAAATGGTCGCAGAGGAATAACTGCAGATACCGATTTACGTTTGGCGCGTTTTTTTAGTCTTTCCGAAGGTTATTTTTTACGTTTACAGGAACATATAGAGACTACACTTACAAAGCAAAAAATCAGTTCTGATCTTGAGAAAATTATTCCATTAAAAAAGATAGCGTAAGCAGTTTATATCTTAACCGCAATTCCAACCATGTTGAGGATAGCTATATTTTCAACTGTAAAAAACATTAAGTTTACTCATTTCCAAGCATTATCCATGTATAAGGAGAAATACATGAAAAGATTAATTGGGATATTAATAATGTTCTTAGCTGTATCAACTTTTGCTTTTTCGCAATTTGTAATGGAACAACCCGTTATCGAATTTGACGTTAATTTTGGAAGCGATTCATTTGGTATTTTAAGATATTACGGTTATCATATAAACGAAGATGATTTCTGGGAAGAAGTTATAACAGGATCTGTTTTTAATAATATGATAGGCTCTTCTAAAACATTAATATTACCTTCATTTACAATTATCGATGATAATACCGCTCTTGATGATTATATAAAAACTATAATGCAGATAAATCTTCAAAGTTATGATGATATTGTCTCTTGGTTACTCAGAGGCAGTAATAATGTTATAGAATCATCTGGCGTTCAATTTGAAAGTTTGATCAATGTATTAGTTAATAATTTTAAAAAGGAGCGAAGTGTAGCGGAGAATACAATCAGAAATATCGGGAATACTATAATGTACCAACGGCTTATTGATTATAATGAGCGTGTTACAGAGTGGATTGTCTATTTTAGGGAGAGGTGATAATATATAAGGAGGAGAATTTATGAATATAAATGAAAAATGCCAACGACTTCATGTATTGTTTAATAATATGAAACAACTCAATTTTACAACAGAAGATATAAATAATCTAAATTATAATAATGGTATTTACATTGTTTTTGAAAAAGGAGAAGAGATGCATGGCTTGAATAGAATTGTTAGAATTGGAACTCATCGAGAAATTAATAATTTAAAAACTCGACTTAATCAACATAGACAAAATAGTGGAGCTAGCGTTTTTCGTAGAAAAATAGGTTGTGCGATAATTAATAAAAATAATCCAAACGATATAGACCTTGAACATTGGTATAATAAAGACTATCAATTAATCGATAAAGAAAAGTTACAATCAATTCGAACTTTTGTAACTCAACATATTACCCAAAATATGTCTTTTGTTTCATTTGAAGTAAATAGAACAAGTAAAGAAGAAAGAGGTACTTTGTTTTGGGAAGCTAAAATAATATCTACAATCGCAAACTGCCCTTTCTGTTTACCATCTAATAATTGGTTAGGGTGTTACTTGCCAGAACAATATGGGAATTTTCCTCTTGCTAAAAAAATCGGGCTTTGGTTAACAAAAGAGACAGATAGTCCCATTTTGACAGAAACAGAGTTATTTGAACTCGAAAAAATGCTTGAACAGTCGGATAAATGCATATAATTCTTGATCACTTGTAAATTTTTGATATAATATACTATAATAAGATTTATAGGTGGTTTTTATGCCTGATTTCCCATTAACTCTTGTAAAACCTTATCTTGTAGAAAAAGGGTTTGAGCATATTTATTATGAATCTGATAAAATACCTACACCAAAAAACACACAAAGAAGTACATTGCGACGTGGTAGAATAATTATTTTTCTTGAAGAAAAAGGATTGCTGGCTGATTTTATAGAAAAACACTGGTCTGATGTTGAAACAAAAAAACGTGAAGCTGAAATAAAAATTTGTAAAAATTGGTATTATAAAAATACTGGTGTTACTTCAGTAATTCAAACAACTAATAATTTCTATCGATGTGATAACTTCCCTATAGATAATATTTCAGAGAATAGTGAAATTATTAAAAATCCAGATATTTTAATTAAACAAGCAAAACCAGAACAATTACTTGAAAATATAAGGAAAGCCTTTAGTAAAATATTACCTGTTGTAACAAATTTTATAGGTAATACATTGAAAGAAAAAAGTAATAATTGGAAAAATTATACTATAAAAAATTTGTCTGACATAACTAAAAATAGTCTTCATTTAGAAGGTTCAATTGAAAATTTTATAAAAAATTTAGATATACTCGCTTCGTTTCATATAATTATTAATAATTGGAATGAAATATTTATGAATAAATTCGAAAAAAATTCACGAAAAGATATTTTAGATTATATTCATCGATTAATTACTATTAGGAATAATATTAAAGCTCATGATACTATGAATGTAACAGAACAATATAATAAAGATCGGTTTGATCATGATTTTGGAACAATGATATTTTTTATAGATCATATTGATAAAAATTTAGCAGAGGAACTTCGTGAAATGAAAAAACATTAACTCCATCAAAAACCAACTCTTATATAAGGAGAAAAAAATGAAATGTGATTTTTGTAAAAGAGAAGAAAATGAAATTATTGGTATATTTAAACCGATAATAATGACTTTTGAGAAAGATATTGACGATTTAGATAAGGAAATAAACGATATTAAAATACAATATCCTAGTAAAAATGGATTTACAAATGAAAATTTTGAAAAAGTTAAAAAAATCGATAAAAATATATTAGATATAAAATTAGATGCAATAATGGGAAATATGGAACCTTTCATTAAACTTGACATAAATATCAAGTTACTAACTTCATATTTTACAATATTTAAACCTGAAATTAAACTTCAAAATACCTTGGGAGATTTATTAAACTTATTTGTAAATGAGCCTACTCAACAAAGATTATCCGATGAGGTAAAAGAAATTGTAATTAAAAGAGAATGTTTATCTAAAAAAATTAAAATAATAAAAGAAAAAAATGAATATATAGAAAGAGATAATATTAATGATATTATAATTCCTTTAAATATATTTGGATTTGAAGAGGAAATTATTTCTGATATATTAAAAATAATAAGAAAAACATCAATGAAAAGGAACATTATACTTTGTCCTTATTGCAATTATTTATTTAAAGAAAAAAATATTGTCCAATTTAATAGCAAAGAGGTAACTCCATATCCAGATTATTTAAAACAAAGCAGAGGTTCTTGGGTGCCTAATCCATTGGAAGAATAGAAAAAATAAATCTAGCGTACTTCACGTATAACGAGAACGTTGAGCGCAATATCATATATTATTTCATGTGGAAATAAAATGATGTATAAAATAAATTGAAAAATATTTTAGAAAGGGTTAAAATACTATTTTTATAGAGAAAAAATGGAACTTAGTAAAATGTATAATAAGATACATTCAGAAATAATTACAATTCAAGAGATGCATAATTGTACCCAAGAAGAATATGTTAAAATATTTGGCGATTTAGAAGATAGGGATGATTATGAAAGTATGTTGTATTACTTATATGATATTGATAAAAATTTACCTTCAATGTATGAATCATTATACAATAAAATTGTTTCCTTTTTCGAACAAGGTAAACAATTTACAATTCTTAAGGATTTTATAGACAAATTTAAAAATAAAATGCTTGATCCTCAAGAAATAAGAAAAAAATATAATTTATAGGATTTTTATATAGAAGTATTTTCTCTAATTGAAGAATGAAGAATTTTTTTAGTAAAATATATTTAAGTGAAAATAGTAAGATTGATACAACTGTTCTAATTTTTAAAAATAAATTAGAAACTATGATAAAAAGCTTAAATTTTAATCTTAAAAATGTTTAGATAACTAAAGAAAAGAACTTTTTTGATAATGTTAATAAATTATTAAGAACATTTTTCTTGACTGTCAAGACTTAAATAATCTGCAGTTTATAAAAAAGATAAAATCATATATTCCAGATATATTTGTTCCAGAATGTAAAACTATAAAACTAAAACCGTGTATTGAATCAATTGATACAGATGCTAAAGGATACTCTGGAAATGAGAAATATAAATATTATTATCTGGTATTTTATTATACAGTTGTATTCTATGGATAAAATAGAATATATATGGAAAGAACGTAATTATCCAGAATCGTGGAAATATTTCATAATACAAAAATAAAGAAATATGGTACTATGCATAACGAAGTTAATGAAAAAGTCTAGGGTTACACCTAATAAAAAAAATCAACAATTAAAAACTGTTAAAATAACTCTATTATAGCAAGATACAAAGACATCGAAAAAGGAATACTCGATTTAGTAGAAAAAGAATAAATTTTTTATTAAAAACCATTAACTCCTCCAATTCCCACCCATTATATACATATAGGGGAAAAAATGAAAAAACTCCGCAATAATCTTTACTCTACTCATTATTACAATAACTTTATATACCTAAACTATCAACGATTTTGAAAAATTATTGCAATCAAAAGCGACAGTGAAATATATTACGATGATGACGAACTATATCCTAAAATACAGGAGGTATTTATGGGAATGTCTTCAGAACAAGAAGCTCTAAAACTATTAGTCTTAGAATGTGCAATGAGAAGAAAGAATGGCAAGTGTACTAACGACTTTAACGATGCTTTGTGTAAGGCTTGTAACTGTAAGTTGCACTTACAAAATTATTGTACGATGACTGATCAGCAATGTAACTTGATGATGTTGCAAGCAGAAAATAGTGCATCAATAGAAAAGCATAGCTTGTTATTAAATGTGGTGTCTATAATAATCTTCATTGCTGTCATAACATTCATAGCTATTACACCAATGCTGTGGGACATGGCTAATATGAAGAATAAAATAGTCAGTAAGACTGTACAGTATAATGTACCGCCGGTATCAACTCAGTCACCTGATAAAATGATTAATGATACATTGAAAATTGTTACACGAGTAGCACATGATACTAACGGTGATGGACTAGTGAACTGTATAGATGCAGCAGTGTTATTTTATCAATATTATCCTGTACGAAGTGAAGTTAAGATAATACTTAACTACAATCGTGAGACAGGTATGAACCATCTGTTTAATTCTGTGTCAGTAGATGGTAGATGGTTTACAGTTGAACCGCAGGCATACTATAATGGTGAGAGAAAGTACTGGATGATTGACTACTGGGATAGTTATTACGATGCTAGGTTTGATAGAGACGATACAGAAAGATATAAAAAATATGTGCGATGAGAATTCCATCTGCTCGATGGACTGGTTACCAGAAGAACATATATCATATCTACCTTTAATTGGTTTTCATTTAAAGATATGTTAGAATATAAACCATTCGGCGGGTTTTCTACAGAGTTAGTTTTTGACTTTTTTTATAGCAAAAACCCTTAACTCCTTCAAAAACCAGTCATTATATATATAAGGAGACAGAAAATGAAAAAAGTAGTAATAATTACAGCCCCAATGATGAACCCTGACAGATTAAAGAAAAAACAATACCCTGTAGACGGTAACAAGGCGATTGAATATGAAGAACCTGTTTGCTGTCCTATAAACGGAGTTTTAGCAAAAACTCTTCAAAAAGACGAAGATGTCAGCGTTATTTATATTACGATAAAAGAAAATAAAAAATGCGAACAAAACAAAAATGCCTTCATTGAAGAACTTGAAAAAATTAATAAGGTAAACGGCGCAAAATTGAGTTTTGATATTTTAGAAATACCGTTTGAACCGACAAAACAAACTTATAACAAGCTCATTACCGAATTAGCGGAAAAGATTCCTGATGGTGCAGAAATTTTTACAGATATTACTTATAGTTACAAACCCGCAATTCTTTCACTGTTCTGCGCTTTACGTTTTGTTGAAGAATTCAAAAATGCAATCATTCAATATATCGTTTACGGAAAAGTTGAATTCAACGATGATAATAAGCCGGAAAATCCTATGTTGTACGACATCACTTCCCTCTATTATCTTTTCAAATTGATGGGGACAATGGGTGCTTCTAATGCGGAAACAGCTGCCGAAACCTTAAAAGAATTTTTTGCTATGTAAAGAGGGTTATGTGGAAATAAATAAAGAAAATGAAGAACTAATAAAAGAACAAATATTCTCTGTTTTTTCCCGCAGCCTTAATGAACCAAATCGTCAACAGGTGTTTTTAGGTCAATTAAGTGAATTAATTTTTAAATGGTGCAGAGACTATCTTTATTTCAATATAGATAATATGGGGGTTGAAATTTTTAATATTTCAAAACGCTTATTAAATGATAAAAGTAAAGCAAACATACCGAAGGAAAAAGAAGGATTTTTAAAATATCTTCTTTCCGCATTGAAAAGAGGAAAGAATGAATATATACGCAATTGTGAAGCTAGAAATCAAGATGATTTAGTTAGAATGACAGAAAGTCATCTTGGAAGAAAACTAACCGAAGATGAATTTGCATTATTTTTTAACAGATGGTATGATTTTGAAAATACAATGAAAATTTATAGTATTTCTGTTGACTCGCGTATAAATAATAAATGCCCTTATATGATTTTTCTTAACACATCTAATACTGCTATTATTCTTGAATCGATTAAAACCGTATTGGAAAACAAACAAGAAAGATCGAGAGACTGTTTTAGAGCGCTTTTAACATTATACTTAATTGATAATGTTGAATTACACCCTGTTCTGGACAAGCAAATTATAGAAGCATGCCGGCAAGTTGACGGAAAACTAAAGCAATATGAAATATACCAGAAATACCACCCAGAAGCATCAAAAGACGGTTCAGAAGCAATGGCTTCAAAAAATTTAAAAGAATTATTAAATGATCTTAAAAAATATTTAAGAGAAAATTTTTCTGAAATTTTTTAATAAAAAATATTAAGTCTCCCAAAAATTGCTCATTATAAATATTAAGGAAGTAATGAAAGCTTCACGATATAGGAATGATTTAAGGAGGTAATTTATGATCGATGGTTTATGGCAAGTAGCGTTAGAGTGCGCTTTAAAACGACAGAATGGAAAGTGCAGATATATGTTTGACAGTATGCAATGCAGTTCATGCAGGTGGTATATAAAGCATTATTCTACTGAAAGCAATGCCTCTATCAATTTAAGGATGATACGGGCAGAGACCAGCGCATCAGTTATGAGCCATAACATCAGTTTGGGTTATTGGTCGATGTTTATAATCATTGCTTTTATTGTATTATTATTTGTTTCACCGATGATATTAGATTCACCTTTTGACATTAAACAAATAGCATTCTCTCATATAAAAGATGTTATAACATTTGTAAAACAAGAATTACCATACAATACAATAAAAGAAGCATCATACAATGCAAAGCAAGAATCACCATACAAGATGATTGATAATACGCTAACAATTGTGGCTAGATTACTAAGAGCAAAACCAGACGTTAATGGTGACGGTTTAACAAATTGCATAGATGCAGCTGTATTGTTTTATCAGCACTATCCGGTACGAAATGAGGTAAAGATGATGCTTAACAACAACCGCAGTACAGATTTTAATCATTTGTTCAATGCTGTACTTGTAGACGATAACTGGTATACTATTGAACCGCAAGCTTATTTTAATGGACTTTATACAACATATTGGATGACAAATATATGGGGCAAAGTTTATGACTCATCGTTCGATAGAGATGATACGCAGAAATATTTAAAATATGTTAAATAATTAAGGAGATTTAAATGAAAAAACCGATAAATTATCAATTTGATAAGCAACAATTTTTATCGCCAAAAGATCAATTAGGTTACGCAGAAGAATATATTGTTTTAAAAGAAATTAATGAATTACTTAATTATTCTCTTTCAAACAATCTTGAAGAAATTGAAATTGCAATTTTTAATAGAACCGGACATCATATACAATTGAAAAATGCTGGCTGGTTAATAAATTCAAATCTTTCGTTTAACGTAAAACAATTAATGTATAAACATAATGTTAAGTTTTCTATGACAATATTACAGAAGAAAGATAACAAGGAAATAATAATTAACATGCGCTCCGGTGATTTATGGTTTATAACAGGATATGGTGAAATTAACAGTAATTTTTTTTCTTGGGATGCAATTGATACAATGAATACTGTAAAGGATTTTATTAATTCATGCTTTTGCTGCAAATCCATTTCGTAATCAATCTTTTTCCGCATCATATTTAATAAAACTATTCCCACTCGATAGTTGCAGGCGGCTTACTGGAAATATCATAAGTGACGCGCCCTATTTCTTTCACTGAGTTGGTAATTCGTGTTGAAATCTCCAATAAATCGCGTGTTTCAAAAGGATAGACATCTGCGGTCATGCCGTCGCTGCTGGTAATTGCACGTAACGCGAGAACCCATCCGTATTTGCGCACATCGCCTGCGACACCTACAGAGCGTATCGGTAAAAGGATCGCAAAAGCCTGCCAAATCTCATCGTAGAGGCTTTTACCTGTAGAACCTTTTCTGCTTTTTAATTCTTCAATAAAAATAGCATCCGCTTCTCGTAAAATATCGCACTTCTCTTTAGTAATTTCTCCGAGTATGCGCACCGCAAGCCCGGGACCCGGAAAAGGATGCCGCCCTACAATTGATTCATCAACACCGAGATAGCGCCCCAGCTTGCGCACTTCGTCTTTATAAAGTTTATCCAAAGGCTCGATTATTTTTCCCGCCTTGCGCTTAGCGTCCACAAGAGGGCTTGCCACATTGTGATGGCTCTTTATAACATGCGCTTTCTTCCCGATACCTTTGCCGCTTTCGATCAAGTCAGTGTATAAAGTCCCCTGCGCAAGAAGGTAATTGTCAGGTAATCCGAGACGCGCAACTTCTCTCTCCTGAATCGTGATAAACAAATCGCCGATTATCCTGCGTTTTTCTTCAGGCTCTTCTTTGCCTTTAAGCGCGGATAAAAATTCTTGTTCGCACATTATTATGTGCAAATTCTTTGCACCTAACTTTTGCAAACTTGTACGCACAATTTCAGTTTCATTCTTTCGCATAAGACCGGTATCCATATACATCAAATGAACTTGATCCGCTTTTAAGGCTTTTAAAAGCGCCGCCCCCGCAACGGTGGAATCAACGCCGCCGGAAATCAACAGTAAGACGGGGTTGTCTCCTGCCCGTGCTTTTAAAGATCGATTCAATTCTTCGATGTAAAGTTCCATATTCCATGACGCATCACAGCCGCACACACCGAACACAAACGCGCCGATGATGTTATCGCCACCTTCACAATGCGTCACTTCAGGGTGAAATTGCAAACCAAACCAGGGTTTTTCTTCATGGATTAAAACAGCAGGATAATTAGTGCCGCTGATTCCGGCTTCAATAAAACCCGGCGCAAGCTTCGTCAATGTATCGCCGTGGCTCATCCATGCAGTAAATGAATTGCAAACTTCGTTTGTTCGAAAACCTTTTAAAAAATTTTTACTTAATTCGTTTTCTTTTCCTTTTTTAATTTTTACTTCGATGCGTCCGTATTCCATCTTCGGCAAAGGTTCAACCTTACCGCCGAGATCATAAGTCATTCTTTGCAAACCGTAACAAATCCCAAGCAAGGGAAGCCCGCAATCATAAATTTTTTTGTCAGGCGCAACGCCGTCACCATAAACCGATTCAGGCGAACCCGATAAAACAATTCCTTTTACATCGCTGTTTAAAATTTCTTTAGTAAGCTCCGCATCGCCTGGAACAATTTCCGTATAAACCCCCAAATCACGAATTCGTCTGCCGATTAGCTGAGTGGTTTGACTGCCGAAATCAAGAATTAAAATCGTGTTCATAATATATTTTACTCTAAAACATATTTATAAAACAATACATCAGCTAGCAGTGGTGTTATTCACTTTTTATTGTTATAATAAATAAATGGATTCAAACCTTCCATCCTACCTTGATCCTCTTAACGATGAGCAGCGCCGCGCTGTCCTCCACACAGGAAAACCTTTGCTGATACTTGCTGGCGCGGGTTCCGGCAAGACAAGGGTGATTACAACAAAAATTGCTTGGCTGATCAGAGAAAAGGGATTAGACCCGCGATCCATTTTGGCTGTAACATTTACAAATAAAGCGGCAAGAGAAATGGCAGAGCGTGCGCGGCAGATTGATCCGCGTACCGGAGAAGCGATGCTAAGAACCTTCCACTCATTCGGCGCGTGGTTTTTAAGGCGTAACAGTATTTATGCGGGGATTGATTCAGGTTTTGTTATTTATGATGATGATGATGTCATCTCCCTCCTTTCAGGTATAATGGAAAATACACCCAAGCCGGAAATAAAACATTTTGCGCATAACATTTCCAGAGCGAAAGATTATTTTTTATCTCCTGATGATCCTGAACTTTCGCTTATCGATCACAGTAAAAGATTCCGCGAAGTTTATAAACGTTATGAAGAGCGAATGGCGCAAATCGGCAATGTTGATTTCGGCGATTTAATCAAAAAACCTGTCGAGATTCTTTGCAGCCAGCCGGAGATCGCTCAGCGTTTCCGCGACCGTTTTTCTGTAATTTTGGTTGATGAGTATCAAGATGCAAATGTAGCTCAATTCCGCTTATTAAAAGAATTGTGCGGACCTGAAACCTATGTATGCGTAGTCGGCGATGACGATCAATCCATTTACCGTTTCCGCGGCGCGGAAGTAAAAAATATTTTAGAATTTCCAACCCGTTTTGAAGGAGCGGATATTATCCGCCTTGAACAAAATTACCGCTCCACATCTCCTATTTTAAAAGCGGCTTCTTCAGTGGTAAACAACAACCAGGGAAGGCTCGGAAAAATTCTACGCGCCGAAAAAGGTGAGGGCGCACTGCCGTCACTCGCTTACCTTAACGATCAAAATTTGGAAGCGTCGTTCTGCGCGGAGAAAATTGAAAGTTCTGTAAAACGAAAAGAAACAATGTGGTCAGATTGGGCTATCCTTTATAGGACAAACGCGCAATCCGCCGTTTTTGAATCGTTTTTCATGAAAAGAAAAATCCCCTACCGCGTTGTAGGCTCTCTCAAATTTTATGAACGCGAAGAAATAAAAGACGCTATCGCGCTTTTGTCGCTCATTGTAAACCCCCGTGATGAAGTGGCTTTCCGCAGAGTTATTAATAAACCTGTAAGAGGTTTGGGACCTGTTACGGTGCAAAAATTAATTGATAGTTCGATATCCAGCGATAATAATTTATTAGAAGCATGTAAAATTTTTAAATGTTCACTGACTGCGCGAGGAGAATTTAAAGAATTTATCAAAGTGATAGAAG
>Ga0209755_10003275_pt1 | contig 20556 bp, 22 predicted proteins | sample TergutCo191P1_FD_187301 | JGI IMG/M metagenome (GOLD analysis project Ga0209755, IMG submission 187301) | Cornitermes sp. P1 segment gut microbial communities from Petit-Saut dam, French Guiana - Co191P1 (SPAdes) (version 2) | ecosystem: Host-associated > Arthropoda: Insects > Digestive system...
GCCTCTTTCATCTTCAGCACCGACTCTTCGTCCGGCACTTTCCCTGTTTCCACGTTTTCCCTCCCACTTTGGGTTTGCTGTGGATTTATCTTATATCATAATCGGGAGTAAGTGCTTTTGCCCTGGAAGGACAGTGTTACATATGTACTTACCCGTCGCTTTATAATATAATTGTTGGTAGCAATCCACGCTGGACGCTGGCGGATTAATTAAGGAGGCAAAGCGGCTCTAATGAAACAATTGTTTGTTATGGCGGGGCTCGCCCTTACTCTCCTGTCGCTTTCCACCTGCGGGGGAACGGATAGGCGTAATGGCTCAGGCCACGGCATGGATCGTTCCCGTGACGCTTTCGATTGCCCCGTGGAAGCCTACTATGCCGGCTGGATTGAGGACGCAATAGAACTGTTATCCAGCCCCAGTATGTCCGCGGAACAAAAATTCCAGCTTGTGGCATTGTATTGGGAACTGGGGGAAAACGCCAAGGCGGCAGGCCTGCTGGAAGAATTGCTAAGGGATCCGCACCTAACTGTGGCCGAACAAGACGAACTGTACCTGGAGCTGTTTATTACCCGCGTCCTTATGGGCGGCTATGAGCAGGCGGCGGCACTGCGGGGCGACATGGAACCGACCCTCCAAAGAATGGACAACCGCCAAAGGGCGAGATTTTATTTCTACAATGCCTGGGTCTACCATGAAATGGGGGAACCGGCAAGCGCCGAAGGTTTTTACCGGCAAAGCCTGGATATTTACCGATGGAGAGCCATAGCCCAGTACAGGCTGGGGACTATCTTGCAGGAGAGCAAGCCTGCGGAGGCGGAAGCGCTCTTTCAGGCCGCCTGGAATCAGGACAGGGCTTTTACACGGGTGCTGTTTCCCCTGGCGCGGCTTTTGGCGGCCAGGGGGGAATGGGAGCGAGCCCGAGATATTCTTATTGTCGCCAACGCCCGACTCCCGGATGACCCAGAAGTAAACTCGGCCCTGGCGGAAGCCCTGCATCATGCCAGGCCCCCCATCGACGGCATTCACCTGATACAAGGCCCCATTACCGCAATCCCGCCCAGGGTAACGCCGGCGCCGATTACCCCTGGGGAGGGGATAATGCGTATCGGCCTGGGCGAAAACCGGCGGCTGGTTTCGGTTAGGGCCGGGGGCGGTTTTGACATACGAAGCGCGGCGACGGGGCAAATCCTGCACAGCAGCAATACGGGGGGGCAGTTTTGGGTCGAATGGCAGGGGAACGGCACGTTTGCCATACTCGACGCAAACAACATGGTATTGCTTAGCAGTTCCGTTCCCGTAATACACGAGCTCCGCAGTAGCCAGGACACCTCAATCGTGGCGGGCGCGGTGCCGGGAGCCAACCGGACGTACCGGGGCGCTCTGGAATTCCGGCCTGGCTCCACTGGCATAACGGTGGTAAACATAGTGAACATGGGGGATTACCTTCTCGGCGTCGTCCCTGCGGAGCTACCCGCGAGCTGGCCTATGGAGGCGCTGAAAGCCCAGGCCATTATCGCCAGGTCTTACGCCATTGCCTATCGCGGAAGGTTTGCCGACAGGGGCTTTGACATTTGGGGTGACGCCCGTTCCCAAGCCTACGGCGGGGTGGGAGGGGAACACCCAAGATCCACCGCCGCGGTGAATGCCACCAGGGGGATGATCCTTGTTGGGGAAAGCGGCGAGCCCCTTGCGGCGTATTATTCCGCCAACCACGGCGGCCACAGCGAAGATTCCCTGGTCATGTGGGGGCGCGAGGCGTATATGCAGGCGGTGCAGGACAGGTTGCTTCCCCCGCGAACTTCCCCCCTGCCCCCGGACGATCTGTTTCGCTGGATTAGGGATAACCCGCCAACTTATTCCAACATCCCTGGTTTTTTCTTTGCCAATACCTACCGCTGGGAACGCTGGATAAGCCCCCAGGAAATCCGCCGCCGGCTTATAGCGGACTGGCGGGTGTCCCAGGATCCCGGGGAGATTCGGCAAATCGTGACCAGGGGCCGGGGCATATCTGGGAGAATCGTCGAACTGGAAGTGCAGGGAAGCGCCGGAACCCTGCGCGTAAGGGGCGACGCTATATGGTTTACCATGGGGGGTCTGCGTTCAAGCCTTTTTAGCATCCGCTCCAAGCAGGGCGCGGATGGCGGTGTCCAGTATTTTGTCTTTCAGGGAGCCGGTTACGGCCACGGTATGGGGATGGACCAACATGCGGCGGCGGGAAAAGCCAGCCTGGGAATGAATGCCAAGGAGATACTCCGCCACTTCTATCCCAGGGCATCGCTGCGGCAGATCTACGCCCCTTTATCGGCTGCCATACCCCCGCCCTAAACGGCGAAAAACCGCTTTATGATAAGCGGGAAAAACAGGGTTATCCAGGTTACCATAAGAAAGTACCTGACGGCATCCATGGCGAGCCCCGTGCCCAGAAGCCTTACACCCTCCTGTATCGCCAGTGTTCCAGCAAGCCCAAGCACGAATTTCCCAAGCTGCAAAAAAATGTTTTTCGCCTTAACCGAAAAACGGATGTGAACGCGCTCCACATACATGCCTATCGCAAAACCGATAGCCGCACCCGCCGCCCTTGTGCTGTCGGACAGTTGCCGCGGCTCGACCGTCCCACCAAAGTACAGCGCCAAGGCAATCACTATTACCACCACCGCGCACAGCACGATAAGCAGGGATAGGACAAGCTCCCGCTTTTTGTTTATGGAATCGTCATGGGAAACGAATTTGACGGCGAACCATACCAACAAAAACGTTATCACAAGCGATGCAACGACATCTGACAAAAAATGCACACCAAGATACATTCTGGAGAACGCGACAAGAACGGCAAGTGCCACCAAAACCGCCTTGACGGAAACGGGCTTTAACTGCGCCGCCAGCGATCCAAGAAGCGCCGCCGCATTCTGCGTGTGGCCGCTGGGAAAGGCGTATCCAGTGGCCTGCCTAACCGCCGACCGCACCGGTTCGAAGCTTGGATCCGCGACCCAGGGGCGGTCTATCCGAAAGCATATCTTCATGCCCTGGACGACGAGGCTGGACAGAAAAAACGCCACGCCCATGACATAAGCCATTCGTTTGTTTATGCACCAAAAAATCACGCAAAACACGATGATCAAAATCGTCTGTTCGCCAAGGCGGGTAATAAGCCCAAATACGGTATCCAGGAATGGCGAGCGGATGCCTTCAATCAGCCTTAATAATTCCATAAACATACCTCCGTAAGCGGCGATTCCCAGGAACTATTTGGAGTGTACTTTATGGCAATAAATGGTGTCAAGTACACACACGTTGACGTTTTCGACCGAAATTGGCATACTTCTTAATATGCATTGGCATACGCAAGGCTTCACTATGGTCTCAAAAATCGCAACCCTTCCTTGCATAGGGCGCAATAGATACCTTGACAAGTTTTGGGATTGTGTCAAAACGGGCGACGCGCGATGATTTCGTTTATCGAGAAAAAAATCTTCTCGGATCGGCACAAAAACACAAGCGCGCCGTATATTTTGATGATCCTGTGCGGATACGTCTTGGTGGTATCGGTGTACTCGGGTATCTTTTTCAGCATTTCTTCGATGATCATAAGAATTGTCGCTGGTAGCGTTATGATCCTGGGGTACATCTTTCTTGAAAGGAGTTCGCTTAGCCGTTCGATCCTGGCGTTTTTGACGCCGATGCTGCTGCTCTCGAAAATCCTCGCCGGAACCTTGTATTTTGGCAGCGATTTTCTGGTTTTTACGTATTATATCGGGGCGGCGTTAATTTCGCTTACATACCTTAGGCCGAAGGGGCTTGCGATTTACATCCTTGTGATCGGTGCGGTTATGGCGGTTCTGCTTTTCGTGTTCAATCGCAACCTTCTTGGCCCTTACTTTTCCATGGTGCAGAACTACCTGAATTTCATGACCTCGCTCGGTTTGAACGGCCTGATTTACATATTCGGCAAATCATACGTCCGGACGCTTTCCGAGATGGCAAAGGCCCGCAGCGAGGCCAGGCAGGCGGCGGTTGCAAAAAGCAATTTTCTCGCCAACATGAGCCACGAAATCCGCACCCCCATGAACGCCATAACCGGCATGTCGGAATTTCTTTTGCGCGGGGAACTGCCGGACGAATCGCGCAGGTACGCGCAGGACATAAAACACGCGGCGGCAAACCTCTTGTCGATCATCAACGACCTCTTGGATTTTTCCAAAATCGAGGCCGGCAAACTGGAAATAATCCCCGCAAAATATTTTCTTTCGTCTCTTGTCAACGATGCCGTTACCATTATCAAAATGAGGCTTGTGGATACGCCCATTCGTTTTTATACCAATATCGATGGTAATATTCCCAACAGCCTTATAGGCGACGAGGTTCGGGTGCGCCAGGTTCTTATCAATCTTCTTTCCAATGCGGTGAAATACACGGAGAGGGGGAATATTGGTTTTTCCATTACCCAGGAAAAACGTGGCGAGGATACTATTTGGATTAAGATCACCGTAAGCGACACGGGCTATGGCATAAAGTCTGAGAACATGGAAAAACTTTTTGACGATTTTGTGCGGCTGGATACGAAAAAAAACCGCTCCCTTGAAGGCACGGGTTTGGGTCTCGCCATCGTCAAAAGGCTCTGCACGGCGATGGGCGGGGATGTTATCGTAACAAGCGAATACGGCAAGGGGAGTTCCTTTGCGGTGCTGATTCCCCAGGGGATTGGTTCGCCGGAGCCTTTCGCGGCAGTAAACGAGCCTGAAAAGAAGAAGGTGCTGGTGTTCGAACGCCACGCCGCTTACGCCCAATCGGTATGCTGGTCTCTCAGTAACATGGGGGTTCCGCATTTTTTGGCAAACGATTATGACATTTTTGCCGAGGCGCTGTTTCGCGAGCAATGGTACTTCGTGTTTTCTGGTTATGGCCTTCAAGACAAGGTTAAGCTGATAATGGATCGGCCCAGCAATGATTTCCCAGGCGGCGAAAAGCCGTCCGTGCTGTTCATGGTGGAATGGGGTCTTGAAGCCTACGATTCCAACGCGCACTTCGTGTCTATTCCAGTACAGTCGCTGTCCATCGCCAACGTCCTGAACGACCAGGCAGATCAAAGAGATTATTATGAAACTTCTGGCGTAATTCAGTACGTTTTCCCTAAAGCCCGGCTACTGGTGGTGGACGATATTTCAACAAACCTAAGGGTGACGCAGGGGCTTCTCGCCCCCTACAAAGCTACGGTGGACACATGCATAAACGGGTTGGAAGCCATCGAAATGGTAAAACAGCGGGATTACGACATCGTTTTCATGGATCACATGATGCCCGAGATGGACGGTATCGAGGCAACGGCAATCATAAGGGCTTGGGAAAAAAAGCGCAACGAAAAAGAGGGAAGGGAACGCGGCCCTATCCCCATCGTCGCGCTGACCGCAAATGCCGTGTCTGGAATGCGGGAACTGTTTGTCGAAAAGGGGTTCAGCGATTTTCTCGCCAAGCCCATGGATGTTTCCAAGCTTGACGAAATTCTTGAACGCTGGATTCCCGAAAGCAAAAGGGAGCGAAACAAGGACGCGGGGAACGCCGCCGCTTCCAGGCTTTCCCCGGGCGAATCGTTTCCGGATATTCCTGGAATCGAGACTGCAAAAAGCACCGCTAGGCTTGGTGTTAAGCGGGCGGGATACTTGAAACTACTGTCCATGCTGCGCATGGATATAGAAAGCAGGCTGCCAGCGCTGGCAATGCCAAAGCCAGAAACCTTGCCCACGTTTGTAAACCATGTTCACGCTCTGAAGGGTACCTGTGCAAGTATGGGGGCACTGGAAATTTCCGAAAAGGCGGCAGAACTTGAAGTTGCCGGCAAGGCGGAAGATTTGACGTTCATTGGGGAAAACTTGGGCTTTTTTGTGGAACGCCTTGCGGAATTGGCGAAAGACATCGGTGCCGCGCTAAATACCCCTGGCGTACGGGAAGGCATTCCCGAGCGCAAAAACGTGAAAGCGCGATGTTAAGTTGTCCCCTGGCTCGCGCTTACTTTTTCCTTCTTATCTCATATTTCTGAAACCCGTGCCCCCTAAAGTTGACATCATATTTAGCGGCCCTGACACAATAAACAATCTCATCTATAGTGGCATACAGGTTTAATGACAAAAGGGCAACGACAGACCACCACGGCACATCGCGAAGAAACGCCCAGAACCCTATTACAACGCAACAGCTTGCGGCAAAAAGCTTCTGCGGGTACGAGTGCACCATATTGGCCTTACCAAAGAATATTCTCGAATAAAGGTTTCCGTTTAACCTATTGGCCAAACAGAAAATCAATGCGCCAATATAAAGCCAGAATTGGAGGTTCGAAAGATTATCGAACGCGAATACGATAAAGACAGTTGCCGCGGCGATTACGATCAGCACCGCATCGCTGACGGAATCCAAAACAGCGCCAAAACTGCTTTTCGCGTTAAACTTTCGGGCAATAAAACCATCAAGTGGATCTGTTATGACTATAACAATGTATACCAAAAGCCAAACCCATGGAACCGCATTAAAAGGACCAATGTCCCTTTCAAAACCCATCAAGAACAGAAGCAAAAAGGAACCAAAAAGGCGGGTGAAAGTTAAAATGTTCGGAAGATGTTTTTTAAAGCCAGTGGCCTTTGTATTTTCCATAGCGCAGATCTCCTCTACAGTTGTAAACATGAATTATACCTTGCTTTTTACAGAACTATTATACCACGAACATAATAACAAACTATAAATGTAAAGTCAAGCATTTTGTACGCCCAATTCCAGAATCATGATCGGCGCGTGTTCTTCACGAAGTCCGCGTCGATGTCCTCCATGCAGTGCGCGGCAAGCTCCTTCCTGTCCGCGATGTTCTGCCAGTGTGATAACGTCGGTGTCAGCGTTGTACCGTACAGGAGGATTAGGGAAGCAGGATTGGGAGGCTTGTCTGGGATTCCCCGAGCCAGAAGCCTCTGGACTGGAATTCTCTGAAAACCAATTTTCCGTGAGTGTTTTACGCCACAAGACTTTCTGGGTGACAGTCACACTTGACCAAGCGGTCAGAATCTGGCGCCTGTCACTCCAGATTTTCCATCATACCATAAGCGTACTGGTTTACGGTATCGATTCCCTCTTTCTCCGCGATTGCGTTAAGCGATTTGTCCAGCGTAACCAGGGTCGCTCCCATTCTACGCGCTATAGTCAAATACAGCATGTCATAGGCCGAACTGCTTAAACGCATGGATTCGTGAAGGGCTTCAAGATGGTTCTCCTTTATGGGAATAAATTCGTCCACCAGGTTTTCCGCCAGTTCCAAAGCCTTGCCGCACTCGGCTTTTTTTATGTGGTTCCCCTGATAATATTTCCTGAGCACGTTCGCTACCTCGATTCTGAACAGCTCCGAACTCACCGTTTTTTCCGCAGTCGCGATTAGTTCCCTAAGCGCTTTTCCTTTGGCCCGGTTAAACACGATTTCGATTGCCGCGTCGCAATCCAGCACTACGATCATCTATCGCGATCCTCCCTTACCAGCACAGCCGGATCGGGAAGGTTGTTTGCGTTTTCTATATTGAAGCCGTCAATTTCACCAAGTACGGCTTCCCGCCGATTTTTTCGTTCCTGGTTTGCGCTCAAGGCGTTTTTCAGCAAAACAATGGTCTGCTGGGGAACGCTGCGGTTTTCCGCGGCCGCCACACGCGATATCGTTTCATACAATTCCTTGGGGAAATCCCTGACCTGTAGCAACGGCATGTTTTGCCTCCTGGTATTCAATTATGCCGCATATTGCATACTGTGTCAAGATTGTCGCATGTGAGATAGTAGGCGCAACGGCGACAGTCACTTGTTCCGAACCATGGCAAATTGCCTTGCGCATTTGTGATCCACAATCAACAAGGCATTTTCGGTCTGCATCACAAGCGCAATGGCACTTGCCTCTCCGATGTCAAATAATTTGCTGAAAATAGTCTTGTTCACATCGGAAATTTCCCGAACCTCAATCCAGTCGGCAATGGGTTTCCGTATTCCTGTGTGAAAGCATGTCCGCATTAATTCCTGTTTTTGCGCTTTGAATTTTTTTCTCATCACATTGAGGTACTCGGATATTACCTGCGATGAAGCGACAGGCTGCTGGTTAAAAAGCCTCTTGCGATGCTCTTTTTGCTTTTGCAATCCAAGCTGTGGGTATAAATCAAAACATTGGTGTCCAAGGCAATCCTATTCGTAATCATTTGCCTCGTCCCAGTCAAATTTGTAATTCTCAAAAGAATACAGATGCCTGTCAAAAATCTCATCTATGCTGTCAACGTTCTGGGTTGGCTCCAGATCGTCGGATTCGGCGGGAATGGAAACCGTGGGATTTTCTTCGTTTAGTATCATGGCTTGTCTTACCGTAGATTACTTTGCGTTTTCCAGATATGCGATAAATCCCGCAGGACTCAGGCACTGGATGGCGGTGCTTTTATAATCGGCTTCATTTCGTGTAACGATATGCGTAATACAAGGCTGGCGTTTCATGAACACGTCCAAAACAACATAGGTGTCAACAAGGATTTTCATTTCAAATACCTTTCCACCAGCCGTTCCTCTCGAATTTCTTCCATGCTTATGTCGCCGCCAACGTGGGCTAGTATACCAAGAAATCGATCCGCATTTGGTGTGGGTATATCCTCGCTTCTTATGCCCTCAAGCGTTTTTCTTATTTTGCCGTGGTCTTCGCCAGACGCATTATCGGCAAAACTAGAAACCCTGCCCATCATAATATGCCCTTATCGCTACCATAAATACTCCTTACTCTTTGAGTATAGCGGTTGCCGGTATTACAGGCAAGGAAAAAGCAACAACGCCTATCTCAAATATCTCCCGCAATTAGCCGTCCGCCTTCTTTCGTCCCCACCAAGGTCATGAAAGCTTCGCACTGGGGAACGTTTCCGTTTTCGTCAAGCTGGAGTACTGAACCGTCCCTTACATTGGAAGAACATGGGGTAACATTCGAACGTTCGTTCCAAAGTAAATCTACATCTGTCAATTTCAAGCGTTATCACACGTCCAGAACTGTCCCAATGAAAATTTCCTGTAACTGTAACCTGCGGGAAATTTGCCATAGTCATAAACGAGTTACCTCTAGAATCAACTCCAGTCCAGTTCAGTTGCTCGGTGGTAAGTTCAAATGTGTAATCACGATTTATAGTAAGACGGGTATCCCTTCCAGCATCAATAGGGATAACGCCCGCATAAGTACCCCACCATGCAACGCTGTCTCTTACGGAAACATCCTGCACAGCTAGCGTACGTTGCCATGGGCTTAAAACCGAGAACACAGCAAACGCTACCACGACAAGCCCTAAAATCGCTTTCATGTTAACCTCCTTTAATTCGTGCTCGCCGTCAAATCTCCCCCGCAATCAACCTCCCAACTTCCCCCGTCCCAACCAACGTCAATGCATCCCCCCCGCGGTGAATGTCCCCCGTGCGGAAGCCCTTGCGCAGCACCCCCTGCACCGCAGCCTCCACCGCGTTCGCCTCGGCGGAAAGGCCAAAGGTGTAGCGCAGCATCATCGCCGCAGAAAGTATCGTCGCCATCGGGTTCGCCTTGTCCTGCCCGGCTATGTCAGGCGCGGATCCGTGGACAGGCTCGTACAGCCCGAAGTTCCCCTCGGCAAGGCTCGCGGATGGTAGCATTCCGATTGACCCGGTGATTATGCTCGCCTCGTCGGAAAGTATGTCCCCGAACATATTGATGGTAACGATCACGTCAAACTGCTTCGGCGAGGACACCAACTGCATCGCCGCGTTGTCAACGTACATGTGGCTAAGGGTAACATCCGGGTAATCCTTGGCCACCTCAAGCACCACCTCGCGCCACAGACGGGACGACTCCAGTACGTTCGCCTTGTCCACGCTGGTAAGGTGTTTGCCGCGCTTCATCGCCATGTCGAAGGCCACCTTCGCAATCCGGCGAACCTCGGCCTCGGAGTACAGCTCCACGTCGAAGGCCGCCTGACCCTGCGGCGTGTCCCTGCGACCCCGCTCGCCGAAGTAAATCCCCCCGGTAAGCTCGCGCACCACCACGATGTCCAGCCCACCGGCCACAAGCTCCGGGCGCAGGGGGACAGGCCTCGGCCAGTTCCTCGAAAAGCACGGCCGGGCGAAGGTTGGCGAAAAGCTCAAGCCCCTTGCGAAGCCCCAACAGCCCGCGCTCCGGCCGCTGATCCCCGGGCAGGGTGTCCCACTTCCAGCCGCCGATCGCGCCCAGCAAAACCGCGTCCGACGCCTTGCACACGTCCAGCGTCTCCTGGGGGAGGGGGGTGTCGCACGGCGCAACCGCCAGCGAGAACGTTTTTATAGGAAAACTTGTGGCCGAACTTTTCGCCCACCCGATCCAGAACCAAAATCGCCTGCTCGACCACCTCGGGGCCGATCCCGTCCCTGGGAATAACGGCTATGTTAGCGTTCATCACGATCTCCCCTGCTTTTTTTTGATGGATGCCAGCAACCCCCCGGCCGCGATAATCTCCTTGATAAACTCCGGAAACGGCGCGGCGGTGTAGCTTTCGTTTTTGCTAACGTTGGTGATAACCCCGGTGTCGAAATCCACCGAGACCTCGTCCCCGGCCTGAATCCGCTCGCCGGCCTCCGGGCATTCCAGAATCGGCAGCCCGATGTTGATGGCGTTGCGGTAGAAAATCAGGGCGAAGGTTTTCGCGATGACGCAGGAACCGCCCGATTCCAGAATCACGATTGGTGCGTGTTCACGCGAGGAGCCGCAGCCGAAGTTCTGGCCGCCCACCATTATGTCGCCGGGGCGCACCTTCCTCACGAACTCAGCATCTATGTCCTCCATGCAGTGCGCGGCAAGCTCCTTCCTGTCCGCGATGTTCAGGTACCTTGCCGGAATGATAACGTCGGTGTCAACGTTGTACCGTGCAAGAGGATTAGGGAAGCGGGGGAAGCCTCCCCCGCGCTCCAGCCCCGCTGCGCGGGTCTTCCGCTACCCCCTCTGCGGGGTTTCACCCCGCAACGCCCCGCCTTGGTTGCATTTACAGGTTGTCCCTAAAATGAGCATCGGCGGAATCGCTAATCTCGTCCAGTGACATGCCGACGCGCAGATTTGTCTTGCGCCATTCGGTATAATCGAATGGTTGATTTTTCAGCATATAAATAAACTGCTTTTGGCAATGTTTCAGCCTTCTGTATGAGTTGTTCCGTCTCCAGAATTAGCTCCTCATATGAAATTTGTGACAACTGTCGCTCTATGTTACTTGTTTGAACCCTCTGTGTGGTATAAACAGCCTAAGCCTGTTTTTCCTATCAATATCGAGCTTTATCGTTGCATGTGACCTTCCCATATGTGATTGTGATTCAAGAAGTTGCTTAACGACTTGCTTAACGACTTATGGATGAATTTAGCGACATATTTCACGAGAGATGTATGAACATTGTTGCTCTGTGGTTACGTTGCATCCACCGTATTGTGATCGATGTGCTTTTCATGTATACTTTGGTGACCACTTATGAATCGGAGGAATCGACATGCCTTCTATAGATTACAATATTATCGTAAAAAAGTGCTTTCCGAACTGTATCACTCTATCTGCAAAACAGGAGATAGACAGTAGAGCATGACCAAGCATATACAAGAATATTATAAATCTGTTTGCGAAGCATATCGCCTTGGCAATATTGAAACATCATATAACTCACCAATAATCGCCTTGCTAACCCAATTCGGCTGTAATGCCCGCGATTTATCAGGTGAGCGAAGTAGGCAAGCTGGCGAAAACATAGACATAAAACTTTGGCGTGGAGATGTTACCGAAACTGAGCCCTTCGCAGGTGTAGAGGTCAAAAAAGCAAACGGGATTGATACCCGCGCAAAAAACCAAATCAAAAAAGAGGCCGCCCTTTACGGCTATGCGATTTTGACTGACAATCTGGTCTGGCAGTTTTGGCGTGACAGCGAAGACAAAATGTATTCTGGTGTTCAGCTTATTGAATTGGTAGACAGCAAACTTATTCTTAAAGAAGAAAATATAGAGCTATTTATCAGCCTTATGCGTGATTTTTTGCTTCAAGACCCCGCACAAATTCGCTCGTCCAACAAGTTGGCAGAATACATGGCGATACATGCTAAGACGATTCGTTCCGTTATAACAGGTATACTAAAAGAAGATACCGATGAGCTACCTCTTGTAGACGACAGGCAGAAACGCCTGCCACTATTCCCGGAGCTGTATGGACTGTTTAGTAGGATAAGGACGGATCTACGCCCATTGCTAAACACCCGAAGTTTTGCGGATATGTATGCCCAAACGATCGTATACGGTCTGTTTATCGCAAGGTACAACGATGCTACTACTTCAATCTTCAACAGATACGAAGCCATAAGCAAGCTACAGGAAGAATCCGCGTTGTTGAACAGATTCTTCGAGCATATAACCAACACTGGTACAAAACACCCAACTCTTGATGCCGTTATAGATAAGCTGTGCGCCCTGTATCAAACCTGCGATATATCAGCTTTGCTGAATAGTGATAAACGCGGTGATACCATAGTGCATTTTTACGAAGATTTTTTGACATATTACGATCCTACCCTGCGAAAATCTCTTGGCGTGTTTTACACGCCCCATCAGATTGTGCGCTATTTGGTTGCAATGGTGGACAAGCTTCTTGTTGAGGATTTTTGTATAACTGGCGGCTTGTCCAATAACGACCAAATACAGGTAACGGTTCCTTCTGAACGTTACGAAATTCAAAAAGCGAAAGGAACAAAGAAAGAATGGCGTGAGACGAAAGAAATAACCGTGCCGCGCGTGGCTATTTTGGATCCTGCGTGCGGTACAGGCACTTTCCATGCTGAGATTATCAAACACATTAAAGATACATATTTTTCAGGCACTCGCGCAGTTTTTTATGAGGACTACATGCGCAATGAAAAGGGCTTACTGTCTCGAATGATAGGCTTTGAGATTATGATGACAAGTTACGCTGTGGCTCATCTAAAGGTTCGCCGTACTATAAAAGAAACCCTTGGTCATATGCCTGATGCACAGATGTCCACGAACATATATTTAACAAATACACTGGCGCCGCCAAATTCAAACTTTGAACGTGCGGAGCAAATGAGCTTGTTCGATTTCTCAACGGCGATAACCGATGAAGCATACAAGGCAGACACTTGGAAGACCCGTAGGCCTATTAAGGTTATTATCGGGAATCCGCCGTATCTTGCTGCATCCACTAATCCGTTTGATATTTCAGCATATAAGACCGAAACAGATGGCATTACGAAGTTGAACGAAAAGAACCCCAGATGGCTTAACGATGATTATGTGAAATTCTTCCGCTTCGCTGAGCAGATCATCAACAATCGCAATGAGGGTATCCTTGCTTTTGTTTCAAATAATGGCTTTTTGGACAATCCAACCTTCAGAGGAATGAGGGCAAGCCTATTACGTTCATTTGACAAAATTTATATTGTAGATTTACATGGCAGTGCCAACAAAAGAGAAGTTGCGCCTGATGGGAGCAGAGACGAGAATATCTTTGATATCATGCAGGGAGTTTCTTTGTTTATTGGAATTAAGAACTCAATGAACACTGACTGGGCAAAAGTATATCATGCTGATTTATGGGGAACACGAGAAAACAAGTTTCACCATTTGAAGAATTTAGATGTTGATTATACTGAATTATACCTTGACGATAAAATGGCTTACTTTATTCCATTTGGCGGTTCTGATAGTGAAACATATACGAAGGGGATCGCCTTGCCTGAGTTGTTTCCCGCCAATGTCGTTGGCATAGTCACAGCAAGGGATGATCTTTGTATTCAAGACACACGCAAAGACATTGAAAATGTACTGACGGAGTTTCAAGTAAAATGTGCTGAGGAACTCCGTATGCGATATAAGCTGGGCAAGGATACGCGTGATTGGTCTGTTGAAGGTGCGAAAAAAGATATCGAAACTCTTGATGGCAAAATAACACAAATAGCATTTAGACCTTTTGATAAACGATACACATATTATACAGGACGATCAAAAGGGTTTCATTGTATGCCTCGGGGTGGAGTGATGAAACATATGCTAGCTGATCCCACAAGCCCAGTTGGAGAAAATATCAGTGTAGTTTTCGCTAAGACTTCCAGAAGTTTCTTCCCACCGTTCGTCTCAACGAATATCATTGCACACCGCTTATTTTCGGCAATGTGTGAAATAACCTATATTGCTCCATTATATAAGCTCACTGAAGTAATGGGCGTTGAAAAATGGGAGGCAAACTTCAATGGAGAAACATTTAATCGACTCACACAATTTCTACAGTCTCCACCGTCACCCATTGAAACATTCGATTATGTGTACGGTATTCTCCACGATCCAGTTTATATAGAGCGTTTTGATGAATACCTGAGTCGCGATTTCCCGCGCGTACCAATAATAAATGTGCCACTGAACAGCAATGACAGCGGATTTCATGTAAGCGAAGCCATGTTCCATGCTTATGTAACCGCTGGCGAACGCCTGCGTAAGCTGCATTTGATGCGAATTAAAATCTCTGCCCCTCTTGAAATTGAACCAAGCACCACAGATAATTTGGAGATAAGTGCGACAAAATACGATGATGGCATATTGCACATTAATCCATACAAGCGTATAACTGGTATTCCCGAAAATGTATGGGATTACCGTATCGGCGGCTACCAAGTGCTGGACAAATGGTTTAAATCCCACAAAGGCAAAACCATGTCAATAGATGATTTTGATCATATCGCAAATGTTGTTGGATTGCTTGAGGAAACAATAAAGGTACGAGAAAGCCTAAGAAGTTTGCACATAGGAGCGGAATAATTGAAAATGTGCCGCTTGTGGAAAAAGGCAGCAGATACACTCATAAATAGAATTATAGCTATTTTTCCCAAGAGGAAATATAAAAGGATAGATGTGGAGGAAGCAGGGCATGAATTCCACGCTTTAACACCAATAGATAATGCTGATTTGGGTATTTACGAATCAGCATTGGATTTTGTATTTGCAAACGACAATCTAAAGAACATCGCTATTTCAGGTGCTTATGGCGCAGGGAAAAGCACCGTTATTGAATCATATAAAAAGAAGCATCCAGATAATGATTTTTTGCATATTTCTTTAACGTGTTTTCGTCCTGAAAACAAGGAGATAGGTAATAAAAACGATGATGTATCAACGAATTACGAAAGGGGTAACCTGTCATCGGGTACAAACGATACCGTTCTCGAAGGAAAAATATTAAATCAGCTTATTCATCAGATACCCGTTGAAAAAATACCGCACACCAACTTCAGGGTCAAGAAAGAAGCATCAGGGGGAAAGAGTATTGGAACAACATTCTTTGCCATTATTGGATTGGTGCTGGTGGTGTACGTGCTTTACTTTTCACGTTGGGTTCGTTTTGTAGATTCATTAACCGTAGATACGTTGAAGAACATTCTTAATTTTTCTACACATTCCGATGCTCAATTTGTTGCAGGGGTGGTGATGGTAATAATTATCGGAATATTTATTTATCGTATTGTGAAATTACTAGAGAATCACAGTATTGTTAAAAAAGCCACAATCAACGGTTTGGAAATAGAAATTTTCAAAGATAGCAACGATTCATATTTTGACAAGTATCTTAATGAAATTCTTTATCTATTCAGAGAAATTGAAGAAAATGCAATTGTGTTTGAGGATATTGACCGCTATGATTCGAGCATAATATTCGAGCGGTTGCATGAAGTAAATAAGCTGCTAAATAATAACCGTAAAGGCAAGCCACCGCTTCGTTTCTTTTTTTTATTGAAGGATGATATTTTTATTTCCAAAGACAGAACAAAATTTTTTGACTTCATAATTCCAGTGGTACCTGTAATTGACAGCTCTAACTCATTTGACAAATTTCTTGAATGCCTTGAAAAAAATGGTATCGTTGTTGAGAATAAAAATGGTAATAAACTTAATGGCGAGTTCCTGCAAGGAATCTCTCTTTATATTGACGATATGCGGCTATTGCAGAATATTTGCAATAAATATTTCATATATCATAGCCGCATAAGTACAATAGAACAAGATGAAAACAAGATGTTTGCATTGATAACATATAAAAATCTATTTCCTTGCGATTTTTCGGGCCTACAATTAGGGCAAGGATTCATATTTGAAATTATCGGCGGACGAGGTAAAGAATACCTGATGGAAATGATGAACTCAAGGATTAAAAGTAAAAACGAAGAGTTGATGAATGTCAAGGCTGAGCTTTTGACGACTGATGAACTGGCCATAATATATGGGCAGAAAATTGATAATACTTCTTCTTCTTACTATAGAAAGAGTGCCGATGCTTACAGGCAACTAATTAATTCACATAAAGGCGATACAGCTATAATAGCTGAATATAACAAGCGTATCATTTATGCCGAGAACAATTTTGAATATAGGGATAATCACATTATTAGTTTAGAAAAAGAAATTTTGGAATTGAATAATGAATTAGCTGGGTTTCTTGAAAAGAAAATGTGCGAATTAATTACACGCAAAAACATTGACTATTTTTTTGCAAACATTATCTTCACAAGTGAAACGGGTGATAGTGAGTCTTTTAAGGGTATTAAAGATAGTCCCTATTTTGCCATGCTAAAATACCTTGTGCGCGAAGGGTATATAGACGAAACATATTCTGATTATATAACCTACTTTTACGAAAAGTCACTAAAAAGAACGGATAAAATTTTTCTTCGTAGTGTTACTGATAAGAAAGCCAAAGAGGCAGTGTATGAATTGGATAATCCTAGTCTGATAGCTTCTCGTTTGCCTCTAGTGTATTTTGACCAAGAGGAAGTTTTAAATTATTCTTTATTCGATTTCTTGCTGTCGGATTTTTTCGGTGAAAAAGAACACGTTCTAAAGACAGAAAGATTTATCAAGCAAATTCGTGATAAAGAACGATTTGAGTTTTTGATGAATTATGCCGCTTCGATTGCTTCAATGAGTAATTTTGTAAGATTTATTGGTATGAAGTGGCAAGATTTTTTCAATGATTATTTTGTATATTTCGGTATAGGTAAGATACCTTCTAAAAATGAGAGTATGCACGGTGTATTTATAAAACGATTTGCGTTAGAATTATTTCTCTTAGTTGGTATGAATACCAAGAGAATGTCATTTATTGGAAAAAAATCAAAACCTATACTCGTTGAATATATTTCAAATGATGCTGATTTTCTGGATACTGATACAGCTAAAACAAAGGAAGTGGCTATAGGAATAAAACAGTTTGAGATAGAATTCGTTGCGATAAATGCTAAAACTGCAAATAGAGAGTTACTCAGATTAATTTACGAAAACAATTCATATGTCATAAATTATGAAAACATACTTGCTATGCTACAAAAGTTTTATATCTCAATTGAACTTGATAGTTTACCCTCAAATGGGTATACGATTATCATGTCCAATGAGGTATCGCCTTTGGCAAATTATGTAAATACTAATATTAATGATTATGTAGGCGTTGTTATTGAAAACTGCAAAGGCATAATATGTGATTCAGAAAAATATGCACTCTCTATCATTAATAATGAGGCTATTGAGAAGAAAAAGCGCATTATTTATGTTTCATATTTGAATACGGTTATTTCAGATTTGCATGAAATTAATAATATGGATATTTGGGGAGAGCTACTGAGAAATGATAAAGCTCTTGAGTACACGGCCAAGAATGTTGTGGCCTACTTTTCAAACTGTTGTATCGAAATATTTGACAAAATTCTTACAAGTTTTATCAATGCCAAAGAAACTTCCATTATTTTGGATGGTAGTTTTGTTGATGAACAAGAGAAGAATGATTTTGTTGATGCTATGGTATTAGCTTGTGCATTGGACAATGCAATTTATGAAGGGTACATTGAACAATTGGATTTCAGGTATGATAATTTTGAGATTAAAGATTTATGCACAGAAAAACTATCTATTTTAGATAAACATAACAAAATTAGAATGACGGTTAGATCACTTGAAACCATCCGAACGCATTACACAAAATATCTATATGCCTTTATTCTCAATCATCTTGAAGAGTACATCAATATTGTTTCAGATAAAACTATCTTCAGATCTGAAGAGATGCTTATGTTACTTGATGAAAAAATAATGGTCGAGCGGAAAATTGAATTGTTGCGACTTACTCAGGAAAAAGTGTCGATAGATGGTGAAAGATACCCTGATAAGTTATCTGCCTTTATCCTAAATAATAATTATGATGCAGGAGATTTTGAATATTTAGTTAGTAATTATGAAACATTTGGGCAACAATCAAAGATGATTATTTTAAACAAAGCGATTCAGCAAATTAATCTATTGCATGTAATTTTACACAAAGCTTCTCGGCTGTTAATTCATGATCTTTTGTTGTCTGATAATATTGGACTTGATGATAAGTATGAAATTTTCAAAATCACCGCACCTAAAACTTCTAAAGACGAAATAAAAACGTGGTTGAGTATGGTGGATCTAGATATTTTTTTGCCTCTTTATGAAGAACGTAAACGCCCTACATTCGAAAAGACAGATATTAATGTAGCTGTTCTTGAAATTCTAAAAAAACGTGGTGATATAGCTGATTTTACACTTGATGAAAACAATGGTAGATACAAAACTAGCAAACACAAAGTATTTTAGCTATTCAATTAATGGTATTTTGGTTTGTCGTTTGTAATATTGAGCCAATTTCAGTGGGAAAACGACAGGCTGTTGATTGAAAAAGCCTCTTGCGATGCTCTTTTTGCTTTTGCAATCCAAGCTGTGGGTATAAATCAAAACATTGGTGTCCAAGGCAATCCTATTCGTAATCATTTGCCTCGTCCCAGTCAAACTTGTAATTCTCAAATGAATACAGATGCCTGTCAAAAATCTCATCTATGCTATTGTCGTTTTGCTCTGCGTTTGGATCGTGAAATGGGAACATCAAAACTTCCACTTTTGTCCCATAAAATTCGGCGGGAATGGAAACCGTGGAATTTTCCTTGCTTGGTATCAGCACCTGTCTTAACATAACGTCCTCCCGAAAATTGAACGAGGAGCAAGGGGCAGGGGTTTTATATCCACAACCCCCAACCCTACAACACCCCCCGTCAAATCTCCCCCGCAATCAACCTTCCAACTTCCCTCGTCCCAACCAACGTCAACGCATCCCCGCCGCGGTGAATGTCCCCCGTGCGGAAGCCCTTGCGCAGCACCCCCTGCACCGCAGCCTCCACCGCGTCCGCCTCGGCGGAAAGCCCGAAGGTGTAGCGCAGCATCATCGCAGCGGAAAGGATCGTCGCCATCGGGTTCGCCTTGTCCTGCCCAGCTATGTCAGGCGCGGATCCGTGGACAGGCTCGTACAGCCCGAAGTTCCCCTCGGCAAGGCTCGCGGAGGGCAGCATCCCGATCGACCCGGTGATTATGCTCGCCTCGTCCGAAAGTATGTCCCCGAACATATTGCTGGTAACGATCACGTCAAACTGCTTCGGCGACGACACCAACTGCATCGCCGCGTTGTCAACGTACATATGGCTAAGGGTAACATCCGGGTAATCCTTGGCCACCTCAACCACCACCTCGCGCCACAGACGGGACGACTCCAGCACGTTCGCCTTGTCCACGCTGGTAAGGTGTTTGCCGCGCTTCATCGCCATGTCGAAGGCCACCTTCGCGATCCGGCGAACCTCGGCCTCGGAATACAGCTCCACGTCGAAGGCCGCCTGTCCCTGCGGTGTGTCCCTGCGTCCCCGCTCGCCGAAGTAAATCCCCCCGGTAAGCTCGCGCACCACCACGATGTCCAGCCCACCGGTCACAAGCTCCGGGCGCAGGGGGCAGGCCTCGGCCAGCTCCTCGAAAAGCACCGCTGGACGAAGGTTGGCGAAAAGCTCCAGCCCCTTGCGAAGCCCCAACAGTCCACGCTCCGGACGCTGATCCCCGGGCAGGGTGTCCCACTTCCAGCCACCGATCGCACCCAGCAAAACCGCATCCGATGCCTTGCACACGTCCAGCGTTTCCTGGGGGAGGGGGGTGCCGCACTCGTCTATGGCGCAACCGCCGGCGAGAACGTTTTTATAGGAAAACTTGTGGCCGAACTTTTCGCCCACCCGATCCAGAACCAAAATCGCCTGCTCGACCACCTCGGGGCCGATCCCGTCCCCGGGAATAACGGCTATGTTAGCGTTCATCACGATCTCCCCTGCTTCTTTTTGATGGATGCCAAAAGCCCCCCGGCCGCGATAATCTCCTTGATAAACTCCGGAAACGGCGCGGCGGTGTAGCTTTCGTTTTTGCTAACGTTGGTGATAACCCCGGTGTCGAAGTCCACCGAGACCTCGTCCCCGGCCTGAATCCTCTCGCCGGCCTCCGGACATTCCAGAATGGGCAACCCGATGTTGATGGCGTTGCGGTAGAAAATCCGGGCGAAGGTTTTCGCGATGACGCAGGAAACCCCCGATTCCAGAATCACGATCGGCGCGTGTTCCCGCGAGGAGCCGCAGCCGAAGTTCTGGCCGCCCACCATTATGTCGCCGGGGCGCACCTT
>Ga0209755_10003276_pt1 | contig 20555 bp, 19 predicted proteins | sample TergutCo191P1_FD_187301 | JGI IMG/M metagenome (GOLD analysis project Ga0209755, IMG submission 187301) | Cornitermes sp. P1 segment gut microbial communities from Petit-Saut dam, French Guiana - Co191P1 (SPAdes) (version 2) | ecosystem: Host-associated > Arthropoda: Insects > Digestive system...
AGCTGTAACATATGCTCCCAATTGACTGGGCTTCGGGGCTGCTTTGCAGCTGAGATAATGGGTATGACCTAAAATATTCGAATCTTTGCTTAACGGAAGATGGATTAACCTTCATGCGTTTTGCGTGTCACCCCCCTACCCCGCCCTTTACACTGCTGCGGGGGCGTGTTATAATCACATCTAGCGTTTTAGCGATGTAGCAGGGGAGGGCTTCATATTAGCGGGGTGCTTAGGCGTCATATTTTGATATTGTGTTTTCGCGTGATGCTACTTGCTGTCGCGCTTTTGTTTTATTTTGTAAATCGTGAACTTTTAGACTTTACCAATACCTTCGGGCTTGAAGGCCCTGAAACTGGGATTGTGTTTCAGGTTTTAGTTTGGATAGTGCTTGTTTTTGGCATGCTGTTTCGTATAATACCCAATAAAAAGATAACGCTAGGTGCAAGAAAGCATTACTCACAATCCTTTATAGCAAAACCAGATATAGCACAGTCAAATGCAAGAAGTGGCTGTACTAGCGATGGTACTAGCACTGCTCCAGATGCCGAGGCCAATTTGCACCGAGGGGCTGCTATGAGCGCCTTGAGCTGGCTGATTGTAAGTGCCGCTGTACTGTTTTCGTTTCATCAGCTTGGGATATTAAGCCCTGCCACGGTGCTGCTGTGGACGTTGCTTCTGAGTGTTGTGGATTTAATTTTCGTTATATTTCTATGCCCGTTTCAGGTGCTGTTCATGCGCAACAGGTGCTGCGAGGATTGCCGCATTTATAATTGGGACTATTTTATGATGTGTGCGCCCCTGATTCTTTTTCCGAGTATTTTTTCTGTAAGTCTTGTGCTGCTATCTGTTGTGGTGTTAATCCGATGGGAAGTGGCTGTGAAAAAGCATCCCCACTACTTTATGAAAGATAAAAATGCCGCGCTGGGCTGTGAGGCCTGTGAAGGTGCGCAATGCCGGTTTCGGATTAACCGACGGAGTAAATAAAGTTAATTCATTTTTATAGGGAGGACAGAAATTTGCAAAAAATACCTTACAAAATTCATCTCACCGAGGATGAAATACCTACATCTTGGTACAATGTCCGCGCGGACATGAAGACAGATCACCGTCCGATTCTAAATCCTGCTACGTTGCAGCCTATAACTGCGCAGGAATTATCTCCTGTGTTTTGTCAGGAGCTTATTAAGCAAGAGCTAAACGACACAGATAGATACATTGAAATTCCTGATGGGATTAGGGATTTTTACAAAATGTACAGACCTTCGCCGCTTGTGCGCGCTTATTGTCTTGAGGAGGCACTTGGTACGCCTGCTAAAATCTATTACAAGTATGAGGGTGGCAATACTTCGGGCAGCCATAAGCTAAATTCTGCCATAGCTCAGGCATATTATGCAAAGCAGCAGGGGCTAAAGGGTGTGACGACTGAAACAGGGGCAGGGCAGTGGGGCACGGCTCTTTCTATGGCCTGTGGATATTTCGGCCTTGACTTAAAGGTGTTCATGGTCAAGATATCTGCTGAGCAAAAGCCTTACCGCAAGGGTGTTATGGAGACTTTTGGAGCCAAAGTTACGCCATCTCCATCTAATACTACAGAAATTGGGCGCAAGATGCTTGAGCAAAATCCCGATTGCGCGGGGAGCTTGGGCAATGCGATATCAGAGGCTGTTGAGGCGGCTGTAACAACTGACGGATATAAATATGTCCTGGGCAGTGTTCTCAACCAGGTTATTTTGCACCAGACTGTAATCGGCCAGGAGGCAAAAATTGCATTTGAGAAAATTGATGACTATCCGGATATGATTATCGGCTGTGCGGGCGGGGGCTCGAATCTCGGCGGCATTATGCTTCCGTTTATGGCAGATAAACTTGCAGGTAAACAATCACCATATTTTATCGCAGTTGAACCTGCTTCTTGCCCGTCAATGACCAGGGGCACCTTCGCCTACGATTTCTGCGATACGGGAATGGTTACCCCGCTGGCGAAAATGTATACGCTGGGCGCTACGTTCATGCCTCCTACAAACCATGCGGGAGGGCTGCGGTATCACGGTATGAGCCCGATAATTTCTCAGCTTTACCACGACGGATATATTGACGAGGCTAGGGCAATCGGCCAACTGGATGTTTTTAAGGCTGCCACAACTTTTGCGCGTCATGAGGGCACGTTGCCTGCGCCGGAATCTGCACATGCTATTAAGGTGGCTATTGATGAGGCGCTCAAGTGCAAGGAAACAGGCGAAGAAAAAACAATCCTCTTCGGATTGTCTGGCACAGGTTATTTCGACCTGGGAGCATATATGAGCTATAATGAAGGCACCTTGGTGGACTTTGTGCCAACAGATGAGGATCTTGAGCGCGGGCTCTCGGCGATTCCGCCGGTTCCGGCAGATAAATAAACATAAGTAAATGGACATTCAGGAAGCCTAATTAAAACAAATCGGGCGTGCAATATGCCATAGCTACTACAAGGTGGAGCGTAATTTACGCAAAGCTGCACCTGTAGGGCTGGGCACTGCGCGCCCGCGCCGCACTCCGCAGCTTGCGCAAACAAAATTACATGTACATTTTCTTTAGCAGAAACTCCACCAGTCTCTCGGGCAGCAGCCTTTTGGCAAAGGCGAGAACTTTGTAGTCAAATCCGACTACCGAGCGCAGGGGCGGATTTTTTTTGCCTATTAGCTTGTAAATAACCTCGGCGACAGAGCTTGGAGGCCGGCCGCTCAGTTCGTCTTTTTCCATTTTGGCCACGGATTTGATGCAGCTTGCATAGTGAGGGGAATTCTCAGGCAATGCGTAGCTGCGTGCATTTGTAAATCCTGTGTTCGTATCTCCCGGCAGCACAAGGGCTACTTTTATATTAAAATCTGAGAGTTCCATGCGCAAAGCCCCGGCATATGCCTCAAGAGCCGATTTGGAAGCGCAGTAATGTGACTGGAAGGGGATAGGGAATATTGATGCTACAGAGCTGACCATAATGCACAGCCCACTGCCGCGCCTACGGAAATGGGGCAAAATAAGGCTGTTTAGGTGCAAAATGCCCATGAAGTTTGTGGCCATGAGATCCGATACCGCACCGGGGGGGAAATCCTCAGCAGGGCACGCAATGCCGATTCCTGCGCTGTGAATTATAATGCCGATACTAGCCCTTGATAGGATTTCCGAGCAGGCCTCACCGACGGATGCCGCATTGCTCACATCCATCTTAACCGGGCGGATTTCGCCGCCTCCGCCGAAAGTTATAACCTCGCTTTTAGGATTGCGGGACGCACTATATACTATATAGCCGTTTTTGGCCAATAGCTCACTGCATGCAAGCCCGATTCCGGAGGAGCCGCCTGTGAGCAGTACTTCTCTGCCATAAGGGTAATTCATAAGTTTCCCCCAGACTCTAAGCTCTTGCGAATACTTCTTTGAAAATTGCGACAGCCTCATCGAGCTGCTCCTTGGTGTGTGTGGCTGTGCAGCTAGTGCGGAGCAAGCACTGGCCGTCTGTGACGGCGGGAGCTACGACGGGGTTGCAATAAACTCCTGCCATAAGGAGCATGTGGTGTATTTTGAATGTGCGCATTGTGTCATAGGTCATTACGGGCACGATGGCGGTTTCAGACTCGCCGATTTCTATTCCGGCTTCGTGGAACTTGGCTCTTAGGTAGTCGCCGTTTTCCTTGAGCATTTTCGGCCTTTCAGGTTCAAGCTGCATAATCCTGAGCGCCTCCAGGGCAGAGCCTGCACATGCAGGCGGTATGGATGCGCTGAAAATAAATGGGCGGGCATTGTGCTTGATGTAATGGACAACACAATCACTTGCAGCCACATATCCGCCCAGGCTGGCAAGCGACTTTGAGAAGGTGCCCATAATTATATCCACCTCATCATCTAGGCCAAAGTAATTGGCAGTACCCCTTCCATTTTCACCAATCATGCCCAGTCCGTGGGCATCGTCCACCATGACCCTTGCGCCATATTTTTTGGCTAGGTCAACAATATCAGGGAGCTTGGCGATGTCGCCTTCCATGGAGAACACCCCGTCTGTTATAATCAGTTTGCCCATATCATCAGGGGTGCGGGCGAGCTTATCCCTAAGTTCAGCCATGTCGTTATGGGCGTATTTTACAGTCTTTGCAAAACTGAGGCGCTGCCCATCGACAATGCTGGCGTGGTTGCCACGGTCTGAAAAAATCACATCTTTCGGACCTGCAATGGATGAGATAACGCCGAGATTGGTCTGAAAACCTGTGCTAAATGTGAGTGAGGACTCTTTGTTTAGAAAAGCTGCGAGTTCTCCTTCAAGCTGATTATGAAGTTCAAGCGTACCGTTTAGAAACCTTGAACCTGAACAGCCTGAGCCGAACTTCTGCACAGCATCAACCGCTGCATTTATAACGCGCTTGTCACAGGTCAAACCCATATAGTTATTTGAGCCGAGCATAATTGTGCGGCGGCCCTCAATTGTCACGACAGTGTCCTGGTAGGTTGAAAGTGCATGAAAATAAGGATACACCCCAGCGTCAATAACTTCCTTTGCAGCAGTGAATTTCTCACATTTTTCGAATAAGTCCAAATGTACTTACCAACCTTTCAGTAATTAGAGTAATATTTTAACACACAGCATAACCACTTTCAAGCAAAACTAACTAACCGGGTTGCATTAAGGGCGATAATAAATTATACTAATATTCGGATGTGGCTGTAAAAATAAGTTAGGTGGTACAAAATGAGCAAGTCTATAAAAGGGATACTGGATAGTCATGGGTTTAAGTTCTCAAAATCAATGGGGCAGAATTTTCTCATAGATGCAAATATCCCCGAAAAAATTGTAAGGCTTGCAGAAATTGATAAATCCTGTGGTGTTTTGGAAATTGGGCCGGGCATTGGTGCGCTGACTGCCTACCTCTGCATGGCAGCAGGGCGTGTCACCGCCGTTGAGCTTGATGAAAAAGTGCTGCCCATGCTCGCGGCGGAGCTTGAAGGATTCGATAATGTTGAGATAATTTCAGGCGATATTTTGAAAACAGATATCGAAAAAATGGTAAATAACACTTTGGTTGGATTAAAGCCTTGCGTTTGCGCAAATCTTCCGTATAATATTACTTCGCCAGTTATAACTCGGCTCATTGATGCAAATATTTTTGACAGCATTACTGTTATGGTTCAAAAAGAGGTTGCACTTAGGATGTGTGCAGAGCCTGGAAGCTCTGATTATGGAGCATTTTCAGTGTACATAAACTACCACACGGAGCCTGCGATTTTATTTGACGTGCCGCCTGAGTGCTTCATGCCAAGGCCTAAAGTGACCTCCGCTGTTGTGCAGATGAAACTTCGCAAAGAGCGGATTCTTCCGCCGAAAGAGGAAGCCATGTTCTTTAGGGTTGTCAAAGCGGCGTTTGCCCAGAGGCGCAAGACCCTTGTAAATGCGCTCCACAGTGCTTTTGGCAGCAAAATGGGCAAGGATGAAATTACGGAAATCGTTGCAGCTTGCGGGTTTGCCCCACTTGTCAGAGGGGAAACTCTGGGTATCGGTGAGTTTGTTAAACTGTCAAATCATTTTTTGGATAAATCCTAAAATTTTTGGAGGTGTAAGCCCTTGGAGTCAAGTACCATAGCGCTAATCATCATAGGGGTAATGGTGATTTTGTACATTTCAGAACTTCTGCCAATAGCGACGACATCCATTCTGGCGTGTCTGGCCCTGGCAGTATTCGGCGTTATTCCGTTTGATGTTGCGCTTAGCGGATTTGGAGAAAATGTAGTTTTTCTAATAGTGGGGATGGTTATAGTAGGTGATGCTCTCTTTGAAACAGGTGTTGCTGAGCTTATCGGAAGAAAAATTATCTCTTTAGTGGGGACTAATGAACGGGTATATATAGGGGCGCTCAGCCTTGTTATAATACCGATTTCCGCGTTCTTAAGCAATACGGCAACAGTGGCCACGACGCTTCCTATTGCAGAGAAGTCCGTTGCCCACTCCGGCGGTAAACTGCTGAAAAAAGATCTATACATGATTATAGGCCTGATTGCTGTGGTAGCCGGCGGGCTTACATCGGTCGGCTCAACACCACAGATTATTGCCAACAGGCATATTGTTGGCGCCGGCTTTGATCCGATAGGCTTTTTTGAACTGGCTCTGATTGCCGGGCCTGTAGTGGTTTTGCTGCTTGTCTACGTAATGACATTCGGGCATGGCCTTAAAAAGAGAATTTTTAACTTTCCTGAAGTAGAAAACCCAATGCATGAAATGCACAACGAAAGCGAAGCAGAACCCAAGCCTAAGACACGCATAGAAATTGCCAGAATGTTTATAACTGTCGCGGTTTTGATTTTCTGTGTCGTAGGGTTTATAGTGGGCTTTTGGTCTTTAGGGGTTGTGGCGATGGTAGGTGCTGTGGTGTGTATTGTCACAGGCTGTATTTCGCAGCAGACTGTTTTTAAGAAAATGAATTGGACCACAGTAGTAATAATGGGCTGCTCTTTCGGTATTGCCGCAGCTTTAGACTACAGCGGGGCCGGGGTAATGATTGCCCATGGTATGATAGACTTTTTAGGTGATAGCATGTCGCCTTGGCTGCTCTGTGCCGTGCTCGCACTGGTCGCTGTAATTTTCACAAACTTCATGTCCAGCACTTCAACAGCAGCTCTGCTGATCCCCATTGCTGCAATTGTGGCCTCTGAACTGGGTTATGATGTAAGGTCGGTGCTCATAGCTGTCGCAATCGCTGCAAATATAGGCTATGCCACACCTATTTCAACCCCGCCCATAACCATGACCTTGGTTGCAGGCTACAGATTTATGGACTATGTAAAATTCGGCGGGCTATTTAACGTAATGGCATATATTCTTGTTGTACTGCTCTTCCCGATTTTCTTAAATATATAAAAGGGTTGAGCCGTTGAAGGGGCTGCTTGCGGGCAGCCCCCTATTTTTTTGTTGACAGCACTGAGTTATGATATATACTTTATCTATGGATAAAGTATTAATTGCAATGAGCGGTGGCGTGGATAGCTCGGTTGCCGCTTGGGTACTGAAAAATCAAGGCTATGAATGCACCGGCGCAATGATGAAGCTCTTTGATGGGGAGAGCGGCTGCTGTTCTTATGCAGACGCCGATGATGCACGGGCTGTGGCGCACAAGATGGGGATGCCATTTTATGTTTTTAACTTCACGCAGCCGTTTTATGAGCATGTAATAGAGCGTTTTGTGAGTGCTTACCAAAGTGGCTGCACGCCCAACCCCTGTATTGACTGCAACCGTTTTCTGAAATTTGACCGCTTCCTAAAGAGGGCTGCGGATATAGAATGCCGCTATATTGCAACAGGGCACTACGCGCAGATTGAAGAGGCGGGTGGCAGGTTTTTACTCAAAAAAGGCGCTGATAAGACTAAGGATCAAAGCTATGCCCTGTATACCATGACTCAAGACGAACTGAGCAGGACATTATTCCCGCTGGGCGGCATGGCGAAAGCCGAGGTAAGGGGGATTGCAGAAGCTCAGGGCTTTATTAACGCAAACAAGCCCGATAGCCAGGACATTTGCTTTGCTCCTGACGGTGATTATGCGGGGTTTATTGAAAGGCACACCGGCAAGCCGTCAAGCAGGGGCGCGTTTACGGACATTGAAGGTAAAGTAATAGGGGAACATAAGGGGATAATCCACTATACCGTCGGCCAGCGCAGAGGGTTAGGGTTATCGGCGAAGGATCCACTGTATGTCTGTGAGGTGCTGCCGAAAACGAACACTGTCGTTGTAGGGCCAAATGAGCGGCTCTTTGGGACGGTGCTCACGGCTGAGGATATTAACCTTATAGCCGCCAAGAGGCTGGATGTGCCCATTAGAGTAAAGGCTAAAATAAGATACCGCCATGAAGAACAGCCGGCGATGGTTTGGCAAACCGGTGATGATGCGCTCAGAGTTGAGTTTGACGAGCCGCAGCGGGCCATAACAAAAGGGCAGGCGGTTGTGCTATACGATGGAGATACTGTAGTCGGCGGGGGAGTTATTTCATGAGGGCGGAAGCGTTAAAGAGCTGTAATTATTTATTTTAACTTTTTTTATTTTTCGGTTCACATTTTCAATTTTATGTGCTATAATCCAATAATGTGAATATTTTATGAACAATAAAAAGCATAAAAAAGCATATAGGAAGGGGAAATTTTTCTAATGAGCAAACAATTAAAAGGGACACAAACTGAGGCTAATTTGATGGCCGCGTTCGCAGGCGAGTCACAGGCGAGAGTTAAGTACAGCTACTATGCTTCGCAGGCGAAAAAAGATGGGTATGAGCAAATCTCACACATCTTCGAGGAAACCTCTGACAACGAGAAAGAACATGCCAAGTTATGGTTTAAGTTCCTTCACGGCGGCAAGGTGCCTGATACTATCCATAATCTCAAGGATGCTGCCGCAGGTGAACATTATGAGTGGACTGAGATGTATGCGGAGTTTGCTGAAACTGCTGACAAAGAAGGCTTTAAGGATATTGCCGAGCTGTTTAGGCAAGTAGGGGAGATTGAGAAAGAGCATGAGGAGCGTTATAAGCACCTTCTGGCTAATATCAAGCATGAAGCTGTTTTCGCAAGAGATGAGGAGAAGGTTTGGCACTGCCTCAACTGCGGGAAGACAATCACAGCCAAGGTAGCCCCTGAGTCCTGCCCGACTTGCAACCACCCGAAAGCATACTTCCAGATTAAAGCTGATAACTATTAATATACGAAACAGGGCAGACTGCTTTTTGTCTGCCCTGTTGTTTATTGATTAATTTACGCGCCGGCTTGTGCCTTATTGTGTTCTATGGCATCGCCGATTTCCCTAGGATTCATAACGGGGATGCGGTGCTTCTTGCCGTCACTTGTCTTAACTATGACGCGCTTTTCAGTCAAAAAGCCATCGCGCACGACAACAACATCAATGTTGCTGTAGGGGAATTTGACTCCGCTTATTATAACGCCGTCAGGTTCGACCTTTATGCTTTTGCTCAGCGAACGCACCGCAACTATAACTTGTACGATGGTAACAGCCACAAAAACCATGAAAACCGCATCTGCTCCCCACGTGCTAAACCACCATATGTCAATTATTACGTTCAGTACAATTCCTACTATTCTGCCCGCAGTCGGCTTTCTTCCTTCAATACTTTGCATATGTCCTCCACTTTCTTTACTTAAGTGCGCCGCCGAACCTCTGGTGAAGCTCGGCGGCATTGGCAGCGGAACTAGGATTTGAACCCAGACAAACAGAGTCAGAGTCTGTCGTGCTACCATTACACAATTCCGCTTCAACCTAGTGAATTATAGCCTTAAAGTGTTCTGTTGTCAAGGTTTTTCTATTTGCAATTATAAGCAGTTATAAGAATAAGGCAAACAGCTGAGTTCTGTTTTTCACTTTCGTCTTTGCATAAATATTTGACAAATGTTTGCTAAGCGTGGCATGGGTTATGTAGAGTGCCTGGCACATCTCTTCGCTGCCCTTGCCTTCGCAGATAAGTGAAACAATTTCAGTTTCCCTCTTTGTAAGCCCATAGCTCACAGAAGCCTTGAGAATCCTGTCTGTGCCATCCCTAGTGCTTACCCTGCGTTCCTCTTGGAGAGAGAAGAATTTGCGCTCCAGAGGGTCTTTGAGCGTGTTAAAAACATATACGTCCCTGTCGGAGAAGTCATTTTGCGACTTTTCCCTCTGGATGCCCATGACAGCCAGGGGTACATCCTTGTGGACAAGCGCGATGAACAAGCCCCAGAACATCCCCTTGGGCTGCCAGACATCGCGGTAGACCCTGGTCTTTTCCCACTTGCCGGGCTTAATGATATCCGACTGGCGGAAAACGGAGCTGTAGGGCAGCATAACAAATTCATTCCAATGAGGGTACTTGCCATCAATGAAAAAACTGTGAGAGAACTTATCATCGTAACCATCAGTTGAAACAGGGCTTGTAAGCCGGACGCTGCCGCTGTCCCTTTCAGCCTGAAACACAACACCGGTGCTGTATGGTACTAGGGTGCGGATTTGTTGAAGGAAAGTGTTGCAAGTTTCGGTATAAGTTGTGCAATAATTTATGCGGGTAGTTATTTGAACAAGGAACTGCCATTCATAATCGAATAATGTTGAACTCAATCGAATCAAACCTCCCATGGCTTGTGCAAAACTGCACAATTTTTGTGCTTTATTACTGTTGTTTATTGTAAATATACCATATACGTCCGCTACGTACGCAAGAATATGTACAGAATAATTAACAATTTAGCATAAAATGCGAACAGTTTCAAGAAAAATTACAAAATAATGTAATATAAAAATTTTTCCAGTTATATATAATGAACAGCGGGCTGCACAGTGGCCTAAATCCACTGCGCTAAAATAAGCCAATTCATGGCAAAATTGTAGCCGGATTAAGCGCCGAGTAAGCGTATGAATATTCGGTTAAAAGAGCGCTTAGATATATTCAAATCACAGGAGGAAAAGGAATGATTTTTTCAGAAAAGCATGAACTCATGAGAAAGCTGGTGCGGGACTTTGCAGAAAAAGAGTTGCCAAACGAGCTTCTTGATGCTATCGATGAAGGAGCTGAGTACCCCAAAGAAGTTTTGGACAAAATGGCAAAAGCCGGGTTTTTCGGCATCAAGACACCGCTTGAGTATGGAGGACAGGGTTCTGACTGTGTTTCATACGTAATTGCCATAGAAGAAATTGCACGTGTCAGCGCAGTTTCGGCAGTTTGGATGTCGGCTCCAAATTCACTTGGGGGCGGCCCTCTTATGCTGGCAGGCACTGAGGCTCAGCTTCAGAAATACCTCAAGCCCGTCGCTACAGGCAAGGGCATCATGGCATTTGGCCTTACTGAGCCGGGGGCAGGAACCGATGCAGGCGGCACGGTTACAACCGCTGTCAAAGACGGTGACTACTACATACTAAACGGACGTAAGACATTTATTACCACGGCTCCCATCGCCGACTGGTCAATTGTGTACGCAAAGACCGATTTTAGCGAAAAAGCCAAGGGCCGCAGCCGCGGTATCTCAGCCTTTATAGTCGATATGAAGCTGCCGGGAGTATCCTGCGGTAAGTCAGAGAAGAAAATGGGTCTCAAGGGCTGCCCGACATCTGACGTTATCCTCGAAGATGTCCGTGTCCACAAAGATGACCTTCTTGGCGAAGAAAACAGAGGCTTCCAAAATGCGATGAAAACCCTTGACTTGGGACGCATAGGCGTTGCAGCTACAAGTATCGGTGTGGCACAGGGCGCGTTGGACGAGGCTGTCAAATATGCCAAAGAGCGCAAGCAATTTGGAAGGCGCATAGCAGACTTCCAAGCTATTAACTTTATGATTGCAGACATGGCTACAAAGCTCCAAGCTGCTAAAGAACTGACATACAGAGCTGCGCAGCTTAAAGACCTCAACAGCCCTGAAGCGGGTACTGCGGCCTCAATGGCCAAGTACTATGCCTCAGAAGTTTGCAATGAAATTGCCGGTAAGGCAGTTCAAATCCACGGTGGATACGGCTATATTGCCGAGTACAAAGTTGAGCGCATGTACAGAGACTGCCGCGTGTTCACCATCTTTGAAGGTACATCACAAGTACAGCAGATGGTTATAGCCGGCAACATTATAGGCGCGTAGGAGGGTAAGAGATATGAAAATATTTGTTTTGGTAAAACAAGTTCCGGACACAAACGAGGTCAAAATCGATCCTGTCACAGGCACGCTTATCCGCGAAGGCGTACCGTCTATTTTGAACCCCGATGATGCAAATGCGCTTGAAGAAGCCCTTGCACTTAAAGATCAGTATCCAGGCACCACCGTGGACGTTATTTCCATGGGGCCGCCTCAGGCAAACTACATGCTCAGGGAGTGTCTAGCCCTAGGCGCTGACAATGCCTACTTGCTCTCAAGCCGCACATTTGGCGGTGCTGACACCTGTGCGACTTCAACAACCCTTGCAGCAGGTGTTAAGAAAATCGGCGAGTATGACATAATATTTGCAGGGCGTCAAGCCATTGACGGCGACACTGCACAGGTAGGTCCGCAGACAGCTCAGCGTCTTGGCATCCCTTCTGTATCGTATGTTCAGAAAATCCGCGAAGTTAAAGACAAGACTGTAGTTGTCGAGAGAGCACTGGAAGATGGCTATGAAATCGTTGAAATTCAAAGACCTTGTGTTTTGACGGCTATTAAAGAGCTAAACACACCTCGCTACATGACAGTGCGGCAAATTGAAGAAGCCTATAAAAAAGATATCACAGTTTGGGACGAGTTTGATTTGAAAGTGGACCCCAAAACAGTTGGGCTAATAGCAAGCCCCACCCAGGTTCACAAGAGCTTCACCCCGCCACCTAAAGGTGCAGGCGAGATGCTCCACGGTACACCGTCAGAGATGGCGGCGGCACTCGTTTCTAAGCTGACTGAGAAGCACGTGCTTTAATAGCAGGAAGGGAAGTGAATTAACATGGCGATTAGAATAATAAGTGAAAAATGTAAGGGTTGCGAGAAGTGCATACCCCTCTGCCCGCAAGGTGCGCTATATATGGAGGGCAAGCTGGCTATGCTAGGCCCGGAATGTAATATGTGTAACCAGTGCCTAGAGCCGAAATTCTGTCCTTTCAAAGCTATTGAGAAAGTTGAAGAAGAGGAAGTTTTGGGCGTTGACGTGTCACTGTACAAAGATGTATGGGTTTTTGCTGAGCAGCGCGACGGCAAACTGATGAATGTTTCCCTAGAGCTTTTGGGCGAGGGCAAAAAACTTGCCGCAGAAATCGGATGCAGGGTCTGCGCAATCCTATGTGGCGAGAATGTTGAAGGCCTTATCCCCGAACTTTATGAATACGGCGCAGATGTAGTCTACTACGCCAGCGCGCCTGAGCTTAAGACTTATAATCCTGATTCATATACGAAGGTGCTAAACGAAGCAGTGCAGAAATATAAGCCTGACATCGTTTTGTTCGGCGCTACACACATCGGCCGTGACCTAGGCCCCTGTGTTGCAGTAAAAGCAGAAACAGGCCTTACAGCGGACTGTACACAGCTTGATATAGACCCTGCTGACAAGAAGCTCATGCAGACACGTCCGGCATTTGGCGGAAACCTCATGGCTACAATCGTCTGTCCGAAGCACCGCCCGCAGATGTCAACTGTGCGTCCTGGCGTTATGAGCAAACTTGAGCGCCAAGCCCACAAGACAGGGGAGCGCATTGACCTTGAAGTTAGCTTTGCACCCGGCGATATCCGCATGGAAGTTTTGGAAATTGTCAAGGCTGTGAAGGAAATAGTTTCACTTACTGATGCTGAGGTAATAGTTTCCGGCGGCGCAGGCCTTGGTAACGCTGAGGGCTTTGAGCTTATAAAGAAACTTGCAGACAAGCTAGGCGGAGTCGTGGGCGCGTCCCGTGCGGCAGTTGATGCCGGCTGGATTGACCATTCACACCAAGTTGGCCAGACAGGCACTACGGTAAAGCCGAAACTCTATGTTGCCTGTGGTATCTCAGGTGCCATCCAGCACTTGGCAGGCATGCAGTCCTCCGATTACATCGTAGCTATAAACAAGAGCGAAACAGCACCGATTTTCGAAGTGGCAGATTACGGCCTGGTGGGCGACCTCTACAAAGTTATCCCGGCGTTCATGGATGCGCTAAACTAAATTAAGATTAATAAATAAATCCCGCCCCAAAAGACGGCAATCCGTCAGTGGGGGCGGGATTTAATTTGTCTGCTACTTGGTACTACTTGCTTGCTATCCGCCCATTACGACCCGGCAGACGTGCAATGTGCCATTTTCAGTGATTGTGCTGCCGAGGGTTACGGGCTTGCTGTTAAATAAAGGGTACATGAATTCATAATTGCCCTCGGGCACCGAAGTGCCGCTGACTGCTCCGCAGTGCTCTATTATATCCCGGACAGTTGAGCCGCCTTCAATATTATATGTCCCGCTCTCAATGCCTGGGGCAAGTTCAGTTGCAATCAGCTTAACATCAATAGTCAACATAATGTTTTCTCCAGTGTCAAAAATTTAGATTTCAGCCTTAATTTTCTTGAGCTTTGCAAAGCGGGGGATTCCGTCCTCTTTCTTACCGCTGTTTTCGCCTTGGATCAATGGCAGGACATAGTCGATGAATTCCTTCGTAACGCCTGTGCCGTCCTGAGTAATCCATTCGCGCGGAACCTTCTTTTCCATGTTGGCGCAAATTGACAGGGGCTCAAACTTAATGCCGCATTTGTATTTTCCGCCTTCCATATCCCTGGTGAAGCATACCATTTCGCCTGAGCCGCCTGAGATGGCGTGTTCGACAGCGGACTTGCCGGCCAGAAATGCTTCGTCTATGTCAGTTTGAGAGGCTAGGTGAGCTGCGCAGCGCTGTAGGAGGCTTAGCTCAATGCCGCGGACTTTGGCGCCTGTCTTTGTCTGGGCTGCGTGTGCCAGTTTGGCTGCAAGCCCGCCTAGCTGTGCGTGCCCAAAGCCGTCAGTTTCTGAAATTTTTGCCTTGGCAACGAATGTGCCGTCGTGGTGATGGATGCCTTCGGAAACACAGACAAGGCAATTTTTCTTCTCTTTGTAGGTTTTTTTCACGTTTTCGAGAAACTCGTCCATTTCAAAGGGGATTTCAGGAAGGTAAATGTAGTCAGGGCCTAGGCCTTGAAGCCCTGCGAGAGCGGATGCGCCTGTAAGCCAGCCTGCGTGGCGGCCCATTATTTCTATTATTGTGATGGTGCCTGTGTCGTAAACATGGGCATCTTTGTAAACTTCCGCAACTGTTGTGGCTATGTACTTTGCGGCACTGCCGAAGCCGGGGCAGTGGTCTGTGCCCACCAGGTCGTTGTCAATGGTCTTCGGTACGCCGATTACGCGGCATTCATAGCCTACTCTTTCGAGGTAGTCGTTTACTTTTGAGCAGGTGTCCATGGAGTCGTTGCCGCCGTTATAGAAGAAATATCGTATGTTATATTTTTCAAAAATTTCGCGGATGCGTTCAAGTTCGCTTTCTTCCTTGATTTTATATCTACAGGAGCCGAGCTCCGAGGACGGGGTGTTCATAAGTAGCTTTAGTTCTCCTGCGTCTTCTTTGCTCATGTCAAATAGTTCGTCATTTAGGATGCCGACAACCCCGTGTGCAGCTCCGTATACTGCGGTGATTTCTTCTGCGTCAAGGGCAGTTCTGATTACTCCATACGCGCTTGAGTTAATTACTGAGGTTGGTCCTCCGGATTGCCCAAACACGGCCGCGCCGGTTAGTTTCTTTTTCATATTGTCCTCCTGGCTATATAAATTTCAAGAATATCTCCCACGCAGAATATCACAGCATGGGGGGAAAATCAAGATTATGTTATTTTTACTGTAATTTACACATATCAATAACTTACAAAACCATCCGCCATCCATCCGCCGGACACGTGCGGGCGCTCTGGGAAAAAGTTGGGCGGCCTGCGTCAGTCACGTCTACTCTGGCAGAGGCTTGGAATCTTTGCGAAATTTGTGTTCCAGGACTGCGGCCGCCAAACTTTCCCGCAAAAACCATCCGCCGGACATGGGCGGGCGCTCTGGGGAAAAGTTGGGCGGCCTACGTCAGTCACGTCTACTCTGGCAGAGGCTTGGAATCTTTGCGAAATTTGTGTTCCAGGACTGCGGCCGCCAAACTTTCCCCCAGAGCGCCCGCCCATGTCCGGCTGGCTTGTCTGAGCCTCTGCTTCGGCTGGTCTGTTAAATTTAACAAGATTATGTTTGATTTTGGAAAATATTATAAAATAGACTGTATTTTAAGATGCCGATGTAGTATACTAAACGGGAATTTATGAACAAATATGGAGGGTTTTTATTATGCCAATTGTTACGTCTGCGGAAATGTTTAAGAAGGCGTATGAAGGGAAGTACGCAATCGGTGCTTTTAATGTAAATAACTTGGAAATTATTCAAGGTATTACCGAGGCGGCAGCTGAGGTGAGAGCGCCCCTTATTCTTCAGGTTTCAGCAGGGGCGAGAAAGTATGCAAAGCATGTTTATCTGATGAAGCTCATTGAGGCGGCTGTTATTGATACTGATTTGCCGATTTGTGTCCATCTTGATCATGGCGATGATTTTGAGATTTGCAAGTCATGTATTGACGGAGGGTTTACCTCGGTCATGATTGATGGTTCCAAGCATTCTTTTGAGGAGAACATAAAGCTCACCTCAGAGGTTGTCAAATATGCCCACGACAGGGGAGTGGTCGTTGAAGGTGAGCTGGGCAAGCTTGCGGGCATTGAAGATGATGTCAATGTGGCTGAAGAGGATGCTACTTTTACCCGCCCTGAGGAAGTTGAAGAGTTTGTTTCCCGCACAGGTGTTGATTCTCTTGCAATTGCAATTGGCACGAGTCACGGAGCTTATAAGTTTAAGCCTGGACAGAAGCCGCATCTAAGGTTTGACATTCTTGAAGAGATTTCAAAGCGCCTTCCTAATTTCCCTATAGTCCTCCATGGTGCGTCCTCCGTTGTTCCTGAGTTTGTCAAAACAATAAACGAATACGGCGGGGCAATGCCTGATGCTATCGGCATACCTGAGGATATGCTGCGTGAGGCTGCTAGGTCCTCTGTTTGCAAAATCAATATTGACTCTGACCTAAGGCTCGGCATGACGGCGGGAATCAGGGAACATCTGGCCAAAAACCCGTCGCACTTCGACCCGCGCCAGTACCTTGCTCCTGGAAGAGAAAATATTAAAACACTAGTAAAGCACAAAATAAAAGAAGTCCTTGGCTGTGACGGTACCGTTTAACTTTTTTTGGAGGCAAAAATGCAAACAAGTTACAATCCCTTTGAAAATGCACAAATCCAATTTGACAGTGTAGCAAAGTCACAAGGTCTTGAAGAGGGGATGCGGGAGTTTCTGCGCATTCCTCAAAAGGAGCTGCACTTTACCATTCCAGTGAAAATGGATGATGGTAGCACAAAGACGTTCCAGGGTTTCCGTGTTAAGCACAATATAGCTAGGGGGCCTGCAAAAGGCGGCATACGCTTTCATCCGCATGAAACTGCCGATACAGTGCGCGCCCTTGCGATGTGGATGACATGGAAGTGTGCCACTGTAGATATCCCGCTAGGCGGAGGCAAGGGCGGTATAATATGCGATCCTCCAACCCTCTCAGCCGGTGAGATGGAGCGGCTTTGCCGCGGATATGTCAGGCAGATATGGTCAAACTTAGGGCATGAAGTGGATATTCCTGCCCCCGATGTAGGGTCAAACCCTCAGTGTATGCTCTGGATGATGGATGAATATGAGATTATCACAGGTGCTCATTATCCCGGTGTTATTACAGGAAAGCCGGTGGGGATGGGCGGTTCTTTAGGGCGCACAGAGGCAACAGGCTATGGATGTATCTATGTTTTGAAAGATTTGCTGCGGATAAAGGGGATATCTCCAGACTCAACAACTGCAAGTTTTCAAGGATTTGGCAATGTGGCGGAATACGCAGCTAGGATGTATTCAGACCTCGGCGGTAAGGTTATAGCGGTTTCTTGCTGGAACCAGGCCGACAAAGTGGCCTATACATTCAAAAAAGCATCCGGGTGTGATATTTCACAGCTCTCGGATATTAAGGACAGTTTCGGAAGCATTGATAAGGAGAAGGCTCTTGAGCTGGGATATGAAGTTTTGCCTGCCGATGCGTGGCTAAAACAGGATGTGGATATCCTCATGCCCTGCGCTCTTGAAAATCAGCTTACGCCTGCTGTTTTCCCCGAGATTTCAAAGAAAGTCAAAATAATCTGTGAGGGTGCCAACGGGCCTACCACACCGGACTGCGACCCACTCATAAAAAAACGCGGCATAGCAGTACTCCCCGATTTCTTAGCAAATGCCGGCGGGGTAACTTGCAGTTATTTTGAGCAAGTTCAAAATAATATGAACTACTACTGGGACAAAGCCGAAGTGCTCAACAAGCTAGAATACGCAATGACCAAGGCGTTTCGCGCCGTTTATGAGCTCTCGGAAGAAAAGAAGCTATACATGAGGGATGCAGCATATGTAATCGCCATTGACAGAGTCTCAAAAGCCGTCAAACTTCGCGGCTGGGTTTAGTTAAATTTCACTGCATACTTGCGGAGGTTTGTCCTCAAAATGAGGACAAACCTCCGGCTCAAGGGGCTGCTGCACGCTAGTGCAGCAGTTCATTTGTTTTTAGGGTGCTGTGTATATATCTTTTCTCTCGGCCTTTTGTTAACAAAATGTTTACCGAAGCTAGTAGGTGGTAGTGTTAGAATAATGGCATAGGTTACACAAGTAATTGTTATTTTACCAGGCAGTCAAATAACGCATTGTTCTAAGTTCAAAATTACCAGCATACGTATTGGGTTTGTGAAGTGAAAGGTGAAATGGCAGGAGGGCTTACAAGCGTTTGTGCTTGGAAAGATGGGCATGGTTGGCAACCTATTAGTGCCGAAAGTATTGCATTGCAACAAACGTATAGGTACAGCATCCAAAGTACCACCAAAAGCCAATAGTGTTTTTCAAAAGTACACAATGTAGCAAATATAAAACTGAACTATAGCGAATATAAATACTCAGCCATTAACTATTGTACTTTTTGCCCTCGCCTGTCAAGCGTATACAAAGCTGATATGCTGATATATTGAGGCTTGATAGGACTCGTTGCAAAAAGTTGCGAATATACAAAGCTGTGTATCCGTCATAATGCCGATTGTTTCATTCAATTATATTTGCTACAGTTTCGTGAGTAATATAAACAGCTTCCTCTATTTTACACCAGTTTGGAGGTTTACACAAAATTTTGGACGCTCTCGGCAGGCCGTGTGGTCTGCCTTGTTTTTATATTCGCTTTTTATACCTCTGCTTACTGCTATTTGGTTTTTCGGGTACCGTCATTGTGATTAAGCCAAGAGATAGTGCCGGGTTAATGTAATTTTTTGCAAATGTTGGACGGTGTGTTAGTCCAAGCCTCTGCATGAGTTCCCTTGCAGATAATGTCTCAGTGCCTATTGCTTCTATAAGCTTTTCGACTTGTACGGTTACTTGTTCGCGCACTTGTTCGGTTGCTAATATTCCGCTCAACGAATCACGGATAACATATAGCATAAATTCAACAAAAACTGTTGAGCTTGCCGCTTTGTCAGAGCTTGCCAATGCATCATAATATTCTTGCTGACGCTCGCGAACCAAGTCTTCAACAGGAATCCAAATAAATACCTCTTTCCAATCACTGAGCAGCAATGTTTGCCACATTCTGCCCATGCGCCCATTCCCATCATCGAATGGATGAATGAATTCAAACTCATAGTGAAACACACAGCTTTTTATCAAAGGGTGTACATCCGAGCTTTTTGCCCAGTTTATTAAGTTTTGCATGTGATGCTGAACAAGCCGTGCGGGCGGAGCCATATGTACAAGACGCTCACCGGCAAAAACACCAACTCCACCGGAGCGAAGTTTCCCGGCTTCCGCTGATAAGTCTTCCATCAGAACTTTATGTGCTCTGAGCATATCTTCAAGGCTATATGGATTGAGATGAGGCAAAATGTTATATGCTTCGTAGGCATTTTTTACTTCGCGAATTTCCTTAGGTGCCCCCAAGACTTTCTTGCCATTTATAACATCGGTTACCTGCTCTAATGACAATGTGTTATTCTCTATTGCGAGTGAAGAGTGAATACTGCGAATTTGATTATCCCTGCGTAGCTTGGGAATATGGCTTGCAGTCTCATTTTTTATAGATATGACACCAATCTGCTCACTTATTTCTGCGATTAGGTGAATCATAATATCAGTTATATCGTATGGCGGAGTGTATTTTTCACTTTTCATAAATAGATGTCCTCATAGAAGCCGGACTTGTCTGTTGTTGTACCGCGCAAGTTTGTTTTTTGCAAGTGAGATAGATTGAGCTAGAAGTCTGCCATACTCCGCTCACCCATTGCGCGCCGGCTTTAGTTTTCCGCAAAATTCGGTTGAGCTTACTTTAAAAACACAGACGGTATCTGCTTGTTTTTCTGTAAATTTATGTTCGGTGTTTGCCTGATGTTTTGTTATGATTGTAAGGGCTATGCACATTTCCTCAATATCCTCGACAAATTGTACATTTCCAAAGCCGATTACACTTGAAAAGTAATACCCAAACTCACATGGTGTGGTCTCTTCAAAGCTCGACTGCCCCTCTGTTGACATTTCAAAGCATACAGCGCTGCTTTTTCTCAAAACGTCTATCTTTCTGCCATCTTTTGCACTATGGAAATATAGAGTAAGCACACCTTCTTCAAGTGTATATCCGTGGCTTAGTGGGACAACGTAAGGCTTTCTGTCATCCACCATTGCAAGGCGGCAGTTTTTTATTGGCTCTAGAATCTTTTTTATTTGCTCTATGTCTGTAACTTCTCTGTCTTTTCTTCTCATGGCAGCTCTTTTTTTTGCACATTAGTATATCATGGTCAGTGGTTTTTCGCAATGTCACACACGGAACGAATCACGCAAAACGCATGAAGGTTAATCCATCTTCCGTTAAGCAAAGATTCGAATATTTTAGGTCATACCCATTATCTCAGCTGCAAAGCAGCCCCGAAGCCCAGTCAATTGGGAGCATATGTTACAGCT
>Ga0209755_10003277_pt1 | contig 20553 bp, 16 predicted proteins | sample TergutCo191P1_FD_187301 | JGI IMG/M metagenome (GOLD analysis project Ga0209755, IMG submission 187301) | Cornitermes sp. P1 segment gut microbial communities from Petit-Saut dam, French Guiana - Co191P1 (SPAdes) (version 2) | ecosystem: Host-associated > Arthropoda: Insects > Digestive system...
CACTTGGCAGACTGCTTACAGCGGCATCAATGATGGGCGCAAGATTAAAAGGTGAAACGGATTCAATTAACCTTCAACTCAGAGGAGATGGTCCTGCGGGTTCGTTTTTAGCTGTGGGTGAATCAACGGGGAATGTTCGTGGTTATGTACAAAATCCACTGGTTGAGCTACCATTAAATAGTAAGGGAAAACTTGATGTTGCAGGAGTTGTCGGAACGAATGGTTTTTTGTATGTTGTCCGTGATTTTGGATTTGGAGAGCCATATATCGGCAGTACACCGATTGTTTCCGGTGAAATCGCAGAGGATATTACTCATTACTACGCAACAAGCGAGCAAACACCAACAGTATGCGCCTTGGGCGTACTGGTGAATACTGACCTAACGGTAATCAATGCAGGAGGATTTATTATTCAGTTGTTGCCGGGTGCGAGCGAAGATGCAATAGAAAAAATCGAAGCGAACGTCAGCCGCATTTCGCCAATAACTGAACTTCTGAGCGAGGGTAAATCTCCCGAGGACATAGCGGGAATGTTATTTGAAGATTTCGAGTATGACATTTTAGAGCAACGTACCACCGAGTACCGTTGCGATTGTTCGCGAGAGCGAGTTGAGCGCATCCTTATTTCCATCGGCACTGATGATCTCAGGCAAATGGCAGAAGAACAACCGACAACCGAGGTCAAATGCCACTTTTGCCCAAAAGTCTACGAGTTCAGCTCAGAGGAAGTCAAAAGTTTAGCTGATAGTGCGAAATAATACCCCCCCCCCTACTTGTGTCCCTATATTCGCTGTATTTACAAAAAGTCGTTCCTGTTTTTGTGAGTAACTCCAAAAAGTCGCGCCTGTTTTTGTGTGAATCCTCAATAGCTCTGCACTGCTCATCTTTTTGGCGTTTTTCACGCCTATTTTGGTTGAAATAATATGACTTTTATGATATAAATATAGTAGATTATTAATTTTGCACAACTTTTCATACTAACAAAACAACGGGAGGCAAAAAATGGCATTAACAAACGAGTTTAAAGATAGTGTGGAAAACTGTGACATAGATGAAGTGCGTAATGCAGTCAAAAGTTATTTTCAAATAGATTCTCTAAATGTTGAGGAGTATCAAGAAGTAATAAATTACGCAGCACAAATGGATGGGCTCTTCGACGTTCATGATAACGAAGAACTCTTAAGCGACCCGGCTGCATGGACTAAAGATTACTTAGGCGTTTTATCGGAAAACTTGGAGCATAACTTTTCGAGAGAGAGATTAGATTTGCTGGAACAAGTAGCTGTGCATTTAAACCTTAATAAATCTTGTGCGGAAGAATCTCCAAAACGCGGACAGAGAAGATCCGGCAAGGAAGTTATGTTTGTAGGATTTGCTGTGGGAAGCACGGGATTTCTCATATCGCAAACGTCGTTGGTGGTGGCCGGTATAGTTGTGCTTATCGGTGGTGTGGTGTTGTTCATTGTTGAGCGATACAAGTTAAGGAAACAAGACGAAGTTTGACATACCATCAGTGTGAGTGGAGGGATATATGGAGAATAAAAAGTCAAGCAATTCTAATATTTTGATTCAATACCCGGACATAACCGGAAAAAGCATACTATATGACAATTTGCAAAATGATTTGCTACAGATAATCCTTGCTGCAATTCATAATGGAGTTAGCATCTTAGATGAGAATTTAAACATAGTTTATGCCAATCCGACTATGTACAAATGGTATTCCAGACTTGACTCTCAAAAGATACAAAAGTGCCATCAAGTGTTCCACAACCTCGACTCCCCATGTGAAGTCTGCCCTACTCTCAGGGTTTTCGAAAGTAAAAAAACAGAGCAGGAAGTTGTGCCATTCAAAAAAAATAAAGACTTAGAAGGTTGGCAACTAATTTATTCTGTTCCGATTCTGGACCGCAGCGATAATGTGATTTTAGTGATTGAATATGTAATAGATATCACAGACCAAAAAAATGCGGAAATTTCTCAGGAGTTCTTTGAAAATCAAAACATGATGCTACTAAAACTCCTGGCGCAAAAACAAGAAGAAAAGGAAACATTTGAGAAAACGATTGCCGACTATATAGAGTTCAGTATAAAGCCTATACTAAAGCGCCTCGAACAGTACATTGGAAACGAGTATATAGATACCATATTACAGCAATTTAATGTTGCCCTAAAAAATGTTAGCCGCAGCAAGTCAAATAGTGTGAGACACCTATTGACACCAAAGGAATTGCAGGTAGCAAATCTGATTAAGAATGACTACATGAGCAAAGAAATAGCAGAAATGCTTGTAATCTCAAAAAAAACGGTGGATTATCATAGGGCGAATATCAGAAAAAAACTAAACTTAGAATCAGACAAAAACTTACAGACATTTTTAAAGAACAACCTATGAGATGCATTTGCTCACTATTTATCTTTAGGTTTCTTTTAATTTTGTATTTTTTCGCTGTTTCCCGACAAGCATAGCGTGAAAATCTCTTGCTGTTTCCACATCAGCAGCACTTGGTGATATGTCGGCAAAATGTAAAGACATCTGTGTCTTAATAACCTCCGAAAATGAGAATTCTTTCATGCCCTGCTCCACAATCTGCGAACTGATTCGCTTGTCGTATCTCGCCAACGTTTCACCCGGCTCAATGCCCAAACCCATCATACGTAGTGTTGATATAATATCTGAGAAATAGAAACTAAATCTATCAGCCAAATTGGGGAATTTGCGAAATACCCTGTTGGCTGAGTATTTGCGCCTGCTATGTAAAAAAATAATCAGCACGAGCACTGCAACTCCCGAAAGCAACGTAAATGCAGTTAAAATATATTGCATGATATCCGACTGCTCAAAGTTGTAAATATCATAACCATCGTGGATGTAGTCTCCCATGCGACTCATCCAGTAATAATAATAATCAAAATCACCAATGTCATAGAATACATAAAGTTGCGTTCCCGGATTCCAATCCAGTGGGTCAAAAGGCACCCATCCGAGCCCATATATATATATTTCTGCCCAAGCGTGGGCAGTGCGACCTGTTGCATAAAATACATTATTCTGTGTTGGACTACTGATTAGACCAAACCCCATAACATATCTCGACGGGATACCCAGTGTCCGTGCCATGACGGCCATTGCAGTTGCATAATACACACAGTGACCTTCTCGTGTCTCCAGAAAGTGTGCTACAAAATCCATATCCTCCGGTGGAACCACCGGCTCAAGTGTATAATAAAAATTTTCACCAAGCCATGTTGCAAGAGCTGTTGCTTTTAAGAAGGGTGATGTTTCATCCCCAACGACATACAATGCAGTATCGCGGACAATATCAGGCAGGTTTTCGGGAAGAACTGTATATCGCTCAAGTATAGAGCGATAGTGTGGATCTCCGTTAACCGAATTTTCAAAGTGCAAAATGTTCTCATAAAAATAAGGAGCATTTCTGTCAATCACGCGGGCATGTAAAGTAACGACCTCGCCTACAGGAATCGGGGTCGGCATATAGAGTTCTGAGCGACTGTTAAAGCGGAGATTACCGGCAAAAGAGGATGATGTAAAAGATACATCGCGCAATCCGGAACCGGAAAACACAGTTGTGTAAAACTCGGTTGCATAAATTATTGACATTGTTACATTATTTGATATAGCGTAAAATGCGTCAAATGCCGCTTCGCCCTCAATAGGCAAATCAAAACCAAATACTCTTGTTCTGTCGTCACGCCAAAATAAACTATTAAAGCGCAATGAATCTTCGTATCCAATCGGCAGCCAACGATAACCCGTATAGTAACCCATGACAGAACCCCTGAGCAGTGTCGGCGTGTTGTTTGAAGTGACAGAAAGTATATAGCCATCAGTTAAAGTTACAGGCCCGCCTAAACGGTCAGGTGAAGCTCCAAAACCCAGGGCATACATATCAAACCCTCTTGTAGCTTCATTATGCGCGGGACTTATTATGTGCCCAATGTCCTCCAGAGTATTAGCTAGTTTATACCATCGAAAAAAGGAGGCCGACGGTGGCGAGATAACTAAGCTTAAAAGTACAATCAATGTGGCAATGGGAACAGCAATGAGTTGAGGTTGGGAATGTCCGCTTCCCTCCTTTTTGCTTTTTTTGAATAATTTAAAATATGTACGCGGAAGCAAACTAATGATGCCTATTGCAAACAAGGCAAACGAGAGGTGATGTCCGTAAATCCCTCCGGCAAGAACTGCAACTCCGAGAAATGCGGCAATTAAGAGCCAAATTGAATAAAAGCGTCGCAATATAAAATACGAAGCCAGTGTAACAAAGAAAATAATAGAATGTGAAATATATAGCAGCTCAGCACTATTGCTGAAAATCTCGCACTCAGGTGCACCGGAAAATAGCCAAATTCCATGCTGTGCCAAATAAGATAGACGCTCAGTTAAGGCTTCGTTGTAGATGTAATATAAACTAAATGCACTCAATGCAATCGCAATTGTGAGCGGTGCAAGCCATCGGCGCAGTCTCAGAATCAAAAATAAAAAAATCCAAATAGCGACAAAAACAAAGGTCTCTCCTGTTCCGATTCCGGAATATAAAATTGGCAATGTCACAAGTATCAGGCTTATTGAGCTTGATATGAAAAAAGTGATAATAGCGTCCAAAAAAATATGTTTTGTAGCCAAACTCATTACTTGCTCCTCGTACTTATTGGTATGCAATATCATCCGCACTTCTGACAGCAGTTGAAATTACACCGTTGATGTCGATGCCGGCTTGATTTTTTTCATCAGTGCTTTGCATAATAGGAAATAGTAGTCTGACATATTTTCCGGATTGTGCAAGTGAAGTGAGCGTATCTGTAAATATTTTGTCGCTTCTTGAAGATATGACATACACTGCGCCCGGATTTGATTTGTTCATGGATTTGATTTGTAACATAAAATCTATGTCGTTGTGTTTTTTTAAATTCATGATGGCAAGGTTTCCAAATATAATTGGGAAATCAGAAGGTCTTTTCCCCTCGACAATAGGCTCGTTTTCAGCAGAACTGATAACGGTTACAGCATGTCCCATATTGATGTGATAGTGTGCCACGGCAACAGCACACTCACTTACAACATCGTTGTAGCATAAAGCATCCTCGCCTGTGATATGACTTTCACAGGCATCAATGACTATTATTATTGAAGTTTCCATCGGGATATCATAATTTTTTATATAAAGTTCCCTCTTACGTACCGATATAGTCCTGTGAACGCGCTTTAAAGGATCTCCATAGCGATACTTTCGCGTGTCGTGATAATCGTCCCCATACTCGGTAATCTGTCTTTTGTCCACACCCCTGCACATCGCCTCGCCTTGTGAATGTGCGAAAGTTGATGACAATTCCAGTAATCTGGGGTAGACAATAATCTGCTCCGGACCGTGATTTGTTCTGTGTCTTAAATTAAATCGTATACGCAAAATACCAAAAAGATCAGTTACTTCAAGTTTGGTGATGCCCACCTCATATATGCCTCTGTGCTTGCATGAAAGTTTGATATCATAGCAGACGGTCTCCCCGGGGGCAACATCTATTGCCATATGTATCTCATCTGAAGGTAAAGGAGTTTTAACGATTGCACGAACAGTATTTAGCGAGAAAGGTTTGTTGTTGGAAATATAAATTTTGAGTGTTGGTGAGTCCCCCTTTGTCACTATCTCATCAGTCATCTCATATCTACAGGAGAATGATAAAAACGTCCAAACATTTAATGCGAAGGCTACTATAATCAGGAGAACAAATGCAGTGAGCAAAAAATAAAATTCCCACCGACCTGTGCCTAGTCCGGCTATCAAAAGTAGTGGCATTAAAAGGTAGTAGCCTACCCGTAATCTTATCATTATAGCTATTCGACAGCAGGAACTATAACCTGCTTTTTAATGTCTTCCAAGATAGTTCGGGCTGTTTTATGCTGCGCATATGCCTGCGAACTTAGGACAATCCTATGTGCCAGCACAGGTTCAAGCATTTTCTGCACGTCATCGGGAAGAACATAAGATCGCCCATTCATTAGGGCTTCTCCCATCGCTGCGCGCAGTAGCGCAATGGAGCCGCGCGGCGAAACACCTAACATGACTTCCTTATTTTCACGTGTTTTTCGAGAAAGTTCAACTACATAATCCGTAATAAGCTCAGTACATACAATATCATCTACTTGCTTCTGCAGGTCAAGAACCATTGATGCGTCTGCTACAGGCTCAACGTATGCCATTCTGCTTTTAGATTTATTTCGCTCAAGTATCTCTTTTTCGTCCGCTTTTTCCGGATATCCGATAGTTATACACATCAGAAATCGATCGAGCTGGGCTTCCGGGAGAGCGTAGGTACCGGTAAGCTCCACCGGATTTTGTGTCGCCATAACTACAAAAGGGCGCGGCAAGTCGTGGGTTTTGCCATCTACCGTTACCTGCCCTTCTTGCATAGCTTGAAGTAAAGCCGACTGTGTTTTGGGACTTGTGCGGTTGATTTCATCAGCAAGCAGCACTTGTGTCATAACGGCACCATGTATAAAGTGCTTCTCGCTTGTTTTCATGTCGTACATTGTAAAACCCGTCACATCGGACGGCATAACATCAGGAGTAAATTGCAAACGGGTAAATGAGCAGCCTATACTCTTGGCGAGCGTTGAAACAAGAGTTGTTTTACCTAAACCCGGTACATCTTCAATCAAAGCATGTCCATCGCATATGAGACATATGAGTGCCAGGTTAATAGCATCAGATCTTCCTATAATTACCTTCCCTATATTTGCACGTATTCTCTCTAAAATCTCTTTTGCTTCGGTAGCATTCATGGCACGTAGTCCCCTCCATAATCTGAGTACGCTTCATCCGGTGTGCCGTGACAAGGAAAGCGGAACTACCCCTCACGTCTTATAACAAAATCGTTTTGAGGGGTAGCCCCTACTTTCTCTAAATGGTATAAACTTGCTAAATAATATTCATTACCATTCTGACAAGCATACGTAATTATCGGTTCATCTCAAGTTTAGCAGCAAATGATTGTTAATTAATTTTTCGCTTAGTCAAATAGTAAGTATTCGCCGGGGTTTTTTAGGGGTCTTAGTGAGCCCATTCTCTCCACCTTATACCATCGTCAAGATTGTCGCGATTTAGTACGACTGATTCTCTTAAGTGGTACCTACCAATGTCTTCGCCCATAAGTATGCCCATCATAGCTTCAATAGCATTGGCTCCCATTCCGGCTACATAGCACATAGACTGAACAATAAAATCAGGATTCGCGTCCAGTTCTTCAACTAAAGCTGTGCTGGCTCCGAAGCCCATTGCAATAACTAAATCGTCTCTTCCTGCCATTTCTGCAGCGTGCGCAATGCCAAGAGCCGCAATTTCACTACCTGCCCAGACAGCATTTATTACAGGATGAGCTGCCATAGCATTCTGCATTAAGTCAAATCCGCCTTCGCGAGTGTTTCCTGCTTCACCGTCACCAAGGATAGTAATATCAGGATAATACGCTGCCATCACTTCAAGGAAGGGGTAAGTGCGTTCCCTGTCGATTGGTGTGCCGGCAGACATACGTGCGATAAATACATTTCCTTCTCCACCAAGGAATTCGGCAATATGGTGTGCAGCAGTGCGTGAACCGCCAACATTGTCACATGCCACAAATGTGGTGAAAAATTCAGAGTCTATCGCACGGTTAATTATAACTGTCGGTGTGCCGGAGAAGTAAATCTGCTCAGCGATTGGCGCAATCAAAGTACCATTGAGTGGTGAGATAACTACACCGTCAAAGTTCTGATCGTAGAAAACTTCAAGCACGTTAACTTGATCGCCTTCATCAAGTGCACTGGTAACTGTGAACTCGAAGTTTGCCGGTGCATTTGCAATTGCATCTTCGATTGATCGACGCATAGCTGCATGGAAGTCGTTTAGGATTGGTGGCAGTGAAACCCCAATTCTAAATACAGTATCATCAGCCGGTGCGGGCGCAGGTTCTTCGGGCGTTGGTTCTGCAGGCGTTGGTTCTGCCGGTGCCGGGTCGGGCGGTGCTGCTGCGCCCGGTGCATCTGCAACACCTTGATCGGCAACCGGTGCTGCACATGCGACCAATGCTAACGTAAATGCTGCGACTAGCAAAATCACCAAAATCTTTTTCATACTACTAGTATCCTCCTAAATATTTTTTTTATTTCATTCGCTGCCATTTTGCGATTTTCGACAATCAGTCTTTTCTTTGTGTAAGTATAGCCACCAGTATTATTCCTCCTTTGACGAGACCTGTCAGGTACACGGAGATATTAAACATAATCATTAAATTGCTGACTACGCCGACTATAATCATACCGAAAAAAGTACCCATAATCTTACCACGCCCGCCTGCGAGAGTTGTACCACCCACGACTACTGCGGTAATCGCATCAAACTCATGGAGATTTGACGCCGTTGCCGCTGAAATCGCCGCCATACGTGAAAAGTTAAGCAAGGCGGACATTCCTACGCAGAATCCGACCAGTGTGTAGCATATAATCCGAATACGGTCTACCGCTATACCAGAGTACCTGGCGGCTGTCTCGTTGCTGCCGACGGCATATACATATGAACCAAATTTTGTGAATGCAAGCAAACATCCGAGAATAACTGCGCACACAACCCAAATGATAAGCGCATTGGGAATTATGCCGACAGAACCATTTCCTATGTTCGTGAACTCCGGTATTCGACGACCTGTTATTGATACTCCGCCGGCTGCGTATAATGCAACAGATCTGACTATTAAACCTATGGCCAATGTCACAATAAAGGCCGGCACCCTGAATTTTGTTATAACAACTCCATTTACAAATCCCATAAACATTGCTACTGCAAAGCATGCCAGAATCGATACCCACAAGGGAATTGCTTCATTTCCTTGCAACAGTATCAATACAGTCCCTGATGCGGCTGCAACATGACCTGCCGACAAGTCTATACCTCCGGCGATAATAACAAAAGTCATTCCCAGTGCTATCATGCCTATTATTGAAGCTTGGCGCAAAACTATCATCAGGTTAGATATAGCCAGAAACTGCGGAACAATAATCCCGCATAGAATAAAGATACACACGGTAATTATGATAATGCTATATCCTGACCATAAATATTTGCATATGCTCAAAAACGAATTTTGTTTGTCTAAAGTTCTCTCAGCCATGATTTCTAAACTCTCTTTCTACATAATGTTTACTGCTCGTTGCATTATTTCTTTCTCAGTGCGATTTTTTCCTGTAAGAATCCCGGTTACCGTCCCTTCATACATGACTATCACCCGCTGGCATATACTCAACACTTCGGTCATGTCGGACGAAACTATGATTATGGTCTTTCCGTCCTTTGCCAAATCCTTGATAATGTTGTATATTTCGGCTCTTGCCCCAACATCAATGCCTCGTGTTGGCTCATCTACTATCAATATGTCAGGGTCTGCCGAAAGCCATTTGGAAAGCACAACTTTCTGCTGATTCCCACCGGAAAGATTTCTAACGAGCTGAGCCGGACCCCTGCACACTACGCGCACTCTTTTTATCATCTTCTCCGCTCGTTCACGAACCATTTTCGGGGTAAGTATAAAATTGCCTTTAAACTTGATTCGAAATGCATAATCTGAGTTCTCCGCGATGCTGCGATCTACCACGAGTCCGGTAATTTTGCGATCCTCTGTGGCAAACCCCAGACCTGCGCTGATAGCGGATTTTGCATGTTTTATCGTGGTCGGTTTTCCATATAGCAATATTTCGCCTTTTTCATATTTCCGCAAGCCAAATACCATTTCCATTAATTCGCTTCGCCCGGCACCCACGAGTCCACTGAACCCGACTATTTCTCCTCTTGCGACCGAAAAACTGACATCTTTGAGGATGTCTCCTGTGATGTTCCGAACCTCCAAGACTTTGTCATTAGTATCTCCGTCAAACTCATCGGCAACTATATGTTCCACGTCTCGTCCAACCATAAGACTGGCAATGTCGTTTTCAGTGACTTCACTTATGTCCTTTGTCGCTACCAGATAGCCGTCCCTCAGAACTGTGACTCTATCGGAGATTTGTTTCACTTCGCCCAACCTGTGTGACACATACACAACACCTATACCGCGTTCTGTAAGTCTCTTTATTAAACCGAACAGTATTTCGGTCTCTTTTGAAGTCAAAACAGCAGTAGGTTCGTCCATTATGATAGCCCTCACATCGAAGGAAATCGCTTTAGCTATCTCCACCATCTGCTTTTGAGCAATCTTAAGCGTATAGACTTTATCAGTCGGGTTAATTCCGCTTTGTCCCAGAGAATCAAGAAGTTCCCTTGCATCAGCGTTCATTTTCTTAAAATTGATAAAGCCAAGTTTATTGCTTGGTTCCCGCCTCAAAAAAATGTTTTGAGCCACAGTCATATCTTCGACGAGATCCAGTTCCTGATGTATCATTGATACACCTTCAAGTTGCATCTGCCTGGGCCCCACAGGGGGGATTTTCTTTCCTTGCAAGGTTATCGTCCCCGCATCGCGGGGAAACACGGCTGCCAATATTTTCATTAGCGTCGATTTGCCTGCACCATTTTCTCCGCACAACGCAATGACTTCACCGATCCTTATGTCAAAATCGACTGCATGCAGAACTTCTACGCCAAAAAAGCTTTTAGAAATGCCTTTCATTTCCACCAATGTTTCCATAGATACTCTCCTTCTCACCAACTCCTACAGCGTCACCCAAGCAGCATCGCTTTCGGCACTTTTGATAACCGCATGAACAAACTTGACCCCATTGAGTCCATCATAGGCGTTGGGAAAATCTAAATCTTGCTCTGTTGGTTTCTGACCTGCTTTTAGTTTTGTAATGGTGCTGATAATATTTTTGTAAATGTTGGCAAACCCCACGAAGAGCCCTTCCGGATGACCGAAAGGTAGCCGACTGTATGAAGCCGCAGCTCCGGAAAGATATCCGGTTCCTCGGGACAGTATACGGGGTGGTTCGTTTTTTGGAGTAAAGCGGAGATAATCCGGATAATGTTGCTCCCACTCCAAAGAAGCTTTGGTTCCATACACGCGGACAGCGAGACCATTAAGTCTGCCTGACGCTATCTGAGAACTCCAGTAAGTGCCATTGATACCTGACTCGTACTCAGCTATAACGTTAGCGTTTAAATCCAGCTTATGGCCATATTTGTTAGTTGTAGCAAGTACTCGCTTAATTTTCAGCCCGGTAGTGTAGTGAACCATATGTTCAATATGTGTGCCCAGGTCACCCATGCTATTGGAAATGCCTGAATATTCAGGATCCATGCGCCAAACTGACAGCTCTTTTCCTTCACTGCCGGGTTCCAGCTGTCCGAGTAACCAATCTTGAGCAAACTCTCCACCCACAGTTAATATTTCGCCAAGTTCCCCATTTTCAATCATCTCACGCATAACTTTTACCATTGTATAACCGGTATATGCATAAGTAACAGCCAGTATCAGCTTTTTTTCTTCTGACAGTTTTAATAATTCTTCTGCCTGCCATACTTCGAAACACAAGGGCTTTTCGCAGACGACGTGCAAACCTGCTTCCAAAAAGGTTTTACACATATCATAATGAACATGGTTCGGAGTCGTAATAACAACAAAGTCAATACCGTCATCCAGTTCGCTCTCTGCCTTGGCCATTTTTTTGTAATCGTCATAGACTCTTGATGGGTCTACGTCATACTCAACTGCGGTAGCCACGTTGAGTTCCTTATCTATACTGAAACAACCGGCTACCAGTTCTGCACGCGTGTCAAAATTGATTGCCTTGCGGTGTACATCACCAATAAATGCCTTAATGTCACCGCCAACCATACCATACTTAACTTGTTTTGCCATATTTGTTTCTCTTTCCTTCCTACAATTAGTTAGAAATTGCTTCGTCAAACTTTATAGCGGAAGCCGAAAAGTTAATTTTTTTGACAAACTCTGCGGCTTCGGTGCCACCTTCAATACGGTCCATTCCACTATCTTCCCATTCTACAGAGAGTGGACCGTCATAACCCGCAGCATTGAGCGTCCGGATAATTTCTTCAAAGTTCACATCCCCATGCCCCAATGAACGGAAATTCCAACCGCGGCGTAAATCTCCAAAGTCAATATGCGACCCCAGTAGCCCGCTCCTACCATCTAAGGTAATTGCCACATCTTTCATATGCACATGGTATACACGATACATGAAATCACGCAAAAACAGTTCAGGACGCACACCTTGCCAAAGCAGATGGCTTGGATCGAAATTGAGCCCAAAGGTAGGATTGTCTGCAAATTTATCAAGCAATTTCTGAGTGGAGTAGTAGTCAAACGCAATTTCGCCCGGATGCACTTCCAAGGCAAACTTGACCCCATTTTCCTTAAACACTTCCAAAATTGGCGTCCACAGACGAACAATCTCGTCGAATCCGTTTTCCACCATTTCTTCGGTCGTTTGCGGGAAAGAATAGACAAACTTCCAAATGGGAGAACCTGTAAATCCGGTGACAACAGTTGCTCCGAGTTTCTTAGCAACAATTGCGGTCTTTTTCATAGATTCAACGCCCCAAGCTCGAATAGCATCCGGTTTGCCTGCCAAATCAGGAGATGCAAAATTGTCAAGTCTCGGGTCAGGAGCGTCCCCGACACATTGGCCGTAAATATGGGCTGCCAGCGCGTGGCAACAAAGGTTATATTTCTTCAAGGTATCCAGTATATACTTAATATAACTATCATCCTCACACGCTTTTTCCAAATCAAAACTGTTTCCCCATACAGCTATTTCCAGTCCTTCGTAGCCCATTTGGGAGGCAGTCTTACACAACTCTTCAAAAGAAAGGTCAGCCCATTGGGCAGTACACAGCGTTACCGGTCTTTTTTTCATATCATTCCTCCAAAAAATTTTTATTGCACGTGTGTTATTGCTACTTAGGTATGCTTTGCTTCCAGTTCGCCCATTTCTTTACGCATTTCCTTGTATGTGTCAACAAAATGTTTGTCGAAGATATGGCATCCGACTGCCTTTTGACGAATCAGCATTTCAACGCAGCGGTCACACAAAGTACACCATTTTATGCTGTCATCTTTATTTTCCATCATTTTCAATGGTAAGTATGGATCAGCATACGATTGGCGTCCGATAGCAATAGCGTCAACCACACGATCTTCAATGTTTTTGTTGCCCCAAAACCTCATCGAATTTTTTTCCGGCTTAACTGCTTTAAAACCTTTTGCATTACCTTCGCGGTAGATTGTGTATCCTGAGCCGATAACAGCGGTTTCAGGTTTCAAGTTATCGCGGTATGCTTTTTGGAAGTGGAAGTGCATGTACGCGTAATCCGGAATTTTAATATCGGGATGCGCCAAGGCCAGTGTATGTGAAGGTGAGCCTGCTGACTGCAATACATAATGCATACCGTGTGCTTCCAATTGTTTGACCAAATCAATGGATTCAGTCAAGTCCATGGCGGCACTTTCCGGTCCCAATGTCCCGCAACCGCCCGGGAATCCTTCATAACACGATATTTTTGAACCGAGAAGAAATTTATCATCATTGACTTCTTTTCTGACACGGTCATAAATATCAATGGCAAATTGTCTTCTGTTTTCCCACTTGCCACCGTACTTCCAGTTTTCTCTGTTGAACGGGCGAAGAATTTGCGAACCCAGGTATCCATGACAGAGTTTTAGGTCAACGCCATCAGCACCGGCTTCGTAAGCAATACGCGAACCGTTCACATAGTCCTTGATAGCCTGCTCCACACCTTCTTCACCGATTAATTCGGCATCTTCATAGCCGGGCAAAGGCTCTTTCGTCACGCGACAGCGTTTCGCAAATTTATTGCTGCTGATTTCACCTGAGTGAGTAATCTGGAACAGAAGAATTGTTTCGGGATTAACGCTTTTCAAATGCGATACGAATTTTTTAAGTCCCGGCAAATTGTGGTCCAGTATGGAGAGTTGATTCAAACGAGACCTGTACTCGTACTGAGGTGTAATGGCCTCTAAGAACACAATACCGGCTTTCCCATAAAACAGTTTCTCATATCTCGCATAAGTAGCGGGACTCGGATCGCCGTTTTCGAGTGCATCACAGCACTCCATAGCATTGATGGCTATGCGGTTCGGAGCTTCACGCGGACCAATTTTCAGTGATTTAAATAGTAATTCGCTCATTAAGTATGCCTCCTAAAATTTAGATAAATATTTAATAGTTGATTAATAACCAAAAGCTTTGACAATAATTTTCGGAAGTGAGTTCCATTCACACTGTACATAAAACACTGTTTAAATATTATTTTTTTATTACATTATTACAAAAATAAACAGTATTTTCTATCCCAGAAATATACCATTAAAATACCGGCATGAACTAGTACCGGCAAAATTCAGAAATAATATTTCACACTAAACCAACTACCTCTGTAGCTGCGTTGATTGCAAGGCTTTGAGACAATCCACATGCAAAAAGTGCTACCAAAATCGGTAACACTTTTTGCACTGAACTACTTATCACAGGCAGATACTTTTCTGTAAATGCCCTTGCAAAATCATTGAATGCCATGATATTATGATACGGATTATTAGTCAATGGCACATCAAAAAATTATATCCAAATTTGTAGGAGGCGCGAATATGAATGAAATATTTAAGGATGTCAAAAAAATCAAGTATGAAGGACCAAAGAGCAGAAACTCTCTGGCCTTCAAATACTACGATCCAAACAAAATAGTTAGCGGAAAAACAATGCGCGAGCACTTGCCGTTTGCGATGGCGTGGTGGCACAATCTATGTGGTGGCGGGGCGGATATGTTTGGACCGGGAACGACAGATAAATCGTTTGGTGTCGAAGTTGGAGACATGAAGCATGCTCGCGCTAAGGTTGATGCCGGTTTTGAATTCATGCAAAAGCTCGGAATTGAATATTTTTGTTTCCACGATATTGATTTAGTGCCGGAGTCTGAAGATATAAACGAAACTAATGAGCGTTTGGATGAAGTTTCCGACTATATTCTCGAAAAGATGCAGGCAACCGGTATACGATGCCTGTGGGGTACTGCCAATATGTTCTCCCATCCCAGGTATGCAAACGGTGCAGGCAGCAGCAATTCTTCTGATATATTCGCATTTGGTGCAGCTCAGGCGAAGAAAGCTCTCGACATTACAGTCAAGCTCGGGGGGCGTGGTTATGTGTTTTGGGGAGGACGCGAGGGATATGAAACGCTCTTAAACACAGACATTAAATTTGAGCAGGAAAACGTGGCAAATTTGATGAGAATGTCAGTGGAATACGGGCGCAAGATAGGATTTAAGGGCGACTTCTATATTGAACCCAAGCCAAAAGAGCCTATGAAACATCAATATGATTTCGATGCTGCAACCTCTATTGGATTTTTGCGGCAGTACGGTTTAGACAAGGATTTTAAACTTAACATTGAGGCAAATCACGCCACGCTTGCCGGACACACATTCCAGCACGACCTGCGAATTGCAGCAATCAATGGAATGCTGGGAAGTGTGGATGCTAATACCGGCGATTTGTTATTAGGCTGGGATACAGATGAGTTCCCCAAAGATGTATATGATACAACTTTATGTATGTACGAAATTCTTAAAGCAGGAGGACTAACCGGCGGGCTCAACTTTGATGCAAAAACCCGCAGACCCAGCTATACACATGAAGATATGTTTCATGCATTTATTTTGGGAATGGATACATTTGCACTGGGTCTGCTCAAAGCAGTTGCATTGATAGAAGACGGTCGTCTGGACGAATTTTTGAAAGAGCGCTACTCAAGCTACGAGACCGGAATAGGCGCACGGATTCGCAGCAAGGAAGCAACTCTGGAGGAACTTGCCAACTACGCCGCAAAAATGCAAAAGCCTCAAATGCCCGGCTCCGGACGGCAGGAATATCTGGAAAGCGTGATGAATTCCATACTGTTTGGATAATATGTTCCGTGGGTTTAGGTAAAAGAGCAACAACTATTTGAAATGGAGTGATTCTGATGCAAAAGAGTAATATCTTTTCTCATGTAGTTATTGCAACCGGCTTGATTGTTGTTGCCATTATAACTCTTCTATTCCATTCGTACACATATGCCGAAGTAAATATTTTTAACGCTCCGGGTGAATTGATCTGGGCGGTCGGAGATGTTGTCGGGAACTGGCGTGACTATGAGTGGACTATGTATCTGGGAGTGACAAGAATTCTTGTCGGAGTTGGTGGAGGCATTACCCTCTTTGGGCTTTTATTACATTTCTCATTTCGAAACAATTCATTAAAAAGCCGTGAAGCTATTGCCGCTATCTTGATTTTTTTGGCTTTGGGTGCAACAGTCGGATTTCTGACTATTTTCTATCCGTGCTATGAAATGATGGCTCCGGCAATGCTTCGGCCTATGCGTTGCATCTGGACAATGAGGGTTCTTTTTGGTGTAAATGCGATTATCAGTACTTTAGGATTCTTTATGCTGTTGCACAGTCCTTCTAAGGAGTTTTGCAAAGGTATAAACATAGCTCTCGTTCTTTCCGTTTGCTTGTTTCTTCTTGTGCCACAAACTTTGACAGGAGTTTGCCTTGCCCACAGATGCGTGAATATGTTTCGACCCTTTGCTCGAGTGGTGGGTGGATTGATGCTTACAGTATCTATTATTAACACATTTTTATTGAAAAGGGTAGAGAGAAAGTATGATGAATCCTATGAAATGTAAGTCTCTCTCCACTGCTCAAATTGCGCTAAGCAACCTGTGCGGAAACCCCGGCAAAACAATAGCCTTAATTGTTATTGTTTCCATTATGGCATTTGCTCTCTTTGGTGGGGCTGTGTTGTCAAGGAGCCTTGATAATGGCTTAAACAGCTTGGGTGCTCGCTTGGGTGCGGATATTGCTGTTGTGCCTCCCGGGAGCGAACGTTATTACGAAAGCATCATTCTAACCGGTGCGCCCATTCATTTTTATTTTTACAGTAACATTGAGGAGCAAATAGCCTATATCTCCGGCGTTGAGCAAGTCACAACGCAATTCCATCTGGCAACACTTGCTACCAGCCCATGCTGCACTATAGGAGTCCACATAATCGGCATTGATTATAGTACGGATTTTGTGGTTACCTCGTGGATTGCCGAGCTTCTTGAGCGACAAATTGGCGATGGCGAAGTGGTAGCAGGAAGAGATGTTGTTTTTGAGAGAGATGGAACAGCAATGTTTTTTGGGCACGACTTGAATGTGATTGCGAGACTTGAAAGAACGGCAACAGGTATGGACAATGCTATTTTTTTGAACATGAATACCGCACGTGAAATTGCTAGGTCGGCTCAACATTTTGGTCATATTCCTGAAGATGTAGACACCAATCATGCGTCTTCCGCTATTCTAATAAGAGTTGCCCAAGGCTATGATATTCTTGATGTGGCCTCTCGCATTCGAGCCAATTTTCCGACTGTCGGAATTGTCATAAGCCAAGGCATATATTCTAATATATCATTGAGTTTACGTTTAATCACAGGAGCCATTAGTGCGATAACCATTGTGCTTGTCATTCTTGTTGTATTGCTTTTAACGATACTTTTTTACCTAGTCGCAAATGGTAGAAAAAAGGAATTTGCTATTTTACGCATTTTAGGTGCCCCGCGCAAAAAACTTACGGCCATTGTATTGACAGAAGCCGTGGACATCAGCCTTTGCGGGGCTATTATTGGAAGTTTAGTTGCTGCGATTGTTTTTTTTCCTTTTGGTAGCCAGATTGGGTTGCATATGGGTGTGCCTTTATTGCTTCCAAATATTTTGGACTCTCTGAGATTTCTGGCTTTAACCATGATTTTATCTGTGGGTGTGGGCTCATTATCCTCTGCTTACACTGCTCTTAAAATCAGCCGAGCGGAAACTTACGCAACCATGAGGGAAGGCGAATGAATTGAATATAGAAGTTGAAAAAATATTAAAAGAATACACACATGGCGAGCAGCGAATTATAGCTTTAAATGATTGTTCCCTCACCATTTCGAATGGCTTGTTTATTAGTGTCATTGGTCGTTCCGGAAGTGGAAAAAGTACGCTTTTAAATATTATTGCAGGGCTAACCAACCCCACATCTGGAAGGGTACTGTTTGAAGGTCGCGATATTTTTTCTTTTTCTGATGAGGACCTCTCGCTATACAGAAACGAAAAAATAGGATGCTTACCCCAGCAACAAAGTGTTTTGCCTAACTTAACTGTTTTGGATAATGTGCGTCTACCTTATCACATAGCAAAACGTAAAGGTGATTGCACAGAAGAAGCACTAAAGCTTTTGACATTATTTGGAATTGGCAATCTGGCAGGGCGGATGCCAAATCGCCTTTCAGGTGGACAACTAAAACGTGTCGCCATTGCAAGAGCACTGATAAACAAGCCCTGTCTGCTTCTTGCAGATGAGCCAACAGGGGATTTGGACAGCCAAACAACTGAGGAAATTATCAAAACTTATAGGAGAATGGTTGACGGGGGCATGTCAATATTGATGGTAACACATGATTATGCTACTGCAGAGTATTCGGATAAGTGTTATGAAATGAAAGACGGAGTATTAAGTTTGCTAACAAAATGCGCAGATTTAAGTTGATTGTGAGTTGTTGTTAAAGTTTCTGTGGATAACGCCGCAACTCTACCCCGCTCACTCCGCCCCAATACGCGCGAGAAACGCGGCCGGTAGAGCGTAACGCCTGTACACCGTGTTGCCGTTATCCAGCAGATATGTGATATACAGCATTTGCCCGCCGTTATCCTCAAACCTTCTGCCATCGCCTGTGTTGGCCTCCCAGAACGCATCGCGCAGTTCTCGCCTGTTGTCACGGCGCATTAGTCTGTGGTCGCGCCGCTCGGCACTGCTCATATCGCTTCTTTCATCTCTCGTGAGGTCACTTCTGAAATCAGCAGTACTTAAAATTTGCCAATGTAAAAACCTAGCTTCCGCTATCGCTCTGCTATCCGTATCAAAAGCGTTACGGTCAGGCGCAAAGCGTTCACTACTCATGTAGACACCCGCCACCCTAGCCTCGGCAGGCAGATGGTAGGTGAAGCCACGCATACCAAACATGGTGACAAGCAACATTATGCCATATAGTGCCACAACCACGCCCATAAGCGGCAAAATCCACTTTATTTTTGAACCGATACTGAATGTTTTCCCGAAAACCATCTGCGCCACGCAAAACGTAAGGGCAAACCCAAAAACAAAACCGTAATACAAGAACCATCTGCCCGTGAGTAGCGTCGACACGTAACCGCCGAGGGCGACCATGCCAATAACAGAAACGATGAAAACAAACACATTTCTAAAAGCCGTAAACACGATGGGGTTGTCGGCTTTTTCAATTTTTCGACTGGAAAAACAGGCAGAAGCAAGCCCGAGAAGCACCAGCGTTATAGCTGAGTAAATCAGGAAAAACACAGGCTGCGCCGCACTTTCCTCAAAGCTCAGATACCACGCAATGGGATTTGAGTACGCAAGTATCGTCCGATAGTCAACAAAATCTACAGGATAATACCCAAACACATAAAATGACCCTATAAGCATTATCAGCCTATGCGCAAGTAGTGGAATAACAGGAAGCAATCCGAAAATCACAGCAGACATAACCCACTTGCCGCAGAGAGAAAAAGTAAAGAGCCACAGCGCATAGAAAAACATGAATGAGATCAAGTTCCGAAAGAAGAAAGCCAATACCACAGGAAAAGTGTTGAGAATACTGCCGGCAACAAGCCCGCCGCTCAAGAGACCTGTGGGAAAAGTGAGGGCACTCTCCCCTGTCGGCAAAGGGTTGGGAATTCGCACTTGGATAAGCAAGAAAAGACTCACTATAATCAGCGGTGTAATCAGCAAAATCATTCCTGAAACCGCATTTGACCAAAAAAGTTGTCCTTTGCTGTCGGATAGATTTTGGTATGCCATCGTCGCCTTGGGGTTAAATAAAAATGAAAACATAAGCATAGCCACTGCAAATGGCACTATCACAGCCGCTCCAAGCATAACAGGGTTTCGCATAGCCAAGAGGTCAAGCATATCCTGCGCTCTCTCAGGCGTATTGCCGCCCGGGAGCAAGGTTGGTAAAACTATAAAAAACGCAAAGCCGAGTAAAATTAAGAACATTACAGGCCGGTTTCGCTTTAGTTGCTCTTTCATCAAAGCTGTACTAATCATCGTCCCTATCCCCTTCCGTTTCGTAGATAAAAATTTCTTCAAGTGTCATAGGCAGGTGGTCGTACACAAGCGGGTTAAACTGCCTTATATGTGCCTCGACTTCTTCCTCCTTGCCGCGCACCACCAAAATATCCGTGCTTCCAAGCTCTTCCATGTGCAGAACATCAAGCTCATCATATGGGAAATTATTATTCAGGAAATCCGGTGTGAACGCCACATGAAGCTTGTGGACATTTGAGCGTAAATCGTCCAAATCACGCTCCACGACCATGTGTCCGTCCTTGATAATGCCAATGGTATCACATATTCCGTCCAATTCCCGCATGTTATGAGACGTGACAATAACAGTCATTTCTCTTGCGGCAACATCTTCGATTATAAACCTGAACGCCTTT
>Ga0209755_10003278_pt1 | contig 20552 bp, 18 predicted proteins | sample TergutCo191P1_FD_187301 | JGI IMG/M metagenome (GOLD analysis project Ga0209755, IMG submission 187301) | Cornitermes sp. P1 segment gut microbial communities from Petit-Saut dam, French Guiana - Co191P1 (SPAdes) (version 2) | ecosystem: Host-associated > Arthropoda: Insects > Digestive system...
TCTCTCTCCAATACTTTTAAAAATTCCAACGATACCCTTATCCAAGCCGCCGTAAAAAACGCTGGACTCACTTGACTGATCGTAAGTGTAATGCCCCTCCTCGGAGCAAAATTCCATAACACGCCCGTTATCGATAATAACGGCAGCCTGTCCTTTATTTACAACAATACCCGAACCATTGGAAATAACATTGTCTTCCCCTTTAGTATTGCTGCTTCTTTTACTTGTTCTTTTCTGACCCTTTGCCGCAAGCACATCCGCATCCAAACTTTCGCAAACAAAAAACTCAAGCCATTGATCCGCAAAAGTACCGCCCACAGCCCCGGCTAACGCTTTAATTAATCCCATAAAATCTCTCCATAAATATTTTATAAGTATTTTTGTTATTTTACAATTGTTACATGGTATTTGCGGTTTGTCAATTGAGGAGTTTGGAAGACACAGAAATGAATTTCCTTTCTTAATTTAATAACCATATCTTTATTTTTTAATAAGCCTCATGTAGAATACCCTTATGACAAAAAACAATCCTCTAATAAAGCCATTTTTAAAATGGGCAGGGGGGAAAAGGCAATTACTGGCAGAAATAAAAAAATATCTTCCGAGCGATATTAACAAATATACCTATTTTGAACCATTTTTAGGCGCAGGCGCAGTATTCTTTGACCTACAACAAAAAAAAGCCGTTATAAATGATTTTAACGAACAGTTAATTATTACTTACAATGCAGTAAAAGAAAATATCGACGAACTTATTGTATTGCTTAAGAAATATCAGAAAAAAAATGATGAAGACAATTTTTATAAAATCAGAAATATTGATCGTGATCAGGAAAAATTTTTTAAATTATCAAATGTTGAAAAAGCAGCCAGGCTTATATTTTTAAATAAAACCTGCTTCAACGGTTTATATCGAGTTAATTCTCAGGGATTTTTTAATGTGCCTTACGGTAAATATAAAAATCCTGCAATATGCGAAGAAATTGTTTTACGGCAAATAAGTGATTACTTAAACTCCAATAAAATTGAAATTTTAAATTGTGATTTTGAAAATGCTGTTGCAAAAGCAGGTAAAAAGTCATTTGTTTATTTTGATCCTCCTTATCATAGCCCGGATAAAACTAATTTTACAAGTTATCAAGCTGGCAGGTTCGATGAAAACGAACAAGAACGACTCCGTGACGTTGTCATCAAATTAACAAACCGAGGAGCAAAATGTCTATTGAGCAATTCTGATACTGATTACATCAGAAAATTATATAAAAACGCATACTTTAAAATAATACCAATTCAAGCAAAAAGAGCAATTAACTCTGATTCTGCCGGAAGAGGTAATGTAAGTGAAGTTCTCATTAAAAATTGGAAAGATTGACTACGCTTCAATCATCCACAAGCCATGCAAATTGCAATACGCGTAAACTGTTACAGGCTCGGCGCTGACGGTGAACTCTGCCGATGGCGCGTCCGTATGGTTAAGAACAACACGCTGGGTTCTGTTGCCGTTAGCTGCGACAATCCAGGCAATGTGATGCTCTTCGGTCATTGGGTGTACAACGCTGCCTACCGTTACAGTCAATTTTGTTCCTTCACGGACAGCGGCGGGCACGTGTTTTTCTTTAGCGCCGTCTGTTGTATTGGGGGACAATTCCTGCATTTTCTCGCCGCAGCAGATTATAGCAGGTCCTGCATTGTGTACAAAACTGATGATGTTTCCGCAGCGGGAACATTTGCAAAATTTTCGTTCATTAGTCATAATTAATCTCCTTTGTTAATTTTCTATTAGTCATAAATATTATACAATATTATTCAAATAAATAAACAAAAAATAATTTTTTTACCATTAAAACTGCGTAAAATATATAAATTCCTTGCTTTTTTTTTCTTTTTGTAGCATTATAATAATATAACTTATTATTTATGCATTATGGCGCTCTATATTAATGAGAAGGAGTTAATATATGGAAAAATCAGTTGATGAATTAGTCCAGGAACGCACACAGCAGCTTCAAAAGCTTCAGGATGGAATGGTATATGTTTTATCAAATTTAATCGAAAATCGCAGTAATGGAACAGTAGGTAAAATTGAACATTCAACAACATATTTAAAAATATTAACAGAAGCAATGATTGCGCGCGGCGTATATGCCGAAGAGCTGTGTAAAATGGATATTAATATGCTCTGTTCATCCGCTTGTTTGTATGATGTCGGTAAAATGGTAATTCCAACCGCAGTTTTAAGCAAACCGGGAAAATTGACATCTGACGAATTTGAAATTATGAAAACTCATGTTGCTCAAGGAGTGCGTATTCTGGATCAAATCGCTTCCCATGCCGGAGATAATATCGACTTTTTAGTTAACGCCAAATTATTCGCAGGTTATCATCACGAAAGATGGGATGGAATGGGATACCCGTACGGGGTGGATAGACTAAACATTCCTATTCATGGACGCATAATGGCAGTTGTCGATGTGTATGACGCGCTTATTTCGGAACGTCCTTATAAGCAGCCATTCACTCCCGAAGAAGCAGGAAGGATAATCATGGACAGCGCAGGCGAAATGTTTGATCCTCTTATAATCGAGGTTTTCCATGACATTGAAGATCGTTTTAAAGCTGTTAAAAGGGATTAAAAATCCTGTCAAAGACGAGGCTGTTCTAATTTTTGGAACAACCTCATATGACAGGGGGTTTGCGCCTATCTGTACCTTCCGCCGCCTTTGTCATGTCTTTTCTTTTCTAATTTATGACCATGTTTCTTATTATCGAAGCGATGATTATTAAAACCCGAACCGCGCGGAGGCGCAATAAAATCATAAGATTTTTCGCCTATTGTTACTTTAAAAGGCTGAATCGTGTTTTTAAATTCACGTCCTTCTATAGAAACCTTTTCACCTTCCCTAAGCCCATCGATAAAACCAATATATCGATTTAACATCGGAACAAGGTAAACAGATTCTTCGTTTTGAATCGCGACATATCCTTTTTCCAGTTTTAATGTTCCTTCTACTGAAACAGAATTGTTTTGCTGCTGACGATTCTGATGATTTCTTTGCCTGTCCTGACGCTGTGCTCTTTTCTGCTGATCACGCAGCTCCGCTTCCCGCTGTTCTTTGATTGGCTGAGCAAAAGCTGTACCTGCAATTAATACCGCAGCTATCATAAAAATTGTTAATTTTTTCACACTAACCTCCATTGTAATTAGCATCTATTTCTATAACCAAAAACCGAAAGAGGCGTTACAATTATCAATTAAAAAAATGGAAAATTTATTTATTAAATTTTTGTAACCTTTTTATTTTAAGAGATTAACTATGCTGAGCCGAAAGTACAATCAGCGAAATAAACAAAGACACGGCAAGAGTAACAATATACACGGCAAGAGCGGCAGTAAAACCTATGCTTATAACAAGCCAAATACCAAGCGTATTAAATACAGAACGATACAGGAAAACAAAACCATGGAAAACAACCGGTAATACAGGGAGCAATAAAACAAAAAGGTAGCGCGGTCTTTTCTTGGCGCGGTAACGCCATGCAATTACAATAACAAAAATTGCCATCGGCAGAAAGAAGAAAGCTGAACCAAGGCGATTTAATATTTCCGCCTCGAAAATCTGATTAACATATCCGGCCTTCCCAAGCGCTTTTGCCGCTGAAAAAAGATCCCTTATCTGAAGATTAGTCAGTCCCCGGCGGACATTAGAAATTAACATTAGCTCGTCAAAGCTTACATCAAGAAATACGCCGCCAACTGTAGGAGTACCAAGAATCCAATCACTGTTAAAATCGTTGTTTTTATCGGAACGATCCAGGGCGTGCATTAATACAAGTATTTGCTCCCTACCCTTCATGCTGACAGGAATCAGTTTCGCATAACGGGATGTTACAATTGCTTTTGGAACGGAATTTACATCAAACTCCATATACTCAAAATTGATACCATACGCAATGTCCGAAGATGTTGTAAGAGTGCCGAAACGAAGCACTGCTCTTCCGGGCAGTTCGCTGTTTACATCGTTTGGCAACGAAAATAAAGCGCCTGTTATACTTTCACCAACTACCCATTCCATCTCATCAATAAAAAACGCTGTTTCTTTTGCGCGAACTTCACTGGCGGCATAGAAATTTTTCGCGTCAGGGTCATCAGGAGTAAGGGTCAGCAATTCCTGGAAAATGTAAAAGGCTCGTATCCAGTCGTCTACTTGCATTGCCTGATACCCCGAAAGTTTTAAATTATAAATATTATAAAGACGAATATCTCTTTGATTAGGTGACAAGGAAGCAATCATATTCCATGCCTCACTTGAAAGCTGAGCGGAAATTGCCGCTTCCGCGCTGCCTTGTATCGAAAGTTTTACACCAAGATTCGCAAGCCAATGCGCATCAAAATATCTTTCTTCGCTAAAAGCTTTCCTTCCCATTTCAATTGCTTGAGTAGAATTGACAGGGTCTCTGCCCTGAGAAAGAGGCGTTGCTCCCGAATCTCTGTGATTGTTTGCAAACGCGGCGCGCGCATTGATAAGTTCATCTATCTCATCAGCTTTTATTTGATCCAATTTAACCGCAACTTCAATTCTTAACTTTGCTAAGTCCGGACTGTTATACCAAATCTTATCGCAAATACCGATAAAATGAGACGCCTCAAACCAATCGCCTGATTCTTTACATTCATTCGCATTCCTCTTTGCAATTTGATACAATTCACCGCTGTAACGTAAATCTTCTTCTTTGTTTTTTACCAGGGGAAGCGCCAAAAAGAAAATTAAAGCATACAAAGCAGTGGCAACAATCGCAGTAATGACAGAACCAACAAGGCGTTTAAAAAACATATCAGAAAAACTTTGAAAATTTTCTTCAAACAAAGCAAGTCCAAAAGGAATTACAAGCGCGGAAAAAGCCAGAGCCGGAAACAAATTAAAAACTTCTAACCAACCCTTTATTAAACGCCATGTACGAGAAAAGATCGGCAAAGGAGAATCAGAACCGGGAAAAATAAAACGAAAAATTAAAATCAATATTATGGAAGCTGCCATGTAGATAAAAAATATTGATGAAGGTGAACGGAGTTTTTCATTGTTAAATGTCATAGTCTTGCCGCCTTTTTGACAGATAAATCAACAATGAATATAAAAGAATCAATAGACCAAAACCAAGAAAGAGCACAGGAAGCGCAAGAGAAACAGGCAGCTTATTATTTAAAAACGAAGAAGTTAATTCCCGCATTTCCGGAGAATTAAAGAAGGAAAGAAACATCAATATGCCGCTAAAGGCAAGGGTACACAGAAAAAGGTTCGCAAGCGGCCATACGCTGAATTTTATCGCGTATCCCAATGAACATAAAAGAAAAATCAATGAACCTGCGTAAAATAAATACGAAATAAAACCTTCTTTGAATTTTTGCTGCAGGATCACAGAATGTAATCGTATATCAATACTCAAGTTTTGTAAAAACATCGGCGTATCATCGCCAAAAGGAACAGGAGGAAGAGCGGGACGGGAACTGTCACTGTAATTCACGCTGATAGATCGCTGATAAGCAAGAGGCTGCCCCGGTATTGACGTAACGCGCGGACCTAGCGGTTCAGAAGAACCGTTTAAAAGAACTACTGCCGTATTATTTTTATTAAGAGAATTTGAAAGCATCAATCCCCTCTCGCCCAATTTAATTCCGGCAGTCTGCGAAGGAGGCACGGCTTTCCATTGTTCAAGAGCGGCAGAAATACCAAAACAGATAAGAAAAGATAAAACCATGCAAATTACTACTGCCGTTACCGGAAAATAATTTCGCCTAACTGCGTAATTCAGTGCGATAAGTATCGAAGAAAAAAGCGCAAGTGTCAGCGCCCAGTGAGCGGCTGCGATAATCAAGGTCAGCGCTGTTTCGGGCATCGGCGGCAGAATCTTTGCCCACTCCACCCGCAAAGACAGGAACCTTAAACAAGTTACTATCGTAAAAATGATGATGAAGTTGAGACTAAAGAACAAGGCTAATTTTGCTATTTTCCTCACAATCTTAGATTAACACGCCGCCAAAGCCCGTGCAAGTGTATTTAAAGGTCTTTTTATATTGTAGAAAAGGGAAAAAGGGGGCATAATTAGACATGGAAACAAAAGTAGCTGTCTTGGGAGCCGGTGCGTGGGGAACGGCAATAGCTAAAGTTATCGCCGAGCAGGGAAAAGACGTACTCATGTGGAGTTTTGAAACTGAAGTAAGGGATGACATCAATAAAAATAAGCAAAATTCAAGATATCTGCCCGGAATAAACCTGCCAGAAACGATAAAGGCTACATCCGATATAGAAGAAGCCGCTGAAGGACAGCAATATATAATATACGCATTACCATCGCTCTTTCTGATGGACACATTGAAAAAAACGCTTTCCGTTAATTCAATTCGGGAAGGTCAATCTATTATCGCTGTAATTACAAAGGGATTTCTTCCTACCGAAAACGGACCCAGACTCATACTTGAAACAATGGAAGATTACCTCCCCGGTTTATACCGGCAGTCCCTTGTCTACATTTCAGGACCTAGCCATGCTGAAGAGGTATCCTGCGGGAAAATAACCGGTCTTATTGCAGCAAGCGAAAACCCAAAGAATTCGATAAGGTTCAGAGATTTATTAAAGAGCCCGCGCTTAATGGTTTACTCATCACTTGATGTTCGCGGTGTGCAGGTTTCGGCGGCGGCAAAAAACGTAATCGCAATTGCCTTTGGCATGTTAGACGCGATGAAGACCATAGGAAAAGCGGATATGTTCGGAGACGGAACAGAATCTCTTTTGCTTGCCGCAGGTTTAAACGAAATTCAAATTCTTGGCAATGCTTTAGGCGCCACACACCCCGAGACATTTACGTCAATTTCCGGCATCGGCGATTTAGACGTTACATGCCGTTCTGTCCATGGAAGGAACCGCCGATTTGGGCGTGAAATAATAGAAAAAAATATTTTAAAATCTTATAAAGATATCGATGATATTTTGGCGAACATTGGAAAAATCGGCTACCTGCCTGAAGGTGTCGCGGCTGCAAAATATATTAAAGTTCTTGCCGAAAAGCATAAATTAAAAATGCCTGTTTCCGTTGGTTTATGTAAACTTCTCAACCGGGAAATTGAACCTATGGAATTTTGCAAAAATCTACTGGCAGACTGGGACATGTGATGAATTTTCCTAATGTTTTGAACACCTTTTTTGGTTCAGCATTAATAATCATACTGTTATTCGCCGAATGTATTCTAAATTTTTCAGGAAATCGTCAAATAAAAAAACTTTTTTGCTCCGTGTTAATAGTTGTATTTACCTGTTTGATTTTGGATTTATTTTATTCTATTTTTTTATTGGATTATAATGTAAATATTGAGCTTCTTTCTTTTAGAATGATATGGCCTATTACAGCGGCTCTTTTATTATTTGTATATTTATTTTTCATGATTAAAGAGAGCAGAATTGACATATTAACAGGTCTTGGAAACCGTTACAGCTTCTTTGAATTTTTTAACAGACTTGCGCGAAATAAAACCGGCGATTCCTGGTCTATCGCAATTCTTGATATCAATAATTTTAAGTCGATTAACGATATTTACGGACATCTGGAAGGCGATAACGCCCTTCGCAATCTTGCGAAAGCAATAAAAAAATGTTCCAAGAAAACTGATTTTACAGCGCGTTACGGCGGCGATGAATTTATCCTGGTTACAAAAGAAGAGAACGAACTTAATAAATTAATTGCCTGTATAGAAAATGAACTTCTTGCTTTTAATGAAAAAAACAATAAATTGTACAATTTAGAAATAATTTATGGTTTTGATACTTATATTGCGGACGGTAATACGCCTATAGACACATTTTTAAACCATATCAGCAATCTTGTGTATAGAAACAACGAAGAAAAACGCCGTACAGGTGATTTAAATACGGAGAAAATATAATGAATATTTTTGAGTATTTTAATTCAGCCATCGGCTCCTGCCTGATTATCATTTTAATCATGATAGATTATACAAGAAAATACAACACAGATAATTTTCAGCGTAAACTTTTAATTATCATGCTTGGAACAATATTAGCTGCCGCCGTATTTGATTTTATAGGACTAACGCTTGAACGAAACTCTGAAATTTATTTATTATTGTTTAAAAATTTAAAAGCTCCAATAAAAGAAAATAATTTTTTATTTATTATATGGTCAATATATCTTGTTGCGCGCAATTGTTGTTTTTATTACTCAGCTGTTTTTGTTGATTATTTTGCTCATGGAAATATCGCAAGAACAAAAAAATTCCTTATAGGCGTAAGTATTTTTATAGCGGCATATATAATCAGCATCATTCCTAATTTTTATCATGGTTATTATTTTTATATATCTAAGGATAATATTTACATACAAGGGTCTTTTTACATATTACAGCTGTTTATAAGTTATCTTCCAATAATATTAATTTTAATTGATGTCAGCCTGGCGCCAAAATATATAAAACGCAACCAGGTATTACTTATTATGTTCTTTGTAGTAATTACGGCTGTAGGCGCGGCAGTTGATATTGTGCTTAGAACAACCAATTTAATCTGGCCGTGCATTACAGGCGCGGTACTCTATGTGTATTTTTTCTTATTAAGATCGGACGCAAAGATTGACAGTCTTACAGGAATAGGAAACAGGAATAATTTTTACGAATATATCAATATGCTTTCCATGCAATCTGCGGAAAGGAAATATGCTTTTATAAAAATCGACCTAAATCAATTGGAAGAAATAAACAATTCTTTTGGCAATCTGGAAGGAGATAACGCAATAAAAGATTTAAGTACAATAATAAAAATAAGCATAAGGCATACGGATTTCGCGGCGCGTTACGGCGGCGATGAGTTTATCCTGATTATAGGAGCGGAGAGTAATATTCAAAGGGTTATTGATCGCATTATCGAGCAGATTAATTTTCAAAATGATAAAAAATTAAAACCTTATAAACTTTTTATAAATTACACATATGACTTTTACACTACCAATACCGGTAATTCAATTCAGGATTTTCTCGCTTACCTGGATAGCAAAATCCAAAAAAATAAGGCAAACTAATATACAGCGGAGATTAAAATGTTCGAAAAACTAACAGGGAAAATAACTGACGCGTTTCGCTTTGTAACAGGAAAATCGGCAATAAGCGAGAAAAATATCGAAGACGCGGTAGAAGCCATAAAAATGGCGCTTCTGGAAGCCGATGTAAATCTGCGGGTAGTCCGCCGTTTCGTAAATTCAACAATAGAAGAGGCAAAGGGCGAGAAAGTTCTGCGCTCTGTAGACCCGGGACAGCAATTTATAAAAATTGTCCACGACAAACTTGTTTCCTTTCTTGGTGATGATAACCAGGAAAGCCGCGCGTTAAAATTACGAGGACCTGATGTTATCTCCACAATTTTAATGCTTGGTTTACAAGGTTCTGGAAAAACAACAAGTTCCGCTAAACTTGCTCTCCGCTTAAAAAAAGAAGGGCGCAAACCTCTGCTAATCGCATGCGACCTTGTACGTCCTGCCGCTATGGAACAGCTCGCTGTCCTTGGCGGTCAAATTGGAATTCCTGTTCATAAAGAAGACGGCGCGAAAGACAGCGTAAAGGTCTACCAGAACGCGCTCGCCTGGGCAAAGAAAAACATGATTGACACCATAATCATCGACACAACAGGCCGCATGCAAATAGATGAACCGATGATGCAGGAACTTTCACGCCTTAAAAACGCGGCAAATCCGGATGAAATGCTCCTTGTCGCTGACGCGATGACAGGACAAGCCGCCGCGGACATAGCAAAAACATTCGATGAAAAAATCGGACTTACCGGAGTTGTATTAAGCAAGTTTGATTCTGATACCCGCGGCGGCGCTGCCTTGTCGCTTAAGACCGTAACCGGAAAGCCCTTAAAGTTTACTGGTACGGGAGAAAAACCCGAAGATTTTGAACCTTTCCACCCTGAACGAATAGCCGGACGCATTCTTGGAATGGGTGATGTTGTAAGTCTTGTAGAAAAAGCACAGGAAGTAATAGATGAAAAGCAGGCTCTGGAACTCCAGAAAAAAATGGAGAAGGAGAATTTCACTCTTGGAGACTGGCTGGATCAGATTCGTTCAATGAAAAAAATGGGAAGCCTGCAAAAAATGCTTGAAATGATTCCGGGAATGCAGGGACAGATCAGCGAAGAAGACATTGATAAAGCCGAATTAAAATCTCAGGAAGCAATTCTTTCCTCAATGACTCTTAAGGAAAGGGACAATCATTTAATAATTGGACCGCCTCGCAGAAGCAGAATAGCGCGCGGTTCAGGCACCTCTGTGGCGGAAGTTGCCCGCCTGTTAAAGAAGTTTGAAAAAATGCGTGTCATGATGAAAAAGATGGCAAAAGGCAAGGGCATACCGGGAATGGGAAATATGCAGATGCCGCCTGGCATGTTCTGATTAAATTTTATTTTTCTTTACCCAGTCTACAATCTCGTCAACTTTTCCAAAGACAAGTCCTGTAACCGTATCGGCACAGCCGTAGTAAATCGCAATTCTGTTTGTGTCTTTATCCACAAGCGCGGCGACAGGGAAGGTAACGTTGGGAACATCACCTGCCAACTCGTATAACTCGCGAGGGTTAATAATGTAGGGCTTAGGACGAGCAATAACCTTCCATGGTTGATCTAAATCCATTAACGCTGCGCTGAACGAATAAACAAAACCGTTGCAGCTTGTCAGCACGCCGTGATAAAACACTAGCCATCCCTCGCTTGTTTCAATCGGACAGGGGCCTGCGCCTATCTTTGTACTCTGCCAGCCGCCTGAGGGCGACATAACATGGCGGTGCCTTCCCCAATAAATTAAATCCGGGCTCTCTGAATAAACAATGTCGCCAAATGGCGTATGACCCGAATCGCTCGGGCGGCTGTACATTGCGTAATTTAAAGTACCTTTTGAACTGCTAATTTTACGGGGGAAAAGCGCTCCGTTGCGGTTAAATGGCATCATCGCGTTTTCCATTTGGTAAAACTTTTTAAAATCGTAAGTATAACCTATGCCAAGGCATGGTCCGTGATAACCGTTACACCAAATTATGTAATAACGGTCTTCGATAAAAATTACGCGGGGGTCGTATTTATATTCGGAATCAGGAATATCAGGGTTAGTCTTAATAAACTCTATAGGTTCATTATTAATAACCCAATTGATTCCGTCCTTACTCCTCCCCGCGTTTATGTCCATGTGACGCGCGGTATCATCGCAGCGGAAAACGCCTGCAAAATTAAAACCTTCGGTTTTGTCCTGGAAAGGAACAACAGCGCTGTTAAAAATGCTGTTGCTCCTTAAGGTTAAATCCCTGGGAATTATCGGGTTTTTAGAAAACCGCCACATAAGTTCCTTTTCGGGATTACTTGTTTGCGGTCTGTCTTCCCAGGGAATGTTCGGAAGACTATATCCGTTTACAATGATACTGCTCATAAAAATTACAGTCCGTTAGCATCCATAATAAGATTGTCCCAGCTCTGTCTGACAGCTTCAATTAGCTGTGCAGGCTGACCATCATGGTACCAAATTTCCCAGGCAATACCGCCGCGGTTAAGACCCGGAACATGGAGGTGGAATTTCCACTGCCACAATTTCTGGTCGCGTATTAATGCCATTGTTTCATCAACAGCTCTCCTGTCTCTGTAGTTGGGATATTCAGCGAGTCTCCAGTTATCATCAACAGGAGTTACCCATGCTTGAACTGCCCAAAGGATCGCGTCTACCTGTGCGGGAGTATTTCCCTTCTGCGGAATAATCATTACGTTTTCATCGTTAAATACAACATAGTTCTTTGATCTTGGACCTTTTGGAGGAAGAACCATTCCCCACTCATCCTTCATATTTCTAAGATCGTTTGTCGCTAAATACTGCTGATCAAAGCGCATTGCAACTCTTCCGTCGTTGAATTCAGGAATGTGCCAGTTCCAGGGAGTTGAACCAGGTGTTCCATCAGGACCTATCGGTTTTGGCTTCATAATGCCGGCATCTCTCCACTTCATGTATTCAGAAACAGCTTCCATAAAAGCCGGAGTGTTTGTTACGTTTTTGAGCATACCCGTTCTGGGATCTTTATCTACATACATAGCTCCGTTACTGGAAACAAGGGCATCTAATATTTCTGTTGAAAGATCACCGGGCATTGCATAAATATCTGTGATACCGTCATTGTTTATATCTCTTGTAAGCTTTCTGGCAACTTCAAGAAATTTCGCCCATGTCCATTCCCCGCTCTTTTGCAGATCATAAGGAAGGTTGGGATCAAGTCCGGCTTCTCTGAACAGTCTTTTGTTAAAGAACACAACTGCCGCATGCTGGCTTCCGCCGTATCCGTCAGCAAAAGCAAATTGTCTGCCGCTGAATGTAAATGCCGAGTTAACAGATCTATTCCATTCAACCGGTTTTACATCCGTGAATTTTACCACTTTATTTTGGCTTACAGGATAGAGCAGATTCTGGCGATACAAGGCAAGCGCCCAGTCCGGCTGCAGTAAAAATACTGTAGCGGCAGGTCTTCCTGCCATGATCGAGGTAGCTGCCATTGAAGCCATTTCATTCCAGCTTGCGACATTTTTATTCTGCATTGTAAAACTGTATGTTTGTGTAAGCCTCTTGCGATAATCCAACTGCCTTTCTTCGTAATCAGTTCTGGGTTTGTAAGTGTTAGGATTATAATCTGACCACCAGTTACCGACAATAATAGTCATCCCTTTAAGCGTATTTGCTACTGCGCCGGGAGCTTTGGGAACCTGCTGCGCGGACACAGAAACAACACAAAAGAACATTGCCGCAATCACAAAGCATGCAATAAGTAAATTTTTCTTTGACATTATTTTCCTCCATAAAAATATATTATCTCAAGCGTATACCGCAACGCGGCTACTCGCATTGAAACCAACGTAAACAATGCAAGGGTTACAAAAATACCCTTACATTTTAATACCGGTCTGGCTCAAAGACTCAACAAAGGCCTTCTGAGCCACTAAATAAAGAATTATTAAAGGCGCAAGGCACATTAACATTCCTGTAGCAATCATTGACTGAACATAAGCAATAGGCGCTGTTGACGCTACACCTCCGCCGCCGCCTGTAGAATTTGTAACTGCCCACCATTGAGTAATTCTTTCCGCGATTGAAGCTAATCTTGTAGAAAGCATTTGATAGTTTCTCAAAAATAAAGTTGTAAAGAATGAGTCTGTCCACTGCCACACAAAGGAGAACAGGAAACATGAGGTAAGCATAGGAGTCGCGTCAGGAAGCATAATCCTAATAAATGTTTTAAATCTGCCGCAGCCATCAACCCATGCGGCTTCTTCAAGTTCTTTTGGCATTCCTCTGAAATACTGTCTCAACATAAATATATATAAACCGCTCTTAAGACCCATACCGGTAGCGGAAAGCATCCAGTAACCAAATACACTGTTCAGCATATTTATAGGTTCTCCTGTAATTAAACGGAAAATACCAAAAATATCAAAGAAATGGAAATTAAGATAAAGCGAAGCCATAATGGTATGAGGCGGAACTACAATTATAAGCATAACGCAGAAAAACCAAAAACCTTTTAAGGGGAATTTATACCTCGCAAAACCATAAGCTGCTAAAGTACAGGCGGCAATCTGAAGAACGGAACTGATTGTAACAATGCCGAATGTTTCAAACAAAGCTTTCCAAAAATTCAATAGTTGCGGATCTGCCGCGATTATATAATTTCCTGTCGTAAAATTTCTTGGAATACTTATTACTGTACTGTCATACAAATCCTGTTCTGCCATAAAACTAACGCTCAATTTATCTAAGAGCGGCTGAATAATCAGGAAGCACAATCCAAAAATAAGAACTGTACGGCATACTATAAAAGTAACTTCCAGCGCTTTCTTTTTTTTGTGATAATTGCGGGAAATGTTCCCCCAGCCTTCCATGTGTTCGTTGTTATAAGTTACTTCACTCATAGTAGTATACCCTCTTGGAAATTAATCCCATTACAAGTCCAATAATTAAAATTACCGCAAGGAAATAAATCCACGCCATTGCGGTTCCAAAACCATAATTTAACATTTTAAGCGTAGTTTCATTTATCCTCGCCATTACGCGGTTATCTGTTCTGATAAAATAATCTACAACGCTATAAACTATATTTACAAGAATTAAAGAGCTTACCATTGGGAATGTTATTTTCCAGAAGCATTCCCAGCTTGTAGCTCCCTCAATTTTTGCGGCTTCAAACATACTGGGCGGAATTGTCTGCAAAGCGGATAAAAAGATAATTATTTGAATTCCGGAAGACATTGCAATCGCGTAAATCTGATTAATAATTTTAAAAATATACCCCATAAAATCGCTCGCTGCGCCTTCTGCAACAAGGATATCTTCCAGTACTTTAGTTACGGAAGACTTCATTAAATTGCCTTCCTTAATGATGTCCGCCATGCTGTTTAAAAGCGAGTTATTGGTCTCTAAGCCTATCATAACGCCGGATGAAAGAATAACAGGAAGGAAGAATATCGCGCGGACAAAACCTCTTGCTTTAAATTCCTGATTTAAAATTAAAGCGACAAACAAACTAAAAATAATAATCGCCGGAACTATCAGAAGCATACGCGCTATTTCTTCTATTAGAAATCTTCTGAATTGCGGATCAATATTTAAAGCTTTATTAAGATTTTCCAAACCAACAGGTATCATATTAAAACCCTGCTTTTCGGTATCAATTCTTACATCGCTAAAAACCATTTGCAGAGATTCCACAATAGGAAAAAACATAAAAGCTATAAATCCGATAATAAAGGGAAGTAAAAACAAATACCCCACAACCGCATTCTTGCCTTCGAGCGTTAATGAGAGTTTATTATCTCTTTTAATAAAATACATTCTTCCCCCTGCCTACCTTGAGCCTTGTTTTAACACAATATAACTATTTGCGTTTACATTCATACCGTTATAAATCCAGGCATTATCACTCGCATTAACAACAACTCTTGTTCCATCTTCGTATACAGTAGCTGTTACATTAGCAGACAAAACAACATGGTTTACAATTAATTGATTACTTAAATGCCCAAAATCGCCGTTAAATTTCTGATACAGATCATTAGCGTCTTCAATCCATTTATCATACTCATTCGCGTAAAATTGCCTGAACTTTGTTTCCTGAAGCACCGATGTATCTTCTTTCATAAAACTGAAATACAAACCCGCTCCGCTTTCAATTGTTTTTAAGAGATTCTTTGTGTAATCTTCAGCCAGATTTATCGCTCTTCCTGTATATGGCACTAAACCATGAAGAACAATCGGAAGAAAAGGTATCGATGCATCAGTAATTCCAAAATTTTGATCCGTTATAATCATGTCGGTTATTATAGAAGCCCAGGGTGCCGCATACACATGACCGGTATGCACAAGAATACCTGTGCCGGCTTCGTCCATTTTTTCAAATTGCCGCTGTCTTATTCGCATGCTTTCCTCGCGGCTTATGCGGCGCTTCTCGTGGTAATCGCCTGCAAGCTTGGAGGCCATATTTCTAAACGCAATATTTTTTATTCCCAAATCTTCTGCTTTCTTAGTATAGTTATTTATTATTTTTACCGAAGTAGTCGGACGAACAAGATAATTAAGTTTTCCCCACTGTGTGCGTTCTCCAAACCAGACAAAACTGTATGGATAGCTTTGCACTCGTTCACGATTAACATAACGCGAAGCGTCGGCGTAAAGACTAAAACCGCTGAACATACCTCCGACATCTCTGACAAAAACAAAATCAGCTTCCGGGTAAAGATTATAATTGTTTTTTTCCGCAATATTTACAATACTCTTAAAATCCTTATTGCTTCCAAGTTCCTTAATTAATTTAATTTTTGAAGGCACTTTATGCTCAACACTGCGATTAAACCATCCGTTTAATTTAACGTAAACATTATCCCAGCCTAACATTGAAAAATCATCAATCATTGATGCAGTTTCTTTATAGGATGTAAGTTTTAAAGGCAGATCCATAGGAAGACCAAGGCGATGCTGCGTTTTGTTTACAGCACCGATAATTTCTACAGCCACAGGAACACTGTTTCCTTTAGAATCTCTTTTTTTACTAATAGCCGGATATTTATCCAACAGCCACGAGCGATATTCCTTCGCCATACCCATATATCCCGGTTCCGCGCATGGCGTGTAACGCAGAGTTATATTCTCTCCGGCGGGAAGACCTGTCTCATACATAAAAACTTTTCGCTGACTTCTTTCTACAATATCCAGCTCAGTTCCATGAATCATATCAAAAATCGGATATACGCTGTTCCATGAACAATTTCTTCCGGATACATCTGCGGTAATATTCGCATAAGCAGAACCTTCTTCTATTATGCAGAACAAAGCCGCTCCGTTTTTATAAATACCAAATGCAGGGAAAAGAGCGCTGTTATCATTTATTTTTGCTTTACCTTCGCGAGGCATCGCTTCATCCTGACCATACACATTAATACTGTAGTGCAGTTGATTCTGCTTTCCATTATTAAAATTAATTATAGCGCCGCTTCCATCCGGGACAAGCATATAACCGGTGTCATTCACGCTGCCTGCACCCATAAAAGGCATAAGAGTTAATTTTTTAATTGGATATACTGAACGATACCCGATAAGATCGAATGGTACGTTTAAAATGAGCGATCTTCCTTCTAGCGAATAACGCAACACTATGCTAAACGCGGGTTTTACATCCGCGCCTGTTACCTCGTATAGCATCGAATCGCTGATATAATCATCAAGTGTATAACCTGCGTTTTTAAACGCGTCTTCTGACATTTCTTTCATAAAATCAGGAGAGTTTAAACGCAGTACCCACAATTTAATTTCTCTAAGATCCGGATAATCGCTTAAAAGTTTTGTCCTGTCATCTGTAGAGCGAAGATTGTTAATATCATAAAGACGATATGTAGTTTCAATAATTCCTTTTTCTTCATCATCCATTTGATAAAAGAATTCATTCATCCTTTCTTCTGTCATTGCAGGCGGAATACGATGAGCTCTGGAAAGATCTCCTACCGTATAACGAACTTCAAGAACATTATTATTTACCTCAAATTCATAAGCGTTTCTCTGTACGCTGTATATACCCGATTGCAGCGTCATTCCAACGCCGGAATTATCGGCATATTCCAGTGAAAACTGGGATTCCATTAACTGCCTTGTGACAACCTGCGCGTATAAATCACCGGCAGGATTAGGCGGGTTCGATCTCCATTCTACCCCGCTTGCTTTATCTGTAAGAATTATTTCTGCCGTATCCGGTAAAAAACGCAAATGTAAAAACTGATTTTCTAATACTACTTCTTCGCCGTCTTCCATGTATTCAAATGCCACTACCGGTTTTGAACGAGGCGCTTTTGGTTTACAGGAAACAACCGCAAAGAATGTGAAGAATATTAATATCGCCGCGCCAACGCAGCTTACAGATTTTTTCACCTGACCCCCTATATCAACCGGAACATTATTTCTTTATAGAGCGACACAAAGTAAGCAAAGGCATCGCTTATAAGGCTGAAAAATATTACAAATATAAAAACCATTACACCCATTCCAATTACAGTTAAGAAACTGGAAAACAATGTTTTTAAAAGACTGTAATCATGTACCATCATCATGGCGGAAAGTATCAATAAACCTGTCCATAAAGCCGCAAAACCTGAGAGCACCCAGTAAATCGCTCCTTCTTCAAAAGTAATAAACTGGCTGAGTATTATCATAATAACATTAATGATTACATACGGAGTTAGCGCATAACAGATAGACATGTAAATCTCGAACATTCTTCCCTTGCCGTCCATCAGTGTTGTGAGACTCCAGTTCGCTACTGTCCATAAGCCAACAGGCAGTAATATGCGTAATGCGACAATAACAGAATTAAAATATTCCATATTGATCGTAACAAACTGGAAATTGGTTAGCGTTAAACGCAATACTTCTACAATAACCGCAAGAGCAATTATAATATTCGCCGCTGCTATAGAACCTCGTTTTTCATGCGTCAAATCCCAAAACCCATCAAGAGGATGCGTGCACACATAAAGAGAATATTTTAAAGTTTTTCCAACATGCTGCCACCATGTTTTATCAGTGAGATATTTCATGCTTGTATTATCTCCTTAATGGTTTTTATTGAAAATTTAATAATAAAGGGAAGGAATATTGCCAATCCTATCAGTAAAAGAATCCACCAAAGGTTGGCTTCTGTCCATTCTTTTCTGTAAAGCTGGAATGCCTTGCCATAACCTTCGCGGTAATGTTTTAACTTGTAGTATTTCATTGCTTTCTGATACTCGCCTTCTCTAAGCGCTGCTCTTCCGATGCCGATGTACGCAAGATCATAATTTCCATTCATTTTTAAAACATCTTCCCACACAGCGGCTGAAGATTCATAACGTCCGGCTTTATATTCATCAATAGCTTTGTTAATTAATAATCCGTATCCGGTAAGGTCAAAACGCGTAAGCGCTCCCGAATTCATATCGAGAGCGTAAAGAGCGCTGCCCATATTAGCAAGGGCGCTGGGTTGAGTAAACGAACCTTCACGATTTCCGTATCCTCCAAAGGCATATAACATATTACCCTGGAAATCATAAACAAAGATTCTTCCGCGTGTTCTGTCAAAACATGCATACGAATCATTTTCGAAAGAAACAATATCTATAAAACGGGAAGGACCTCTTATGTTGCCGGCGTTTCCATAAACTAAATCGCCGACAGGTTTTTCATAACCGTTGCGAATTAAAATATCCTGCCCCATCGCATTAAGGCGGCGCACAGGTTCTGTCTGTCCTGTAGAATTGGTAACATAAATAAAGCCTTCGTGATCAAGAGCGACATTACTGTATTCGGTCGGAATAAACAGATCCATACGTTCCCTTTGTTCTCTTGTAGAAAGAAGCTTCCATACATATTCAACAATGTTGACTTTTACTTTATTTGCGCCCATATAACCTGAAAATTCCCAGCGATTGTCAAATTCCATAAGACCTTTATTAATGTTATTCGCCTGCACAAATATTCTGTTTGCAAAATCGACAACCAGTTTGTACGGAAGAAAATCGGTAGAATCATCGATACTTTCATCTTCGGGCATAAAAATCGCATGGATAAAATTCCAATTGTCATCAAGTATTAAAATTCTGTTATTGCCTGTATCTGCTATATATAGATTGCCGTCTCTGTTTTCAAAAATATCCATTGGTTCTTTTAAAGGCGATACTTCTCCGTTAATTCTAACGGATAAAATATTTGCAGTAACAACATGATCGCCGTTTTCCTGCACTTCGATTTTAATAATTCGATTGTTACCGGTGTCGCAGACATAAATACGATTATCGCGAATGAATAAACCTTGCGGCAGCCTGAAATGTCCTATACCCAAAGCTGTTCCAAGTAAATAAGCGCTTACACGGTAAGCGTCGGGAGAAGCAACCTGCTCCAGCCAGAAATCATAATTATACGTATAATTTGACGGCGCGGCAAAAGCTGACACAGACGTAAAAATGCAAACAAGTAATAATAAAATTAAACGATTAATATTTCTCATTCTTTTATCCCCGAACTTGCCATAGTTTGCAGAACGTTACTCTGGGCAAATATAAACATCACAAGAGGAACAATCATAACAAAGAGAGTTACCGCTGCAGCTACACCGGTACGAGCGATACCTGCCGCGGCAATCTGTCCAAGAGCATAAGGTAATGTTTTTAATTGTTCTGAATAAATAAAAACCGAAGCTCTCGCGTTCCAAAGATTTTGAACCGAAAAAATCATAACTGTAAGCCATGCCGGTTTAATCATTGGCATAATTATTTGGATGAAAATGCGGAATTCTTTCGCTCCGTCTACCTTTGCCGCTTCAAGCAGCGTATCCGGTATGGTATCAATAAATTGTTTCAGCAAAAAGAATCCCATAGGCATCGCGAAAGCAGGAACAATTACCGACATAAACGTATCAACCCATCCGAGCTGAGCCATAACTAAATAGTTAGGAATTGCTGTAACATAAGTGGAGAACATAAGAGTAATGATTACGCCCTGGAAGAAGATCTTTGAGCCCGGGAACTTATATTTAGAAACAACAAAGGCTCCCATACTGGCAATAATGATAAGGCCAATTGTTCCAACTACAGTAATAAAAACCGTATTAAAAATATAACGAGAGAAAGTAACCCAGGACTTACTCATTAAAATAAAGAGATCTGAAAAATTGTTCATGGTCGGACGCTGGACGAATAGTTTTGGAGGAAACAAGAAAATTTCGTTCATAGGTTTGAATGCGTTATTAATCGCGAAAACAAGAGGATAAGCAAAGAACAATCCAAAAACTGTGAGTATAGCTATAATAAACGCGTCGCCGCCGTAAGAACGGTTAAGTCTTTTTCCGCCGATTAATTTCTTAATTTTCTTTAATTTCATATATACCTCTTAGGTTCCTACACGTTTGAGCATTTTTTGGATGACAGCATTTAAAACAATCATTGTAAAGAACAATATTG
>Ga0209755_10003279_pt1 | contig 20547 bp, 12 predicted proteins | sample TergutCo191P1_FD_187301 | JGI IMG/M metagenome (GOLD analysis project Ga0209755, IMG submission 187301) | Cornitermes sp. P1 segment gut microbial communities from Petit-Saut dam, French Guiana - Co191P1 (SPAdes) (version 2) | ecosystem: Host-associated > Arthropoda: Insects > Digestive system...
CCCCAATCCGCGCGAACCGCCTTTCCTTGACAAGCAGGCGCAAAAGGTTTCCTTCGCCGCAGCCTATGTCAATTACGCTGTTCGCGTCGCTTCTTTTTAGTTCCGCGATCACGCTATCAAGACGTTGGGCGTTGAGGTTCAATTTACATTCGGTCATTTCCACGGAAGCTTCGCCGTCATCGGCAAGCTCGCCCGATCTCTCATCCGCACAAACAAGTCGAGCAAAAGCCTTGTTGACCAGCGGGCGCAGTCGTTTTAGATAACGACCGGTGATATATTCCCTTTCGGGATGGCTTGGCAACCAATCCTCGGCATATCGCAGGAGCTTTTCGACTTCGTCCTCGCCTATATAGTAGTGCTTTTGGCGGTCGAAAACGGGAATAAGGACATATATGTGCTTTAACAAATCCCGTAAACGAATTTTGCCTTTTATCTTCAGGTTGACGTAGTCGCTTTTGCCCCATGAGGGGAAATTTTCATCCGCGTCAAAACTTTCCCAACTTACCTCGTATCCCAACGGCTCGAAAACACGCTTTATCATCGCGGGGTTTCCTCTGCATGGCAGCATGGCGATATCGGCATCAAGGTCGAGGGGCGAATCCGAAAGCGTCTGGTGGTTGTCGGCCCTTCCGCCCATCGCGGTTCCAAATACCTTGGCGATTGCCACGCTTAAAAAAGACGAGGCGGCGTAAGGGCGGTCATTCACGTAGTCAACGCCGCCAGAACCTGTTTTGCCGCGGGCAAGATCGACGGGATTGATGTCAAGAAGGATTGCCGCGGTCGTTTTCTCGATTGGGGGCGAAACGGGTTCGGACACATGGGGGTAAAAAACATACGCAGCACCGTAACTGAGATCGAATCTCTGGGGACGGAACGGGTTTTTGTGGAGCAGGTAGCCAAGCTCGGCTGTGTTTTGCCCCGAATAGGTTATGGTTAACAGCATTTATTTATGTCCTGAATATTGATGGTAAGCATTTTTCATTGAAACATCAAGGGGGCACCGTCATTCCTTTTACAGCCACTTCCATGAAAACGCGCAATGTCGTAAAGTATATTCATGGAAGAACCCTCAACAAGCCAACCCTCCTCGTCCACCCGCAAGCCAGCTTCCCTACTGCGCCACGGATCCATCCTATCCCTGCTGACCCTTGCTTCCAGGTTTCTGGGCCTGGCGCGCGAAATGATGAAGGCGCACCTGCTTGGAACCAGCGCCCTTGCCGATGCCTTCGCCGTGGCTTTCATGCTGCCCAACCTGTTCCGCCGCCTCTTTGCCGAAGGTTCCATCGCGGTGGCTTTTATCCCCACATTCAAGGAATACCTGCTGGCGGGCGACAAGGCGAAAAACCGTGAATTCCTGTCAAGCATTTTCACCCTACTTACGTTTGTCGTAACGCTCGCGGTTATGGCGGGGGTACTTGCCGCGCCACTTGCCGTGCGCATATTCGGCTTGGAGGAATTCGACGAGGCCGTTTTCCTTACCAGGGTAATGTTCCCGTTCCTTGGCTTCATTTCCATCGCCGCGCTTTTTCAGGGCATACTCAACAGTCTGCACATTTTCGCCCCTTCCGCACTCGCGCCTATCGTGCTTAACATCGTTGTCATACTCTGCGCCTGGGTGCTCAGCCCCCACACCGAGAACCCAGCGCGGGCTTTGGCCTACGGCATACTCCTGGGGGGGGGGCTGGGAACGGCGCTACAGTTGCCCTTCGTCATTAAAAACAGGCAACGATTTTTTTTCACGGGGCTTAGGCGGGCGTTCTCCAACCCTGGCACCCGCAAGGTGCTGCTGCTTGTCGGGCCCACGATTATAGGAATGGCGGCGCACAAGCTGAACGATCTTGTTTCAGTGGCACTTGCGGGAAACGCCGGGGAGGGCGTGGTTTCCAGTCTGCAATACTCGCTGCGGTTGCAGGAGCTGATCCTGGGCGTGTTCGCCGTATCCATCGGCACCGTGTTACTGCCCAACCTTGCCGAGTACGCCAAGTCGTACCAATGGGATAACTTCAACGAGCGGCTGATCTCCGCAATGGACGTAATCGCCCTTGTTACAATTCCCGTCACCTTTTTCGCGATGGCCCAGGGGGAAGTTCTTATCCGCCTGATTTTCCAGGGTAGCGCCTTCGACGAGACATCTGTCAGACTGACACTTTCGGCCTTTACCTTTCACATGCCAGGCCTTTTCTTCATCGCTCTAAACCGTATTCTCGCCCCGGCGTTTTATGCGCAAAGCAATTCCAAGTCGCCGACGCTGGCGGGGATTTTTTCCTTTGTAACGAATATTATTCTTGCCGCTATACTGGTACGCCATTTTCGTGGCGCGGGCATAGCTTTGGCCCTTAGCATTGCAAGTGCGGTCAACACCGCCCTGCTTCTCGTCTTTCTACGGAAAAACCCCAAGATCGCCGTCGGGCGCGCGCTTGCATCCGCGCTTCTCTACACGCTTAAGCTTTCCGTGCTTTCCGCTGTGGCCGTCGCGCCCGTTCTTCTGCTTTCCCCCCTGCTGTTGGAAGCGTTCGAAGACGGCGGACGCATCGTTTCCTTTGGTGTTCCGTTGGCGATTAACGGTATTGTTTTTGCCTTGGTGGGAATCGGATTGCTTGTCGTTACGAAGGACAAGCAGTTCTGCGGACTTGTCGAAGCCCTGCGACGGCGGAAGATCACGAAAAGATGAGGAATGGCACTATTCCAACTCAACCGCCAAGCAGTTCCCGCACTATCCCCAGCCCCTGCTCGATTTCGTCATCGCCAATGGTATAGGGCGGAAGGAAGCGCAGGGTTTTCGGCCCACCAGAAAGGATCAACAGGCCGTCGCCAGCGCGGGCAATGGCGGCTTCCAGAATCGGCCATGCGTCGCGGTCAATATCCACGCCAATCATAAGGCCACGGCCACGCACTTCCTGCACTGAAGGATGATTCCATGCCCTAATCGCGTTTATTATCTTTTCGCCCTTGCGGGTTATTTCCGCAAGAAACCCAGGATTGTCCACCGTTTCCAGCACCGCAAGGCCCGCCGCCGCCGCAAGCGGGTTGCCGCCAAAGGTGCTGCCATGATCCCCCGCCGCGAAAACCCCGGCCGCCTTTTCCCCGGCAAGCACCGCCCCAACGGGAACGCCCCCGGCAAGCCCCTTGGCCAGCGTCACAATATCGGCCTTTACCGGCTTTCCGTCAAACTTGTGCTGCTCAAAAGCCAGAAAAGTGCCGGTCCTACCCACGCCACACTGGATTTCGTCGAACATCAAAAGTATGTCCCGCTCGGCGCAAAGCCTGGCCGCAGCCTCGATATATTCAGGGCTCTGGGGCCTTATGCCGCTTTCCCCCTGCACCGTCTCCAGAAAAAAACCGGCCACAGTCTTGCCGTCCAGCGCCTTGTCCAGCGCATCGATATCGCCAGGGGGTATAAAAGTGAAACCCTGGGTAAAGGGGCCAAAGTCCTTGTGAAACTTGTCCTGGCCCGTAGCCGACAGCGTGGTTATTGTCCTACCATGAAAACTTCCCCGCAGTGTAACTATGGTATGCCTACCCGTGCCGTATTTTTTCAGCGAGTACTTACGGGCGATTTTACAAGCCCCCTCGTTTGCCTCTGCGCCAGAGTTCGCAAGGAACACGTTTTTCATGCCACCAGGGGTACAAGCCGAAACAAGCCTTTCGGCGAAGGCCAGGGATGTATCGCTCATGTAATAGTTGCACAGGTGCAGACATTTCGAAGCCTGGTCCGAAATGGCCTTTGCCAGCGCGGGGTGATTGTGTCCCAGGCAGTTGACGGCAATACCAGAGGCAAAGTCCAGGTATCTTTTCCCGACGGTGTCGAAAAGCCAGGAACCTTCCCCACGGGCAAATGTCACTGGGAGACGTCCGTAGGTGTTCATAAAAACATCGCTCATTGTTTCCATCCTGTTGCTGCGGCTATTTCATTCAGGGCCTTTTCCGCCTCGACAATCTCGTCGAAAGGCATTACATGGTCGGCGTAGATTATGGTGTTCTCGTGCCCCTTGCCCAGAAGCAGCACTATGTCGCCGGCACGGGCAAGGGACATGACCTTGCGAATCGCCGTGGGGCGATCGGGAATCAAAAAGAGGTTCTCGTCACGCTTGAACATAACCATCCTGGAAACAGGTTTTTCCCGCACGGCTTCCGTCACAAGAAGCACCCCTCGGGCAATTTCTTCTATTATGTCCATGGGTTGCTCGCCTCGGGGATCTTCGTCCGTCAGCACGATAATGTCCGAGTATGCGGCGGCTATCTTGCCCTGCTCTTGCCGCTTCACCGTGTCTCGCTCGCCCGCCGAACCGAACAGGCTGATTATCCTGCCGGTGTTACCGTCGGGGCCGCCGGCTTCGTCTATCCGTTTTCTTAAAGGCGGAAAGATCGTCTGGAATGACGAGGGGGTATGGGCGTAATCCACCAGTACCTCAAAGGGCTGGTTTTTGTTTATCGTTGTCATGCGTCCGCGTACCGGCATTAGCTGGGGGCAGAACAAGGCGATTTCCTTTGCGGAAACACCAGTCAACCCTGAAACGGCAAGTAACGCGGCCAGCACGTTGCCCGCGTTAAACGCGCCGGGCAGTCTGTCGCGTATGTCGATGTTGGTCTTTTCGGAAGAGCTTAGCACGTTGTACCAGTTGCCAAACGCACTGCTTTCCATTGCCGTTATCATAAGTTCCGCGTCCCTTCCCATGACGCTAAAGGCCAATGTGTTGCGCTTGGTCACGGCGGCGAAATATTCCGCGCTTGAATCGTCGGCGTTGACGACCCCGAAAGGCTCCGGAATGGCCGAAACGCCAGGTATGTCCGTTTTGGTCTGCTTGCGGTTCAATGCGCGGAAAAGGTTCGCCTTGTCGTCGCGGTACTGTTCCCAGGTTCCGTGGAATTCCAGATGCTCGTGGCCAAGGTTAGTGAACACCGTCGCGTCGTATTCCACGTCGCCAAGGCGGTTGGTCCTAGGCGAAAGGCCATGCGAACTTGACTCCACCACCGCATAAGTACAGCCGTTTTCCGCCATTTCCCAAAGAAGCCGCTGCACCACGGTCGCCTCCGGCGTTGTCTGATGCTCCTGGTTCCATTGTTCATAGCCACCAGTTGATTGCTGTACCGTGGAGAAAAAACCCGCCTTTTTACCCAGAAGGCGCAAAAGTTGCCAGATAAGGTATACCACGGTACTTTTGCCTTCGGTCCCGGTGACACCAGCGATCAAAAGCCGCCGCGCTGGGAAGCCGTAAAACGCCGCCGCAACCGGCGACATGGAAAAACGGGAGCTTTTTACTTTAAGGTATACCACCTTAGGGCTTTTGTCCGCGATTTCAGTTTCATGCACAATCGCCACAGCCCCTTTCTTTATGGCATCAGCGACGTACTTGTGGCCATCCGTATGCAGACCAGGCAGGGCAAAAAATAGCGTCCCAGGTTTTACGCTTCGGGAATCGTATTCCAGGGAGTTCACCAGCGGATCGGCCGCGTCGGGGTTGGTTTTGTCGTAACGTTCGATTAGGCCAGCCCTGGCGGCGGTTTCGTCGGTGAAGAATTCAGAAAGATGACGTTGAATTTGTCGTTCCATCTTGTAATTGTACCGGTTGGGGCTTAACTCGACAAGGGATTCGCGAAATTTGTCTCTCAGTAGGGTGCGGCTACATGCTCAACCGATAAAGTGCATATTGGTTGAGCGAAACCCCTTCTTTCTTCGGCTTCCAAGGCAAGGCGGGCATGGAGGGTTTGGGAATACGACCTGCCACTGAATCGATTATCATCGGCTCTTCCAGGATCCGCTTCAGGTTTTCCTAGGGCGTGTTAACACTTATCAAATTTGATAAACCAAGGCATAATTTCAAGGGTAACCCCCGGCTTTGCTGGGGGACTCCCAATGTTTCACATTTACGGAAATATGAAAGGACCTCCTGCCAGCGAACCGCTCAAAGTTCAAACGACAGGAGGTAAAAATGACGGACAAGAAAAGTCTAAACCACAGCATATTGGAAATACAAGTATAATATCTCGCGGATATCGAAATGTAGGCTGAAGTGATAGGATGGACAGGCCAACGGTCGGATAGAATAAGGAAGCAACCAGGATACTGTGGGCAAGTGACTGAAACAGATTTCAGATTGGTAATACCCGCAGCCGCCTTTAGGCGGCCCAACCGCTTTTAGCGGTTCACGAATTCAAGCCCTGGTTTTACCGGGGTCTCTGACTGAGGCATGTACCTAAGCGAAGAGCAGTACCAGCAGATAGCAAAAACCCTTCCCAGACAACACGGAAACATCGGCATCGAAAACAGGGTGCTCCTGGACGGCCTTATTTTCCGATGCAAAACCGGATGCGCGTGGAGGGGTTTGCCGAAATCGTTAGGCAAGTCGCACACTATCTACACCCGCCTAAACCGATGGAGAAAAAGCAGTGTTCTGGAACGGGTGTATACCGCCCTGGCCGCGGAAGGTGTCGCCCGCATTCTCGCCGGACTCAACTGCGGTCAAGGCGCACACCGACGTCCACGGCGCGCAAAAAAAACAACGGACAAGCGATAGGCTGGACGCGCGGCGACTGGAACACCAAAATCCACGTCGTGGCGGCCAGTGACACCGTGATTGCGGGCGTCCGGCGGGAACGAGCCGGACGCGAATGCGGGGCGGTTGTTGCTGGAAACGCTCGACCCACGGGAGACGACCGTCGATCTTGCGATGGACTGGGCCTATTCCGACGACCTTACGCGGATGACCGCATGGTCGCTAAGGTACAACCCCGTAGTTCCGCCAAAACGGAACCGCAAGAAACCTTGGGGTCACGATACGGAAGCGTACAAGAAACGCAACGAGGTGGAGCGTTTTTTCAGGCGGTTAAAAACATACCGTGCCGTTGTCACCAGATACGACAAACTTGACCTCATGTTTTCCGCCTTCATTTACATTGCTTGTATTTGTATTCTTTTACGTAGCGTTAACACGCCCTAGCAGGTGGTTTTGTCCACGATTAGGTCGTACAGTCCATCGTATTCCGTCAGCCGTAGCTGGACTTGTGGTTTCAGCATTCCATTTGCCCTTGTCTTGTTTTTCATCTTCCCCATTGTAACAAAAAAGCCGCAGCCTCTCGACGGGTCTTGCGGCTTTTCGATTTTTGTTCCAAGACTTTTTCAGTGGCCTCCAAAAGGAGACGGCGGGAAAAGCCCGTGTAGCCAAAAGGCGGGCAGGGATTGAGGGGAATTCGCTCCGCAAACCACCTATCGGGTATTTTTTTACATTGAATGGCCCTTTCCTTGTCGTCAAAGGTGAACTTTCTTGTGATTTGACACTCCGCGACCACTATAGGGGCGTATGGCCTATAGCAATGGCGCGTGGAGCTCTCAACCCATAGTTAATGGTTACTTATAGTTCTACTGACATTATTGCCCCGTTCCCCGTAAAACGGAAAGAAAATTTGTTTTCACCATTAGCGATGTGCAACGCAGGCCTTCTATGTAGCGTTGGTATTAACCAGCCGAAAAAAGACCCGATTGCCGCCCCAGCCAATACATCCGTTAGAAAATGATGGCCAGTCATTATCCTGGATCCACCAAGAGTTGCCGCCAGCATATGCGAGCCAGCAATAATAGGAATTCTCCATAACGAATCTGAAAATTCCGTGGAGAAAGTGGTACTAAGAAAAGTAGCCGACATAAAAGCCATGGCGGTTGAGCCTGAAGGAAAGCTGAGAGCACGAACCGGCTCATCATAACATCCTAAATAGTGAAACGGCCTGTGTCTGCCAACTAACCCTCCTATTGCCCTGCGTGCTCCATATGCAAAACCTGCCGCTTGGGCATACATTATACCGTATGTAAACCAAATGCCAAAGTCATTTCTTAGATTCCATTCCACCAGGGATAGAGGGACCATTATTGGCAAGACGACTATCACAGGACCAAGAATATTGCGAACAATATCGGACCTGTAAGGGAACATTAATTGCCTGTCAATAAAATTAACATCATTGACATCACGACTTTGTATGCTGGATGTATATTCTATTAGGTATGCACCGAGAAACATGCCCAGGGCTAATGTTGACATAATAATGTCCCTTCTTAGTTCGAGAGCAAATGCGGATCCCGCTGGCTCGGCGGCAGGCATGTGTCCTCCTGGATCATTGATAAATGCGGATTCCGCATACAGGTTCAATCCAAATGCAAAACAACAAAGCAGGAAGAGGGGTCTCCCCATCAATTTTGGACCAGTTTTTATCAGCCTCTTGGCGTTCATAATATACCCCACGGATATTGTCTAGACTTCTATTCTCATCTAGAGAATATTATTCCCTCCACGAGAATGTCAAGTGGAACTTATCCCAGTTTCGCTTGGCTCATGCGGGTTCACCCTTGTGCTCTTCCTAATTCCGGGTCAGAAAGAGAATATTTTTCGCTACAAGTTGTTTGTTTTCGGGCTACCCTAGCAGTAAAATTACATTCTCTGGAAGGGAAACCATGACCGAACATGAATTACGAGGCATTTTAAGCAGGAATATCAAGAGGTACCGCAATAACCAAAATCTTTCCCAGGCAGATTTGGCTGAAAAACTGGATATTTCGGTGAATTTTTTGTGCAATATCGAAAACGGCAACCGGGGGATATCCTTTGAAACCATAGCCAAGTTTGTTTCGGCACTGAATATCGAGCCATACGAACTGTTCAAGACAGAAACCTCCATGCCTTCCAACGCACCCCTTATTGTGAACAAGTGTCTGGACGAAGCGGTTGCAGCGGTAACCGAAGCCCTGAGCAAAGTCAGAAGCTACTATACGTGAGTTCGACGGCATAACTAACCGAGGATCAAGGCAAGGTCCTTTCCGCACTTCGTCCGAATGGAAGGCTTGCGCGGCAAAAAGCTGTACGCGGCCAGGGCCGCCAACAGGTTGACCATGAAGTTGGCAAGACTCCGATGGTTCCACCGTTTTTCAGGAAATCGTTCACAGACTCTATCACGGTGCGTTTACGCAGAAGCAGCTTGTCCTCAATATCCATCAGCACGTTTTTCATGTTCTTTCTCAGCCGCGTTACGAGGCGGCGCGAGGGTGAGGCTGTGTCAAAACTATTTTTGGCCTAAATTTGGCACTTTTTTCCTACCCCCGTCCGAAAAATACCCTGTGATTCCAGAGGTTTTCTCCATGTGTCATTTTACCGCTTTGAACGCACGTTGGAAATTGATTTCCGTGAAACATCGTCCATCCCGCTTGACATTCCAGTCAGTTATCGCGATACTGTAAACAGGCGGTAGCCGTAAATCGCGCGATTGAGGTGGAATTTATCTGTATAGGCAGGTTGCCCATGACCCTATCGTGTGATTTTTTTATTTGCCATTAGCTTCCAGCGAACAGTAATAAAATTTATGGTTCACATCGTTTTCCAGCAAGAAATCCAAAATTTGTATTATTATGATTTTTTCCCTTGACCTGGACTTTGTTACCCATTGCCGCACGCCGTCACTGGATACGAGGATTGCCACCCCGGTATCTTTGTTCAAATAGTAGCGTCCCTGAAAATGGAGCTGAAGGAAAAACTGGCACATGGATAAAGCGATGAATGGCTCGCAGGTTAAACCCTATTCTCCCTTTCGTTCTTACGGGCTTTTTTCCTCATGCGTTTATTCTCGTACATCCTTTCGTCGGCTATACTAAGAATATCGCTCGACCCCATTTCGTTGTCCTGCCCGACGGCAACCATGCCGAAGCTCATGCTATGCGTATACGGCTTGTCCCTCAGGTACTCGTCCTTTTGAAGATCGTCATATATCCTAAGCATGGTGGCAAAGGTACACCACGGTACTTTTTCCTTCAGTCCCGGTGACACCAACGATCAAAAGCCGCCGCGCCAGAAACCCGCGCCTTTCGCAAACCGTTTGCACAAAAAAATCAACGTTTGTATAAGGTCGGCGAAATCACGGTATCATTTCAATGCCGGAAACCGCTAGTATCGAAGAAGGGAAAAAGATAAGGAAAGCAAATCCGCCCTAGTCCAGTCTGTTCTGTTTTGCACATCAAGGTTTAGATCGCTGGCATTATCATAAAAATAGTTGGAGAGTGGTCGATGGAAAAAATGGACCGTGCTCGCTTTCAGGAGCAGTCTAGGCAGGGCAGAAAAAAGTTGATTGCGGGTATGACAAGCAGGCATTTTAAGGCCACATTTTTTTCCATTCTCTGGTTGTTCCTTTTTTGCATGGTGCCGATTGCCTTAGCCGCCCAGCCCCAAAGCACGGCAGGGGAGATAGAAACCTTACTGGCTTCCCAGGCGGTCACTTATGCACAGGCATCCCGTTTTGTGCTTGAGGCGGCTGGGGCGGCGGTTCTTAACAACCCAATGGAAGCATTCCGTTTCGCCATGGAACGAAACTGGTTACCCAGAAACGCGATAGCCGACGATCCAGCCAGACTCGACGGCGTTTCCCTGCTTTTCATGCGGTCTTTCGGCATGAGAGGCGGGATTTTTTTTACCCTTAGGGGATCCCCTCGTTCCGCCTACCGGGAAATGGAATACATGGGGATTCTTCCTGGTAGGACAATCCCCAACCAAAGGGTTTCTGGGGATACCCTGCTTTACCTTACAAGCAGGGTTCTTGCCCGTGGAGGGGAAGATGCCGTCTTAGCGGCGGAGCTGGCGACTATGGCGGCGGAAGCGGGGGCGGAAAGACACCTCGCGACCGAACTTGAGGTTTTGGCCGCGCAAATCTATCTGCACCTTGAAGAGCTGAAACTTGACGATGTCTATGTCATCGTAGCTGAAGAGGGAATAATCATCAGGCTTTCCGATATACAGTTTCTGGCCGACTCGGCGGAAATCCCAGATGACGAAAGGGAAAAGATTGATGAAATCGCCGAAATCCTACGGGGCGTTCTGGCAAGGGAGTTAAGAATCGCTGGGCATACTGCGCTGGCTGGAACCGCCGAAGGCCAGCTTATCGTATCCACAGAGAGGGCCCAGGCGGTGGCCGACCATCTGGTTTACCTTGGCGTGCGGGAAGCCCATGAGATAAGCATTGCCGGTTACGGTGCCGATCGTCCTGTCGCGGACAACGATACCCAAGAGGGAATGGCCGCGAACCGCCGCGTGGAAATCATCATACTGGGGAATTGAATCGAATGAGCAACATTATCAACAAACGTCTTGGCGTTCTTTTTCTGGTTCTTGTCTTTCTTGCCCCCGTTTCTTTGGGGGCTTTGGACTTTGGCCTACACCTGAACCAAAGCGCCGGCGTTGGCGGCCACGGGGACGACACAGGCGTTGATTACGAGGCCGTTCTTGTTCCGCGCTTTTTTACATTGCTTGGTACTTCGGGCGATATGTTTCTTTCGGCTGGCATTATGGCTACTTACGGGAACGGGGAATGGGGTTTTGTTCCGGAACTGCTTCGTAACGAATTCAGCTGGCGTTTCGGTGACACGAATTTACGCATAGGCCGCATACCATACAGCGATCCCATGGCTCTTGTTGCGTCTGGTCTTTTCGACGGCGCGATGGTTTCCCGCAATACGATACGCGGGACTTTAGGCATGGGCGTTTGGTACACCGGACTTTTATACAGACACAGGGCAAACATCGCAATGTCCGATGCCGATGTCGAAGCCCTTCAGATGGAATTTGACCCGAGCAATTTTACTGACACATATTTCGCTTCCCGTCGTTTGATGGCGACCTTGTACTGGGATCATCCGTCTATCACGCAAGGGATGCAGCTTAACGTTGCGATAATTGGTCAGGCGGATCTTAACAATACTTACAGGGTTTATCACAGCCAGTATCTTGTCGTGAAGTCCAGCCTGGCGTTTCAAAGGTTTATCTTTGAACTTGGCGGTGCTCTTGAAGTGGGCCAGACAACGTATGAAACGGCGACTGGTACCAATGTCGATCTTAGCATCGGCCTTGCTGCGGATCTTGGCCTACATTGGATGCCGCCGGCGCGGTTTTACAACATGCTTTCATTTACCGGGCGCTTTACCGGCGGAAAGGCCGAAAGCGGCCCAATGTCCGCATTTACGCCCATTACCTCCCTGTCACACGGACAGATCCTTAGGGCGGAAATCCCCGGGCTTTCGATGTTTGGCCTTAGTTATACCGCGAGGCTCCGTCCAACCTTTTCAGCCGCCCTGACCGCCCAGCATTTCGTTCGCACCGATGAAGTCACCTATATCGCCTTTCCGCTGAGCGATGATCCCGATGGCAACAGGGTTGCAAATCGTTTTCTGGGAACCGAGTTTTTCGCCCGGTTTATTTGGAGCCCAGTTTCGGAAATAACCATGAACCTGGGTGCCGGGGCCTTTCTGCCTTCACTGGGAGACGTGGCACCCGATGCCGATCCGCTCTGGCGTGTCGAGCTGGCTATCACATTTGCATTGTTTTAGGGCGCAATAAGGAGAAATGATGAAAAAGGTATTTTTGGTGGCAGTATTGACAAACGTCACCCTGTGGTGCGTTTTCGCACAAACCGGAACAATCCGGAAAATGCTCGGTGATGTCGAGCTAAGACATGCCGGTGCCGCAGGGTTTGTTCCCGCCTCCGCAGGAAGCCAGGTTGCCCAGGATACCATAGTGTCAACTGGCTTCAGAAGCACCGCCATAATCGAGATTGGAAGCAGCACGCTTACTGTGCGGCCTTTAACCCGCCTTTCGCTGGCGGAAATAAGCACTGCGGTCGGCACGGAAAACCTTAGCCTGAACCTACAGGCCGGGCGGGTCAGGGTGGACGTAAGCCCGCCGGCTGGAACCACTGCGAGTTTTAGCGTGCAAAGCCCCGAAGCAACCGCTTCCGTGCGCGGAACCAGTTTTGAATTCGACATGCGAAGTGTCACCGTACTGGAAGGGTCGGTGGATTTCAGAGGTGGCAGCGGCGCACCGGTAACGGTCCAGGCGGGCGGTGAAAGCGTCGTAGGTGTCGGGGGAACGGCCGGGAATCCCGCGCAGATCGTTTTTCAGAACCTTTCCCCGCCGGTTCCAGTGGGGGCGGGTGCCGCCGGCGAAACGGTCGTTGCCCCAGTGGTGATACCGCCGACTACTGGGAACATTATTATCGATTGGAATATCGATTAACGCTTTGCGGGTAATTTTGGAGGTAACATGAAGGGGACACGCTTTCCTATAATTGCGCTTTGCAAAGCGATACTGCTAATGACAGCGCTAAGTTCCTGTCCCGCCCCTTGGAGCGGCGGCGAGGGAACCATAACCATAGCTTTCGGCCCCAGCGGCAGGATTCCGGTAACGCTGGAACAGATGAACGAAATGGCCCACGAAATAACTCTGACCGGCCCCAGTGGCGAAACAATCGTACACGGGTTTACTGGTTCTGGTCCGATAGCTATTGCGGTAATGCCTGGCACCTGGACTATACAAACCCGCAGCATGGGCCCCCGGGGGGAGTACGGCGCACCGTTCCCGGAACAAATGTTGCGCGCGATTGGGTTTGGGGACGAACCCATAGAGGTCGTTGCAGGAGAGGATGCCATAGCCAGGGTTACGGTGATTAGTGCGGCTGGGGTTTCCACGCACGAGCAACTTTCCGTTGCGATAGATCTGGCCAGAACCGATGGCAGGGAAAAGATTATTGTCATAACTGGCGACATAGAGGTTGCCAGTACGCATTCGGTCGGCACGGGTCGGAACATCACCCTTACATCGGATACAAACGTGACGATTCGCCGGGCCGAAGGTTTTACCGGTCATGTTTTTCATGAGGACGACGGTACAGTTAGAATTGGTGACCGCATTACCATGCCCGAACCGCCCTGCGTTGACTGTGGTGAGTACCCTAGCGTATGCCCCGATCTCGACCATGATTGCGACACGGACGGACATGACTGGGGCGAGTGGGTGGTAACGATTCCTCCAACCTGTACCGAACAGGGCATTGAAACAAGAATTTGTCTGCATTGCGGTAACACCGAAACGCGCCCCGTGGACGCGCTTGGACATGACTGGGGCGAATGGGTGGTAACGATTCCTCCCACATCCACCACGGAAGGCGAAGAAACACGGGTATGCGCGAGATGTGGCGACACGGAAACGCGCCTAATTCCCCCACTAGATGCGGTGGACTTTAGCATAATCTTTGTCGCCAATGCCGCAGGAGTATCGGGGCTGCCTAGCCCGATGCAGGGAACATCGGGGACGGACGTTTGGATTCCAAGTTACCAACCCGCAAGAAATGACTGGTTCTTTGCCGGCTGGAATACCGAATCTGACGCACAGGGATCGCCGTACTGGCCTGGGAATACAATCGAGATTGGTGATGCGGACATTACCCTGTATGCGATCTGGTCGGAGTTCGAGTTTAATCTTTCTGGGACGGATGGCACAATCATTATTACGGGTCTTGCCGAGGGAAGAACGGAGACGGATATTGTCATACCATCTATAATCAACGAGGTGCGGGTAACTGCAATTGCAGTGAGGGCGTTTTGGAATAACCAGCTAACCTCCGTTGTCATACCAGATGGCGTCACTTCCATCGGAGGTTCGGCGTTTTCGGATAACCAGCTAACCTCAATAACCATACCAGGCAACGTGGATATTGCCAGCTCTCCCGATTGGAATCCGTCTGCCCATACGATGGGCATCCACGGGTACGAATTCCTTCGGGATTACATCGCCAACAACAGACAGGCGGGTACCTACACCTGGTCCCCCACCCAGATGCGATGGCTCGTCGGCGATGGTGAGGCAACTTTCACCATTAGCTTCACAGACTTCCAGAACATGCCGCAGAATGCCACCGTCCATGGCCCGAACATTCGCATACTGGATGCATCCACGGCCTTTAGTGTAGAAGCTCCCCCTGGTTACGCCTTCGACAATATCAGGTGGCTTTTTGACGGACAGGTACGCTCCATAGGTGCATCGTTTGATTTCACCTGCGAAATGCATGGGGGGCGACTTGGGACGCACTTGGTAACATTGGAAGTGGAAATTGACGACAGGTGGTTCAGCAGAATCGTCAATGTTACGGTAGTGCCGTAAATAAGGAGAACAGGAATGAGAAACGAACGACTTTCTTTTGCCATTGTTGTAACAGGAACCGTACTGTTGTTTGCCGCCTTGTTGCTTTTGCCAGGATGCCGAAACGTGCTTCAACCACAGGAACCCCCGTCGCCTAATGCGGAGATGGGAACCCTCTCGCTGACTGTCAACGGGCAGGAAAGGGTGCGAACGATTTTGCCGCAAGTGCCAACGTTTGCCAGATACAGGCTTTTATTCGCCCAGGACGATACCGACAAAAGTTTTACCGCAATTTATCCAGACGGATTTCCAAACCCCTATGTTACGGGCAGCCCCAGCAGCGGCATAGAGATTTTGTTGCCCGTGGGAACGACATGGAGCCTGAACGTGTTTGCGTACATACAGGCCGACGATTCAGAATATTCGGCACACGGCCTACTAGCCAGTATCTCTGTGGATTCCGAGACGATAAGCGGAAACGTCGAACTTGGGCCTATCGAGGTAGGCTACGGAACATTTGCATGGGATATAGCAGGCATTCCCGATGATGTTATCGGCATCTCCATAATTGTTTACGGTCTTTTTGACAACATTCGGGCGTTTGCCGTTGAAACCGCCATCATTGACGGAAGAATAACTGGCAGTACCACTCCCGCTTCCCTTGCGGCTGGCCAGTATCGTGTGCTTCTTACGGCACGCTACGAAGACGGCGAAACGACGGTCAGCGAGATACTGCATGTTTTTCGCAACATGACCAGTACATGGAACTGGGTCTTTATTCCCCGGGGCGATGCCCTGCTGGATTTTATCCTGAACCTATGGGATGCAGACACGGACACATGGGACTTTTTCAATGCCGGAATTACGCACGAGCATTTTGGCAATTACGGCTTGGGGATTGGCGGTGTTCGGGAACACAATTTTTGGGGGCTTGTCCAGTGGTTCAACGAACTTACCGAAAACGATGACGGCAATGTTCCCGACAATTTAATTGGGTTAAAGGCACTGGTCGATGCGGCGTTGATTGGCATAGACAGTGCTTCCATTGCCGCCGGCAATCACAGTGATGAAGCCACAGCCGAGGCCGCCATTCGCGCCCTTGCCGCTAACGTTCCCGACACTTGGGAACTGGATGACTGGATAAGGATTTACTGGGTTGGCCTTAGTGCGGACGTGCTTGTAGGCGGCGTTTATCGGGTGGCGGTAGACAACGCCGTGAGACTGCAAGTAACGATAACCTTTGACGGCAACGCCGCAAACGTGACGGGGGTGCCAGATCCCTTTACAGAGTTCTTCGGGGAGCCAGCCTGGGTTCCAGCCAACCAGCCCGAAAGGGTCGACTACTTCTTTGCAGGATGGAACACCTCGCCCAACGCGACGGGATCGCCGTACTGGCCCTGGGATTTTATCGAACTTGGAACCGAGGACATTACCCTGTATGCGATCTGGTCAGAGTTCGAATTTGATCTTTATGGGGCGGATGGTACAGTTGTCATTACGGGTCTTGCCGAGGGGAGAACGGATACTGATATAGTTATACCACCCGTAATCAACGGGGTGCTGGTAACTGGAATTGGGTGGGAAGCGTTTATGGGCGGACACTGGGGTGATGGTGGGTTTGTGGAAGGGCATCAACTCACCAGCGTGATTATTCCCGACAGCATTACCAGCATCGATGTGGCGGCATTTTGGGGCAATCAACTGACCAGCATAACTATTCCAGACAGTGTTACGAGCATCAATGTGGGGGTATTTGCGAATAACCAACTGACCAATATTATCATTCCTGACAGCGTTACGTATATCGGGACTAATGCATTTGTGGGTAACCAGCTGACCAACGTAACGATTAACGACGGCGTTACTAGCATCGGAAATGCGGCGTTTCAGAGTAACCAATTGACCAACATAACCATCCCCGACAGCGTTACTAGAATCGGGGAACTAGCATTTGAGAGTAACCAACTGACAACTGTCGTCATACCAGACGGCATCACTTCCCTCGGGAGTTGGGCATTCTCGAATAACCAGCTAACCTCTGTCGTTATACCAGGCAGCGTCACCTCCATCGGGAGTTGGGCATTTTCGAATAACCAGCTAACCTCTGTCATTATACCAAGCGGCGCCACTTCCATCGGGGGGTGGGCGTTTGTGGATAACCGGCTAACCTCTGTCGTTATACCAGATAGCGTCACTTCCATCGGGCCTTCGGCGTTCTCGAGTAACCTACTAACCTATGTCGTCATACCAGACGGCGTCACTTCCATCGAGAGTGGGGCGTTTTCGTGGAACCTGCTAACCTCTGTCATCATACCAGGCGATGTGATCATTGCTCCTCCTGCTGAGTTGGATCCAGATGCTCATACTATGGGCGTTCACGGGCAAGAATTCCTTCGGGATTACATCGCCAACGACAGACAGGCAGACACCTACACCTGGTCCCCCACCCAGTTGCGATGGGTTGTTGGCGATGGCGATGCGGCCTTTACCATCAGCTTTGCGGGCTTCCAGACTATGCCGCAAGACACCACCGTCAACGGCCCGAATGTTCGCATCGTGGATGCCTCCACGAGTTTTAGCGTGGAGGCTCCCCCTGGTTACGTCTTCGACAATATAAGATGGTTTTTTGACGGGCAGGTACGCTCCACGGGTACATGGTTTGAATTTACCCGCGACATGCACGGGATGCGACTGGGGACACACCTTGTAACATTGATAGCGGAAATTGACGGCTTGTTGTTCAGCAAAATCGTCAACGTTACGGTAGTGCCGTAGTAAATGAAGGAGAACGAGAAATGAAAAATGGGCGATCTTTTTCTGCCATTGTTTTGACGGGAACCGTGCTGTTGTTTGCCGCCGCCCTGTTGCTGCTGTCGGGCTGTCGAAACGTGCTTCAGCTGCAGGAACCCCCTCCTTCCCAGGTGGAGACGGGTACCCTTTCCTTGACTATCAACGGGCAGGGAAGGGGGCGGGTGATTGTGCCGGAAACGCCGACCTTTGTCAGGTACAGGCTTGTATTCGATCGGGAAAATGCCGACGACAGTTTTACCGCAATTTATCCTGACGGATTCCCCAACCCTTACCTTACCGGCAGCCTCGACGGCGGCTTCGAGATTACCCTGCCCATGGGAACGACATGGAGCCTGAACGTGTTTGCGTACATTCGGGCCGACGATTCGGAATATTCGGCGCATGGTCTGCTGAGCATAACGATGGATTCCGATTCGGCAAGCGGAAACATCGAGCTTGGGCCGATTGCGACTGGCTACGGAATCTTCGCATGGGATATAACAGGCATTCCCGATGATGTGCTCGACATCTTCATAAGGGTTTACAGTTCTGTTGACAATATCCGAGTATTTGAGACCGAAGCCAGCATCATTGACGGAACAATAAGCGGCAGCACGACAATCAATTACCTTGCGGCGGGCCAGTACTACGTTTTTCTTACGGCACGCTACGAGGATGGCAAAACAACGGTAAGCGAAGTCATGCATGTTTTTCGCAACATGACCAGCATCTGGAACTGGGTTTTTATTCCCCGGGGCGATGCCCTGCTGGACTTTGTCTTGAACCTATGGGACACGAGCACAGGTACCTGGGGGTTTTTGGAAGCGGGAATAACGCACGAGCATTTTGGCCATTACGGTTTGGGGATTAACGGCGTTAGGGAAGACAATTTTGGGGAGCTTGTCTATTGGTTCGACGAGCTTACTTTGTTCTATGAAAACGAGATCGACAATGCCCCCAGAAACTTGATTGAGCTAAAGGCCTTGATCGATGCGACCTTGATAGGCATGGGCGGCGCATCCATTGCTGCCGGCAATCATACCGACGTGGCCACAGCCGAGGCCGCCATTCGTTTGCTTGCCGCTAACGTCCCCGAAAGCTGGGAATTGAATGACTGGGTAAGGATTTACTGGGAAGGCAACATGGCGGACGTGCTGGTGGGCGACGTTTACTTCGTGATGATGAATGATGCAATGGCATTGTCGGTAACGATAACCTTTAACGGCAACGCCGCAAACGTGACGGGGGTGCCGGATCCTCTTACAGGGTTATCGGGGGCGACGGCTTGGGTTGCGAGCCCTGAAAGAGACGACTACTTTTTCGCCGGCTGGAACACCTCGCCTGATGCTACGGGGAATAGGTTCATGCCTGAGGAGGGCATTGTGCTTGGAATCGAGGCCATTACCCTGTATGCGATCTGGTCGTGGTTTGAGTTTGGTCTTTCTGGGGATGATGACACAATCGTTATTACTGGCCTTGTCGATACGAGAACGGAGACAGATATTGTCATACCGTCCGTGATCAACGGAGTGCTGGTGACTGTTATCGGGTCTTCGGTGTTTTCGGGTAACCAGCTAACCTCCGTAGACATCCCGGACGGTGTCACTTCCATCGGGGCTCAGGCGTTTTCTCATAACGAGCTGACATCTGTCGTCATCCCCGACAGCGTCACTTACATCGGAATTTCGGCGTTTTCGGATAACCAGCTAACCTCAGTCGTCATCCCAGGCGGCGTCACTTACATCGAGAGTGCGGTATTTCAGAATAACCAGCTAACGTCGGTGGTCATCTTGGACGGTGTCATTTACATCAGGGAATTGGCGTTTGCGCGGAACCCACTGACCTCAATAACCATACCAGACGGCGTGGAGATTGCTAACCCTCCTGATTGGGATCCGTTTGCTCATACGATGGGCGTACACGGGTACGAATTCTTTTGGGATTACATCTTCTACAACGACAGGCAGGCAGGCACCTACATTTGGATTCCTGCCGAGATGCGGTGGGTTGACGTGTCTACGTTGGCAGATTTAGTCCGCGTGGATGATGGGACTTTCCAGATGGGCTGTCTTACGACCTGTTGCTGTACAAGTCCCGTGCGCTATGTCACGGCAAGCGGTTTCTACATGAGCCGTTTTCAGGTAACGCAGGGGAAGTGGTACGATGTTATGGGGACAAATCCTAGCTATTTCCATGGAAGACATTCGGCCATTGTTGCGGCTGGCGCAAACTGGCGGAATCTTCCAGTGGACAGGGAGTGCGCGCAACAGTGTCAGACACGAAAACGTCCCAGTGTAGACGGTACCGCAAAGGTGACAGTCATGGAATCCTAAAAACAAACTCAACCAGATACCGCTATGGCCGAAACGGGGTTCGCTTCTGGATCCGTTATACCGGCGGCTTTCATGTGTCTGGCTCGTTCTTCCCATGAAATGCCGCCAACTGGATGCCAATTTATGAATTCCTCTGGCGTCGCTTCCCTTTCCGTATAAACGGCAAACAAAACACCGTTGATCATGCCCAAGGTTTGCCATCGATCTTCCAGCCTCGCGAGTTAAACCCTATTCTCCCTTTCGGTCTTACGGGCTTTTTTCCTCATGCGTTTATTCTCGTACATCCTTTCGTCGGCTATACTAAGAATATCGCTCGACCCCATTTCGTTGTCCTGACCCACGTCAACCATGCCGAAGCTTATGCTATACGTATACGGCTTGTCCTTTAGGTACTCGTCCTTTTGAAGGTCGTCATATATCCTAAGCATGGTGGCACGAGCAGCGTCATAGTCAAGATCCGGCACAAGAAGCATGAATTCATCCCC
>Ga0209755_10003280_pt1 | contig 20545 bp, 6 predicted proteins | sample TergutCo191P1_FD_187301 | JGI IMG/M metagenome (GOLD analysis project Ga0209755, IMG submission 187301) | Cornitermes sp. P1 segment gut microbial communities from Petit-Saut dam, French Guiana - Co191P1 (SPAdes) (version 2) | ecosystem: Host-associated > Arthropoda: Insects > Digestive system >...
AAAAATACAAATTTCAAGCTGTATTTTAGGTAGGCATACCGTAAATTCTGTGTAATTAAGAGTTTGCGAAAATGAGACGTTTTTCATTTACACACTTTTCAGGATAGGCTCGGAATTATCCAAAAAACCACAGGTCTTTCTGCGAAAGAAATCGCAAAACTTTAAAACCCCACCCCACCCCATAAAAACAAAAAAAGCGGAAGGCATTGCTTTCCGCTTTTTTAATGTGTCAGTCACGCTCGCCTTTGGTAGCAGCTACCTAAGCAGCTACATTAACAACTATCCAAGCAACTACATTAACAACTACCTAAGCAGCTTTGGTAACCTTTGGTAGCAGCTTTGGTAGCAGCTTCCCAAGCAACTACATTAGCAGCTACCCAAGCAACTACATTAGCAGCTTCCTAAGCAGCTACCCAAGCAACTACCTAAGCAGCTACCCAAACCCCCAAACCAACCTGCTACTGATTAGCAGGATTCGTTGGCGGTGTTACAATAAGACCTCCTGCGTCAGGGGTTGGCCTTACGTTTGTCTGGGTTGTCCAGTTTACAACACCGCCGGGAGCATAATTTTGATCAGCATCTATTCGTACCCACCTGTGTCTGCCCGGTTGTATGGTATATAAATGTTTACTGGCTACCCAGCCGCCGCGCGGATACCTCCATTCGCGGGGACCGAATTGCCATGCTTCGTCCGCTTGAGCGACAGTCGGAGTTGTTGTCGGGGCACTAATAGTAACTGATATATTATTTCCCGCATTCACCCCGTTTCCTGCATTTTGTACCTGAGTATTACCTTTGTTTGCGTATAATCTAAACGTATTATTTGTGTTAGATATAACCCTTAAATAATAAGGTGTACTGCCAACTGTTGCCTCATAAACATGATTACTCGGTCCAGGGCTTACATTACCTGTATATTGAAAAGTAGTCGCGGCGGCATTTCCGGTAGTAATAGTAACAGGTGTAGTAGCGTAATTTTCACCAAGAATAACTTCGTTAAATGTGTTAACGTTTACTTCCCATGTTATCCATCTCCAAATCTGTGCGTTAGCTGCATTCGCTGCTCCCTGTGGCGAATTGCCCTGAACCCTTCTCATTGGTCTTACACCCGCTCTTGCGCCTGAAGCGGCTAACGCCATATAATCGTCATCCCATGTGAGCGGGAAACCTGCGATAGAAGATGTACTCGGTGCGTCTCCTCCCCTAATCCATAAAGAGGTACCTATTTGAGGCATCCAGCCAATATTACCGGCAGTACCCGAATTAAATCCTCTGACATCACGTAATTCATAAGTCAAAACAGAACGGAACGCTACTTCTTCGGAATAAGCGCTGTTTCTTGTATTGGCGCCGATTGTAACACGGCTTCTTGCGGCGATACGAAGCGTATAACCGCTTTCATTAGTGTTTCCGACTGTAAAATTAGGACCTGATGTAGCAGTACCCGTTCCTGAAAAATTACTATATGTTATGACACCGGTAGTTCCGCCAATTCCGTTATTAGGTGTTGTAGCTGCCGCATCTGTATTATCAGCAACTGTAGGCCGCACCAAAAGTGTTGCGCTGTTTGTACCTGTGTCGGCAAAGGTAATCATAGCATCCGCAGCTCCCGAATTTCGCCAGTTGTTGCCTGTGCCGTCACCATGACCATGAGCGTTTACATCGCCAGTAACCACTGTATGTTCATACCAGCCCGCATTGTAACGAACTACAGAACCCGGCGTACGGCAGTCAAGGCGCGCTGTTGTCTGCAAAACATTGGTAAAAATACCGCTCATCTGCGGAGTACCGTTCGCGTTTCCTTCCTCGCGTTGAATACGATCCGCGTTTACTTTTTTGTCTATTCTTACAAACGGTTTATTAATGCCTGATGTAACATAGGTGTAACTTGTCGCACTGGAAGGCCAGGAATAGCTTATCGAATCCTGTACAGCGTTCGCGGGAATGTCTATTCTGTATTCAGCTCCAAGAACAGCAAGAGTATTCGAACCTGTTAATCTTATGCGTAATGTATGTCCGTTAACAATTTCTACATCCTGCGAAGACAACGGTATTGTAACAATTTCCGCCTGATGGAAGTCGTATGCAAGCTTCTGCATTCTTTGAGCGTCTGTAGCCGGGTTTGTTATATTACTTGGATCTACAATAGTTGATTGCGCATAATTCAATATAAATTTGGTGCTTGTATCGGGCATTGTTCCAGACAGTCCATTTACTCCCCTGGAATAGAACCGATCAAAGTTGGCTGCGCTTCTGTATCTTGAGCTTTGCGCTTCTGTAATAACCGCAGGCAGTCTGTATTTACGCAATGGTTCCGAGGCTATTGTATTTATTACTTGCGTTATTACAATGTTTCCGCTTCCTTTGGAAATCGGGCGGGCAAAACGTAAATCAAAATAACCAGTCCACGCGTCATTTGCAGAATCGGCTGTTACCGTTTCTGTATATGTAGCGCTGTCGTCAGCTGCGCCTGTTGTAAGATTTGCTCTCCTTAACGCTCCTGTCTGAATCAATATAGCCTTTCGGTTACGCAGTCTGTTTGCGTTTGTTATATCTGTACCGCCGGGAACTGTTAAGAAACTGTCAACCTGTACCAGAGATTGATCCCTTGCAGTTATTGCCATTGATATTACATCAAGGTTCACAACGGTCGGCACAGTCGGCGTGTTTTCGTTTGCGTTAACAGAGTATGTAAACGAAATCGAATTTTCGTTTGTTACATGAGCTGCCGCCGTTACAATTCTTGCAGGTTCTACATTAAGAGTAAGTGTCGGTAACGCGCCGCTTGTTGTAATATTCTCCCTAAAATAAACTGTAATGTTTACAAAGTCCTGCCTTCCGCCGCTTGCTTCAGGAATTCCGTTATTTGTATAAATACCGTTAGCTGTAATAGAATCAATGCGCGTAACAAAATCGCCGGATGTCATAAATGTAAAGCTGACAGGCTCTGTCCAGCCGGACGCATTACCGGCTCTATCGACCTGCCGCGCGATAATATTGTACGGTCCCGGCTGCAGCGTAATGGGCGTGTTTGTAGTGTTGGCAAATGTTACGAAATTTGTCTGGCTGTTTGTTATCGAATACTCGATTCTTTGAAGTTTATGATTTCCCGCTGCCGTATCGCCCTGTATGGCAAGTCTTAAGTCGGGACGATAAACATTCGCAAGCGTTCTGGCTGCTGCATCTGATCTTGCGGTATTGGTAACACCGTTTACAACATTGGTAATGACATTAGCGTCGTTACCTACTGCACCGGAAACAATTCTTACTGTAGGCACACCAGGAGTTATTGTATCGATATACCTTCCCGAAAGAGTTCTGCCTGTAGCTGTAAAACCGGAAATACCCGCAGCCGCAAGAGGAGTACCTGCAAGATCTTCAATAATGCCTGTATGTCCTGTTACCACAATGGCGTTTCCGTTAGTCGTATCGCCTGCTTTTACCCTGTATACAAAGGAAACAGTACTGCCGCTTACCCTTACATCCGCGGCAGCGTCCGATGTTAAGACTCTTGTCGCTGCACCATTTGTTACCTGCAATTCCAGTCTTGGAAGCACAGAGCCGATCCTGACATCTTTATTGAAATTTACTTCTATTGATATCTCCGCGCCTGTTGTGTAATCACCTATGGGGGTCTTCGCAACAATACTGCTTACGGTAGGCGCCTGTGTGTCAATCTGAATACGTTTACCGGCAATTAATGTAAACATAAAATCACTGCCTTCCTGATCGTTTGAATTAATGGTGGTAGTCGGCAAGCGTCTTGCGTATATTTGCCCCGAAGGAACAGAAGGCGCATCTAGCGGCGTATTATTGTTATGAGCTGCAATATTTGTTACTCTTATCTCTTCACGCGACGTGCCTGTTCCCCTGTGCCAGGTAAACGGATAGTTGCCCGCTGTCCATTCAATATTGGTTTCAAGTCCTGTAACATCAAGGTATGGAAGAGGTGATAAATTTATGGTATTGTCATTTGCCGCTACAGTATACCTGAAATACTGCCGCGTACTTTGTGTAGTATTCAAATCCTGGGCATAAACTGCGGTAGCAAAAGTTCCCGGTGTTGTTCCTCTCGAGTTTAATCTTAAAGTAGGATTGCTTCCGCTGTGTAATAACATTACAGGTTTACTGAATTCCATGAAAATTATAATGGGTCTATTGGGATCAACATTGTACAATCCATCCTGATCTTCAGAAGAGATACGCATAAGACGAAGATGATCGCTTTGTATTAACCACGAAACGCCTGATTCAGCGCGGTTTCCTCCAATGTCGCGTACGCTCGAGTTAACCACCAAAGTATCTCTAAGTATTGCTTCGGGTATCTGATTGGCTCCGTTCCCGACAGTAATGTCCGCGCGCCAGTTAATGTTTACATCATTCATGGTTTCTATGGTGTCCTTACTGACATTAACTACGCTTCCCGGAAACACATATCCGTTAATTTCTACTTTGAAATTCGGAGTAAAGAACGTATCTATATCCAGTACCTGGGCAGAATCTTCGCGCCATGTTCCGTTAATTTGAATTCTGTCTCCTGCGCTGAACTGCGGAATTACTTCAAATGTGCGCGGCATAAATTTATCATCGTTTATAACAATATTTACAATGTTTATAACAGGCGGAGACGTGTCTCCCTGCGGCGCGTATGTAATAATTGACGTTCTTCTGTCAGGATTTTCCGCTCTTAAAAGGAACATCTGGCTTATAAGCGGCTGGTTATTTATGCCGATATTTAATTCGCTAAGCGGAATTTTTCTGGAAAATCTGAATTGTTCTCTTTGTGTATCAGCATCCTGACCTATATGTTCAAGCGCAAGCCTGAATACCTTGTTCTGGTTGGCTGCATCATAAAGACTTTCTAAAGCAGGAGGTCCGTTAGGAGCAAGAGCGCTTGCCATTTGCCAGCCGCCATATTCAGGTTCGCGGAAATACGAAAGCTGACTCATTGCGGCATAGTTTACAGACTGCGGATTAATCCATACCATATCAAGAGATACAACTTCTGTCGAATCACGTACTATGCCCGATATCGTAATTGAATCGTCGTTTTCGCTTCTTGCAATCTCAAAATAAAGCGGTTCAGAGGCAATTGGGTTTACAGGCTGCACAAAGTCGGGGAAAGAAATATCCTGAACCCTGAACAGTGTTTCGTATACTTCGCTTACTTTATCGTTAACGCTTTTTGTAACCGCTTTTAAGATATAATAACCGGAACGATTGGGAGGCCTGAACTCCCATTGAAAAATATTCGAATAACCGCCGTTTGGACGCGGTGTATTCGGCATTTCCACAGAATTAAATTCACTGGAATACGGCTCCTCTGTCATTTCCTTTGAGATCGGATCATACCCGTACAGATCATAAACAACATTTTTTACTCCATGAGCATGGAACGCTGTTGCTCTGATAGTTCTTCCGGGATAAATCATAAATGTTTCCTGATCCAAAAATTCTTTAAATTCCAGCAATGGATGATTCAGTTCATTAAAACGGTTTTCGTAATCAATTAAGGCATCCATACCGTCAGAATATTCGATCCATGGTTCATCTGCTTTTGGCCAGTAGATAAAGTACCCAAGAATTTTTTCCTGATTTGCATTTCCCGCTGCGTCATAACAAATGGTTACAACCTTAACTGTTGTTTTTTCTGTAATTGGCGTTTGAAAGTGCCATTCTCCCTGTCCTTCATTTCCGAAAGAAGGAACGCCGTCCAAAGCAGGAATATTAACAGAACCGTTTGGTCTTGCATTTTCTGCCGGATTAGGCACTTGCGGCGGCGGGTCAGGAAAATTATGCCAATATCTGAAAATATAATCTTCAGGCGGTTCTGTATACGGATAACCGTCCACGTATGTGTCATGTTTGTAGAAACGTATATCAATTGACCAAACATCGCTGTTATCTTCAATCTGCCACTGCATTCTGAACCCTTGAGTAAGGAATTGACCGATAAAAGACGCGTCTTTTCTTTGATTGCCGTCATCAGGTATTTCATGTAAATTTTTTAATGAAAATAAATCGTCAGGATTACTCGGATCAACGTAGGTAATCGCGTCTTCTCCCCTGTGAATAAACGGAGCGGATATTTCAACCAGCGGCGGATCCGTATCATAAATAAGAACGCGTGTTCTTAACGAATTATCGTCAGACCAGCCGATTGTATCCCATGCCTGAACTGTAAATAAAAACTCGCCGTTAATAAGTTCCTCATCCGGTAATGCCAAATCGACAGGAATAGACCACGATGCGTTGTTTTCTTCTCCGTCCCAGACAGCGCCGGATAATGTGTTCCACGTAACGCCTGAGTCATCCGAAACATGCCATCCTTCTCTTCTTAAATAACGATATTGTTTAGCGTAAGGCGTTCCCTGATAATCTATCGTTATATCAATGTTACGAACAGGATTTCTGTCGGCCACCGTTCCTTCCAGTGTAAATACATTGGATACAGCTTTACGCGCGACAGGAGATATAATTTCAACTACAGGACCGTCCAAATCGAGATGTGTTCCAAGGCCTACATCGCAGGAAAAAATAAAAGCGGATAATAAAACCGTTAAAATAAATAATTTAATAAAAATATTCCTCATGTTTTCCTCCTGTCCTACCATGCCTGTATATCCATTGTATTTACTAAATCGCCGTAACCTGCGGTTATCCAGTCGTTATTGTCACCCTTCCTTGTGTAGGAACCGCCTGTACCTCTTCCGTAGTTTTGAATAAACCATGAACTGACTATTTCTGTTGATACCCAGTAATATCTGTTACGATCCCCATTACCGGCAGCAGAGCTTTCATCCCTGAAGTAGAACTTTCCAAAGCGGGCATCAACCTGGTCAACGCCGTCCTTTAGAGGGAAGGCGGGAACAGTAGGTATTCCGTTAATTCTGTTTGTACCGAACAATATAATCGGAGTATTGTTATTTGCTACAGTCACAGTTGACATATTAAGCATTACTACTGTTCTGAAAACGCCTTCATAACCTCTCGGCGAGATTACAGTGTTAGAACTTCCATGATCTATTCTTGTTTCCGCTATCACATAGTTCTTGCTTGCTTCAAAGTTGGTATATGTGAAACTTGCCGAATGATTTTGCGCCGTACCGCCTTGTAAGTCTCTCTCAATAGCGAATAATTCCGTATATGTAGCATCCTTGTTAAAAGATCTAAATCCGTAAAAACGACCTGTTAACGCGTTAGCGGTATTAGCTAAACCGCCGACTGTCTGCTGCAAGTCCATAAAATGAAGCATCAGGTTGTAAACATTATTATGATCGTTTCTAAAAATCAAATTTGGACGTATCCATCTGCCTGTAGTCAATACCGAATTAATTGTTACAGTATCACCGTAATTTTGGCCATTTGCCGCCGTAGCTGTATTGGCGGCAGCTTGTGTTGCATACAATCTGAAAGTGTTATCTCCTGTAACACGCAGCCAACGATCTTCAGTTCCGATTCTGACCTGGAAGACCCTACCTGTGGCTCCAAGATTATGTCCGTTGGAAGTGTATTCGTTAGTATTACCGGTAGTAGCTCTTGCAGCATTAGTAATAGTAGCTAAAGGTCCGCCCCAGTTAATGTTGTTGCCTGCTGTTATGGCATTGTCCGCAAAAGTTTCTGAATTGGCAATTCCACCCCACGCTCCTGTAACGCTGCTCAAATTAGCCTGAGTACCTTCACGGGTACCAAAGAATATTCTTCCGCCGGGAGTCTCTGTAGTAATTACATAGTTGATTGTATTAAACGCGGTAATTGCTCCGTTAAATCCTGTCGCGGCATAAGTACTATTTTGCCTCGGTCCGGATAAATCCGCGCCCGCTCTCGCGTCATAACTCTTTCTGTCTACGCGGATTACAGGGCGCTGCGCTCCTGCGGACATGAACCAGTAATCATCATGCGCGCTTACCGCTGCTGGATTTCCTGCCGCATCCGAAAAAGTTCCTGCAGGATAATACAAAGTCCATTGTAAACCGGGAAGCAATGGTTCAGGAAGCGTTATCGTTACCGTATTGCCGCTTACTGCAACATTACTTGCTGTTACGGCAAACTCCTGCCATCTCCATTTTGCGTTTGTAAATGCCGCGCGGATATCTCTAACAATTAGCTCTGTTCCGCTGGTGCCGTCCGCGAAAAGATTAGGAATGTTATACCGAAGCACCCACTTTGTCTCAAGATCCGGTATCATAAAGTTACTTCCTGCAGCTCCCTCTTCATTTCTTGGTCCCGGAGCGTTTGTACCCGGTCTTGTAATAGTCGCGCCTGTATTTGTATCCAGAGTACCGGTATTACCGTAATTGCCTGTATATCCCATACCCCGCGTTAAACCATGAGTCATTCTTTGATACGGACCAACAGGTAGAGCTGTTTGCAAACTTACGGCAGGTTCGCTTAAATTAGTGCTTCCAATTAAATCTTCTCTGCGTTTATTCGCGGTTACCTGAGTCGCTCCGCTGCCTTCTGTTACTAGATTACTAAAAATATCCGCAAAACCGGAGACATAAGTTCTGCCGGCTCCGCCGGTTGCGTATCTTATTTCAAATCCTTGCGTATCATTTATAATCTGACCATTAGCGTCAATTTCTACATAATGGCCGTTATGTTCCATAACAGCAGGGATCGCATAAGTACCATAAGGTCTTATTGTAATTGTACCGTTTCCTTTCTGTACGGGTTTGTTAAATGTAAGAGTAATTGTTCTGTTGTTAGCTGAAACTGATGAAGAAACATCACCTGTCCTTCCGTGCGCATTTTCTGGTGTTGCGCTTACAACAACAGGAGCTATGGTACTTACAATAACGGAAGAAATCGCGTATGTTATATAATAAGCGGTATTGGTTCCTAAAGCCGGCATATTAACCCGCCATGGAGAAGCTGTTGTAGGTGTTATACTTGCAGTAGCAGGACCTGCAGTTCCAAAACTGTCCGTAAGACCGCTCATATTAACAGCAGTTATTCTTAACCCGCTTAACATATCTTTATTAATGAATGGGTTAATACCAGAAGTTCCAACCCATGCGAAAGTAATCGTACTTGTTCCGCTGCCGCCTGTCGCTCTTAATTCAATCGAGTTAGCTGCTGTTCCGCTTCCTGTTGATGTTCTGTCCTGCAATGTAATGGTAACATTTTCGGCGCTTGTAATATACACTGTATCAGCAAAACTCATTTCAAAATCAAGTCTTTGTCCGATTCTGTACGTGCCATTTCCCTGTGTCGCTGTAATGCCTAAAAGACGCGGGAAGTTCGCGTTTACTACTATTTGCCTTGTTCTTTCTGTTCCGTTATTTCCGGCCCTGTCTACATAACGCACTCGTACATCATGAGAGCCGTTTCCTATTTGAGTTGGAGGTGTATCCGCGTAAGCTGTCCATGAAAGTCCGCCGTTAGTTGAATATTCCCTTACGTCTTCCCATGCAGCCAGTGTTGCTGTCGATACCGGTACTGTAAGAACGGGCGCATAATTAAAGTTTGGACCTGCGTTCTGTAACGCAATGTTTCCGTTACCCAGAGTTGCGTTAGGAGCCGCAGGTATCGCTTTTTTAACATAAATACGCGTGCCTGCCGGAAGATGACTCGATACGTTAGCAGACTGAACCGTGTTTCCTACATCGTCTTCAATCGTTCCATGCCCTGCCGTTGTTACAAGACTTATCTGAACAATTTCACCATCGTAATGAGTATCCGCTATTGGAAGACTGAACACTAACGCGTTAGAACCTAAAGGTCTTGTATACATAAAAGTCGATGCCGGATTAGGATTGCCTAAAGCATTAAACGGACCTCTTAACACACCTGGAGGCGCTCCGTTTGGATTTTCCCGTATATAATATTCTAACCTCGGCTCTATAGAAGAAGACCTGATTGCCTTGTTGTCAGATATAAGCGTTATAGTCAGAGTTTCGCCGCTTCTAAAGTAATATTCGGCGCCGGTGTATGCTGCTTTTCCGCCGACGCTGGCTGAACTAATAACAGGACGCACTGCATCCAGTCTTATATCTTTTTCATGCTCCGCTCTTCCTGTAGGGTTCTGCAAAGAACCTACACTGTTTGTCCATGTGTGCATCGTTGACGTTCCTGTTATATAACCGGGAACGAACGCAGGCCCATCACGTAAAGTATCTGTGATAACAGAGCCGTTAAGTTTTATAGGACGGTTTGTTTCATCTGCAAGGCTTCCAAAGCCGACCATTGAAGGCGGCTGTCCTCCGGCTGGAGGATCAAACATTGTTTCAAGTCTGCCGCTTGCAATCAATGCAGCGCCGCCATGTCCTCTGTTTGGGCAAGGGTTTGCAGGATCATCATTGCATGTTAAGGTAGCGCCGCTTGGAACAGTAAATCTAAACCGAAGCGACATTGTAGACCCTGTTATGGGTTCTGCCTCGATCTGCTGAAGGTGATAATCACCGTTTGTCAGCGGATAACGAATATTCAGAAGCGGTCTTGTATTTCCTGCGGTTACGCTAATTTGCCCTGTAAAGTTTGCCTGTAAAATAATTTCATGGCCTATGCCATAAGTGCCGTTCTGCGTTGTTGTTGTTATGCTCTCCAGCATCGCAGTATTCGTTATGGCTATGGTACGCTGAATACGCGCGACATTTCCGAGAGTATCGGTCGCTTCAAAAAGGAAAACCCTTTGCGTTTCATCGGGATATCTTTCCGCAAAGACCATTGCCCTGTCAACAAGATGCATGGGATTTCTTCCCATGGTTCTTTCCTGACCTTCGTAAGTAATATCCGTCATTGTTATACTTTGAACCGCAAGGTCTCCGCTTCTTTCTGCCGCTATCCAGTACTTTAAAATGGTTTCTCTTGGATACGCCTGAAACGGATTAGTTCTTAAATTTTCGAGAGGATTAAAAGCTCCCTTAATAATATTGTATAATGCATCAGCGTTATTGTAAGTATTTAAAGCTGTATAATATTCGGGACCCACTACGCCGGCTACCATAAAATTATTAACATTTGGTATACCTGCCGGCAAATTTTCATTAAGTACTCTTCCCGTAATATCATATACCGCCAAATCAGGAGGTGTGTGATTTCCCAAAAGACGCATCTGACGGAAAACTTGGTGTCCCATATTATCTTCCGCGTAAAAAATAAAAAGTTTTGTATCGTTTTCCAGCGTATAATTTCCTTCGCCGTCAATGGAATGGAAATCTTTCCATGTTGTATTCGTTGGAGGATTATCAGAATTTGTTACGCTATTTCCCAAAATGCTGAATTCGCGCTGGAACGGCTGTTTACGAAAACCATTATTGCTGCCTGCAGGTATTTCTTCATGTTCATTGCTTATAAAAGTTATTGGTATATTGGGATAATCCGAAAAATCAAAGTTCCAGTGTTGTACGCCGTTAAGAGCATTAAAACCCGCAGGATAGTTCTCTGCTAATGCTGTTTGAACCGCAGTGATATAATTGTCGGCTCCTCCCTGCATTCTGGCAGGTATCCATGCCATTCTGAATCTTACTACGCCGTTATTTCCGGTAGCGTTATATCTTCCGTTTTCTCGCAGGGTATAACCTTTAATTGTAAAATTTTCTCCGCCTGTTAAAGACGGGAAAGTATTTTCTTCCGGAGAGCCTGCCTGCACATCAAGTACGATTACAGGAGCGTTTTCGTCTACTACGTCGATACTCCAGTGTCTCATCCTGATTCTTGATTTATAAGTATCATTATTTCCGCTGTACGACGCAGGATGCGGAGAAAGTTTTCTGTCTGAGGTAATCGTGAATAACACAAACTCGCCGTAGTCTACTTCTTCATTTCCTGTTTGTAAATAAATTAATCTGTCATTAAGAGATCTTCCTTCTATAAGGTCTGTTATTTTATTCATATCAGAGCCGTCGTTTTTTCTGTCCAGTCTCCAGTTATAAACAGGCAGATTCTGATTTCTTATTCTGTCGTAAAGAAAATCCAGTCTTTCTTCGTTTGTTGAACCTGAAATTTTTACACCGCCGGGAGCTATATCTCTATCGCCGTCCCATTGTTCCTTTGTAAGAAGTCCCGCGTATGCATAAAAGAGCTGATCATCATCAAAAAATTCAACAGGCAGCGTTCCGCCTTTGGAAACAACTGTTCCGACTCTTGGATCAAGTATACCTTTTGGCACGTCGGCTCTTTCCCAAAGAACAAAGTAACCTTCTTCCTCTATAATCGTAATGCCTTCATTATGGCTTAAGTCAAGCGCATGTATCGCGACGCGGAAATAATAACGCTCTCCGTTTACCCTGTAATTGTTTGTGTACCCGGGCCATCTTGTTTCGCCTGCGGCAAGAATTGCTTCTTCATCTATTTTCCAGCGCGGAGAAAATGCTGATGAATCACCGAGTCTTTCAAGCTCCAATAAAGGATCATTGATATCTTTATTTGCATCATAAATATTAAGTTTAATTATATGCACTCTTGTTTCGTTCTCTTCAACTTTTCCGTGTATTTCGAATACGCCGTTTTGATATCTGTTAACATTTCCAATCTGTTCACCATACGGATCTGTGCTTTCAAGACCATGAAGCACGCCGTAATTTTCAAGTTCCGCTCTTCTCATGCTTGTGCGCTGTATCCACATATCCTGTGTAACAGGAGGACCTGTATCGACAACAAGCGTAACCGCCTTGAATGATTCATCGCCGGAGTTTCCGGCTCTGTCATACGCGACAATTTCCGCCATTATTCTTTCGCCGTTTTGATCATCGCTGAATTCCAGTTCAATAGACCAGTTCCATGTTTTATATCCATCCGCAGTTAATCCCACATATACAAGCTCTGCTGTAAATATAGTTTCCTGACTCTGGGCATCGCGCATTATAACTTCTCGTACTTCAATGTTGTCTTTAACCTGACCAAAAAGCACTGCGCCGTTTCGTACATAATAAGGAGTAGGAACAGGATCCATACTTAAAACCGGAGGTTCAAAGTCAACAAGATCTCCCATTCCCATAGGCAGGTCGCAAGTCGTTAAAAATAACAATGCTCCCGACAGAATAATTAAAATTGGAGTAAAAATAATTTTATTCTTTGCCATAAGTAGTCTCCTCTATAAAAAAATCACACTAACATAACTGAATCAGTGACAGACACGGTGTCTGTCACTGATTATATTCTAGAAAATATACATCCTAAGTCCCATGATCATCTTTGGCATTATGATATCAAAAATGGTTGCTTCAACATCCGTTGGAACAAACCACAATTGACCTTCTGTAAATAAACTGAACGTTCTAAAACTTGTTCTCCTTGGTATCGTTACACGCGGGAATTCAATCTGGAAAATTAAAGCGCTCAAGAATGTCATCGAACCGCTTTGCGTATAACCTTCCTGCGTAAAGTCAAATAATGAAAAGTTTGCGCCGATTGCAAATGTTGCAGATAACCATTCAAAATCAGGACCCAGGAAAGAACCAAAAGGCAGCTGATAAACGCTTGCGAGTATTTTAAGCCCGAGAACATGACCGCCGTAACGTATCTGCGACTGACCGCCTATGGGAGGATCTCCTCCAAGCAAACGCCATGTATCTTCGTTTTGGAATCCGTACTGGAACTGTATTTTAACGTTGTCGTCAAAGAAACTTAATCCAAAACCAACATCCATGAACGTAGCGCCGCCTGCGAAGAATGTCGGGAAGAAATCAGGCGCTGCAATTCTCAGGAACGGAGGAATTGTCGCTTCAAAATACAATCCCTGTAAAAAGCCCGGTACTTCGTACGAATTTTTGTCGCCGATACGAAGGTGGTATGTAAGGCTTACAAGTTCAACATCGTCAGTCGCGGATGCCGAGAATGCGATTTCCGTGTTGTATCTGCCGCCGACTTCAGGGGTGATTAAGCGAATAACAGGGGCTGTTTTATCAACCTGTACAAGCATTCTGGAAAGCGCAATTGCACCGTCGCGGAATGTTGACCTGATTACGATGTAATGCATGCCTTCAGCCATGTCTCCGGTTTCCAGACGGAAGCGGTAATCAACTTCCCTGTTTTGCCTTCCCTGTGTGCGTGTGAATGTTCTTCCGTTATCAAAGCTGATTTCCGTATAATCCAAAGAGCGCGATTGCAGTTCCGCTCTTCTTTCGCGCGTTGTAGCCCTGTCGGCAAGTTCCGCCTGTTCTTCCTCGGTTAGCGTATAACCGGCTCTGCCGAAAATGTACGGCCTGTCGTAGGCAAAATCGCCGAATGTAAAGCTGTCTATTGTTACCCACGGACCTGCCGCCTGATAATCAACATTGTACGCGCGCGACGTCACCTGTGCGCCGCCTCCGAAATTACTGTGGATTGTAACTACGTTTGTTCCGCCCTGTAAATATTCGCTGTTTAAATTAAAGCGGTAAAAACCGTTATCATCAACTTCTGTTGTCTGTGTATCAGTTCCGTTAATTCTTATTGTTACGCTTCCCGCCCTGTCAGCGCCTCCTGCGTAACCGTAAAGATTAAACTCTCCGCTTACTTCTTCGTTTTCGAGCGGATATAAAATCTCTATAAAGTTTCTGTACGTAGTCCGCGCAAGCTCAAAGTTTCTTGATGTGCGCGTAACGTTACCTGCCCTGTCTGTCGCGATAATCGCAACATTGTAAAGTCCGTCAGCCTGACCCGACAAATCAAGCGTTTCCCTTATTATCATATTGGCGGGAAGTTCACGGCTTCTTAAAGGAGCCGCAATTGTCTGCCCGTCCAGACCGCGAAGCTGAATGTTTACAGTCTGGAGATTGGGATCAATTGCTCTTCCCAATATTGATAACTGACCGACAGACATTGAACCGTCTCCCGGGCTGTCTATGGTAACGTCAGGATTTGTATTGTCAATGTTTATCATGCTTGCATATGTCGCAGGAATTTCGTATCTGTCAGTTACGCGGATAAATACAACGTGCGCGCCGTCTTTAATTACCCTTGTGTTAAACTGATATGTCCATGCTACAGTTTCCGCAGGCGTTCCGAAATTTCCGCGTACAACATTAAACGTATTTCCGTTATCAAGAGAAATCGCAACTTCCCTTATGCCGTTTCTGTCGGAAGAAGTGCCGCGAATTTCAATGGAATCCCGCAGAACTGTGTCATACGCGGGATATATCACAGACGCGGCAGGTTCAGAAAGGGAAACGCGGAAATTTCTTACAACCGGCTGGCTTCTTACGCCGTAAATGTCTTCCGCAATAACGGTAACAGAATGTTCGTTATCTGTCATGCTGGAAAGAGGCACAGGGATCGAAAAACTGTTTTGCGTTTCCAGTGTTATCCACTGCCCCTGATCAATTCTGTATTGGATATTTTTGATTCCGTCATCGTCATACATAACGCCCGAAACAATAAAATCCGATGTAATTACTTCGTTTTCTTCGGGAAGAATAATCTGAACTACAGGAACGTCCATTTCCTGATCGATTGTAAACGGCCATGCCGATACTTCCGATGAATTTCCGGCCTTGTCCGTAAAGACAAAACGCATTGTAGAATCAAGCGGCATCTGAAGGGAATCCATAAGCACTTCCTGGAATCTCGGGCTGTAGTTGCCGAACCATTCGTCCGCGTTAAATATTTCCCTTGTAATCGCAGGCGCACCGGTTCTTGCCGGCCTTGTATACCTTATTGTGCTTAACGTTCCCTGTTCTTCGATTGCAAAGCCCATACGGATTGTGCCGTTTACCCTTGCTCCTTCGTTAGGTGCAATAATTGCCGCCTGCGGAGCCTGGGTATCTTTCTGCACTGTAAATCCCGCGGTAGATATTTTACCGGCTTCGTTTAACGCTCTTATTAAAATGTTTATGGAACCGTCTTCTGCCTGCGATAAATCGATTGTTTTGTTGTAATCGGTATTCATGTTGGCTCTAAGCGCTGTAGTTTCCGCCGCTGTAAGGAAGTCTGTCCATGTTGTTCCCATGTCAAGCGAATATTCAACTGCAAGCACCCTGTTTCTTCCCGAAACGTTAAACCTTATCGGGGTACTTGTTCTTACCCACACGTGTTCCGTGACATTGGAAAGAGTCACAGTAGGACCGTTAAAATCAGAAATAATTCTTATGGGAGGCAGTGAACGCGTTTCGTCTTCGGATCTTAAGTTAAGGGTTAAAGGCCCGATATCGCCTTCAGCCAATGCTCTTACAACTACCTGTCCTGCGGCGTTGATGTCCGCGTTTACGCTGTTTGCGCCGGTTCCCGTGACAGTTACGCCGATTAACGGCATTGAACTTATGCCCATCAAAACTTCTTCTTCCGAGTTAAGTGCAATTCGTCCGTCTGCAAGGGCGTTTTCTCTTACCCATGTAAATTCAAATCCCGCTTCCAGACTTGTATCGTGCCTGTTAAAGAAAATATATTCGTTATGAATAATTTCCCTTTCCTGGCGATCAACTCCCCTAAGCTGAATCCTGTTTAACCCTATCGAAAGATTATCGGGAACAGGCACAGTCGCTGTAAATAAATTTCCGGATCCTGCAAGTCTTACAGGAACCGCGGCTGCCTGTCCAAAGGCGACAGACGCGCTTGCCAAAGGTGTAACGGTGCGAATTTCAATCTGCATTGTAATTCTTTCAACGCCGGTCTGCGCTCCTGTGCGCGTATTAATAATGGGATTGGTTCTTAAAGTCATACCGGTAGTAAATGTTTCCGGCGGTCTTGTTCCCGACGTAAATGATCTAATTTGCATAACGGCAGGAGACGGAGGAACTATTAAATTTCTTACAATCAGTCTGTCGCCTTCTACGCCTGTTATGTCTTTTGCCCATACTTCAAGTATATTGTTGCCTTCCGGCATCGATGGAATTATAAACTGGAAATTACCTGTGCATGGTATTTCTACCGCAATGCCTGAGTTTATCGCATAAAAAACTGACGCTACGCCGTCATCGTCTCTTGCGTTTCCCTTAACCACGATGTCTCTTCCGTTTATTACGCCTGTCACAGGAGTTGTCAGGGTAACGACCGGTTTATCGGCGTTTTGATCAACCCTGTATCTTCTTCTTGCAGTTGTTACGTTACCCGAAACATCTTCGGCGCGGATTTCGATATCGATCGAGTTAATTCTTTGCTGATGCCCTCTTAAATCAACGCTGGCAGACCACCATTGATTTCCCGGAAGCAGTTCAAACTCGCCTTCGCCGAATGTTCCCGCTTTCCATCTTACGGAAGTTAATCCTACAGAATGCGAAGCGTAACCTGCTATATTAAAAAGACCGTTTACAACTGTATCAGGCGAAGGATAAACAATTCCTACGTCCGGACCTGTGTTGTTTACAAATAAAAGATGGGCGGCAGTTCCAACAGAACCGTTGGAATCGCGTGACTGAAACCAGATAACAGCCTGACCGTCGTCAAGCGTTCTTGTATTAATATTTATGTCCCAGGTGTACTCGCCTGTTCTTCTGTCCAAAGATGTCCGCACCGGTGTATATCTGTTTCCGCCGTCAACAGAATAACCAAAACCGCTTATACCGTTACCGTCGCTTGTAGTGCCTCTCATGCGGATATTTCCGGAAACAAGAGCGCCGACTTCATGGCTCTGGATTATGATGTCAGGTTTTTTTCTGTCTAAATTAAAATGAACTGTGGCTCTTCTGTGGTGTCTTGGATTAACGCTTCTGCCGTTCATGTACGTTTCTGCAATACCGGAAAGACCTGTAATGTCGGTAGCCCAGGCTGTGATCGTATAAAAACCGTCAGTCCATATCTCTTCGTTTGTAGTATCCAGAAAATACGACCAGTGATCCGACCCCTGAGCCTGAACTCTAAGGAGTTCTTCGCCCCTGCCGTCATTACCCCGGTTAATCACAAATTCGACTTTTTCGATTCCGTCGTCGTCGAGCGCAATGCCGACAATGTTTAAATTGCCCTGAACACGCATTCCGGGCATCGGATTAATAAAATTGACCTGGGGAAGGTCACTCGCAGGATCAATATTGATATTATCAGGACCCGCGCGTGAAATATTGCCGGCTCTGTCTGTTGCTTCCAGGTAGTAATTCCACCGCCCCGGTCTTCGTTCGGATGTATCAATGGTGTCGGTAAAACCGGACGGATCACCCGCAGTTCTGGTTTCGTTACCATCCCTGTTGCCTCCCGCCCAAACAATGCCCGAGAAAAAAAACACTGCTAAAACTGAGAAAAATGCCAGTCTTTTCGCCATAACACCTCCATAACCATGTCCCGCTATGATGATAAGGTCTAAAAAACTGTTAGACATGATTTACAAAAAATCGTAATCAGTATATAGTAATTATAATTCCACATATTGCATAAAGCAAGAAAAATTTAAAAAAAAAGGAGAAAAAATGCAGCCATTATCAGCAATAAAAGGGCGATCCTTGGTCGAGCCTGAAGATTTTACCCTCGACGAAATGGATTATTTATTTCAACTTGCTGAGAAAATCGAGAAAAATGATAAATTCCTTCGCGAGAGCTGCCGCGGGAAGCTTTTAGCCACACTTTTTTTTGAGCCAAGTACACGAACCCGCCTTAGTTTTGAGGCTGCCATGCTCCGATTAAGCGGAAACTGCCTTGGTTTTGCCGATTCCAGTTCAAGTTCAGCCGCCAAAGGAGAGAGTTTAGCCGATACAGTGCGTATGGCAGCCAGTTATGCCGACGCAATCGTCATGCGAAACCCAAAAGAGGGCGCTGCTTTACTCGCCTCCCGATACTCAACAGTACCTGTAATCAACGCAGGAGACGGCGGGCATCATCACCCTACCCAGACATTAACAGACCTTTTAACAATCAAGCGTTTACGCAAAAACATCGACAATTTTACAATTGGCTTCTGCGGCGATCTAAAGTTCGGGCGCACAGTTCATTCACTTGCAAAGGCTCTGGCACGTCACAATAACGTCAATATGATATTTATATCGCCAAAAGAGCTGATTTTACCGGAATATATAAAAAGTTTGCTAAAAAAACAAAAAATAAACTTCGAAGAAAGAGAAAATCTTGAACAGTCAATGAACGAACTGGATGTTCTTTACATGACCCGCGTTCAAAAAGAGCGGTTTTTTAACGAAGACGATTACATCAGATTAAAAGACACGTATGTTCTAAACAGTGATAAAATGGCGCTGGGCAAAGATAAACTGATAGTATTGCATCCTCTGCCCCGTGTCAATGAAATCTCTGTAGAGGTCGATTCTGACCCAAGAGCCGCCTATTTTGCCCAGGCCAAATACGGAATGTATGTACGAATGTCGCTATTAGCTTCAATATTAGGGGTTGTGTAAAAGCTTCCTTAAGGAGGAACCATGCTTAACATTGACGAAATAAAAGACGGTATAGTTATAGACCACATTAAGGCAGGACTTGGAATCCGTATTTACAACTGGCTTGGTCTTGATAAAGTTCCGTTTACAATCGCCTTTGTCGCAAATGCCAACTCTTCATCCAGCGGGAAAAAAGACATCATCAAAATCGACAATACGATTTCCATCAATCTTGACGCCCTTGGTTTAATCGATCCAAATATTACGGTTAATATAATTAAAAACGAAAAAGTAAAAAATAAGATAAAACTCCAACTGCCCGAAAAGGTAGAAAACATATTAATCTGTAAAAACCCAAGGTGCATAAGCTCAACAGAAAAATACCTTACTCATGTGTTTCACCTTGAAGACGCGCAGCTTAGAACTTACAGATGCGAGTATTGTGACGAGATAATCAGCGCAGGAGATTTTAAATGAACATGGACAAATTATATGAAAAAGTAGCAGAAAAAGGTCATGTATGCGTCGGTCTTGATACCTGCATCGACTTTGTGCCGCAGGCGGAAAGACAAAAATACGCAAACGATGCGCAGGCGGTTTTGGCTTACAATAAAGCGCTAATCGACGCTACTTTTGATGTTTGCGCGTGTTTTAAGGTGCAAATTGCATATTACGAAGAAATGGGTCTTGAGGGATTAAACGCTTACATTAAAACGCTTGAATATATACGTTCCAAAGGCGCGCTTGCAATCGCCGACATTAAACGCGGCGATATTGCCGACACAGCCCTGCGCTACGCAAAAGCGCATTTAACAGGCGAGTTTGCCGCAGATTTTGTAACGTTAATGCCGTACATGGGTTTAGATTCATTGGATCCGTGGTTAAAGGAAGCGCATGCCAATGGCAAGGGCGCGTTTGTTCTTATGAGGACAAGTAACCCTGGCATGAGAGACTTTCAGTACCTTGACGTTGGCGGCCGCCGTTTATATAACGTTGTCGGCGGCCGCATGTCGTCACTCGCGCAGCAGTACATGGGAAAAAACGGCTACGGAATGTTCGGCGTAGTGGTTGGCTGTACGGAAAAAGATGAGGCAAAACAAATAAGAAAGGATCATCCTGACCTTTTCTTCCTTATCCCGGGTTACGGCGCCCAGGGCGGCAGTGCGGAAAATGTTGCTCTATTATTACGTGACAGTAACGGCGGAGTTGTCAATGCTTCCCGTTCCATAATATCTGCATGGAAGAATAACGAAAAAGAAGCCGATAATATTATAGCCGCAAATGCAGCGCGATGTGCTACAATGAAGATGCGGGATGATATACTGGAGGCTATCGGTAATGATAAACGGTGTTGAATGTGAGCTTTTAAGTAA
>Ga0209755_10003281_pt1 | contig 20533 bp, 17 predicted proteins | sample TergutCo191P1_FD_187301 | JGI IMG/M metagenome (GOLD analysis project Ga0209755, IMG submission 187301) | Cornitermes sp. P1 segment gut microbial communities from Petit-Saut dam, French Guiana - Co191P1 (SPAdes) (version 2) | ecosystem: Host-associated > Arthropoda: Insects > Digestive system...
TGCGGACCTCTTGCGAAATGTGTCGCCGTATTGACATCCCTTGGCATATCCAGTACGCTTATACTAATACAAAGGGGAGTAGTTGTTGGGCCGTCTTGGCTCAAGGTAAAGTCGTCATCACATGGGGTTTCCTCATCGGCTTTACCGGCATGACCCATGCTTAACAAGACCTTTGCCAAAATCATGGCAGAGGTCTTTTGGGCCTGCCGGTAAGGAGAGGAAAACTATGGCAATCTATCGCAAATCACCCGAGGAACTGTTCGCGGAATTTGGCTCGTCTGGGCAGGGGCTGTCCAGACAGGAGGCGCAGAAGCGTCTTGACGAGGACGGCTACAACGAGCTCAGGCAAAAGGAAAGGGTTCCGCTGTGGCGGCTGTTTCTGGATGCCTGGAAAGACCCAATGATCATCATCCTAGCCATCGTCGTGGTGGTGCAGGCTATTCTTGGCGAGTTCCTTGAATCCGCCGTCATACTGGCCGTCATTATCGCGAACTCGTTAATCTCCGTAATCCAAACCCGCAAGGCGGAAGGTTCGCTGGAGGCATTGCGGAAGATAAGCGCCCCGATTGCGAAGGTACGGCGCGGCGGCGAGACCTTCACCGTGCCTGCGCGGGAACTTGCCCCGGGCGACATGGTGCTGCTTGAGGCCGGGGATTTCGTTCCAGCGGACGGCAGGATCACCGTCTGCAATTCCCTGAAGGTGGACGAAGGGCTGCTGACCGGGGAATCGGAGCCGGTGCTGAAACTTGACGGCACTCTTGACGGCGAACTTTCGCTTGGCGATCGCAAGAACATGGTTTACAGCGGTACCGTCGCCGTGTACGGCAAGGGTGAGTTCATCGTCACGGCCACGGGCAGACAGGCGGAGATAGGCAAAATCGCACAGCTTATCGAGACCGCGCAGGATAGGCAAACCCCACTGCAAAGGCGGCTGGAGGCTTTCAGCAAGAAACTCGGACTTGTGATAATGGTTCTGTGCGTGTTGATTTTCATCATTGAGGCATTCCGTTCCGTTACCTCCGGCGAGGAACTTCAGCGCGGTATACTGAACGCATTCTTGTTTGCGATAGCGGTCGCGGTTGCGGCAATTCCAGAGGCTCTAAGTTCGATTGTTACAATAGTACTAGCCGTCGGCACGAAAAAAATGGCGAGTCGCAATGCGATTATAAGGAAGCTGCCGGCGGTCGAGGCACTTGGCAGCACCGGTGTAATCTGCACGGACAAGACCGGCACGCTTACGCAAAACAAGATGACCGTGGTCGATCACTTCCTGCCCGGCGGCGCGGCCCTTGGGGATTCGCTTCTTGTCCCGGCGATGGTGCTGTGCAACGGGGCCGTTGCGTCGGCCGATGGAACCTTGATAGGCGACCCGACGGAAACCGCACTTCTGGTTTTCTGCGACAAGTCGGGCAAGTCGCACAGAGAGATTCGGGAGCGGTACGGAATGATTGCCGAGTTACCCTTCGACTCCGAGCGCAAGCTGATGAGCACCATGCACGATCTGGACGGCAGGCGTATGCTTACCAAGGGCGCACCGGACGTGCTGTTCTCCAGATGCACCCAGGTCATGGTAAACGGCGAAACGCAGCCTTTCGATGCGGAGGCGCGGGAACGTTTCGAGCGGGCCAACGAGGAGTTCAGCAACAGGGCCTTGCGGGTTCTGGCATATGCGGCAAAGGACGCGGATCCCAGCAAATCCTCGTTGGACTTTGGCGACGAAAACGGCCTTACGCTAATCGGGCTTACCGCCATGATCGACCCGCCGCGCGAGGAAGTACCCGACTCAATCGCCCAGGCCAAAAACGCCCACATACGCACGGTTATGATAACCGGGGATCACAAAACCACTGCCTACGCCATCGCCCAGGAAATCGGCATAGCGGACGAAGGTGACATAGCGGTTACCGGCATGGAGCTTGACGCAATGTCGGAGGACGAGCTTATGGAAAGACTTGAACACATTTCCGTTTACGCCCGCGTGTCCCCAGAAAACAAAATCCGCATAGTCAGGGCCTGGCAGAAAAAAGGCCAGATCACCGCAATGACCGGCGATGGCGTTAACGACGCGCCATCGCTGAAACAGGCGGATATAGGCATCGCAATGGGCAGCGGCACCGAGGTTTCCAAGGATGCTTCCGCAATGATTTTGACCGATGACAATTTCGTGTCGATTATCGGTGCCGTCTCGATTGGCAGGACTATTTTCGACAACATCAAAAAGGCCGTGGGATATTTGTTCTCTGGAAACCTTGGCGGCATCGTTGTAATCCTTTTCGCCCTGCTTGCCGGATGGGACAAACCGTTAACGGCTTTGCAAATCCTGTTCATAAATCTTGTCAATGATGCTTTCCCAGCAATCGCCCTTGGACTAGAGAAGGGCGAACCCAAGGTGATGGATCGCCCCCCCCGGGACATGAACGAAGGCATTTTCGGCGGTGGGTTGTTCGCCAGCGTATTGACCCGCGGAATACTGATCGGCATAGTGGCGATTATCGCGCAGTATATCGGCATGACATATTTCTCTGCCGAAATCGGCCGCGCAATGGTGTTCACCACGTTGATTTTCGCCCGCACACTTCAGACATTCTCGTCGCGTTCCAACAGCCAGACAATTGCACAGGTAGGTTTATTCAGCAACATGTATGCGATACTTGCGGTAAGCGTGTGCTTTGCGCTTTACGGGTTGACCGTGTTGCCAGGTTTGCGTGAGGCGTTCCATATCCCCGTGACGTTCAGTTTGCGGAACTGGGCAGTCGCTGCGGGTCTTGCACTTGGCGCAGTTGTTGTTATGGAAATTGCGAAGCTGATCAGGAATAGGATTTCGGCATTTCGCACCTAGCCCCTTGATGGCAGCAAAAAGAAAAAGCCGCTTTGGGAAGACTCCCAGAGCGGCTGACTTATGAATCAGGGTGGGGCAAAGTTTGCCGTGTGCAAGATTGACGGCGAATATTATTGTTCCAGCAACAGTTTCCATAACAACACACATTGTGAAGATTTCGCACAAACGCCATCCCAGTCTTCTGGAAAACGAACTATTCTGTATGAGATTGGCGAAAAATAGATCGCATGGACTGCGCTAGCCAAAAACCCGTATCAATACCATGTACACCGCCGTCCCCGTAAAAATGCTGATCATCGGGTTGCGCCGCCAAAGGTGAATGCCAGCGGTAAGTGCCGCCGCGGTGATTGTCGGAACCAGCTCGCCAAGGTTCGCCCTTATGGGAGAGGCCAGGGCGTTAAACGCCAGCGCGGTCATTGCCACAGGCGGCACCGTTTTTTCGACAAAGGCAAGAAAGTTTGCCCTGCGTTCGTTGCGGTGTATCGCAGAATCGTCCCAGGTTTCACCAGTTATCCTTTTTCGGAAGAACAGAAAGGGGAAAATGCGACAGAAGAAAATTGTCGCCCCCATTGCCAGGGTTAGAAGCAGGGCCTCGCCTATGGTTGTCATCATACGTTGCCGTCCTTTGGCATATCGGCCTTGGGTGTGCGGGTTTTCCTCGGCAAGAAGGAGCCGACGGCGAGGGCAATCGCAAGCGCACCAAGCAGGGCAATGCGCGTGGGCAAAAACACCACGCACAAAATTGCCAATATTGCTGAAACTATAAATATACCCGCCGTTCGCAAACGCCGCATCTGCTCGATCATTAAAACTATGAACAGCGCGGTAAGCGCATAGCCGATTCCCTCGGTGTCGAACGGGATCAGCGATCCGATAAGCGCACCGATCAGGCTGCCCGCTACCCAGTAGATTTGATTCAGCAACGTTACCAGAAACATGAACTTGGTGCGTTCCTTTGCGTCATCGTTCTCTGGCATGGACGAAAGCAGGGCAAAGGTTTCGTCGGTCAGGCCAAAGATAAGGTAAAACCTAACCGAACCTGCCTCCCGGAAACGGTTCATCATTGAAAGGCCATAGGCGACGTGGCGGGCGTTCACCATAAGCTGCACCAGAACCGCTTCCCACAGGGTGGTTCCTGCGGCGAATAACCCCAGGGCTATGTACTGCCCAGCGCCGGCGTACATGACAACGCCCATGACGATGGCAAGCCACCAAGGGTAACCGGCGTCCGCCAGCAAGAACCCAAAGGCGGAACCTATTGCAAGGTACCCCAACAGGACGGGAAAGGAATAACGCAACGCCCTTGTGAAAAGCGAAGATGCCATAAACGAACGCACCGGTATAGGCTGCTCACTTCTTTATTAAGGGCGTAGCCCTTGTGCGGTTAATACCGCGCCCCTCTGGGGCGGTTCCACTGGGGGTGCGGGGGATTTGTTCCCCCGCAAACGTAAATCTTTCAAGGATAAATCTTCAATACCGCAGAGCTCTGCTCTGCGGTTGTTTATTTTTGCGATGAAATCCTTGATAACATCGTCAACATCCGGATGCCCAATCTCCTGCAAGCTGTACTCGACACGAGTGCAGGGTTTGTTAATCTTTATCACACGCTCAAGGTCTATCGGCGTAGCTATTACCACCGAATCGCAGTCGGTCTTCTCGATGGTGGCCGAAAGATCCTTCATCTGCTGCTCGCCGTAACCCATCGCAGGCAACAGTTTGCCAATCTCCGGATAAAGGCGGAAAGTCTCGGCCAACTTGCCCACCGCATAAGGCCGGGGATCGACGATATCCCCTGCGCCGAAACGTCGCGCCGCGACAATACCCGCCCCGATTTTCATCTCGCCATGCGTCAGCGTCGGGCCGTCTTCCACGACCAGCACCCGCTTACCCCGTATCGCCTTGGGTTTGTTCACGCTGATGGTCGAAGCCGCATCAATCACCACGGCCCTGGGATTCACCTTTTCGATGTTGGCCCTGACTTCCTGAATTTTGTCAAAGTCGGCGCTGTCGATCTTGTTGATGATCACGACATCAGCCAGACGCAGGGTAACCTCGCCGGGGTAGTACGCAAGCTCGTGTCCCGGTCTGTGCGGATCAACCACCGTGATCATCAGGTCGGGCTTGTAGAAGGGGAAGTCGTTGTTCCCGCCGTCCCAGAGAATCACGTCACAACCATCGGGGTCGTTTTCCGCGGCGCGCAAAATCGCCTCGTAGTCCACGCCGGCATAGATAACGTTTCCGCGGGCAATGTGCGGCTCGTATTCTTCCATTTCCTCTATTGTACAATTGTGCTTGGCGAGATCGGCGATCGTGGCAAATCGTTGCACCTTTTGGGCTTCGAGATCACCGTAGGGCATGGGGTGGCGAATAGCGATCACCTTTAGGCCGTTGGCAATCAGGGCTTCGGCGATGCGGCGCGAGGTCTGGCTTTTGCCGCAACCCGTGCGAATCGCCCCCACCGCAATAACCGGCTTGGTACTTTTGATCATGGTGTTTTTGTGACCAAGCAGGGAAAAATCCGCACCGGCGGCGTTCACCTGCGCCCCAAGGCCCATCACGAAGTTGTACGGAACATCGCTGTATGAAAAAACGCACTCGTCGGCATCAAGTTCCTTGATGAGCCGCTCCAGATCGTCCTGCACATAAATGGGAATGCCCTCCGGATACAGGCTGCCCGCAAGCGATGCCGGGTATTTGCGGCCCGCTATGTCCGGGATCTGTGCGGCGGTAAAAGCCACGACCTTGTATGCGGGATTGTCCCTATAAAACGTGTTGAAGTTGTGAAAATCACGGCCTGCGGCCCCGATAATGATAACTTTTCGTTGCGCCATATGTGCCTCCCTATCCTAGCTATGCAGGATCATGGCTCATTATTCCCCATATCCGGCAAAAAAAACAAGGGGTAAAAGGCCCGGATATTAGAAAACCCGTTCAATCTCGTCTATAACCGTATCCGGCGTCGAGGCCCCGGCCGTAATGCCAAGGGTGCCAACCCGGAAGAACTCCCCCGGAATATTCCGGGCCGTTTCCGCAAGGACGCAGGGTTTCCCCGCGGCTTCGGCTATGGTAAAAAGGCGGCGGGTGTTGGCGGATTCCCTGCCCCCGACAATGACAACCGCATCAACCTTGTCCAGAAGTTCCCGCAAACTGTCCTGCCTTTCCCGGGTAGCGGCGCAGATGGTACTGGCGATTTCCAGATCGGGAAAAAAACCGGCGATTGCACCTGCAATGTCCAAGTACTCTTCTTCCGAAATGGTCGTCTGTCCAATAAGCGCTAGTTTCCCGCTAGGGAAGCACTGGTTTAATCCAATGGGGATTAAACCAGTGCTACTTAACCGCATATGCGCACCGTAGGGAGCAAATGCATCGGACTGAAAGTCTGCGGGAACCGCCGATTCCTCTGATTTATTCAGCGGTTCCCCAGTTTCCCGCGACGGCGAACTTCCTCCGCTAAGTTCCGCGGCAAGCCGTTCCGCCACGGCGGACGCTTCCGCGGCGTTGCCCACAACGGCACAGAACGGGCTGGCTTTGGCGTAGCCCAGAATGCCGGCGATTTCGGCGTGGCTTTTTTCCCCCGCCAGAAAAAGCAGGTGCCCGGCCTCGGCAAGGGCCCGCGCTTTAAGCTGGCTGGCCTTTACCCTTGGGCAAGTCGCATCGATCAAAACGGCCCCACATTTGCGCAGCTCGTCCTCGGTCTGGGGGCTTATGCCGTGGGCGCGGATTACAACGGATGCGCCGTTAAGGTTGCGCGGCAGATGGTTTTCGTCCAGAATTTCCACGCCGCGGCTTTTCAGATCTTCTAGCACCTGGGGATTGTGTATCAGGGGGCCAAGGGTGTAAACCTTTCCCGCGGAATTTTCCGCCTCGGTGTAGGCAAGCTGAACCGCCCGCCGCACTCCCATGCAGAACCCCAAAACCTTGGCCCGGATAACGTTCATTTTGAATTACAGGCTATTACAAAACGGGGAACCCGTAAAACCGTTTCGGTCTCGCAGGTTCCCCGTATACTTTTGGCGGAAGTTCTTGCGAAATTGAAATTTCGCAAGAACTCTATTCGTACCACGACTTGCCGGCTTACGCCTTGGAAAGCACAGGTTTGCCGGCCTGAATCTGGCCCGACGAAACTGTAAGCCCGCGCCTCGCCTTTTTGACCTTCTGTTTTTCCCAGAAATTCATGAAGGCCGTAACTATGAAAGTCGTCGTGTACACGCCAGAGATCATACCAACCATAAGCGCCAGGGCAAAATCCTGCATCGCACCGGTGGTAAAGATGAACAGCGACATTACCGCAAGCATTGTCGTAACCGTGGTGATTACCGTCCTGTTCAGCGTTTCGCTCAACGAGCGGTTCAGTATGTGGACGAAAGTCTCCTCCGGGTAAAGCCGGCGGTTTTCCCTTATCCTGTCGAACACCACGATCGTGTTGTTGGTCGAGTAGCCGAGTATCGTAAGAATCGCAGCTATGGTGGTGGTGTTGAACTCCATCCTGGTTATGACGACGAATGCGACAACGATAATGCCGTCATGGATAATGCCAAGCACTGCGCCCACGGCATACTGCAACTTAAACCGAATGGATGCGTAAAGCAAAACCAAAAGCAGGGTTGCGGCTATAAGGGGAACAATCTGATCGATAAGGCGCCCGGCAAAACGGGAATCCACGAAGTCGGAACGGAGCACCACCACTTGACCCTCGCCGAAATGGGCTTCCAGAACCCCGGCGATCCCCTCGGCGGGACGGGCCGCAACTGGGGCGGGAACGTATAGCTCCCTTCCAATCGCATCGCGTATCTCATCATCGAAAACCAACACATCATCACCGACAGCGACAAACTCTTCGAGATCGAAACCGATGGCCCCAAACTCGTCCATCTGCTCCACATACTCGGCTTCCTCTAAGACCTGAGCTTCCATCTCCAAAGCCGGAACATACGCCTGAGCATCGTCTTCGGCCTGGACGCGGATCAAAAAGTGACGATCCCCGGGCTGGCCCATACTCTGCACGACCACGCCATGTCCCATGCCGGCTTCCATCACATCGCGTACCATGGCGATTGGTATTTCATCGACATGGGGATTCAGGTAATGCACGCGATGGGGGACGAGCCCCAACAGGGGATCCCCCAGAGCGCCGCGCATCAACCAGTGCGAGTTGGTTTCCTCTGGAACGTAAAGGCTTACGACAAGACCCTCCAGCTGGGACTCCATGGCCCGCGTAAGTTCGCCGACGGTACCGTATTCGCTGAAAAAGAAGTTGTGGGCTTGCGTCTCTATTCCCATCCCGGAATGAATGATGAATATGCCGCTAAGGTTGGACTCAATCCTCGCATTGCCGGGCCCCCCCCAAGTAATGGAAAACGCCGTGGGTGCAATCTGCACTTCCTGAACCATGCCGGCCTGAAAATCCACGCCGAAGTTAAACCCACCCGTTACGAAAAACCCGGCTATACCGCCGCTTATAAGCAACGCGGAAAGGATCGTCGCAGGAACAAACAGACGAGAGAAAGGGATTATTTTCCTCATTAACGGACACCTCCAACGGCTTCGCCTGCGACACGCAGTCTGGCCCATGATATCGGAATTCTTTTACTGCGCAGAACGTCCGTGCCAAAGTCAAAAATCAGCCGCGAGACAAACAGGGCCGTGAACACCGACGAGAACACCCCGACGGAAAGCGCCACCGCAAAACCCTGTATCGGGCCAGAACCAAGCTGCGCAAGGAACAGCGCGGCGATAAACGTGGTAACGTTGGAGTCCATGACCGCCCAGAAAGCCTTTCCAAAGCCAATCTCGATTGCGGCCTTTCTGCTCTTGCCCAGCCGTAACTCCTCTTTTATGCGTTCAAAGACAATGACGTTGGCATCGGTCGCCATACCGATTGTCAGGATAAAGCCCGCGATACTTGGCAGGGTCAGGGTGAAACTGAACGCGGAAAGCACGCTGAACATGATATAGAAGTTCAGCAACTGGGCCACGACCGCATTGATCCCCGCGGATTTGTAAAACACCAACATGAAGACAAGCACCATCGCGACACCGCCAAGCAGGGCGAACAACCCCTGCCTAATCGTGTCCTCGCCCATCGACGCGCCAATGCTCTGCTGACTGACCACATTGAGCACCACGGGAAGCCCCGCGGTTTCCAGCATCATGGCGATGTTGTTCGCCTCTTCCATACCGAAACCAGTCAGACGCACCCTTTCGCGAATCGCCGTCTGTATCGTCGCCTGAGACCTCACCCTGTCGCCAAGAACGATGGCCATCGGCCGGCCCACGTTGGCGGAGGTAAGCTGCCAGAAAATGTCCCCGCCCTCGGCACTCAGAATAAAAGTAACTTCCGGCCTGTTGTCCAACTGACTCCGTTCCACAAGGGCCCTGCGGATATGGTACCCGCCAAGGCCCACTTCCCTTCTGATCGCCACATATTGGGGAACGCCGTCCCTTCGCACCTGCTCGGTAAGGCCATAGCGGTCCTGCTCGAACACGCCGCGGATCACCACACCCGCAGGGACAATCGTTGGGTCTATAAGGTTACCGCTTGCATCGAAGGTCGTAAAGGGATTGGCGTTGAAGAACATGTTGAAAGCAGCCGTGGCTTCCTCGTCCACTATGTGAAAGGCCAGATTTCCCCTATCCATTATGATGTCGTTAATCCGCTCGGGGTCGGCGCTGCCGGGAATTCCCACATAAATCTGATCCGCACCCTGCCGCCGAATTACCGGCTCGGTAAGGCCGAACAGGTCGATACGGTCGTTAAGATCCCTCAACGTGCGTTCCATCGCATCGTCGCGGTCGGCATCGGTAAGCTGCCCGTCAAACCTTTCCTGTAGGTCATCCATGTCCGCTTGAAGGATAATGCTCAGGCCGCCGGAAAGGTCAAGGCCAAGCTGAACGGCCCGCCTTTGCAGGGATCTCAGGGAAAAAACCTCCTCCCGATACACGGTTTCGATGGCATACCGAACCGCATGGGGGCTCGGAAAAGCGGAAAGCGTGGCGCGGGCATCCCATCTTTCCGGCGCAGGCTGCCTGTGATCCCTGTTCAGCCGTCTTGCCTGCCTAATTAGAAACGAAAGATCCTCGGGGACATCCTCGCCCTCGCGGGCCGCCGCAAGAAGCCGCTGGAAATCCACCTCGGCATTTTGTCTGGCATTGTCCCTAATCTGCTCCCTAGATTGCAACGCCCGCGCCTGCTGATCCCTGGGGGTCAGAAAGTGCCAGCTTAGGCTTGGCCACAGAAACACGAAACAAACCGCCAATACCACCATGATAATGGCGAACCGATACCTTTTTCTCATATCCATTCTCCTTATTAAAGTCCGCCTTTATTCTTACGGATGAACAAGCCGGCACTTCCCCCTTTAAACGGGGCATGCAATTACTTTTCGCTGTCGCCGCTGGCTTCAGCTTCGGTCTCGGAGGAATCCTCGATTTCCTTATCCTCGCCCTTGCTTTCCTTTTCCTTGCCGGGGCTTATTATAGAAGAAACCGCGCTTCGGCTGAACTCCAGCCTGGTGTTGTCGTCAACCTTTACGATGACGGTATGTTCCCTTACGTTCTGAATCGTCCCGTATATACCACCCACGGTTACTATCTTGTCGCCCTTTTTAAGCGCGGAAAGCATTTTCTGCGTTTCCTTCTGCTTTTTGCTTTGGGGGCGGATTATCAGAAAATAGAAAATTGCGATAATCGCGACAAAGGGGAGAAATGTCATGATCGGGTTGGGGGCTTCGCCGCCCGGGGCAGGCCCCATCAGTAGGAAAAAAACAAAATCACTCATAGATACTTCCTTACAGTATAAAAATTGAAGCGCCCCAAAGGTTTCCACGGGAACGCCCCCTTACAGTGTAAGGCTAGCACGAAAGGGAGTGCATGTTCAAGTGGATGCATGGGGATAGCACGACAAACGCGCGAACTGTTATCATTGGGTCTTTTGCCGTTTTTGGTCTACAAATGGCAAGTACAGCCTGATAAAACAGCATTTTAGTGGCAACCCACACAAAAAACTGCGGCTTTCCGCATTATTTTGGTATCTTCATTAACCTTTTTGTCGTGGATGGCCCCCGGGATGATCATAGGCCAAGGCTGTCGGATCAACATGACCTTTACGAACCCGCGGGGTCAAACCCAGCCTCGACCAACGCCGAGCGCAACAGTTTGAGGTCTTCCCATGCGGGGCGTTTCAGAGCCTCGTTGCGCAGAAGTGCGCTGGGATGGTAGGTGGCGAGAAAGGGAATCGTCATGCCAGCGATGTTGAGTTCGGTGATTTTCCCCCGGATTTTCCCTATGGGTTCCGATGTGTCAAGCAGGGTTTGGGCCGCGATCCTGCCGGCGCAGAGAATGAACGCCGGGTTAAGCAGCTGCACCTGTCTTTCAAGAAAAGGCGCACAGGCGAATGTCTCGTCGGGCATGGGGTCGCGGTTTCTTGGCGGACGGCACTTGATCACGTTTGCGATGAAGCAGTTCCTTTCCCGCGACAGGTCGATTGCGCCAAGCATCTTGTCAAGAAGTTGCCCGGCCTTGCCGACGAACGGCCTGCCAGACTCGTCCTCGTCGGCCCCGGGCCCCTCGCCGATTACCATCACCAAAGGTTGCCGCACCCCTTCGCCCGGGACGGCGTTCTTCCTGGTTTCCGCCAAACGACATGCCTTGCATACCCGTACATTGGCCTCGATCTGCTCGAAGCCGTCGGCTCCGTTGGATGTTGCAGATACCGCGGCTTCTTCGGAGCCGGGTTCGGGATCGTCGCTAAAATCATACCCGTCCCGCCTTTCCACATAACCCCCACGGACAAATCCAGAGGCCACGTCGAGAAAGCGCGCGAGATTTGTTTTTTCCTCAGCGGTCATTGATTCCCTCGATTTCGTCTTCCAGTTTGTTAATCTCGCATATGAACTGATCTGGGGTCTCGAAATGCCGGTATACCGAGGCGAAGCGGATGTACGCAACCTTGTCCAGCTTGCCAAGTCTTTTCAGGATTAGATCCCCGATGATCCCGGCGTGTATCTCGCCGCTGCCCTTGCTCAGAATGGCGGTCTCGTCCTCGATTTCGTTGACGATATTCTCAATCTGCATCCTGGACACCGGACGTTTCTGCAACGCCCGCTCTATGCCGCGCTCGATCTTGTAACGGTCGAAAGGCTCCCGCCTCCCGTCGTTTTTGACGACCATGAACTGTTTGTCCTCGGTGCGTTCGTAGCTGGTAAAACGAAAACCGCAAGCCTCGCATTCCCTGCGACGGCGTATCGCCTCGCCGTTGGCAAGGGTGCGCGATTCCACTACCTTGTCATCGTTGCAACCACAGTGGGGACATCGCATCCGATTTGCCCTCCCTTAAAAAAGCAACGGAATCATTTCAAGCCCCGCACTCTCGTCAAAGCCGAAAATAATGTTCATGTTTTGCACAGCCTGCCCCGCCGCGCCCTTTACCATGTTGTCAATGGCGCTGACAACAATCAAGGTGGAGCCGGAGTTGTCCAGATGTACCGAGACATCGCAGTAATTGGAGTTCCTCACCCTGTTCGTGGCGGAAACCGCGCCCAGCGGAAGCACCCGCACGAAAGGCTCATCGCGGTAGAAATCGGCGTAGACGGCGTGAATCGCCGCGGCCATCGCCTCGATTTCCCCCGAGGGCGGTCTTGCCGCCTTTCCGCTGGATTCACCCAGTTCCGAAACCCGCCAGCCTTCCGAAAGCGGGACGTAGATCGTGCCGAGTATGCCCCGGTTCATCGGGACAAGATGCGGGGTGAAAATCACCGCGGGGGCCGCTTCCGGGGCGGCGGCCATCGCCCCGAAAGTGCGGGCGATCTCCGGCGTGTGCCTGTGCGCGCCGACTTTGTACGGCGAAACCGAATCGGCGCATTCCGGGTAGTGAAAAGACCGGGATGGCTCCCGGCCGCCCCCCGAAACGCCGGATGCCGCGTCCACGATGATTACCGCGTTCCTTGCCGCAAGCCCCTTGGCGATCGCCGGGAAAGCCCCCAACGCCGCGGCTGTCGGGTAACACCCCGGGTTCCCGATGATTACCTTTCCCGAACCGGCAAGCTCCCTCGCGCGTTCCCGGTTCATCTCCGGCAAGCCGTACACCGAATGCCCGTGCAGTTCCGGGTGCTGATACGGCTTGCCGTACCATGCGCTGAAAGTGGCCTCGTCCCCGCCGAAGCGGAAATCCGCGGAAAGGTCGATGAAAGGCACTCCCCGCGCCATGCAGTCCTTGGCGTGCTGCTCGCCGATACCATGGGGCAGTGCCGAAAATACGACATCGGAGGCGGCCACCACGTCTGCGGCTTTGACAAGGGGAAAGGACACGCGCCCCAGAAACCCGGGGTACACGTCCTCGATTCGCCCCCCCTCGAAACTTACCGAGGACAGGACAAGGTCGTCCACATCGGGGTGGGACGATAGAAGCCTGACAAGTTCCGCCCCGGCATAGCCCGTGGCCCCGATTACTCCGGCCTTCATTGTCGGGGTTGCGCTGGAAGCGCGGTCAAAAGCTCGTACACCTCCCCGGCCGTCTGCGAGCGCAGAAGGGAGTCGCGGAGATCCTGGTTCTTGAGTTTGGAACTGAAAAATGACAATGTCTGAAGGTAACTCGCATGTTGGTTGTATGCGGCGGCGATCATGAAGATGAAGCGCACAGGTTCGTCGTCCAGTGGGTTGAAACCATCGATATCGACCCGGCTTATCCCGATCGAGACTACGATATCGGTTATCGACTGAAGCCGTATATGGGGAATGGCTATGCCCTTGCCAATGGCGGTGCTCATAAGTTCTTCCCTTTTGATGATTTCGGATGCAAGCTCCTGGCTGTTCTTGATTTGCGGGGCCGTGGCCAGGTTTTTCGCCAGCTCAAGAAGCGCATCCCGCTTGGCGGGCAAATCGAGGAAAAGGATACGATCCGGCGAGAGTATCGCCTGTATCTGCACCGATGGGTTCTGATAGCCGAACCTGCCGGCGGAAAGCCTTTCGTTGACCCACCGCATTATTTCCGACTTCTTGAACCGCCAGACGGTACCTATTTTTCCCGCCGGCATCTCGCCTTTCTGCGCCCATTCGTACACGGTGCGTTCCGATACCCGCAAATACTGAGCGACCTCTTCTATTGTAAGGATGGTGTCCTCAAGCATGGGGCCATTATAGCACGGAACCGCATCATATGTCAACGATTTCCGGGAAATTCTTGTGCGCCTTTCCTCCCCTGATGGCGGACAGGGTCTTAGCCGATGGTGGCATAGGCGTTTTGCTCGCATAGACTTCAAACGAATCGCCAAGCGAAAAGGTTTTACTTGCCGCAAGCAAAAGTCGATACAGCGGGCCTTTTTTGCTGCGGGCATATTTTCCCAGAACCGGGAAACGCTCCGGGTGGTGCCCGCAGACGGTTATCCTTTTCACCTTGAAGCCCGCCAACGCAAGCGCCTTCTTGCATGTCGCTGGGGACCAAACCGTCCAGTGATCCGCGGGGCTGCGCTCCAGAAAACGGCCTGGCGATGCGCGGCCCGAGATTCCCGAAAACGATGGTGTCGCAAAGGCCAGCACTCCGCCTGGTTTGAGTATCTTGCGTATTTCCGCAAGTACGGGAATGCAATCGCGGAAATGCTCGATGACGTACCAGAGTGTAACCACGTCATACTTGCGCTCAGGTTCGCCGGCTTTGCAGGGGAAAAAACCCTGTACGGCGGGAATGCCAAGGGTCTGCGTTATGTAGCTAACGGCGTCATCCGCGGGGTCGATACCGCAGGGGGAAAAGCCCTCATCTTGCGCCGCGGCAAGAAAGGGGCCGTAAGCGCAGCCTATGTCCAAGAGGAAAGGCGCGGCGATTGCGTCGCCAGTTTTGGCGGGTAGCAGGGATTTGATTGCGATAAGTCGCCTCTTTCCCATCGCGACTAAATTCGGGAAATCCTCGATGTAGGTTTTGCCGTACTGCTTTTGGTAAAACTCGAAAAAATACTCCCTAGCATACTCGATGGGCGGCGGGGTAAGTCTATTCATGCCGATTACCCCGCAGTGTTTGCAGTGGCGGTATGTACGTTCATCGAATCTGGCAATAGGGGGGGGGGGCAATGCACTGTCGCAGACGGTGCCACAGGCTGGACAGCTCTGGCTTATATCTGGCGCAAAACCGTTTGTCAATTCCGCAAGGCTTTGCCCTGGTGCATGATCGACATTGTGTCTTGCGGCAAGGGCCTTGCAATGGTTTTTCAGTTTGCACAGAAACGCATCGTTCACGCCGTCTTTTCCCAATAACATTCCCGCAAGTTTTTTTGCCCTGCCTTTCCCGACACCCAGCGAGTGAAACCCAGCCTTTTGCGCCACTCTTTCGTGAAGCTTGGTGGGCGAGAACAATAGCACAGGCACCCCCGCATACAGTGCCTCAAATGCGGTAAGCCCGAAATGGGTGATAATCAAATCATACTCGCCAAGACGTTCGCTTAGGTTTGGTACCGTTTCTATCACTCTGATGCTCTGGCTCCAGTTCCCTGCGTTCAGTTTCTTGGTTCCCAGCCCACCCCTTAGCAAGGTAATATCAAGGCCACCCTTAATTTTCGCGGAAAGCGCATCCGCGACGGCTGGCCCGAGCCCCGCAGGATCTTCTTGGCCAAAGCTGACCAGAACTTTCAACGGAGCGGCAAAAGGGGTATCTTTGGGGTGGAAGTTTGTGGGCAATGGTAGCAATGAAGGGTCGGCAACGTTTGGCCGCACGCGACTGACGTTGGGAAGAATGTCGATCAGGAAATCGAAACGGTTTCGGTAAAGGCCACCTTCGTCGATGGCGATGACGGGGGCCAGTTCCGCCCACCGAAGGTACTCCTCCCGCGATGTTCGGAAACGGTCAAGGATAATGCATTCCCAGTTTTTGTCCCGCAGATCTGTTTCGGTGGCGATCCAAGCAGGGTCGAAACGCTGTGTGGCGAAAATGCCTTGCGGGGATTCGCCGCCCGCGTTAGCGGGCAGAAAAAGCAGGGCATCCCTGCCCAGTGCCCGCAGCCCCCGTACCAATGCCGCGCATCGAACCAGATGTCCGCCGCCAAGGCCGGGACTAAAGGCGGGGACGGCAAGCACTGCCCCGCGGCTCATGCAGGTTCCCTTCCGTCCGACTCTCGTTCGCCTGCGAGTCGAAAAACTTTAAGGTATGTGTCGATTATCACGGCCCCTTTGTAGCGATCCCCGTCAAACAATTCTCCTGCTTTTTCCCGCCTGTCCAGCGCATCGTAAAGCAGTTGCGCCCGTCTGTAGTCTTCCTGCGTGTCAACGGTAATCCGGATGTCCTTTCCCTGCCAGTTGCGGGGAGGGAGCGAACGATGCAGAAGGAACAGTTCTGGGTGGCCGTACAGGTAGGGGCAGACATGCTCCCGTTCCGCCGGAGTTTCGGAATCCCTTTCCGCGCAAAACAGGGCTTCCGCGGACACTGCCTCCACCCCCCCCCCCGCGGGGAGGCCGTTGTATGCGGCATAGTCTGCGCCAAGGGCAATGGCTTGGGAACTAATGACGGCGGCGGCATCGGCGAACACGAATGGATTGTCCCCGGTGGCCCTTATCACATGGTCTATGCCGAAACTTTGTACGGCGAGGCAATAGCGTTTCAGTACATCATCTTTGGGGCCGGCGAACAGCGCAAAGCCAGCTTCGGCGCTCAGCGGTTCAAAGGTTGCCGCAGAATCTTCGGGGCAGGCAAGCACCCTGACTTCCGCGGGAATCCTGTTCAGGGCTTCCATCACCCTAAATATGAGCGGCTTTCCCCCCAGCGGGAGCAATGACTTTCTTGGCAGGCGCGAGGAATCAAGTCGGGCCTGTAGCACAATCCCTGTTTTTGTTTTTTTCAAAACGGGCCCCTTATACGCGGCCCTGGTCATGCCGAGGTCTCCTGTTCCAAGGGGGAAAAGTTTTCCGTGGTATTGCTAATGTTCCAAAGGTTGGCGATGGTTCTGGGATCGCATTTCCACCTAAAACGATTGGTGTGAACCCATTGGCGACCTTCGAAAAATTCCTCGTATGCGGCTAAAAAACTGTCCCTGGACTGGAGCGCATAACGAGGAAAGCGGCGCAGGGGCAGATGTGCGAAGTCCTTGCGAAATACCGGGGCAAGATTTTTTAGGTAAAAACGGTGATAGTCCGCACCTGTCGAGGTGTCTTCGATCGGGGGAGTGGCCTCGTAGGAAAGTTTCAGCGTTTGTGTGGCGGAGATTTCCTCCCCCCATAGGTGTGCGCGGAAACCGAAATCCATAAGTTGCCAGTAACAGCTTTTTAACGTTCCATCGAATCCACCCATGCGGATGAATCGTTCGCGGTCGTATACGCCCACGCCGTCAAAAGGGTACAGACTGCGAAGCCCTTCCTGCGAGGGGCTAAGGCCGCAGGTGTGTTCTTTTTTTCGGGGTGGAACCGGGGCCCTTAATGTTGGAAGCGTTTCGAAACGCGGGCTTTGTATCACCGGAACGGTGCAGAGTCGCCTTAAAGGGTTCTTTTCCCCGCTTGGATCCCATTTGACGGTGGGATAGCTAAGCCTCTCCACCATCCTGTATGCCCCCCCCCCGGCCACGAATCTAAGGTCGTTCCATAACACGAAAATCAGCGGGGTGTCAATTTCCGACACGGCAAGGTTGATCTGTTCTCCAAGGCTTATGTTTTCCGCAAGTAACACGAAACGCACGAAAGGAAATTGTGTCGACAATTCCTCGATATCGTATTGGATCGGTGGCGGCTCCACCGAGATCACGAAGTCGAAACCGGTTTTCTTCATGTCCTCGAACATGTTTCGTCTGGCGAAGCGTCTGCCCCGGTTCAAAACCACGGCGGAAAGGCCCGCGGAGCCCAAACGCTCCCTGCCACCCATGACGGTGTACGAGGGGAACCTCTCGTTAAAAGTTGTAGGTATAGTATTCATCGCACTTCGCACACAGGGAATCGTACTTCGCCCCCGTTCTTGCGGATGCTTGTTCGTCATAATGACACTGACCTCTATCCCATATTGTTTCGAGCGTCTCGGTAAAAGCGTTCCCCAACGTAATCGCGTCGGCCTGTTGTCGGCAAATCTGTTGTCTGCACAAAGGAACCGTTCCGTCAATCAGGATGGGCATGTCCCGCATGACATGCCAACAGGGTTCCCTTTGCACCGGGGAAAGATCGGAAGCCTGTTTCTTGGGCAGCATCCCGCAGAAATCATCGTATTTTTGTACAATGATGTTCGCAGTTCCCGCGGCCGATTCCTTCCACGAACGGTAGAACCTCTCGATGTCGTCTTCCGCGCCCTTCGTCCGGACCGCCTGCACATACGCATCTTTGGGGAAAAGCGAAAGGAGCTTTTTGGCGCAGTCGTTTGCCTCGGCGAATCCCGCCCCGCGTATTTCCTTGTATCGCGCGGGATCGGTCGTGTCCAGTGAGACGATCCACGAAAGCGCGGCTGGGAAATCCATGCTCCGGGGGGGGAGGTCCCGGGCCATTGCCGCAATTTGCTCAAGCTCCTCGTTTTTCCAGCCGATGCCTGATGTTTCTATTACAAGGGCAAGTTCCGGACGGCGAAGAACCATCTCGATTAGTTTTATTTTTTGGGGGTGAAGCGAAAGTTCCCCCCACATGGAAAGGTCGATGACCGCATCGCCAGAGAACGCGACGATTTTTTCGAGCAGGGTCTCGAACTGCCCAGCTTCCATGTAGTCCCGCCTTTCGGTAACCGGACTGCCGGCGGCAAGGGGCCACGGGCAGTCCGCGCAAGCCTGCGGGCAGCCGCCGTACACCTGAATCGGGTAAAAGGCGGGAAGCGTTCGCAGGAACTCCGGCTTTTCCGCCACGATGTTTTCCACGGCGGCTGTGTCGGGTATTTCCTCTGCCCCAGCGCCTTTGTAACCGGCGAAACGCCGCAGCAAGAGCAGGTTCCGCTTGGAATCGGCGCAAAGGTTCAGGCGATGGCAACGCAGATCGACCGAGGAAATCTCGGTCTCAATGTCAAAGGCGTTGATGTCTTTCTGAATGGCCGAGAACAGCGCGCCCCGTCCCACTGGCCCCCCGTCATCCTCGCCGAGAATCTTGGCAAGCAGGGCTGCGGTTCCCGGCGAAAGCAGTTCCGGGGCAAGACCGTAGGGCCAGCCATCGGCGTAGGAGTACTCGGCAGCGTAGCGCAGGTGCCTTTCGGCGAGCTTCCCGGCAAGCGCTGGGTCAAGGAAGGGGCAGTCGGCCCATGCAAAATAGCTGAAATCAAACCCCGCGGAATGGACGGCGATGGCTTCAAGCAGGGCCTTGACGGTCCAGGGCTCGTCCCTGTTGTCGATTGAAACACCTTCAGGGACGGAATTCGCGGGCGGTTTTCCCGCGGTCCTAGCCAACAGCACGGTTTTTCCCACTCCAGGGAAAGACCGGGATCGTTCAATGGTAAGGGCTAGGCTGTTTTTTTCGCCAAAGACAGGCTCAGCCACCTCGTCGGACAGATTGCCGGCATATAAGACCAGGAGCGCATTCATACTTTTCTATTATCGGATGTTATTCGGCCACATTTTAGACGCTGTTGGCAGATACGTCCGCCGCCTCGCCAGACAGGGAACCGCTGATTAAAGCGGAAATCAATTTCCGTGAGGTCGGCCGGACACCACTTGACCTTTTTACTCCACGGGCGGTATAATACCTAACATAAAAGCTGGGCGACATTCAAGGCTTCGCTTGCACTGTTGGACTTCCGAAAAATTAGACGGCCCGTGTAATTGGAAAAACATGGCGGCCGAAGACCTTGACACAGTAGACGCAACGCAACGCAACGCAACGCAACGCAACGCAACGCAACGCAACGCAACGCAACGCAACGCAACGCAACGCAACGCAAATATTATACTCAGATTTTTCCCTTTCGCCTAGCCTAAAATCGCGTTTTTTTCGATTTTTTTTCCCCGCATTGGCAAAACGGCCTGGTTTTCGGATTCGGAAACCGGGCTTTTGCATATCCCGTCCGTTGGGCGGGTCTGGATACCGCCGTCCGTTGATCGTCGATCCGCGGATTGCGGGTTCCACAAACCAGCGATTCACCGCCCGCCGAAAACGGCGGGGATCGCAAAAGAGAGGTTCTATATGAACAGTGTTTTCAAGGGTTCGGCGACGAAAAGCGTGAGGGTCTGCGTGGCTGCGCTGGTCGCGGCAATCGCCCTTTCCATGGCTGGATGCGCCACGCCGACGCCGCGCCAGCCGCCACAGCGTCAGGTGGAAACGGAGATTTTGCGCGCCCCCTGGTCGGCGTACACCATCATCCCCAGCAGGAACTATGTCGTCGTCGGCGCGGTCGCGGTAAGGGACGCGTGCAACGAAACATTCCTTGCCGAGTTGATGGAGCGAGCGATAGCGATGGGCGGCCACGATCTTATGAACGTGCGGCTGGCGGTGACGACGGAGGGTCGCGTGACCGGCGCGACGGCACTGTCAACAACTTAAGCCGCAAAAGCCCTCAAACCATGGTAAAATAAGGGCTTGGGAGGATCACCATGGCAAAAAAAACAGTATCGAATCGGTGGCGGAGCTGTCCGCACAGGAGGCCTACAAGGACAAATCCAGGAAACGCGAAGAGGACTTCACGAGGAAGCGGAAAATGACGTTCGCCGAAGTAATCCTTTACATGCTCGGCGCGGCAAAGGCCAGCACCCGCAACGCCCTGGAACGGGCGTTCCCGCAGATGAAAAAGGAAAACATGACCATAACCCAGCAGGCGTTCAGCGCGGCCAGGCA